>Ga0114966_10001073_pt1 | contig 25483 bp, 19 predicted proteins | sample M_130207_XF_Meta_FD_87029 | JGI IMG/M metagenome (GOLD analysis project Ga0114966, IMG submission 87029) | Freshwater microbial communities from Lake Montjoie, Canada to study carbon cycling - M_130207_XF_MetaG | ecosystem: Environmental > Aquatic > Freshwater > Lake | place: Lake Montjoie... | reverse complement strand
ATATTATCAGCATCACGAACAGGCTATAGCCTATTCAGCAGTCGGTTATTCTAAGACAAATAGTAAACCTTGTATAGTATGCACGACTGCCGGATGTGCTGCAACAAATGCAATTAGCCCCTGTCTTGTGGCACATCAAGATAGCCTGCCTGTTCTTTTTATGTCCGGACAGGTAAAGTCCACTGAGTCGATTACATGTATAAACACAGATAAAATGAAGCTACGCCATTATTCTGGTGCCGACGCGGACATTATTTCCATGGTGAAACCCATAACAAAATATGCCAAAGAAATTTTACATGCGGAAGAAATTCCCGAAATATTGGTTGAATGTATGAAGAATTTGATTAATGGACGCCCAGGACCTGTTTGGCTATCTATTCCAGCGGATATACAAGGTATGTTTATTGAGGTGGAAGAAGCGCCCATTATTAAGAAAGATATTGAAAATGCAATTTGCGATGAAGAACAAATGCAAAAAATATATACTTTGCTCGCAAACGCCAAACGCCCGTTCATTATTGCTGGAAACGGAATAAAATTAGGTAATTGTGGTACAAAGTTCACTAACTTTTTGAAAAAATACAATATTCCTGTAGGCGTGACGTTTCATGGAACAGATTTAATTGAAAATGATGATGACTTATATGTAGGTAAAATAGGTCTTATTGGCGACAGAGCTGGAAATTTTGCAATGCAAAATAGTGATTTAATACTATCGTTAGGGTGTAGAATGGCACAAGGTATTATTGGATACCGAAGTGATTGGTTTGCAAGGGAGGCGAAAATAGTTTATATTGATAACGACCAAAATGAATTAGAAAAGACGAATCTTAAATATGATTTAAAGGTGAACATGGATTTGAATTTGTTTTTTGACAATTATAATTCAGAACCAAATGATTATTCAGAATGGGTTCAAAAATGCGTGCATTGGAAAACAAAGTGGTTATTTGAGACACCACCCGACATGCTTGCCGATAATTCTGTTATTAACCCATATTATGCATTGAAATATTTTTATCAAACCGCTCCTGCAAATAAGATTACCATAACATCGTCGGGTTCTATTATTACAAATGCTTGGCATATGGCTAATATCAAAAAAGGAGATAAATTCATTATAAGTAGCCAAGGGGACATGGGATTTGAACTTCCGGCATCAATCGGTTGTCAGATTGCGGAACCAGCCAAAATGGTAGTTCCTATTTTTGGAGAAGGGTCTTTTCAACTAAACATACAAGAATTGCAAACTATAATTCAATATAAATTACCCATCAAAATTTTGTTGTTTAATAACAATGCATATGGAGCGATCCAAATAACACAAGAAAAATTCTTTGGAAAAAAGTTTGGAACTGATGTAAGTAGCGGGATTTCCTTTCCAAATACTGAAAAAATCGCACATGCCTATGGAATGCATTATATGGGTGTGCGTGAAAACGATAAGTTAGAAAAAAGCATAGACGAGTTCATTCGTTATGCGGATGGTCCAGTTATACTTGAAGTGTTTTGTTGTGTTCAAGGACGGCACCCACGTCTCAACGCAATGAAAAATCCTGACGGAACATTTACAAATCGCCCGCTTGAGGACTTTGAGCCGTTTATGGATAGAGACGAATTCCGTAAAGAAATGATAGTTAGCATAGTATAAAAACCACAGCACAACCACACAATATAATTATTCAAACCAATCTAAATATATGATACCATATTATTATATCCTATACTTTCTCACATGGTTCTACTAGTAGAAGAATATTTTGAATTAACCAATAAATACAAGGCAATTTATGGCGAAAACACAATTGTTTTAATGCAGGTCGGTGCCTTTTTTGAGGTTTACGGCACAAAAAAAAATACAACTGCAAGTTCCATCCACGACTTCTCTCGCATCTGTGATTTGAATATTGCAAATAAAAATACGTGTATCGGACAAGACTCGGTCATTATGGCTGGGTTCAAGGAGAATTTTATTGAGAAATACCTTAACAAGATTCAAGCTGCAGGGTTTACTGCCATTGTCTACGTTCAAGACGAACAAGAAAAGAATATTACGCGTAGTTTGGCTGGTATTTTCTCTCCCGGTACGTATTTTTCAACTGACCCGACCATTCTTACAAACAATACCATGTGCTTGTGGATAGAATATTTTGAACCTAAAATGAAGATTCTTCGTGGGAAACGAATTGATGTCGGCATGGCGAACATAGATATTTTCACTGGCAAGACTAATGTATTTCAATTCTCCGAAATGTATGCCAAGAAAAATCCGATAACCTATGACGAACTTGAGCGTTTCATCTCCATATACAATCCAAATGAAATTATCATTATAACCAATCTCTCTGCACACGAGGTGGAGGAGGTCATCCAGTATGCCAATATTGAAAGCCGTTCAATACACAAGGTCTTTTTGCGGGATGATGCTGATGCGGAAGTAGCCCCCACAGCAAAACACGAAATGATGGCGAAGAAGTGCGAAAAGCAGACCTATCAAAAAGAGATTCTCCAGCGCTTCTATCCCAAAATGGATTTTAATCAGTTTATTCAACTATGCTACGAAAACACGTCATCCATCCAGTCGCTCTGTTTCTTGTTGGATTTCGTGTTTCAACACAACCCCTTCCTAGTGAATAAAATCAGCGAGCCCATTTTTGAAAACATCTCCGAGCGTCTCATCTTGGCGAACCACTCATTGAAACAACTCAATATCATAGACGACAATTCATTCCACGGCAAGTATTCATCTGTCTTGAAAATGTTAAACATCTGCATTACGCCCATGGGAAAGCGCGAGTTTCATTCCGTCTGCTTGAACCCAATTTCAAATAGTGCAAAATTACAAGCCGAATACGATATTACGGAATATTTGCTTGCCAATAAACACCCCTACAACAAGTTATACGCATTGTTGGACGATATACAAGACATTTCAAAGTGGTCGCGTCAAATCATCCTGCGAAAAATCAGTCCAAAAATATTCTATCAGCTTTCCGATAATCTTAAAACCATACAAGCAATGCAAACCTTTGTATCCAAAGACGAGCGTCTCTCGGCATATTTGCGAAACAAAATTGGTCCAAATTTTGAAAACGTCTCTCTATATTGCAAAAACATTGAGACCTTCTTGCACAAAAGCTTTGACTTGGAATTGTGCAAGGACATTGACGACGTACGGAATTTTGACGTGAATTTTATTCAACAAGGCGTCAGTATTATGTTGGACGAACTCTCTCAAATCTATCTAGAGTCGGTAGATAAGTTAAACTCAATACACGCTTATTTGAATGACTTGATCGCCTCCGCCGAAAAGAAGTCAAAAACCACGACCGAGTACATCAAAATCCACGAAACCGAAAAGAACCAGTTCAGCCTCATTACAACCAAACGACGTTCCACGCTGTTATTGTCCGCGTTGCCGAACGCGTCGGTTGAATTAAAATACGTATCGTCGTTCAACCAAAAGGAGAACACATTCACCTTGGAAAATATGAAAAACGTGGTAGAATTCAACGCACAAACCGCTGCAAACAATAACATCTCGTCGCCTCAGCTGAATTCGTTGTGTAGGACGATTACTAGTATCAAGGGCCAATTAAAAGACGCAGTATCCAAGATATATTTAGAGTGCATGGAGAAGGCGGAAGGTTTCTTGAATGATTTGGATATATTGTGCCAGTTTGCAACCTACGTTGACGTCTTGTATGCAAAAACCGCGATAGTGAATCGTTATCATTTATGCAAGCCCGAAATTGAGGAAGGCGCTCCCAAGGCGTTTTTGGATATCAAGGATTTGCGTCATTGCTTGATTGAGAATTTACAGCAGAATGAGATTTATGTCGCGAACAATATCATCATGGGCAAAGAGTCAGATGGCGTAGCAGGCACAGACGGCATTTTATTATACGGCACAAATGCAGTAGGCAAAACCAGTTTTATTCGCGCAATTGGTATTGCCGTCATCATGGCTCAAGCGGGTTTATATGTCTCGGCATCTCGCATGTGCTACAAGCCATACACTTCTATTTTTACGCGAATTTTGGGGAATGATAATATATTCAAGGGTCTCTCTACATTCGCTGTGGAGATGTCCGAATTGAGAAATATTTTATTGATGGCGGATAAAAATAGTCTGATTCTGGGCGATGAACTCTGCTCGGGGACGGAAAGCATCTCGGCGATAAGCATTTTTGTCGCAGGAATACAGCTAATGCACCACGTCCAAAGCAGTTTTATTTTTGCGACGCACTTGCACGAGATTGTGAATTATACGGAGATATGCGAGATGAAGCGACTTGCATTAAAACACATGGCGGTCATCTACAACAAGGAAACGGATATGCTTGTGTATGACAGAAAGCTCAAGGATGGGTCAGGCACAAATACATATGGACTAGAAGTGTGTAAATCCTTGAATTTGCCACAGGCGTTTATGGAGCAGGCGCATTCCATCCGAATGAAATATAATCCCGAGACGGCGTCCATTCTCTCTTTAAAAACGTCTCATTTCAACGCGAAAAAGGTAATAGGTTTGTGTGAGAAATGTGGGGCTCATATGGGAGCCGAGGTGCATCATTTACAACATCAGTCAAATGCAGACAGCAACGGCATAATTCATGCGTCAAATGGATCCGTTTTTCACAAGAATCATGTAGCCAATTTGATGACGTTGTGCGAAATGTGTCATGATATGATGCACCAGGAGAAGACGGAACATGTGAAACGACGTACAAATAAGGGTGCTACGATAACTGCTGTAAATGCGGGGTCGTAATGATTCTGGTTTTATAAAATATGTGCTGTCATGGCATATTTTATAAAATAATTGAATAGTTTTTGATACATTCAAACATAGGTACTATCAAAAAATGGGAAATATTATATATAACGCAAGTACGACCCAACAGGTGAATCCAAGCGAGTGTTGTATTTGCAAGAACAAAATTAGCATCTATAACACAAGACTGCAATGCGTTCATTGTAAGACATTTGTGCACGCATCATGTGATATGATTGGCGTTGAAAGCAATTATAGCGTATGTCCGCTTTGTGAACGCGTAGGCACGCTTTGTATGTATAGACCCTATTCAAAAACCGAAGAGGTTGTCTGAGGTGCGCGTGTGGGTTGTGGGGGTGTGGGTTGTGGGCCTCGGCGGAATATAATGTAAATTATGTTTTTTTCTGTCTGCTGTATGCTGTGTGCCAGTTTAGCATCTAAAGGCAGTCGCAAATATAGCGACGGCGATTATTCCAAGTGCCATCCCCATGTGGTAATTATATTGCATGGATTTATACATTTGAAGCCATGCGTTAACCTCCTCTTGTTTTTTCATGTGATTCAACATCCAATCAGACTTGGGCGATAACATGTAGTAGAAATAATGGACCAGGAAAGTAGTTGATGCAGCCATGCACACCAAGGCACTCGCGGTCATTTTCACCTTCTTAACTTTAATATAATAAAAGATGAGGCAGAGAGAAAGTAGGAACCCAAGCCCGTACCCATAGTAGCTAATAGATCTTCTCTCTTGTGATATTTTTCCATATAGCTTTTGCAATTGAGGCGACAAAAATTCTTTATACTGCTTCACTATTGCGTTCTTGTCTGTCATGTGATAAAAATATATCATTCCAATCACAAATACCGCGGATATCATACAGCTAATTGCGCAGCACGGCATTATATATTACACAAACAAAAAAATACCCAATTTTATAATCTATGACAATTATATATGGAATATTTTGGTAAATTCATTAAAGAAAGAAAAGAAAAATCAGATTCTGAAAAAGTAGCAAAACTTACAGCAGAAATTGATCGCGATATCGCGGAAAGAAACGAGCAAAGAAATAGACGTCTATCTGAAATAAACAGCGAGATTAGGTCTTTGAACGGAATAATTCAAGCCTTTAATAAGTCTTATACAACGAAGCTAAACCCTACTTCAAAATTACCAAAAGCACCCAACACAAATATATTTATATCAGATGCTTTAACAAAGGAAATACATAGGAACAGGATTGAAGTAGTGAATCGTCAAGGCGAGATAGATCGTTTAAACGACGAAAAACGAAACATAGAAGCTCAAATAGCGAGAGAAATAAACGATGACGAACAAATCCGAAGAGAGACAGAGGCAGAAATTAACGAAATTATGACAAAATATAGGAGCAAGGGAGGTGCAACAAATAAAAGGCGACGCAAAATGCGCGGCGGCAAAACGAAACGTCGTCGGACGCTTAAAAAACGAAGACCTCGTAAAACACAAAGACGAACAAAATATTAAGAATAGATATAAAAAATGATATTATTATGTATTATCTTGATAAATACACAATAATAAGAACATGATTGAATTCATCGTAGCAGGCGTATCATGTATATTATATCTTATGGTTATTACAATATTTGTGCTCTACCGAGCTATATTAAACGCTCCGCAGAATTGCGTGCACGACGATTAACCCATTTGAAAAATAAATATCATCAAACAATTTTAGACACAATATATCCAACACTAAATCCTAAGAGAGCAAAATATCCAACATAGCCCACATTTAATGGCACGTGTGTTGAATGCACGCCCCAGCTTTTATTTCTTTGTCCAACCGCATAATTATATCCTTTGTATGCTCCAAAAAGAGCGCCTGACAATGGAATAATATTATTAATAGTATTTGGTAAAAAAAGTCCCATAATATAAGTATGTGTATATTATTTATATTGTTATAATTTAAAAATATCAATGCATGATTTTACGTCAACTAATAAAGCCATAAATGAATTGAATATAAAATTGAAATTAAATAATATAAGAATTAAATCAGTAAAAGATATAATGGATTCCTACACAAAGAAAACACGCGATGAATTAATTGCGATTTGTAAAGAGCGAAAAATTAAAGGATATAGTAGTATGAAAAAAGACGAAATAATTCAACTATTAATAGGAACAAATAATATAAATGATAATACAGGAACAACACCAGGAACAACACCAGAAATAATACGATATATAGACCTATTTTGTGGATTAGGTGCTTTTCATACAGCATTCAATTCATCAGCAAAGTTTAAATGTGTTTTGGCTTGCGATATAGACGATGGTGTACGTAAAATTTACAAGTCAAACTATGGAATTGAGCCTGTTAATGATATTCGGACAATTGATGTTGATACTATGCCTGATTTTGATTTACTATGTGCGGGATTTCCATGTCAACCATTTAGCATAGCAGGTAATGGTGAAGGTTTTAAAGATAAAGAAAAGGGAAATTTGTTTTACGATATCCTTAAAATAATAGATGCAAAAACTCCAAGAATGTGTATTCTTGAAAATGTTAAAAATCTTAAAACACATGACAATGGCAATACGTATAAAGCGATAGAAGCCGAGTTGTTAAAACGAGATTATATAATAACTTCAAAAGTTATCAACTCCGCCGAGTATGGTTCACCGCAGGCTCGTCAAAGAATATTTATTGTGGCAACTAAAATTAAGCCCTTTGTTATTCCAACGCCTGTAAAAATTACAAATCCTGTATCAACTATTATAGATACAACGTATGTAAAAGACGAATTAAATAGAGCCCGTTATACATTAAAAGCAAAAACTATAAAAACAAAAATAGACCTTTCTAAGCCCCACATATTATATGATGTATTCCCCGTGTTATCGCCTGAAAAGAAAAAAATATTAGACGAAGCCAAACTCCAATTAGAAAAAATAGGCGGTGATCCTTCCACATTAGATAAAGGCGGCAGACAAGGCGAGCGTGTTTATGGTATTGATGCAGTCGGCATAACTATTTGTGCAAGTTCTGGCGGACCTGGGGCTAAAACTGGATTATATAAAGTTGGTGATAATATTCGTCGTCTTAATGTCAAAGAAACGTTGGGTATGTTTGGTTTTCCGAATGATTACCAGTTTCCGGAGATTACAAATGAAGATGCATTATTCTATCTTGGAAATAGCATTGTAGTTAATGTTCCGCTTACGTTTGTGCCAGTTATTGAGACGTGGTTTGCGTAAATGTAGGTGTAAATAGTTGTTCTACTGATTCCGTAAATCTAAACTTCATTTGTATGTCATTGGGTGCGTGATCTTTTTTTCCGCCGCCTTTTCGTTGTAAATATATACGGGGACTCAGATGCACGCACGTAAGTTTTGGTTTCATTACCGGATATACTTCACTATGCAGAAACGCCACTAATGTTTCAGTAGGACAAATGCTCATTGCAATGATTTTTCCAGTATTTTTATCCGATTTAGTATGTGTGAAATATTTCGGATATTCTGCTTCATTTACACCAAGCATACACATATTAATCACATTTTTACTAATGTTATCAGATATGATAGGTTTTTCGGTGCCTTGTTTTAAACATAAGGTTTTTAGTAGTGTCGTGAGTGGTTCATCTTTGTATGCATCCACTTTTCGCCTGTCAACCGAGTAGCCACGCCCACCGACACCGCCATCTTTATTTTGTATTGTTGTTTCAGTTCCATCTTCAAATTCTATTATGATATCGTATTTTTTTCTGTGAATGCGTTTAAAGCCTCTTATCGGCAAATTAAAGTATACTTCCAATGATTGTTTAACGTCTTCTTGTTTGCAAATTTCTCCCTCTGCCCGAAATCCATTTTTAGCAACCTGAGAGTTTTTACTACTTACGGGAAGTGGGAGAACATCCGTTGAGTTCGGCAGTGGTGATGATGAAAGTATCGGCGTTAACAAGTCCATCGTGAATATATATGTATATTGGTTATTGTATGTTTATATAATTGTAAATACATTTCAATTTTTTTATAATTATAATTTTTTTATTTACGGCTTTTGCGAGAACGACCACTACGACGACGACGAATAGATTTTACTATTGACTGTTCCGCATCAGATGCTTTATTTAAACCATATTTTGCGGTAGCCTTTAAAGTATCAAAAATACCTTCTAAACCCTTTTGTACGACGGGTGCCGATTTTTTTGCAATGGCCGAAACACTTGAGCCTAAATTTTCGGTTTGTCTTTGAATCACGCTTGCACCCCTTTTAATAATTTTAGTACCAACCCTTGCAGTCTTACGGGCCATTTTAGACAACTTCTTGGAGATTTTTCCTTTTTTCATAGAACGATTTCTACGTGTTTTACGCGCCATATAATATAATATATGCATAGATTTATTTTGTAGTAATATTATAATGGGAAATAAATCTTCTAGTCTACAAAATGTTTTAAAACAAGCTCCATTACCTCCAGCAGTTCGTGCAGCATTGTCCGACCAACCAGCTCCTCCGCCTCCACCTCCTCCTCAACCGGTAGGTCCGCCCCCTGGATATTTGGGATCTATGGACCAAGGAAGTTGGGACATATATACTCAGTTGGAAACGACGCAAGAAATGGCAGGCCTAAAGTTAGATCCCTTCAATAGTTTTTGTAATTCATCATATACTTCAAGCGAAGATTTAAATAAACAATGCAATAATTTAACAGAATTTAACTGCAAACAAGTCGGGTGTTGTGTTTTTACAAGTAATAGAAAATGTGAGGCGGGCGGACAGAATGGCGCAACCTATTCACCCAATTTAGATTATTACTATTATAAAACGAAGTGTTATGGAAACAAATGTCCTAAATAATTCGTATTCCCGCGATTCTCATGTCTGGTTGATTTGGCAATTTCAAATAAAATTGATTTAAATATATAAAAAATACATGATATAATATAGAAGTACGATGATTATCCCGATTAAATGTTTTACTTGCGGAAATGTTCTTGCGAACAAATACAGATATTATTTAGAAGAAGTGCGTAAAAGAAAACTCTCGGACAAAAAGATGGATAATATTGAGGTAGATAAAGTTTTGTATTTGACAAAGGAGTACCACGAAAAGACACATGAAGGCCATGTCTTGGACGAAATGGGGCTTACAAAAATGTGTTGCCGTCGTCATATGTTGACGCATGTTGATATTGAATAAATAATGCGGGCGCCGGTCATCAGTTCATATAAAAATTAAGCCAATGTTCATATTTATTTCTTTTTAATATATATATGAATATGAAGAAAAGTAAACGTAGAAATTCGTCGTTAAAATCCCGTCGTCGTCGGTCACAAAAAGTATGGAAAATGCGTGGATGTTCGTCAAGACGAGCCATGGTTTGTCCTACATGCCATCGCAAATGCAATAAAAATGGAATGTGTCCGATGTGTGGCCGTAAATGCAGTTGCGGGAAATCTTCACGGAGAAATAAATACGGCGGAACACCAGATGTGCCACTTGCATATTCTGTAGATGGAAATGTTCCTAGCGTATTGAATCCTCATTATGCCTATACTGGTCTCCAAAAGGGCGGTGGGTATGTGGATATCAGGTCTCCGTTAGCTCCTCTAAATGTCGAGGCTATTCCACAACCACCTTTTGTGGGTGCGCCGTGGGGTCCCGCAGTCTCTCAATGGCCTGGCGTATCTGCCCCACATGATGGCAATTATTTAGCACATAATTCTTATGACGTCCAACCTGAGATGAATCCTGTGGATGAGCAGGCGACCTATGTCCCACAAGCCCCAATTATCCAACAATTGACAGGAGGCCGTCGTCGCAGAAAAGGCCGAAAATTAACCAAAAGAAGAATGAGAGGCGGTGATTTCGGTATTTTTTCACAATTGGGAACAGATGTTGCGAATGTATACAGAGCATGGAATGGCGACACGGCATTGCCAAACCCATTACCTTATAAGGATCAAATGTTTTTCGGAAGAACCGCACAAGATAATTTGAATTATCTCAAAGTCCGATAAATATATTTTATCTTTGTATAATTCATAAAGATGGGTCCTTTTCCTAGAAAATTAAATGAGCTATGCACGCCAGCTGCGTTTTATTTTATAATATCTATCTTCGGTTTGCTAATTATAATGTTTCAAAATGTGGGAAACAACAAAAAATTTAATTTAGGTACTTTTTCGTGTAGAGTTCCCAATACTCTTTTACTTTTAGCTGCTAAGTTAATCTACATATTATTTTGGACGTGGGTTCTCAATTTGATATGTAAAGACGGGCACTCTACGATATCGTGGTTGCTTGTTTTGTTGCCATTCATATTTGCATTTATAATTTTGGGTCTAGTAATGTTGCACAAAATGTAAATGAATAAAAATATATTCAAATAATGATTTTTAAATATATTTATAATATAAGATAAGATGCAGTCTGTAAAAAACGGCATTTCGTATGATTTAAATGGATGGAAATACATTTCTATAAAAGGAACCCCGAGAGAACGCGGTTATGCCCACGGATATTTAGCGGCAAAAGAAATGAAAGAAATTCAAGCCATGTTGCGATTCAACGTATTTCACGATACTGGCGTACATTGGGAGTATTATATAGATGCATGCAAACATGATTTCACCCAAAAAATAATTGACATGTTTCCCGAGATTTATGAAGAGATGCAGGGTCTTACTGAAGGGTGCAACGCGGCTGGAACGGATATCAGTTTAGACGAAATGATTGCGTGGAATAACTCCATTACGTTGCTTGGTTATTGGCGCCCTGCCCCCGATGAACGCGAAGATAATGCGGTTGGTGCAAAGGAAGGTGGTGGAAGCGACCATTGCAGTGCATTCATTGCAAACGGAGATTATACCACGGATGGTAAAATAGTATGCGCACACAACAGCTTTATTACCTTTGTTGACGGCCAATATTATAATATCATTTTGGATATTAACCCGAACAAGGGACATCGTATGTTAATGCAGGCATTGCCTTGTTATGTATGGAGTAGCAGTGATTTTTTTATTACCAGCAAGGGAATCCTCGGAACGGAAACCACGATTGGTGGATTCAACAAGTTTCAAAATAACTTGCCGATTTTTTGTCGTATTCGTCAGGCGATGCAGTATGGAGATACGCTAGACGACTATGTCGATATTTTATTGCACGGAAATTCTGGCGACTATGCTTGTAGTTGGATGTTTGGCGATACGAACACTAATGAAATAATGGTTATTGAACTAGGACTCAAATATCACGATATTAAACGAACGCAGAACGGCTATTATTTTGGGTGCAACGTTGCGTTTGATCCGAGAATTCGTAGTTTGGAGTGCAGTAATAGCGGTTATTGCGATATTCGTCGTCATCAGGGTGCGCGTCAAGTGCGTCTCCCCGATATAATTGATAAGAACAAGGGGAAGATTAACTTGGAAGTCGCCAAGATGATTATTTCAGACCACTTTGATGTGTATTTGGATAAGGAAAACCCCTGCTCGCGAACTATTTGCTCTCATTATGATTTGGATAAACGCGAATACATGTCGCAAGCGGACCGACCAAAACCCTATCAACCGCGAGGAGCAGTAGATGGTGCCGTTATAGATACAAACATGGCGAAGAATATGTCGTTTTCCATGAGATGGGGCTCGTCGTGCGGCATCCCATTTATTAAGGACGCTTATTGCGACCAACACAGGCAGTTTGCTTACTTGAGACCTTGGTTAAAAGACCGCCCCGAACAACCTTGGACTAATTTTACGATTTATACGGGCAAAATAGGCAGCAATGCAAAGACCATTAAAAAGCGTGCGGGGCCTGCGAATAAACGACATACCAGACGCAAGTAAATCGTAATTCATCCATCCATCACACATTTCAAGTATTTGTAAAATTCACAAATACTTGTATTAAAGAGCATTCTATTTGCGTTTCATTGTTCTTCTGCGCTTCTTCATTTTTCGTGCACTTGACGCTTTTCTGCGGCTACGACGGATGCCTCGTTTTCTTCTTCTAGATTTACGCAGCCCGCCTCCATGGTTAGATGGTGTTCGTGAAAGTGGAAATGGGAAAGGTGAATTACGTGAAGAAGTGCTAGAATCAGATCCAGTACTTGGAATACGACGTAAAAAATTCCCTGTATCAATAATTTCAGGGATTCTATTGACAGGTGGGACATAACGAACAATATTAACATCCAATCGGCCATAAAAGTAGTTGTTCTCACCAAAATATAAATTCGGTATTTCATGAAAAGTGTGGAAGCTTTCCATATCATCTAAACTATCGATGTTCTCGCTATTGATATTGATATCTAATATATTTTCATTTAATCTATCCAGAGCATTTTGATCTATAACTACTTGTATTAAACCACTTTCGACGAAAGCATCATAACTAATTTCAGCAATTTGAGAATTTTCTTCAAATATAACTTCTAATAAATTACGTGCATCCATAAACGCGCCGTTTGAAATCTTAAATACAGATGCAGGAACATCAATGAGTCGCAATTCTGTATCACCCATGAACGCATTCTCTCCAATCTCGGTCCAACCCTCTGCTAGAATAACGTTTTGCGTGCTACCAGGCCCAAGCCAAGCATCATGCAAATTATCATTTGTAAATATTGTATCATCTGAATCAGGCTGTTCTATAGTAGTATAAGAATTCATGATTATATATAACAAAAGATAATGAATTATTTGCAAGGATGACTAAATACTTGTATTAACCCGCGTTCTATTTGCGTTTCATTGTTCTTCTGCGCTTGGGTTTGCGTTTCTTCGTTTTTTGTACACGCGACGCTTTTCTGCCACTACGACGGATGCCTCGTTTTCTTCTTCTAGATTTACGTGCTCCGCCTGCTGGGATATATGCTGATATATCGTTAATATTAACATTGTCTTTGCCATAAAAATTATTATTTTCACCAAAATGTAATGGTTGCATTTCACCATAGTATAATGGTCGTCTATTCAGTCTATTCATTGTATCATTTAATCTTCTCAGTGCAGATTCCCCTATATTTACTATTTTTAAACCACTTCCTTTAAATGCAATATAATGAATATCAGCAATTTGAGAATTTGGTTCAAATGTTATTTCTCTCAACATTGTTGTATAACTAAATGCTTTCATATCAATCTGCTTGACACTCGCTGGAATACGAATAGTTGTTAAAGATGACGCATTACTGAATGCCATACCACCAATTACTTCGAGTTGTGAACCTTCTTCAAATGTAACTTCTCTCAAATCGTATGAATCCCTAAATGCCTTGTTTTCAATCGTTCTAACTGATGCTGGAATACGAATAGTTTCTAAAGATGTCGTATAATCAAATGTATCACGTTCAATCGAAGTCCAACCCTCTGCTAGAATTACGTTTTTCGGGCTTCCACTAGCAACCCAAATATCCCTTGAATATGCTCTCCTTGAATATGCTCTAGCAAATTCTGTAGGCGATAGAGTGTTTCCAGATTTATGTACTACTTCTGGCATAATAAACGAATTGGCATACTCTGTCACGTGTTTAGGCAGTGGCTTACGTATTTTTGGTGGTGGTTCTGAAATCAGGGGTGCTAAAATCATGGGTGGAGGTTTACTTAGTCCTATAGCTTGTGTGATAGAACTGAAAAAACTAGGTTTAGGGGGTGGATAAAATATAGGAGGTGGAGGAGGTGCATACCCAGGATTTCTTGTAATAAGCCGCAACATATCAGTTTCTTGTGTCCTAGAAACAATTTTAACATTCGCCTTGCCATAAAAATCATTATTTTCACCAAAACGTAATGGTTGCATATTGAGTGCACGCCGTTCAACATTTAATCTATTCAGAGCCGTTTCTCCTATAACTACTAGGGTTAAACCACTTCGGCTAAATGCAGTAGCATCAATGCGGGCAATTTGCGAATTTCGTTCGAATGTTATTTCTCTCAACATTGGTGTATTAAGAAATGCGTAAGCTTCAATCTCCCTGACTCCCACGGGAATATTAATACTATTTAAAGCTGTCGCATTTTCAAACACACTAACACGAATGTGTTTCATTTGAGAATTTCTGTTAAATGTTATTTTTTCTAAACCAGATGCATTAAGGAATGCGTGGTATCCAATCCCAATAAGAGATGCTGGAAAACTAATTGATTTCAATGATACAACATCAGCCATCCGTTCACTTTGAATATAAAGCCAACCCTCTGCTAGAATTACGTTTTCCGGGCTACCACTAGCAATCCAAATATCCTTTGTAAACAGCGGGGTTTCATCTGTACCTGGGTAAGGATATGGAATAGTAGTATAGATAGCATCCTCCATTATATATAACAAAAGATAATCCGATATTTGCAAGGATGACTAAATACTTGTATATTACGAATTTCATATAAAAATAACTATCATATAATAATATACATGGAAACAATATCATGGAAAATCATTGATACCTATTTTAAAAACAACCCAAGTAGTTTGGTCGCACATCATTTAGAATCGTATAATGATTTCTTTGATGGCGGAATTAATCGCATTTTTAAAGAAAATAATCCGGCGCGTTTTATTGAGCGTCAGGGGGAAGACAACAAGATCGGTGGCCGCAACGAATGTTTATTGTATTTAGGCGGAAAGGATGGTTCAAGAATATACTTTGGAAAGCCGATTATATATGACGCAAATCACGCGCATTATATGTATCCAAACGACGCCAGATTGCGCAATATGACCTATGGAACCACGATACATTACGACGTGGAAATTGACGTTATTTATTACGACGAAGAGGCCAAAGAGAGAAAAACCAAGTCTGTTCTTTTGGAAAAGATATATTTAGGACGTTTTCCAATCATGCTCAAATCCAAACTATGCATCTTGAACAAGCTCTCTCCCGAAGTGTGTTTCAACATGGGCGAATGCCGTAATGATTATGGCGGATATTTTATTATTGATGGAAAAGAAAAGTTGATTATCCCGCAGGAAACCTTTGCAGACAACATGCTTTATATCCGTGCAAATAAGCCCGAAGATACGTATAGTTATTCTGCGGAGATTCGGTCTGTTTCAGAAGACGCGTCCAAACCGATGCGTACCACGTCAGTGAAAATGGTTGCACCCTCTTCCGTTCTCTCTAACAATCAATTAGTAGTAGATGTCCCCAATGTTCGTAAACCGATACCCTTATTTATTTTAATGAGAGCACTGGGTGTAATCAGCGACAAGCGCATTATTGAGACTTGTTTATTGGATATAGAGAGAAATGCAAGCTATGTGGATTTCTTTATCCCATCGGTTCATGATGCATGCAAAATATTTGACCAGAAGACCGCATTGGAGTTTATCGCGACCTTCACCAAACGGCAATCCATCCCGAGCGTGTTGGAGATATTGATGAATTATTTTCTACCACACGTTGGAACTAACAATTATTTAGACAAGGCGTATTTTTTAGGCACCATGGTGCACAGATTATTGCGCGTATCCACCAAGGAAGACAAACCCACCGACCGCGACAATTTCAAGTTTAAACGAATTGAGCAGACAGGCAAACTCATTTATGATTTGTTCCGCGAGTATTATTTGATTCAAAAGCAAGAAATCATGTTAGCGATTGACAAGGAATATTATTATCATCAGGGCGAATACAAGACCAATTTTTCCAATTTAATAGAGGCAAACTATCGTGATTTTTTCAAGCAACGTTCTGTTGAAGCAGGGTTTCGCAAAGCATTCAAGGGCAACTGGGGCTCGCAAGAACGAACACGCCGTCTTGGTGTGGTGCAAGACGTAAATCGGTTGAGCTGGAATTCTTTCATCTCGCAGATGCGAAAGCTGAATTTGCCGTTGGACGCAAGCGCCAAGGTGGTCGGGCCGCGTCATTTGCATGGGTCGCAGTGGGGCTATATTGACCCTGTAGATACGCCCGATGGCGGTAATATTGGTTTGCATAAGCATTTATCTATTGTCACGCAGATTACTAGCGGATTTTCGTCGTATCCATTAATTCAATGGTTGCGTGCAAATACGCCAATGAAAATATTACAAGAATGCACGCCGATTTATTTATCGCAAAACACAAAAATCATTGTGAATGGTAATTGGATTGGCGTCATTGCTGATCCAATAGAAGTCGTCCAACTCTTGAAGGTTCTCCGACGAAATGGCATCTTGCCGACCTACCTGAGTATTAGTTTTGACTACGGGAAAAACGAAATATACATATATACAGATGCCGGACGATTGACACGACCAGTTTATTATATTGAAGACAAAAAACCAAGCTATGATCGTGCGGAATTCATAGAGCAATTAAATAGCGGTAAAGCGTCATGGAATCAGCTTGTAGCCGGATTCAAAGAAAAGACGGATGAGAACTTTGACATTAGAAACAACAAATTATATGCAACCATCAAGGAGTTGTATAATACCGACCAGATTGACTTGAATAAATACAGGGCAATGATTGATTTCTTGGATACTTCCGAAGAAGAAGGAGCTCTGATTGCGATTTATCTAGATGACTTGAAAAAATCCAAATACTACACACATTTGGAGATACATCCGTCGTTAATATTGGGTGTCATGGGAAATATGATTATTTACCCGGAAAACAATCCGTACGCGCGTGATGCGTTTTCATGCGGTCAAAGTAAGCAGGCCGTATCCATGTATCATTCAAATTATCAAATGCGAATTGACAAGATGGGTGTCATCTTGAATTGCGGGCAGATTCCATTGTTGAAGTCGCGTTATTTGGATATTATCAACAAGGAGCAAATGCCGTATGGTGTGAATGCGATAGTTGCTATCATGGCGTATACTGGATACAACGTAGAAGACGCTATATTGATAAATCAGGGTGCGGTTGACCGCGGTATTTTCAGAACGACGTATTATTCAATGTATGAAGCACACGAAGAAAGCACCAAAGTTGCCGGATCATTAACGAACGCTTATTTTACAGATGTATTGAAAAAGGAGGTATCAGGGGTCAAGGCGGGATATGATTATAGCCATTTGGACAAGTGGGGTATGATAAAGGAAAATACTCCTTTGGACGATAAAATGGTGTTGATTGGAAAGGTTACAAGTAGCGGAGATCTTAATGTTGACAATTCCGTGACGCCCAAGAAGGGCCAGCTCGGTTATGTTGACAAGTCCTTTATAACCGAAGGCGAAGAAGGGTTCCGTATTGGTAAGGTTCGTATTCGCGAGGAACGCATACCGAGCATTGGCGATAAGATGGCTTCTCGTGCAGGACAAAAGGGAACGATTGGTTTGATTATTCCCGAGGATGATATGCCATTTACTTCCGACGGAATTCGTCCAGACTTGATTATTAATCCACATGCGATCCCTAGTCGTATGACTGTCGGACAATTAATTGAAAGCATGTTTGGAAAGGCTTGCTGCTCCTATGGCGGTTTTGGAGATTGCACGGCATTCACCACAAAGGGTTCAAATGTTAACACCTATGGATACATGTTGTCAAAGGCAGGCTTTCATTCATCTGGAAATCAATTGCTGTATAATGGCATGACGGGAGAACAACTGCGTTCAGATATTTACATTGGTCCCACCTATTACATGAGATTGAAGCACATGGTGAAAGACAAGATTAACTATCGTGCCAGAGGACCGCGAACGGCTTTAACACGCCAAACAGTTCAAGGTCGTGCAAATGATGGTGGTCTACGCGTGGGAGAGATGGAGCGCGACGCGATCATTTCACATGGTGCTGCGGGGTTTTTATCCGAGTCGTTTTTGGTACGCGGCGACGAATATTATATGGCGGTCTGCAACAAAACGGGTATGATTGCGATTTATAATCCGTCGCAGAACATTTTCTTGAGTCCTGGAGCGGATGGTCCAGTGAAATTCCATACAACAATGGATGGAAAGATGACATTAGAAATGGTAAGCCAATATGGTCGGTCGTTCAGTATATTGCGTATTCCTTATAGTTTGAAACTATTAATTCAAGAATTGCAAGTTATGAATATTCAAATGAGAATTATTACCAATGAGAATGTAGATACGTTAATGTCCATGTCTTATTCAGACAACATTATCAAGGTTACAAATGATGAGGTAAAGTTTCAAGATGGAAAAAGTAAAGATGGCGATGATTATATTAATCGGTACGTGAGAGAATACAAGCGAACCATAGATAAGTTGTTCTCCAAAGAATCCGGTAAGCGCGGACCTCAAAATATTCCATCATTTGACGATGCCGAATCGTCGGAATATAAGCCTGACTCGGCACCGGATGGTACTATATCGTCCGACAGCATTCCATTTAAAGTAGATACGCCATCAGAGGATTCAGAAGAATATCGCCCCGGATCAAGTTCCGATGGTAGTATATCGGACGACAGCATTCCACGTAAAGTAGATACCGCATCAGATTCTGAAAGTGAAAGCATACGATATACGCAACCCATGCCGCCTCCAAGCGAGACTACAAGTAGCGGTAGTTTTGTTCCACCACCTCCAGCCAGCTCAGAAAATTCAGCTGATTTTGGGAGCGAAGAATTGAATGAACTATATAGAAAATTGGGTGATGATGCAAAGCAAAAACTAGCAGGTTTGACACAAAAGGAGCAGATTGCCGTATTGCGAAAAGTAGCAGAAAAAAGGAAAGAGACGGAACCTCAAGAGGATACTACGGCGATATTAAACGTAGAAAATTTGGATGAAAAGGAGGAGGATGAAAACAAGAAATCCGATGAGTCGTCATCCAGTTCCCAAACAAAAAGTGTTACTATGGACGATAATAAATCGTCTGCATCAGGTGAAACCAAACAAATAACCCTTTAGGGAGCTCAGTGTTGGGCGTTGGGTATTAGGTAAATATTTTAAAATTGAAATAAATATATTAAAACATTCTATATTATAATACTATCATGCAGAATTCTAGTAATATTATTTCATCCATCTACAAGGCAAGGCAAACTATTATTGCCTTGATGAGAAAGCTCGACTATAATGTGTCAGATTATGAACATTTTAGCGTGAATGAAGTAAATACTATGTTTCAAAATAAGCAAATGGACATGTTGCTTGAAAAAAGTAAGGAAGACCCGCATACAGGAAGAAAGAATAAGGTATATATCCTGTTTTATTTAGCAAAGGCGATTCGTCCAGCAAATATCCAAGAAATGATAGATGATTTGTTTAACTTGGAAGAGACGCTTACAAAGGAAGATACGCTATTAATCATTACAAAGGATGAGATGAATGATACTCTTGTAGCTACATTGAAGCATGTGTGGGAAACGGATAAGATTTTCATCGTCGTGCAGAATATCAAGCGATTGCAATTTAATATACACGAGCATACATTAGTGCCACCTCATCGCGTAATTAGCAATGATGAACGCGACGTAATCAAAACAAAATATAATATTACGGATGATACACAATTTCCCGACATTTCTAGGTTTGACCCAGTAGCCCAAGCGATTTGTTTACGCCCCGGACAGATTTGCGAGATTACCAGACCTAGCAAAACGGCGATTCAAAGTATATATTATCGGTTGTGTATTTAATAAAAAATTAATAACATGATATAGTAATGGCTGAATCAATTGATTTTGGAAGTAAAATAGAAACATTAAAAAAACAATATCCTGGATATTTAGATAATTTCAAAGAATATTATGTTTTAACAAAGCAGTTTCCAAATGACGCCTCGTATACACGAGGATATGAAAGTAGTCGTGCAGATATACAAAATGCGACGAAGAGCTTGTTTATGATAAACAATAATATTCAAGTTGAGATAGAAAAGTTGAAAGCGACAACAACCATACTGAATAAGAACATAGCAAATGAAAAGGGACGCAACATAACTTTACAAAAAAAATACGAAGACGCGACGGGAGAGGTTGGTGGTGCAATAACAATGATAAACGATTACAAAAAGATATACGTTCTCCAATACATTTCAAATGTATCTATTTTTTTAGGCGTAATTTTGTCAGGGGTTATAATTTCAAAAACATTTCGCCGTCAGGCCGGCTCTTGATTGAATAGAATATTGTGCCAAGACAATGTTATTTAAGAAAATGATAATATATAGAATTTCTTTATTTCTCTCTATATATTAATGACACTAGAAACGTTGGAATCATTACAATTACAATATGATACAAAAATGAAGGAATATAATCAACTAACTCAGGATTATAAACAGGCTTTGAAAACGGGAGGATCTCAGTATGTTCAGCTAAAAGATAAGGCGTATTTTGGTGTCTCCTTTTTAAAAATCTCTTCAGAGAAAACAATAGATACTTGTCAAGCATCTTGCAGTTCAAATCCAAAATGTTCTGGAGCTACTTATGTACCCACCACCAAAAATTGCACGTTAAATACTGGAAATGGGGATATTAAAACGTCTCCAGGTAGTTATGCAATTTTAACACACTTAATACATATAAACGGGCAATTAGAGGAAGTTAACAAACAACTGATCATATTAAATAATAAAATTAAAAATGCAGTAGAGAGCCAACCAAAAAATAATTTAGATAATATTGTGAACAAAAACAACAAGTTGCATAATATCTTAATAACTGATTATAAGGATCTTGCAGCTCAAAGGCTACAAATTAACCGGCTCATATTAGACTATGATAATGTAAACGGAAATATGAAAGATACATCTTTAGAGGTAAATCAACAAATGATGAACTATCGTTTATACACTATTATATTGGCGCTAATATTATGTTTAATAGTAATGGTCTTTGGGGGCATGAGTATAAGTATGATGATAGTGCCGTTAATTATAGCGGCCATCTTATTTATTCTAAACATGTCCTTGTTTTCATTTCTAATAGTATGTGGTGTTGTACTATATTACATCTATTCCATTCCAATGCCATAATTTGTCGCCAAAAACAATATAAATATTAATACATAATAATAGTAATAATGAGAAGCCTCCTTGAGTTTGTTACCTTTCTAACATTTGTGTGTACTAGTGATGTATGTTATAGCAATCAATGTATTACATTTTCAGTAGGTTCTGGAACTGGATGCGACTGGATGTGTAATTATTGTGCTGCAAATCTAGGAACAAATAATTATTATTTTACAGATGGCGTATGCACGTATGAGGCGGGAACTGGATGTGTAGGAAATCCGATTGCTGGAAAGAGTTATACGTGTTGTTCTGCTTAAATTCAATCTGTTTTACATAAATCAATAAAGTTCAATATTTTTCTATTGATTTATATTAATGAATAGTCTATCATTAAATCAAGGGTCCACCTTTATAAAAAACCAAGAAAATACACTTTCTAAAAAAAAAACAATAAAAAGGTCTAGCATCGTAAATATAGCATCCTGGCTACCTGACCCATTCCAAGAGGGCCCCTTCCAAGAAGGTGCAACTACTATGGGAGCAGTATCTTTAGAAGGTTCTAATGAAGCACAAAAATCTAATGCTGTTTTATCAAAAACCGAAGTCACAGACCAAATGGCAGCTGAATTGGTTAAATTAAACGCACAATATAAAACAGCAGTCCAAGCAACAAGCGACGCACAAAATAAATATAATGCAGGTATGACAGATTATATCTCACGCACCAATTCTATTATAAATAAGAATTCAAATAAAAACGTCAAGTTAAGCGATGGTACGATAGGATATATGACAAATCGTGGCGTTTTTGAGCAATATGATGATATATCTAAGACTGCGGGTATAAATGGTTGCCCTATTGGATCAAGCTTCAATAGTTTAAATTTTGGTTTGGGAGACATTGATAAACATCCCGGTGTTATTTCACTTGGTCCCCACAAACCGATTGGCTCTGCTTGTGGTAATGAAGGCTCAAATATATATGTAAATAGTGTTCTTGCAGACGCAGACGTCAAGTATTTAGGTTGTTATACAAATGTTCCGGGAGCAATGACTGCTATCCTCAATATAGATAATTACGATGATTGCAAGTTATATGCGATGAATAAAGGATACAAGTATTTTGGTTTAGTAAATGCAAATACAACAACCCAAAGGGTTACTTGTGTAGTTGGTAATGATAAGGCTAAAATTACAAGCAAAGGGTTGGGTTATATATTTAATGAAAAGGTGCTATTTACTCTCAGTAGTAAAGGTTCAATGTCAGCATTGTTAACAAACGAAGGACAAATGGTGTTGTTAAGTGCGACAAATGGTACTGGCAAGGTTGGTGCAAGAATGCCAAGCAACGTAGCAAAAAATTGTCAACAGGGCGGGACAATACGTATTGATAATGCAACATATGGCGGTAATTGTAATTCATTAACCAACACAACAACAAATAGAGTATGTCAAGCACGTTTTGGTAATATTTGTTTAAAGTGGGCAAATACGTCTACTCAAACGCCGAGATTTCCCAATATACCGGCAAATAATGCTAAAAGTAAATTAAATGAACTATTAAAAGCAGGCACATCCAAACCACAATCTTCATCCATAACGACGATCATATCTGATTACGTGGGGAAAGGGCTCTCCTTGTTTACTACCGGAGTGAATAATAGTATTTTTGGGGACCCTGCACCCAGTTGTGGTAAAAATTTCATCGGAAATTACTATTGTGGCGCATCTTCAAGACCATTAAATGCGAATGAGAATGGTAGCATTACAATGAATTGCAATGACGTAATTGCCACGTGTCAATTTTTTTTAATTCTTCAAGACGATGGAAATATGTGTATTTACAGAGGAACTAGTCCAACCGATAACAAGGGATTAATATGGCAGAGTGGAACGGCTGGTAAGCAATTTAAACGCGGAAACCCCAAATCAATTGCACGATTAGGTAAATATGGACGCAATTATATGCGTATTGGCGAATACTTGAATGCAACAGAATGGATTGGTTCTACCAATGGATCCATGAAACTAATGATGAAATCGGACGGAAATCTTGTTTTATCTACATCCGAAACATATAATAGTTGGGTCACCTTGAAAAATGGTAAGATTGCAAGTATAAATCCAGATTTTACGGCGGTATATGAATTATCCAAAGTTGGTAAACCTGGTAATTTGGGCAAGATGGGTCATATAGACGATAATGGTGTATTAAGCGAATATCCGGATAAGATGATTGGTGTAGGTGTGGGATATACGACATTTAAAAGCATAAATAGTCCATCAGACGACCTTTCCGGTATGCCCTTATTGAAGAAGACGCCTGAATCATGTCAACTTGATTGTGATAACAATCTAAAATGTTTTGGATACGTATATGATAGAACCAATAGTATCTGTCGGTTAAAAGATAAAAATGTATTGCAAAGTAACAAATACAACACTCTACATACAGATTTTTATTTGCGGAATACAAAAGTAATTGGGGCGAACTCGTCGTGTGATGTACCCGTGATAAATGTTGATTCAACGTCTTGGAGCAATTATCAACAAAGTAAAACGCAAATGACTAGCAATACCTTGTGTAGCAAATTTGCCTATGTGGGAGAGATGCCGGTCCTCGCCTTTAAGAAAGAATTTGAAGATAAAAAGAAAATATCCGACGATTTAGCAGCAAAAATAGATAATATGAATAAAGTATTACAAGCTAGACGTGGATCGCAGAACGTTCAAACTAAAACAAATACAACCAATGATCTTACAAATAATGTTGTTTATAATCAAACTATGGATGCAAAAATCCCCAAGGCCGTGGAAGTGACAATAAACAGCGCACCAAAGAAAGAACCCTTTGAGAATATGGACGATATTAACTCGCCGTCGCAAAGAACAACAACTGTGCGATTTAAAAATATAGACGCAATAGTAGAAGATAGCAATTTGGTTGCTATACAGCAGAATTACAACTATGTTTTGTGGTGTATTTTAGCCGTCATGACAGGTGTAGTTGTTGCAAAAACATTAAGAAAATCGCAATAAGTCGCCCGGTTAAAAATAAGATTTGAGGTTATAAAATATAATATTATCTTAGTATATTTTATACAATAATGAGCAATCAAGCAACAAAACTTTATCAGGATAAAAATACTGAACTATCCACTTATATCGACCAATTAGCAAAAGCAGAACAACAATTAATAGAGCAGATTAGCATTACAAAAGACGCAAAAGAGCAGGCAAGATTGGCAAATAACTTGATTTTAATTCAAGATACGCGTACCAGTTTAATCAACGCATTAAGTAGTATAAATGCTTATTATAGTCAAAATTTAACCGGTTCTTCTCATACGTTGGAACAACAAACGAATGCGGTCGCTATTATGGACAAAGAAATGAGACAAGCGAAGAAGCGTTTAGCATATATTAACGAGCAAAAAGAAAATAAGCTACGTGTTGTAGAAATCAATCAATATTATAGTGCGTCTTATGCTGAATGGACATACCTTGTGAAAGTGTTAATTATAACGATTGTTGCATTTGCTATTGTTATTAATATAACTACATACTTTCCAGGATTACCTTATGGTGTGTATTCTATATTAATGTTTACTATTAGCGTAGTTAGTTTATATTACATATTTATTACTATCATCTCTATTTATTCTAGGGACACTATGGTGTATGATGAATATAACTGGAACTTTAATATAAATAGTGCACCCCAAATGGATGCTAACGCGTCGTTTACAAATTCCTTCGCGTTGCCAAGTATGATGTCATGTATTGGTGAAAATTGCTGCCAAGAAGGAACCCTTTGGAAGAATGATATAGGT
>Ga0114966_10001072_pt1 | contig 25488 bp, 22 predicted proteins | sample M_130207_XF_Meta_FD_87029 | JGI IMG/M metagenome (GOLD analysis project Ga0114966, IMG submission 87029) | Freshwater microbial communities from Lake Montjoie, Canada to study carbon cycling - M_130207_XF_MetaG | ecosystem: Environmental > Aquatic > Freshwater > Lake | place: Lake Montjoie... | reverse complement strand
TGCCCCGCGACGTCGGCGTATTGATCAACGAAAGCACATTTGGTCTTGACGGCCATCAGGTCACAGTCCCACGACTTCTTTCTGCTCCCTACGCACTAGCGATTGCTGCTCAAGGCGGAGCAAAGCGCATCATGATTGCTGGCTTCGACGGCTTCGCAACAGACGATCTGCGCTTCAAAGAGATGGACGATGTGTTCCAACTGTTTGCTCAACTCAAGGGTTCGCCACAAGTTGTTTCCATTACGCGCACCCGTTACAACATCGAGAAATCATCGATGTCTGCCCCACTCTGACGTGTCTCAGTCAACAAACGACTTTCTTGTCGTAATCCCTGCGCGTTATGCATCGTCGCGTTTCCCAGGTAAAGCACTCGCCGACCTTGACGGCAAAGCAGTCGTGCAACGTTGTTACGAGCAGTGCCTCAAGGCCGTGCCCGCAGCACAAATAGTTGTTGCCACCGAAGACCAGCGCATTGTCGACTTTTGTCTTGCCAACAACATCAATGCGGTCATGACAAGCGATCAGTGCATCACAGGCACCGATCGAGTTGCCGAAGTTGCCACTCAGCTAGAAGCATCTTGGTACATCAACGTGCAGGGCGATGAACCATTCCTTGATCCTCTAGGCCTCACCCAAATGATCAATGCCGCTCAATCTGCAAACGGTGATACCCACATCATTAACGCTTACAGCCCAATCACTTCAGAAGACGACTTTCGCAGCGTCACTGTGCCGAAAGTAATTTGCTCTCTTGATGGTCGGCTTATGTATGCAAGCCGCGCAGCAATACCCACTACGAAGTCATTGCAATTCGTGCGAGCCAATCGCCAGATCGGCATGTATGCCTTTACGGCTCACGCACTCACCATGTTTGCGTTACAAGGCGCCAAGACCCCGCACGAAGAGCTTGAAGATATCGAGATTTTGCGCTTTATAGAGATGGGCATGACCGTGCGGATGATTCAAGTCGACTCTGTGGGCATTGCAATCGATACACCAGAAGATTTAGAGCGTGCGAAGCAGTATCTCGCACGCAACCCTCAATAATTGCTAAGCGAGACTCACTAAATCGAGCCACTCATTACTGAAGTAGTCCACTTGGCCGTCGGGCATTAACAACACTTTGGTTGGCGCGAGTTGCTCCACAAATTCAGTATCGTGGCTCACCAAAATGATCGCGCCCTTCCATGCCGACAAGGCATCGGCTACAGCCTGGCGACTCGGTGGATCCAGGTTGTTTGTTGGCTCATCCAAAAACAGCAAGTTGTTGCGACCAACCATCAACATGGCAAGCGCAAGTTTGGTTTTTTCTCCACCCGACAACGTGGCCGACTCTTGAAATACTTTTGTGCCCGATAAACCAAACATGCCAAGCATGCCGCGCAAATCTGTTTCGGTGAGCCCCAAGCGAACAGGTGCATGCCTGCGCATGTGATCAATCAGTGACGCCTCTGGGTCGAGGTTGTCGTGCTCTTGGGCAAAGTATCCGGTTGTTACTTGATACCCAAACTCAACTTCGCCGCCATCAGATTTGCTCTCACCCGCAAGCATTCGCAGCAGCGTTGTCTTGCCCGCACCATTGAGACCAAGCACTAACAACCGCTCGCCTCGACCCAAGTCAAAACTGACATCATGGAATATGTCTGGTCCACCAAAGGTTTTTCGCAATCCAGTTGCTGTGATCACTGTCTGGCCGGCAGTTGGTGGTTCAGGAAAACGAACTTTGAGTTTCTTGTCGCGAGTTGGTCCTTCTACTTTGGTGTCTTCAATACGTGCAATGCGCTTCTCAATGCTGTGCGCCATTGCAGCCTTCGAAGCCTTGGCACCAAAGCGATCAACCACGCCCTGCAACCGTGCCATTTCTTTTTCTTGCATCGATGCCTTTTTCGCACGACGCGCTTCATCTGCCGCACGCGACGACAAATACTGGGTGTACGTGCCGCGGTATTCAACAATTGATCCAACAGATTCTTCTTGTGGTCGATCAAGATGCAATACACGCGTGATTGCTTCGTCCAGCAACTCCAGGTCGTGACTGATCACCAACAAAGCCCCGCGATACTCGCGCAAGAACCCCAGCAACCAAGTCTTTGCGTCGATATCCAAGTGGTTGGTTGGCTCATCCAGCAACAACGTGTCGCTACCAGCAAACAAAATTCGTGCAAGTTCAACACGCCTGCGTTCGCCACCCGATAAAACGCCAATAGATGCATCGAGTCGATCGGGCTTTAGCCCCAACCCAGCAGCGATCGAACGCGCTTCACTCTCGGCCGCGTAACCACCCTTGGATGAAAAATCATCTTCTGATTTAGAAAACTTTGCAATGTTCTGTGGCGTCGGTGACTCTTCCATCGACAAGCGCAATTTTTCGATGCGCACCAAGTCTTCGTCGATGTTGCGACCAGACAAAACATGTGAGATCGCAGTATGTGACTCACGAGCGCCAGGAATCTTTGGGTCTTGGGGCAGATACCCAAACCCACCCTTGCGCAATACTTTGCCGGCGTGCGGCTCTACTGCTCCACCGAGCACTTTAAACAGCGTGGTCTTACCAGCGCCGTTGCGTCCCACCAAGCCTGCTTTGTCACGGGGCATCACGGTGAAAGATGCATCTTCCACAACCATGCGTCCGCCAATTTCGACAGAGAGACCTTGGACTTGTAGCACCCACTAAGAGTGTCAGAGGTATGACCATCCAACAACCTGTAACTAAGAAATATGGCGGAAGGGGTGGGATTTGAACCCACGGTGGGCCTAAACCCACGACGGTGTTCGAGACCGTTCCATTCGTCCGCTCTGGCACCCTTCCGTTTTGGAAGGCTATCGGCATAACCAGCGAGTAATTATTGATCGCTTATGCTAAGAACAATGAATTCTGCTCGGTTTTCGCGCGCATTTCGAATATAACTGAGTGCCCACAAATCATGAGACCTGTCAAGCCTCCACGACATATACATCGGTACCAATCTTGTCTCTTAGAAACTCATTAATGGGACAAAAAAGATTCGCGATCCATTTCCTATTTTTATCCACGCAGAAGCTCTCGCTCAAATTGAAGACCTCCGAAAACAAATTCAGATGATAAAGAATTCGTTCTCTTGGCGTATTACTGCTCCTTTGCGACTTGTTGTATCCGTTCTCGTTTCAATTCTTAAGCTGCTTTTACACGTGCCACTAAAAATTATTGGACCTCGTTTAGATCGAAATCCGGACTTTACTTATGGAGTAATTGAAAGATTACGAAAATTTCCACGGCTACACGGAATACTCAGTCGTTCACTTGCACAGACGCGAGGTTTGCACCATTCAACGAAGAAAAGTCTCTTAAGTTCGCCAAGCCCTACAACCAATAATTTGGGTCACAAATTCGTTTGGGGATCTGGTCAAGCTACTGAAACTAAATCAAGCCAGAGCCAAAGAATTCTGTTTTATGTTGGTCATACGGCCATCTTTTTAGGCAACTCAGGAATCCAAAGGGTAGTAAGACGTTTAGCAGCAGAATTAATCGAACAAGGCCACGAACTTTTGTTTGTGAAATGGAATAACCAGCTGGGTGAGATGACTGATATTTCTTTCTTGGAATGCCAGAATCTGTCAAAATTTAATGGACCAAAAATTGTTGCGCGAAAATTACTAAAAAGTATTGACTTGAAACACGCTCACCTCATCATTCCGGAGGTGCCGTACATGGACGTGGGAAACCGACCGTCTATTCTAAAACTATCGCGATGGGCACGCGACAACTCCGTCTCAACTTCTGCAATTTTTTACGATGACATTCCTTTGCGTGTTGATTATGGAACGTCACTACGCGAGCAACACCGGTCGTACATGACGGAGTTGCTTGAAGTGGACCAAGTGTTTCCAATTTCAAATTACTCCAAGGACAACTTGATTGACTTCTGGGTGGCTTCAGGCCTACCTGACGGCATCGTCAAACCCGCTGTTCGCGTGGTTTCTTTGGCGGTCAATTCATTCACTAAAAGAGATTTCCCCCCCTACCCCACTAATTCAAGAATCATTCTGTGTGTAGGTTCAATCGAAAACCGTAAAAATCAATTAACCCTTATTTCGGCATTTAACAAATTTGTTGAAGAAAATCCTGACAATGATTGGACGCTGCATTTAGTTGGGGACGCTAATCCAAATTTAGTTATTCAGCTTGAATCACTTATGGGAAATTCTCAAAGCATCGTGTATCACGGTCTGGTAAGTGATGTTGTCCTCGCCGACCTTTACGACAGATGTTCTTTCACGATTTGTCCTTCAATCGAAGAGGGTTTTGGGCTACCTATCGCTGAGAGTCTTGCGAATGGGAGACCAGTTATCTGTGCAAACTTTGGCGCCATGTCAGAAGTTGCAAGTATTGGTGGTTGTTTAACGATCAACGTTCGAAGTGTTGAAGAATTATCTGATGCTATTCATTTACTTACAACTCAAGATGGACATAGGACCTTCTTGCAATCGCAGATACCAGCTGCAAAAGATTTGCGCTCTTGGATGGACTACGCTCAAGAATACCTTCAGGTTCAATCTCGGAATCAAAAACAGCTGAAAGATTTAGGCGTCATTTACTATTTCTTTGATTCAACTATTCGATTTAAAGGCAACACAGGAATCCAGCGAGTTGTTCGACAAACAGCATCAGCCTTACTTGATTCTGGTTTTCAACTCATCCCAGTAACGTGGGACTTTGATCAACAGTCATTCATGACCGTTCCCCAGGAAGCCCTTAAATTTATAGCCCAATGGAATGGCCCGTCGGTAGATCTTTGGTCACCATGGATCAATCCTGCCAAAGCACCAGAGAACTCTTGGCTTATTGAAGCAGAAGTCCCGACTGAACAGCTCCCGGAATTCCATATTGACATGATTCGTTATGCGCAGAACTTCAGGTTAAAGAGAGCACACATTTTCTACGATGCGATACCGGTGACGCTCGAGTATCTCTATCCAAAGGAAACCAGTCTTCGGCACGCTGTGTACATGGAACAGTTAGCCCACTACGACTTGGTCTTTCCCATCTCGGTCCACAGCGCAAATGATCTCGGCAGGTTTTGGTTAGAGAAAGGATTCACCTATCGAACTATCGAAAACAAAATTCAGCCGATTGAACTTGCTGGCGAATTTACTGATACCCCTCGAATCAAGATTATTAAATCGACCATTGCCTCAAAACCGAAAATTCTTGTGGTTTCCACCCTTGAACCGCGTAAAAATCATCAAACTCTACTCAATGCATTCAAAATCGCTGACGCAAAGCTGAATAGCCAACTTGAACTTGTTTTGGTAGGCCATTACACATACCCAGATGTTGTGCAAATGGTTGAAAGTTATATTTCCAAATATCCGAATATCAGATGGGAAAGAAACGCAGACGACGCAATGCTTCAAACTCTCTATTCAGGTTGTGATTTCACCGTCTATCCATCCATTGAAGAGGGGTTTGGTTTACCAATCCTCGAAAGTCAATGGAATGCGCGTCCTTGCATATGCTCAGATTCTGGATCAATGCGCGAAATTGCAGCCGGAGGTGGAGCACTCACCGTCCCAATCACTGACGCTGAAGCACTTGCAGATGGAATCGTAAAACTTATAAGCGACAAATCCTTATACGCAAAACTTTCAAACGAATGCGTTTCCAGAAAATTCAAAACCTGGACTGATTACGGAGACGAACTCGTCTCGGTAATGCGTCTTGTATAACTCGGCCGCTGCCGAATTCCTTGTAGTAACCTAACGTTTGTAATTGGCATGAATAACGACCACACTCATAAACTCCAAAATCCAGGTCGCGCAATTTTCAACGAGCGCAAAATTTGGACTCACCTTGGATGGAGAGACCTCCGAAGTCGGTACTCCCGCACGCTAATAGGGCCATGGTGGTCAGTTGCAAACTTAATCACCGTAGTTTTTGGAAGCTCGCTAGCAGTCGGACTGATTTCAGAAAATTCGGCTCTTTCTCAAGCACCACGAATGGTAATTTCTTTTTCCCTTTGGCTTCTCATCAACGCCATGCTCAATGAAGCAGTTGAAATGTTCGAAGCGGAAAAGAGTCTTTTGCTGAACACTCAGATTTCAGAAGCAACTCTTGTAGTACGCCTACTCTGGAGAAACTATTTAGTCTTTTTACATAGTTTTGTGGTGGTTGTCATTACTTTCATCATTGTACGAGAGCCTCTGTCTTTTAGGCTCCTCGTACTTTTCCCAATTTCACTAGTTGTGTGTTTAGGTGCCTTATTCCCTATCTACGTTTTTGCTCGATCAATATTTGTTCTTCGCGATTTAAAAGTTGTGCTTCCTTCTGTAATTCAACTCGTGTTCTTTCTGACACCAATCTTATGGACCCCTCCTGAATCTGGCCCAATGCACACAATCTTCATTTTCAATCCGGCAGGTTGGGTCATTGAATTCACCAGGCAATTGATTTTGGATAACGTTTTTAATGGTTACCTTTTACTGAAAGTCAGCATCTTCGCTGTTGTTTCACTTTTCTGTATGTCCTTAAGCGCAAAATCAATGGGTTCAATTAGGAAACGTTTATAGATGGTGTACAAACTTGAGTTAAATGACGTTGTTTTCACGCGGTTTATGGAACGAGACAAGCGCACTCGGTTTACACTCCATCGAATTGAACGAAGCGTGATTGATCACCTCTCACTGTCAATTGAACCAGGTGAAAGTGTTGGTTTATTGGGTGAAAATGGTGCAGGCAAGACTACTTTGCTGCGAATAATGGCTGGTATTTTTCAGCCAGATTCCGGTTCTGTTTCACGTGTAGGGGACGTCTCTTGTTTTCTAGATGGCTTTTATGGCTTAGACCCGTTTCTCACAGGTAGAGAAAACGCTAAATCCAGATCTGTCATGGCGGGTATGAGTAGAAAAAAATGTCTATCAAATGTAGAAGCGATCGAAAGCTTCGCAGACATCGGGCAATACTTTGATCAACCAGTAAAGAGTTATTCAACCGGAATGCTTTTGAGGTTGGTGTTCGCGATAGGCACATCGCAAACTCACCAGATTTTACTCATTGACGAAGGTTTAGGAACAGCAGACATCAATTTCCAACAAAAGGCTTTTCAAAAGCTTGAACAAATGTATGCGAGCGCTCCCATAATTGTAATTGCATCGCATAACTTAGATATTCTCCGCAGTCATTGCACTCGAGGAGTTGTGATGAAGGATGGTCGTATTGTTTACGACGGAGATATTGAATCAGCTATCGCTCAATATTCAAGTATCCAATCGCAGCAAAACTAATGTCAGAGCCGGTTTCTGCGATTGTGGTTCCGACGTTAGGAACGCGAGATAAATTCCTCATTCAATGCCTCCATTCAATAAGGAAAAGCGGCAACGCCCATATTTGTATCGTCTCTCCCGATCTGCACCAGGTAGAACATTTATGCGATCAAGGGTTAATGGATCAGCATGTGCAAGACGATTCCAATGGGATCCCTGCAGCGATTAACAAAGCCATCAGAGCCCTTCCTGATCACATTGCGTTTGTGAATTGGCTCGGCGACGATGACTTGCTCAAAGTGAACGCACTCGATTCAATGCAAGCTTTTCTACAAAACAATCCGCATATCGGAATGGTTTTTGGAAAATGTGACTATATCGATGAACAAGAAAACGCAATTTGGAAAAACAGCTCCGGGCAATGGGCGAGTTTTATTCTCCCCGTTGGTCCATGTTTAGTGCCCCAGCCCGGAGCCTTGTTTCGCCGCAATCTTTTCAATCAAATAATGGGACTGAAATCAGATTTACGTTGGGCATTTGACCTTGACTTGTTTTTACGCATGAAGAAAGCATCAACACTGAAGTTTGTTCCAATTGATGTGGCTAGTTTTCGATGGCACCCAGCTTCTTTGTCTGTAGGTATGAGAAAAGGCAGCGTTAACGAAGCCAGCATGGTTCGAAGAGCGCACCTTTCGCCGCTGTTAAGGCCACTTGCATTTATCTGGGAATTACCTGTAAAAAGAGCAACGTACCTTGCAGGAATGAGACTATCTTCGCGCATAGAAAACAGTTTGAAGTGAATGCACAGCACGACACCATTACCGTTGCAATTGATGCGCGAGTTCCAGACACTGGTCTAGGTGGTGTGCAACAAGTAATTCGTTCGCTCGCAATTGGCTTCTCAGAACTAGGTGATACTTCTATTCAAAGGGTCTGGATTGTCTATAAAAACACAACATGGTGGAAAGGGGTTTTTCCCCCAAGCGATGTGATTATTGAAATAGGCATTCCTTTTAAAGTTCTTGTTGGGATAGTCTCCCGAATTTCACCCCGCATCATCAGCGTTGTCTATCCAATTTTCCGTTTTTTTCGATCCGATAAGGCGTTTTTGGATGAAACTCTGATTTCACGCGGTGTTGACGTCGTACACCTTCCATTTCAAGATGGCCTTCTAACGGAACTACCAACGATTTACCACCCACACGATCTTCAACATGAGTATCTTCCAGAGAATTTCAGCTGGTTTCAGCGCCATCACCGCAATACCAACTGGAAGCAACACGCCACATCTGCACGAATTGTCATGGCTGCATCAGCTTCGGTCAAACACGACCTTGAAAGTCTCTGGAACATTGACCCTAAGAAAATACGAGTCGTCCCCATTCCCCCACCCAACAGAGAGTGGAACACCACCCCATCCAGAAGCGTCGTAGAAGGTGACTACGTTTTGTATCCAGCAGTGTTTTGGAGGCATAAAAACCATGAAACCCTCATCAGAGCGATTTCTCAAATGGTTAATCGTGGCGAACGCATCACCTGCATACTTGCAGGAGCTAAAGGCCCACAATTCAAACGGTGCAAAAGACTTATTCGCAAATTTTCCCTAGAGAACCACATCAAAATTGTGGGGCATGTGCCTGATGCAGAGTTTGGAGCACTAATCAGCGGCTCGTCGTGCGTAGTCATTCCGAGCCTGTTTGAAGCAGCAAGTTTGACAGTTTGGGAGGCCCAAATAGCAGGAGTTCCCGTCGCGTGCTCAGACATTCCAATCTTCCGTGAGCAAGCAGATGATTCTGCGGCATATTTTGACCCTTACGATCCAACGAGCATTGCAGATGTGCTTACTCAGGTGATGATCAATAGTGAATTAAGAGGATCGCTCATTGAAAAGGCACGAATAAAGACATCGATACTGAGCAGTAGTCACTTTGCCGATGAGATGAGCGGTATATATCGATCTGCGGCCATTTAGAAAGCACTCAAAGAGTTTTTTGAAACCAATCAATTGTGTTTAGCAAACCATCACGTAAATCTACGGTCGGTTCCCATCCCAGCAATTGTTTAGCCAGACTGATGTCAGGGCAACGCTGTAATGGGTCGTCAGCTGGAAGCGCTTTATACACAAGCTTTGATTGCGAACCTGTCACTTCCAACACAAGCTCAGCTAATTCCAACATAGTGAAGTCAACAGGATTTCCAATATTGATTGGTCCTCGTTCGTTCGAATCAAGCAATGCCAAAATTCCCCGTATTTCATCATCCACATAACAGAACGATCTCGTTTGCGAACCATCGCCATACACGGTGAGGTCACGGCCCTGGAGAGCTTGGCAAATGAAGTTCGAAACTACTCGTCCATCAGTTGGGTCAAGTCGTGGCCCATATGTGTTGAAAATTCTGACAATGCCGATATTGGCCTGATGCTCTCGCCAATATGCCATACACAGTGCTTCTGCATATCTTTTTGCTTCGTCGTAACACGATCTCTCGCCAATCGAGTTTACGTTGCCCCAATAAGTTTCTACCTGTGGAGAAATCATGGGGTCTCCGTACACCTCGCTAGTCGAAGCCATGATGAAACGAGCATTATTTTGCATTGCAAATTGCAACGCATTGTCGGTTCCTTGGCTACCCGTTCGCAAAGTCTGAATCGGCATTCCCAAGTAACGCGGTGGGGATGCAGGAGATGCAAAGTTCAACACTGCATCGACCGTTCCACGCACAGGAATACCCTCTGCAATATCACCCTTGAGGAATGTGAATCGAGGCTCAGACTCCAATGCCTTCAAGTTCACGCCAGTACTTGAAGATAAGTCGTCAATCCCTACAACTTCATCACCGCGCGAAATCAGTTCATCACAAAGATGCGATCCAAGAAATCCAGACGCACCCAAAACAACAATGCGGGCCATTAACGACCTACCCCCTGATACTGAAATCCGGCACGACGCCATTCAGATCTATCTAAAATATTTCGTGCGTCAACAATCTGCTTATTTCTCACCACATCCGCAGCATCTGCTGGCGAAACTCTGCGAAAGTTGTCCCACTCAGTCAATACAGCAATAACGTCTGCACCACCGCATGCCTCCAGCGGTGAAATTGAAATAGTAATTGCATCAAGACCTTTCGGAGCTACTTTCACCGTTGGGTCAAAAACCGATACTGAAGCACCTTCAGCCAGTATCCGCATAACGATCTCTACCGCCGGTGAATCCCGAAGGTCGTCTGTAAGTGCTTTAAAAGTCAATCCCCAAGATGCGATTTTTTTGCCTTTCAGAGTTCCACCGGCTGCTTCACGAATCTTGTCCACAATACGTCCATACTGCTGTTCATTTACGGTGATCACTCCTTTAAGCAGTCCAAATTCATAACCAGCATCCGCTGCTATCTTGACCATCGCTTTTGTATCCTTCGGAAAACAACTTCCTCCCCACCCTGGTCCTGGCCGCAGAAACTCATGCCCAATTCTCTTGTCATAGCCAAGACCAAGCACTACGTCGTTGATATCAGCACCAACACCTTCACAGATTGCTGCAACTGCATTGATATATGAAATCTTGGTTGCCAAAAACGCATTTGCTGCGTATTTGATTGTTTCAGCAGACGCCGGATCCGTCACTAAAACCGGCGCCCCCAGTTTTTCGTACAGTGCTCCAACGGCAACGGCTGCTTTTTGATTATCTGATCCCACGACAATCCTGTCAGGGTGTAAGAAATCCTGAATAGCACTGCCTTCACGAAGAAACTCAGGGTTTGAAACCACCGCAACATCGGGACGCATTAATTCGTATTCCACAACTTTTGTGGAACCAACAGGAACAGTTGACTTATTCACCACAATCGCGCCACTGCGCAACAGTGACGACAATGTCTTTGCAGCCGCCTGTATGTAAGAGAGATCCGCGCTTCCATCTGCACCTTCAGGTGTTGGAACGCACAAAAACACTAGATCGGCATCTCTCACAGCGCTCGCCACATCGGTTGTAAATGTCAGCCTGCCGGCGGCAACGCTTTCGGCGACTAATTCATCAAGACCAGTTTCAACAATTGGCAAAATTCCTTTGTTGAGGTTGTCGATCTTCAACTGCACTACATCAACACATGTGACGGCATGACCCAGGTGAGCAAAACAAGCGCCAGATGACAGGCCCACATAACCGGTACCGATGACTGCGATATTTAGCATCTTTAGGAGTCTAAAGCCTGTTGTCGGTGAGACTCCTCGTTTTAACCACGGCTGACGGGAGGTTCAACGAGGTCCGCCTTAACCCATCGGGAAGCCCTCATTCCATCAATGTCTTCATCCAAAAATTGATGCCCCCGAACATCCCAGTAAGGGTATTTTGTGAGTCGGCACACATTTTTTAGAGATAAGAGTTGCAATCCTTCATGCATGACATCCGATTGCATAGTTGACATTTCTGAAGTAATCAATTTTGACTGAACTCACCGCATTATCTTTGATTTGGATTCAGAAATCTCGTATTCGTAAATTCGCTTAAGTTGCAACCCAATGACAACATCTATAGTCTTTACAACGTGAATTCAGACAAATTTTCGTTCTTAGATGTCTGCAGAATTAGGTTTTCACCCATGGCACGCAGCACATTATCCGTCGTTAAGCTTCCTTTATGGCTATTGCAAAATCGTCCTCACCCTTATCCCCCCCATTTTAAACGACGCACAATTGTTGCCCTCGCAAACAATCATAAGTTTGAGTCCTTTGTCGAGACTGGCACTTATCGAGGCGACATGCTCGCGCGGATGTCAAAAAAGACCTCAATAAAAAATATTTTGTCAATTGAATTGGACGAACTTCTAGCAGCAGAAGCGCAGTTTCGATTTCGCAGAGACACAAAGATCAAAATTCTGCAAGGTGACAGTGGAAAGGTTCTTCCTGGTATCACAATAGATTTGCCAAAACCTGCACTGTTTTGGCTAGATGGACATTATTCTGGCGGCGTCACTGCACTCGGTGAGGAAACAACCCCAATTTTCGCGGAACTTCTAGCTATTGATGCCAGCAAACAAGATACAGACGTAATACTAATTGACGATATCCGACTTTTTAATGGCCACGACGGATACCCGACTTTGGAAAAGCTTGCTGACTTCATTCACAAAATAAATCCAAGGTGGAATTGCATCATCATGGGCGATTTTTTGAAAATCTCATGATTAGTTGTCGAAGAGAAACCCCAGCTTTTCATCAAACAGTATTTTCCAGTCAAACTTCTCGCGGTATTTTAGAGCCTTAGACCTTCGTTTTTCCCACTCATACTCATTATCAAACAAAAGTTGAATCGCATCTGCAATCGCATCAGCGTCATGTTGAACAATTTCTGCACCTCCATTTGCGGCAAGATCTGCCGCGTTTGGTGGAACGTCTGTGAGAAGTATGGGGAGACCGGCACCAAGATAATCCTTTAGCTTTCCAGGATCAGCAAATCTAGTAAAGGAATCTAGATCTGGTGCATACGGTGCAATACCAACTGCCGAGGCGGCTAAGAGGGAAGCCAAAGTCGCATGATCTGCAACAAAACCCTTAAGCGAGACATAATCCTCAAGTGAATCAATTTCTATTTGATCCTGAAGCCAACTAAGCATCGGCCCACCGCCGATGATGTCAAGTTGAAATGAAACATTCCTGCTTCTAAGTACCTTGCATGCCATCAGAAGCACATCCAAACCCATTCGGTCTACTAAGTGTCCAAGAAATACAATTCTTTTTGTGTTCCAAGAATGCTCGTCACACACCGGGACATTATTGTTCCAAAACCCCATTGGTACAACCAGTGCTTGTGCGGACTCGCTCTTCAAAAGATCGTAATGCTTGTCACGATTTTGAAGAGCTGTGTCTGAAAGCTCAACTCTGTAGTTGGCTGCCTTGCAACATTTTTTGTCTAGGGTCTCGTAAAGCCAGTTAATAACCGAATTAGAGAATCTTCGTGGTACGAAATCCACAGACCAATGGACTACACATTGGGTGCGTCCAAACTTGCGCAACAACAAACCCTGAATCGTCGCCAACGCAGTAAAAGAAACCCATACGTCGGAACGGCGTAGATACAATGGAGTAAGAAGGTCAAAAAAATATGTGATCGGTGGCCTATTAGGTCTATTTCTCAACCTTATTTGCTGATCCCCATTTTTTCTTATCACAGTTTGAATGTGATGACCTGGGCCTTCGGCAACTAATGGGTGTTGTAAAAACTCAATGGTTTCGAAATCGCTCATCTTCAGAAAGTCAACTAGTGCTTGTGCTGGACCACTGGCATATCCACTAGCAACAATTAGAAAAACCCTATTTGACATTTCACCCGCCCTGGAGTTTCGCTTGATTGAAGAAAGCTTTTGCACTTTCTCCGAACAAAGCCAAGGCTAAAGATAGGGTCACTCCTGTTATCCCAATTATCAATGAGAAACTGTTGATATCTTTGCCGAATAAAAAAAGAGCGGCTGCTTCTAAAGTTGCCAAAACAAACATGACTCTCATCAGACGAACATGGCCATTTACAAAATGCACTGATATCAAAAATTGAGATACAGAGAAAGGTATAAATGCTAAACATAATTTCCACAGGTTCTGTCCTGCTCCATTAAATGATTCGCCGTATAGCAATTCAACCATACTTGGACCAACCAATGAGAGCACAATGGCTGAACTGACGGCAATGATCACCGTCGCTAAGGTCCCTTTTCTGATCAGAGAAATCATTCCTCCCTCAATTAAATTCCTGCTCGAGAGATGCGGAAATACAACTTGTATTACTATCGCCGGGGCCCACAAGAGTGCCTTGCAAATTGTTGAAGCTGCCGCATAGTTACCCGCGTTACTTCCCAATGCACGATGCGCAATGATCACGTCAATTGAAAGGATCATCCAGAACAGGGTGCTAGTACAAAGAATCCTCCTGGTCTCTTTGTCAAATCCAGGAATATTGGATTGTCCTAGAAATTGAGTCCTTCTTAGACCAAAAAGAGAGACCCCTACGCCGGACAGTACAGTGAGGCCAATGATCGACGTGATTCCAAGCCCTAAAGTAACTACCACTAATAGGCAAGAAATTTTCATCGCCGACTGAGCGAAGTTATACCCAGCTAGCCCGGCGAAATCCTTTCCACCTTGGAAACGACCAGCAGCAATGGAATCCCACGCCGCGGGAAAGACATACAAACATACAAGGATGATCGGGACTATGCCAACATCCCAGAAACGGGCGGCGAAGGGAGCGATACTCATCAGAACTAGAGCCCCAAAAAATGCGACCTTAGTTACGTTGAAGAACTGACGATCAGCAAACTTTGGTGGTGACTCTGTTTGGCCGGTAGCTATTGCTTTTGCAGTTTGAATCTGAAAACCCGACAAACCGACTGTTGCGATCGACATAACTGAGATTAGCCCAGCCAACAAGCTGTATTTTTCGCTGCCAAGATAGCGACCCGAAACAATTTGAAATGAATAATTCAAAGTAGATGAGACGAAAAAAGACACTCCAACCAACGCTGAAGTTTTAACATCAATAATCGTAGAAATACTCTCTAAAACACGTCTCATTGCCACAATCATGCTTGAACTCGCCTTCTGATCCTACGTAGTTTTATGCTGAGCAAGTTGAGTAGCACGGCAATACTTGTTCTTAAGCTGGTGGTAGACGAAAATTGAAAGTTCAAGATGATTGGTCCTTCAACGATTTTGCAACCTCGATCATTCATTCGGACAAGTAGATCAACGTCAAACGAGTAACCATTCGTCTGTACCTTTCTGATAGATTCTTGAAGTAGCGAAGTCCGGAATACTTTGATGCCCGTTTGAGTGTCGCCAACATTTAGGTTAAATAGGGCTCGTACTAGCAGTCTCATAATCAGACTTTGAAAACGCCTAAACAATGGATAACTAACAATAGATTCTGAATGAACTTTTGACCCGACCACTACATCAACGTCGAGTTCTACCAGCCGTCGAAATAGGTCAATCAGACAACTTGAGTCAATGTCTAAGTCTCCGTCAAAGAACGCCGTGAATTCACCGACAGTTTGCTGAGAACCGAATTTCAAAGCATGACCTTTACCCATGTTCTTTTCATAACCAATAACCTTTATTTCTGGTAAAAAAAGAGATTCGGCTATTTCTTTTGTCCTGTCGACATAACCATCGACAACTAGAACAATCTCAAAATCAATCCCTGAATTTGTCATCGTCTGATGAAGCCTGGTCAAAGCTTCTTCAATTGTCCCCTCTTCGCAATATGCAGGTACAACAATGCTTAGTTTTTGAGGAGTAATCATTTTGGATTCTCTGTAAAAATCCTCGAGCATCTATGTTTGAATCTCAACTTAAGCCCGGAAATCATCCCGAAAAAATAAGCTGGTGCGAAGACAGCACCATAGGTTAGGAGAGCATTTCGAGCGCGCCTCGGCATCGCCGAACTCTGGAGCAATGCAAAAGAGATCGCAACAATCATAAAACCTACCGCAGACGTCAACAGGGGTCTTATCACAAACATCAAAATCATCATCAACAGAAATGCAATCATCAATACAAAGGGCAGAACATATCGGCCACCATTTCTAAGATGTCCATCTACAAAAACTTTTCCTCGATGAAACGCATGCGAGGTGAACCCGCCACTGGTAGTTCTTGGTTGATATAAACAAGAAAAACTAGGAGAATAATTCACATCTGCATATTCGGCGAGTAGTCGGATCAGTTTGGTGTCGTCCGAAATATTTCGCACACTTGCGTGGCTATATCTGATTAACTCATTAGTCTCTTTTAGCCACTGACGTGGAGCACCAAACATAGTTGTGCCTACAGGGTGAAAATCCAAATCAACTTTATTTACTGCAATCTCTTGAGGTCCCTGAAAATGCTTTCTCCAGGCTAAGAATTCAATCCCTTCCCAAAAATAGCTAACGATGGGAAGCCCGACAGGAAGACGTACTGTCGCATTCCACAATTGATAAATCCCGTTATCCTCCAATTTACCCAAAATAAATTTCAACGAACCTGGATTCAATCTGACCCTGCTATCAATGAAAACGACATAATCGCTCTCCGCCTGTTCCACTCCTGTCGCACGAGCACTAAATCGGCCCTGATTATCCGTTGAAATAATCTTTATCTGCCCAGACTCTTGGAAACGTCTAATTCTTTCAATACTTTGATCAGTTGAGCCATCGTTAACAATGATGAGTTCTGTCAGTTCCTGAATCGTTTCAAATTCTTCCAAAATCGCACAAATCGTCCCTTCTATCCAGTCCTCGCTATTGAATAGTGGGACAACTACTGTGAGGGAATTCATTGATTTTTGGTGTGTCATGTTTATACCTAGTCACGTTAGAAGTTCAGCGGCGTTATTCGTTGTAAAGCCAACCTAGATATTTTTGCGATGATTTCCCTTCCATATGTAGGCGCAGTTGGGCATGCCTTACCGAATAAGTCAAGTTCAACCAGGCGTCTCTCAAATGGTCGTAGCGAAACGAGAGAATCGAATGAATAGACATCTGTTGTTCTTCCAATTTCACCCGAGAGCTCTTTTTCATTCATATTTAGCGTTACTTTGACCTCGTTGAAACAGGGCGACACTCCTAATGTTCCTTTAAAAATTTGCATCGATAATTGCAGCCGTGTTATTGACAAGAATTAGACGAGAAGTCTACTTCGTTACCCAGAACAAGGAATCATTGTCGGATACTTCTTCAGGAGAACCGACATCAAGTTCTAAGGATAAATCTGGCAGTACACTTTTCCGGACATCTTGAGGAAGTTGGCTTTGGTAAACTAATAACAAGATTGATAAAAACACAATTGTCAAAAAATCTCTATTCGTTTGCAATGTCTTCAATTAACATCTTTTCGCATGTCTTTACCCCCTTAGACTAATCCCAATGAGCTGTAATGTGAGTGATTTGAGTACTAATTCAGGTACTAAGCGTATCTCTCTGGCTGCTTCCTGGGTCTTGTACCTTCTGAGTTCATGGTGTTTGCTCTACCCAATACTCGTTACCCCACTTGTCGCAGATGACTTTCTGAACCCCTTCAGTCAGTATTCAAATACCGGGGGTGGTTACTGGAAATCGGTGGCCTTCGGATGGAACACGGCATTCAACGGTGCAAGCATGCGACTGTCTGGCAACGTAGTCGGGGCCTGGTTGAATAACTTTTGGTTGGACTTGGCTGGTCGTTCACTACTCGATTTAAGTACGTTTTATGCAGTCCAGAAATTCACAGTGTTCGTTCTATGCGGGTTTAGTTTGTCATATTTCACTGGTGCTTTCCTCGAAGCACTTGGTCATAAGACTTCCTTTATTAAGAGAACTTTCTTGTGCTCGTTTGTTCTGTTCAGCACCCTTCAGATTCATGGTCTCTGGTCAAATGACCCGGTAGCCAGTTATCCGATGTCAGGATTCATGGTCGCTGCAATTGGTTTTTATGTTTTAGGTTTTGCTGCTTACACATCAATGGAACACCCAAATCTACGTCTATTGTTCCTTTTTGGAATGTGCGTTTTGTCGGTTTTCTACTATGAAATTCTCGTGTCCGTAGGTTTACTAACCTTTCCAATCTTGTTGTCGTTGATACCACGCAATAATTTTCGACAGACCCTAAATCGAACTTTATTGATTAGCATCCCGGCATTCGCAACTTTCCTCACAATAACTCTCAGCCGGCTGCACACAGCTGCTGCTTCTCGAACTTATAGTGGAACTACGGTCACCATTGGTTGGAGGGCCTTCAAGACATTCTGTTTCGGCTTAGCATCATCATTTCCTGCGAGCGCTTGGAACGTCACTTCAGAATTACTAGAAATTGGATTGGACCTAAAGCTGATCCCATCTATTGTGCTGCTTTTTGCAGCGTTTGTGACGATAATGCACTTTCCTACTGTTTCTCATTTCACTCGGATATCAAAGCGCAAAGATTGGTGGTTATTAACAGCTCTAGTTTCGGCACCTCTAACCTTCTGGATCTTTGCAGTTGGACTCCAATCTCTTACAGAGAAGGTACAAAATGAAACTGGAAAGTTAGGGTACGTTTATTCTTATTATGCCGTTGGAGCTGCAACTTTTGCTTTTTTTGCATCAGTCACAATTATATTAATGTCACAAAAATATTTGAGGGTGACAAGCCTGATGTTGTTATGTTTCCTTGTCCTTGCGACCATACAAGCCTCAATCACTTGGAGCGTCAGTGATCATATGTCTAAGGTTTTAGAACCAAATCGAACTCTACTTGCGGCATTCTCTAACTTTGAAGAGCAACCATTGCGATGTCAGGCACTTCGAAACTGGGCTGCTGGAAATTGGCCGGCTTACTACGAAGATGGGATGATTCGAGGATTGCAAGAAGCATCAACTGCGTTCCACAAAGAACCCTTCTGCATTAACTTTCTGAATCCTTAAACAGACCCGATTGATTACAAAACAAGGAAACAATGATTATTTTCGTATATGGAACTACCGCAGAGCTGATAAAGCTCAGCCCAATCATGCGCCATCTCCATGAACGGGGTGTTTCGTACAAAACCTGGTCAACCGGGCAACAATTCAGTGAGTTGGAAAGATCTGCAGAATTCCTTGGAGTCGGTTACGTCGACCTGTGGATTGCTAGAGGCTTTCGCTCCCATAGCCTTACAAGCATCTTGCAGATTCCTTTCTGGTTACTGACAACCGCTATGTGGTTTCTAAGCAATTGGCGCAGTCTCCGCCGGCAATTTGTGCATACGAACGCAACATTCGTAGTGCACGGTGACACCATGACGACTGTCGTAGGTGCCATATTTGGTCGATTACTAGGACAGAAGGTGGCCCATGTTGAAGCTGGCTTACGAAGCCATGACTGGCGCAACCCTTTCCCAGAAGAGATTGACCGCATCATTGCAGCGCGCCTGTCAACTATCCATTTTGCACCAGATGAGACAGCCGTCAGAAATCTGCAGAGCTCATCCGGAGTCGTGATAAATACCCATGGCAATACCGCACTAGATGCGTTAAAGCATCAAGTTGAAAGTTTCGATATGGATTCTCACGACAAACATGGCTTAGTACTTTTACATCGAAGTGAATTTCTCCGAGATTCTGAATTAGTCAGAGAGACTTTTTCCTTCATAATGAAACTAGCCAGCAAAATCAAAATCATAATTGTTGCTGATGCCCTATCTTCCGCAACTCTCACTAAATGTGGTTTGATGGACGGTTTGATAGCTACACCAAATTTGCAGGTCTTAGATAAACAATCTCACAGAGAGTTTGTGAAATTGATTGCAAATTCAGATTTTGTTGTGACTGATTCTGGTGGAGTTCAAGAGGAGTGTTCAACGCTGGGAATACCTTGCTTCATTCACCGCAAGGCTACCGAAAGAGCGGACGGCATAGGGAAGAATTGCGTCTTGACATTCATGAAGGTTGACAATTTGGAGACACTGATTTTGAAGTCAAGCAGTTATCGACATCCTTCTGGATTCGACACTGCTTCGCCAGCAAAAACAATTGTTAATTATCTCGAGAAAATTATTTATTGAAATCAAAGATATTGAAGCAGAGACTTCGAGTATCCGTGCTTTTCGGTATAACCAATATCGGTTTGGCACATGGAAGTTTGGCGGTAATGCGAACTGGGTTTACCGATGACGCTGCTGCCGTGTATCGAAATCCACGATTAGGCTCAAGATTGACCACGATTTTCCCTCCTAAATCACTTATCTCAATTATTTGTTTATTCAACGAATAAACATCAAAGGTCACAACTGTTGAAACGAGAGGTTCGCGCCAAACATTTAGAGGTCCTGAATTACTTACATTTATGTAGGCAGATTCAGCAGAGGCCCAATAACTCTTTCCACCGTCATCCGAAGCATACGTACCCGAAATTTTATTCTTTTTTATTGGGATGCAACTCACGCACGGCATATCATCTGGTAGCGCCGTAACTTTGTACAGACTCATTTGCACTCGTCCTTGCTCATAACCATAAGTTGAAATGGATGCAATTTTCTTGAAGCGCGGCTCATCGACCCTGAAACCAAGCATCTCAAGTGACCCCGAATCGTACGTATATAAATAGTCGATGCCGGATCTATTGAGAAATGCTGCGAAACTTCCTGGCCCCCCCGAAAGTTGCTTATCTATCTTCATTCCTATCTCTGCGTTGTACATTGAATTTGCAAATGGGACACCCAAAAACCATTGTTCGTGCCAGGTCCTGATGAATTTAGTGAGAGGTAAAGCTAAAACCAATGCATTCGGATCTCGTTGTAGCTCTGTGCGTGCAACGGAATACCGGTCATATTCATTTGAGAAGACCCTGTCAGCAAAGGGATTTAAGTCAATTGCTACAATCACAAATGTGAGCGACAAGACTGCCACTTTTACTGATCTAGAAATTTTCAATCTATTAAAAATTTCAGATACTCCTGTGGCTGCCATCACTGTAATTAAGACCACGGCAATTATCCCAAAGCGGGTCGGATACAGTAATCCGGGAGAAATGTAACGAAAAAAACCACTCGGCAGTGGAAATGTTCTCCCGAACATTTCGAATTCTGGCTGAAGTGTTAGCAAAACATAAAGAATAGAAATAAGTGCGATCAATTTCGTCTTCTTCTTTTTAAGGGTTAGCACGATTCCGCAAATAGCTAAAATCGTTACGGGGAGCCCAACATAACCAACTGGTAAATGTATGTTCCTCTCCCCACCCAAAAGACTGCCCCATGGTCTATCCACGTAGTCAATTAGATTTGCAGCTTGAGTCTTAATAGTTTCTAGTTTGGTAATTGATATCGGCCTCGACAGATTGGTTTCGTCACGAGATCCAGAGACAGTTACGAGCGCTCGGAATATTGCCCAACCTGCACTGATAAACCCCAAGGTGATGCTCAGTTTGAAGAGAGTTCCGAAACGCCGAAATCTCGACCAAATATCTTTTCTTAACATTACGATGCACAATGCACCTGCCACTAGAACTGAATAAAGCCAATAGAGATCAAAAAAGGCAGTGGCTAAAATACAGACAGAAACCTTCAACCAGTTCATCCTGGTTGGTCTCTCCAGTACCTCGATCAATAAATATATCGAGTACAGAGGAACACAAATCCAAACATAGTTGGTGTAGTTTGCAGCATTTGTTCTGAGAATTGGCAACATCTGAACAATTACTGCTGAGAAGAGTGCGGCATTATTTGTAAGTTCTAGTCTTCTACATATGCGAAAGACCACACAACCAGTTAGGACCCATCCAACTAGAATGTATAAACTAATTACGATCGGTGGACTTATTAATCTTGTTGCAGTCCAGAAAAAACTAATCGGTAAAAGTTGCGAAAAGTTTTGGAACCTCCACAAAGATGCGCCATCGATAAAATCCGTAAATCGGTTTAAGGACCACGGGTATTTCATGTGCTGTAGGATGGCTGTAAAGTGGATCGCTCCGTCAATATCTGTTAGTCCTCGACCCAGATGCGAATTTTGGTGCGAAGTGAACAATGGTGACATGAATACTGTTGGGTAAGTCATCAATACAAGTATTCGAATTATCTTGGTTCTCAACCTATCTTGCTTTTGACTGTCTAGAGTTTTCATTTCTTTCAACCCATTTCGTCTAATCAATTAATTCATTCGTGATGTTTTATTGTTTGAAATTAGATTACTTAAAAGTCCTGTGGCAACACCCAATGGCTCGTCTTCATCGCTCTATTGATCCGAAAGACAGTCCGTTTAATGAGAAGTCAACTGCTGCTAGTCAATAAAGATTTGACCGCTCTCAGTACGGAAACTTTCTAGCATATAGTACTCTTTGTGGTTCTCTTACTTGTTTTCGCTCGATGTATTGTTCGAAGGGTTTTCTAAATGTTGGATGTTTACTTAAATGACCCCGTATTTGTGGCCGGCCACCGTGGTTTAGTGGGATCCGCCATCATTCGGAAGTTGAATGCAGAAGGATTCACGAATATTCTCACCGCCAATCGGTCCGATGTAGACCTGCGCAATCAGGCACAAGTGAATGCCTGGTTTGAGGAAAACCGTCCAAAATACGTATTCTTGGTTGCCGGAACCGTCGGTGGAATTCATGCAAACTCGACTAGGCCAGCAGAGTTTCTCTACGACAATATGATGATACACGCCACGGTCGTGCACGCAAGTTACATGAATAATGTACGAAAACTGGTTTACCTTGGTAGTTCCTGCATTTACCCTCGAATGGCCACTCAGCCAATGACCGAGGATGAATTGCTTAGTGGGCCGCTAGAACCCACTAATGAATCTTATGCGATTGCAAAGATTGCTGGAATCAAGTTATGCGATAGTTACCGTCAACAATACGGCTGCAATTTTGTGTCAGGAATGCCCACTAACCTTTACGGGCCTAGCGATAATTTTGACTTGGAATCAAGCCACGTATTGCCAGCGCTTATGCGAAAATTTCATGAAGCCAAAATCGCTGGATCTAATTCTGTGGAAATCTGGGGAAGTGGAACTGCGCGAAGGGAATTTCTCCACGTAGACGATTTAGCCGACGCTTGCCAATTTCTACTTCGCAATTACGACAGTGCTGGTCAAATCAATATCGGCACCGGCAAAGAGGTCTCAATTCAAACGTTGGCCGAAACACTCCGCGAGATCATTTACCCAGAGGCGGAACTGTGCTGGGATACTACAAAGCCTGACGGCGCTCCCAGAAAGCTCCTCGATGTCAGCAAGATCGAGCGAGCTGGTTGGTCACACTTGATTTCCTTGTCAGATGGAATCAGTTCAACATATAGATGGTTTCTGGACCAATACGAGCACTTAAGGGGACGCTAGTGCACTACAAAAAGAGGGAGTTGCTCTCAGGTGCCATTCGCAGACCTGACCTTGTTTTCCGCTATCTGCGCGGAAAGCAACCAGGAGAATTTGATCTTGAGGAGATAGCTAGATTCGTTCAATCCGATTCGCCCATCATTGTTGAAGCAGGTGCATTCGATGGCCGTGACACTGTCTCATTTTCGCAACGCTGGCCAAATGGACACGTCTACGCTTTCGAACCCCTACCAGCGCTCGCAAACAAAGTGCGAATTGCAGTCGCAAACTGCAGGAACGTCACATTTACTGAGGCTGCTTTCGCATCTACAGAACAAACATCCATCACCCTGCATAGTTTTGCTCCAACAGAGTCCGAGCACGCATCATCTTCCATGCTTCAACCAGGGGATCATCTTGAATTAGCGCCGGATATCAAGTTCGGCATCGAGGTAAAAGTTCCTGCAATTACTGTTGATAATTGGTATCAATCTGTAGATTGCCCAATTGTCGATCTACTTTGGCTAGATCTCCAGGGTGCTGAGTTGTTGGTTTTACAGAAGGGTGAATCGCTCCTTGCTGCTACTAAATGTTGCCATATTGAAGTTTCCAAGAAACCTTTGTACCAAGGTGGGGCAACTTTTGATGAAGTTTGCCAGTTTCTCACATTACGGGGGTTTTTTTTGGCGGCATGCCGCATACCCGTAAGATCTGGAAACGCAATTTTTATTCGTCGGTAAGTCGTAGAACAAAAACTAATATTTTCTAGTTATTTTACTGCGACATTTTCTGTTCCAAAATCAACGATAGTTTATTTCATTGTGCTACTCGCAGATAGCGTTATGGGTATTCAGCAACCTTAATTGTCGTCCTTCTATCCAACCATTCCTGCAAGAAACGTAAATTTGCTGTAGATCGACTGGGAAGCATGAAACCAAAAATATTTCAATCAGAAATAGCTACAAGATTTATTGCTGTCGCTCATCGCGCACTTAGATTACCTACGTCACGGATTTTCCTATTTAGTTTTCCTCTTCTTGAAATCATGTGAAGGCTATAGCCAGATTCTGTGATCTTCTTGATTGCCTTTGCGCTTGATTCTGCTACACCATCGGCAGAAGCAAAGATCTCAAACATGACGGCAGATATCTTCTTGCAATCAAGCAAACCTCCAAGCCCGTCTAGAACATCTATTTCCATGCCCTCAACATCGATTTTCATTACTCGAATCTCGTTATCACTTTGCAAAATGTTTTTGAAGTAGTTATCGAGTCGGATCTGGACCACTTCTATACCCTCTTCAAGTTCTGTTGCTCTATGAAAAAATCCACTTGAGGAGTCGCTTGAGTGATGGTTGTCTGTCATTCTAACTTTGCCATCAAAATTGCCGACTGCACAGTTGGTCAGCACAACATTGTTAAGGTCATTTACATTTAAGTTCGACTTTATACATAAAACATTCTCTTCAATTGGCTCAAAAGCAAAAACTTGTCCTTCCCGGCCAATTCTTTTTGCCATTGGGATCGTAAGTAGTCCCACATTTGCACCGACGTCTACGGCGATATCACCTGGCCTAAGCCACTTTTGAAGGAACTTAACTTCTTTGGTCTCAAATGCTTTGAGCCATGCTTTTCTCTGTGTGTAATCACTCAGGTTGAGAATGAACACACAGTCAAAGAGCTTTGTCCTAACCGACAGACCATTTGGGGTCATTCGTGTTCTAATGACTGGATTAATCAGAAAGGGGAAAACCCCAGGAATTCTGCATGCGAGGATAAGTAATGGACGGAACTTCAAGATCATCTTTGTCTCCAATTTTATTGGCATTTGATAACACTAAAGCGAAGTATCCCTCACGCACTTGTTTCGTGCGGGAAGAGATTTGGAGGCATCCACTCGACTTCAAAGTTGTTAGAGCGAGTGTTTACGCCGAAAGCTACAGATAAACACAGGAAACGACTTCTACGTTAAAGAGATACTTATTTTTTCTCAACTATCCCCTCATTCTCAATTAGTCGTGTGTTTATCTATTTTGAAATGTAGCCCCATTAGTTGGACGCACAAAATTTTGACGATATTTGATATCGCATAGGTATTTGATGCGGAGGATGTGCCATGAGTTCGATTTGAAAAGGGCACAGATATCTGACTCACGGAATAGTTATTTTTTGTGGCAACAATTAATGCCTCATACGTGTCCCCCAGGTAGTAGCCGGGGAATCTTTGGGCAAACTGACCCAATAAGGGTTGGGCAATGACACGAAAGCCTGACGTCGTATCAGTTACCTCAACTTGATTTTTTCTTTTTGCCAAACCTGAAAGCATCCGCATCGCTAGTTTGCGCGATTTGCTGACCTGCATTGTTGCTTCATCGTCAGTGAATCTGGAGCCAATAACTAAATGTGAGGAATTTACATTTGCATGGTTTATCAAGCTTTCAAAGTCTTTTGTCGGATGCTGACCATCTGC
>Ga0114966_10001071_pt1 | contig 25496 bp, 19 predicted proteins | sample M_130207_XF_Meta_FD_87029 | JGI IMG/M metagenome (GOLD analysis project Ga0114966, IMG submission 87029) | Freshwater microbial communities from Lake Montjoie, Canada to study carbon cycling - M_130207_XF_MetaG | ecosystem: Environmental > Aquatic > Freshwater > Lake | place: Lake Montjoie... | reverse complement strand
GAGGTCAATGAGTCATTGCGGGGGTACTGCTTGGTCATCACCAAGCCGAGATCAAGGATCTTCACGATCCCCGACGTGTCGATCAGCAGGTTGCCCGGCTTGATGTCGCGATGAACGAACTTCGCCTTGCGAGCGGCTTCCAGCCCCGCCGCCGCCTGCATTGCGTAGTCAGCCGCCTACTTCCAATCGACGGGGCCGAACTTCGCCACCTGCCGCTCGACATCGATCCCCTCGACGTACTCCATGCTGATGAACGGAATGTCGTCGATCTCGTCGAAGTCATACGCCTGGATGATGTTCGCGTGCGAGAGCTGTGCGACCGCGCGGGCCTCACGTTTGAAGCGAGCCAGTGCGTCGTCTTTGCTCTTCGAGATCCGGCCGATCACTTTCAACGCGACCAGCCGGTTCATTGTGATCTGTTCGGCGAGGTACACCATCCCCATCTCGCCTTGGCCGGGATATCGAGCAGTCGGTACTTGCCGAGTTAGAAACCATCGGCCTTCCCGGAGAGCAGTCTCAGCGCCTGATACGCCGACAACAACTGACTCTTCACGAGTGACTTCGCGACTTGGAGACGTCGCTCTCACCCACTCCCAGCGACGGAACTTGCTCTCGCATTTTTCGCATGAGCGGCCGGCGCAGGAGCTGGCTCTGTTCGAGCAAAGACAGAAACTCATCGACGGAAGCGGTGGCAACTGGCATGAGTCGGAACCGGGAAGTGGTTCGGTTCTGACGATCGCAGGAAAAGTTCTGCGTGGAAACGAGGGAGCGCAGACTACTTACTCGTCAGTCTTCACCTCAAAACAACGGGCTTGGCAAACAGCCCATTCACGACAAATCTCGCTCCCCAAGCTCTCTGATCGCTGCAATCGCCATAACCAGACGCAAATCACAGTCTGGTTGAACCGCTCATTCACGCTGTGCGGGACCAAAACGGGCGTGCGACTCGTGTGACGATGGCAACGGTTCTCACGAGCCGCTGCCATCAGCACGCCACGACGCTGCGGCACTGCCCATGTTGGGTGTTGGCGGTCCTCGTTCGGTCTCTACCCGAAGCCGCTGCTGATTTCCGTGAGAGTGAAGATTCACGGCGAGAGCTGGGAGTCAGCCCAATGGTACTACAAGACCGGGCTGACCCTATGTTCCCAACAAGCCTACGTCTCACGCGAGCCGATCAGAATGGCTCATTGGGCAGGCTTTGCAGCCACGCGTTCCGCACCGGGATCAACTTTTGAAGCACGCCGACTAGTACTTCGGGAGGTGACGCCATCGCGTCAATCTGAGAAATAATCTCAGCGGGATAAGCGTTAATCACCGGTTCGGACTCGCGAAGATAGACTTCAAATCGGGTGCGGATCACTTCCTCATTGGCGTCATCGGCCCGGTTATCGCGAATCGCCCGGCGCTTGATCCGGTCGATCATCTTGTCGAGATCGGCGCACACCAAGTGAATGATGTGCAGGACGTTGATCGTATCCTTGAGCATCTCAATCTGAGCCGGATTGCGCGGGATGCCATCCAGTATCAGTAGTTCATCCGGCGGCTTGTAACGCGAGATCGCGATGTGCCCCATCAGCGACTTCTTCCAAATCTTGACGGTCAGTTCATCTGGGACCAGTTGACCGCGCGAACTGAATTCGTAGATTTCGCGGCCTTCGGGCGAGTTGATATTCAGCGATCGGAAAACATCACCGCAAGACAAGTGATAGAAACCGGGAATCTGCCCCAAGATCGTTCCTTGAGTCCCCTTGCCGACACCCGGTGCTCCGAACAACAGAATCGCAGGATGGCGTCCATCGAACATGAGAAATTGCTCCATCCGGTGTTCTTGAGAGTCACTCGCGGTCTTGGTACTCGTCCGAAAACAGTGTCGTCTTTCGCTCCGCGTAAAAACGTCCTTTTGCAGAGCGAAAGGCGACAAACGACGGAGTTCTTCTTGGACAAGCTCTTAGCCATGTGGCCGCGAAATAGTAGTTGCTGGAACCTGACGACTCAATTCGACGCAGGTAAACCGACAGGCCGTGAGTTTGCAAAAAAATAAGGCGTCCCTCCGATGAGGCGACGCCTTATTGAATATTGTTCGCAATAACCAACCGCATCAGCGTGACATGAACGCCACAACACGGCCAATCTGAACGTCGGGCGCCGAAGAATCCGTATACGATGGAAGGGATTGAACTCGGGCTTCCAAGTCTTTCGCGTCGAAGGCAATCCAATCGACCGATTGTCGCGACGCACTGTCCACGACTTCGCGATACATCTTGCGGACGTTCGGACGATTTCGCAGGGTGATCACGTCACCTGGCTCAACGAAGATCGAAGGCTTGTTGATCGTCTTGCCGTTCAACTGGAAGTGCCGATGGACAACACCCTGTCGAGCCTGCATGCGAGTCACCGTGAAGCCTGCTCGCCGAATCACGTTGTCAAGCCGACGCTCACACATGATCAACAGCAGTTCGCCGGTGTTCCCCTTTTGGGCACGTGCTTTAGCGAAGTACCGACGGAGTTGAGCTTCCCGCATACCGTAGTGGTACTTGATCTTCTGCTTGTCAGCCAAAGCCTCACCGTACACGGTCAGCTTGCGACGGCGTTGAGACATGCCCGGAGGATTGGGACGCTTTTCCAGCGCCTTCACAGCACCGTGGTTCTCGAACACCATCGAACCAAGTCGTCGATTGATTCGACCCTTGGGACCCGTATAACGACCCATGCAATAACTCCCGCGCCCTAAATTTTCTCAACGGAACTGGCAAATCGAGGCGTGATGATGGCGACTGAGAGTCGATTCGTCAATCGTCCGAGAAACACTGCTGGATTGTTGCCGTAGGACACGGATCTTATTGGCCGAATGCGCGGTTGAGCGACAGTAACATCGACTGTTCCAGCTCCACATCACGGCCTTTGGGAATCCAGCCAGAGGGAGCCGCTTGACCAACGACGGGATTCAAATCACGTTGGAGTGGGCTGTTGTCGAGAAATGTCGCCGGGCCGACGGCATTCGCAGCAGCCGCTACATCTTCCAGTTCCTTGTGAGCTTCAACTCCCACCATGAAGCCCCCATCGACTGGAGTCACGCTGAGAAACGCCTTCCGGCGGATCGACTGCAACGTACTCTCCGCTCGGTTCCTCGCCCCGACCGAATCACGATGCCACGGCTCGAACAGGTTCGCCCCCGTCTTGTACTGGGTCTCGATGACGCCCCCCAGCTTGTTCTCGCGTTCGATTTCAAACAGGTAGTCGTGAACGACATCGACCGCCCGTTCCCAAGCTTCTTCGTGATTGTTGGCTCGAACGAAGACGGGGTTGCTGACCGCGACCTGTCGCCCGGGAAGGGACGCGCAGCCGCTCAGCGTTGCCACCAGCAACAGCGCCAGAAATCGGCCGGATCGGTCACGAAGCCAAGGCATGAGACAGCTCACCGCATTCAGTTCCTGCAGAACTCTCCGACTGGCGACAGAACTTCACCTGTAACAGCAAGTCGGAGAATGAGTCAGGCCGGAATGTGACAGAGAACCGAAAAACGCTCAAGACCGATCGAAGTGACCGTCGGTTTCCGTCAGGCCAGCAGTTCCTTGATGCCACTGGCGGCGGGATCGGCGATTGGGATCGGACGACCGCCGATATCGAACGACTTCGAGGTATCGACACCCACCGCTTGCAGGTAAGTGTGGAACAGGTGGCCGTGATCGACTTGTCGGTCGGTCACTTCGGTCCCTTTGTCATTCGTCTTGCCGACCACTGCGCCGGGGACGATGCGACCGCCGCCGAGCAGCACCGACCACGCCTTGCCCCAGTGGTCTCGCCCGACGAGATGGTTGATGTTCGGTGTCCGCCCGAATTCGGAGAGGACCACAATCAGCGTGCTTTCGAGCAGACCTCGATCAGCCAAGTCCGAGACGATCGTCGCGAACGGCCGATCGAACTCGCCGATCTGTTCGCCGTGGAAGATGAAGTTTTCGTTGTGGCTGTCGTAGTTCGAGTGGCTCACCTGGACATAGGTGATGCCGCTCTCGATCAGTCGCCGGGCGAGCAGGCAGTGGCGGCCGAGGTCATGCTTGCCGTAGCGGGCCTGGTCCGCTTCCGACTCCTTCGAGACATCGAAGATGTCGCGTTGAGCCATCAACTGTTGAGCCTGCTCGTAGCTGTAGGTGTAGGCGTCGGTCATGGCCGTACGGCGGCGAGACAGGAACCGTTCGTTGGCCGCGCGGCGCATGGCGTTTCGTTGTTCATCAGCCGCGGCAGCGATGGCATCGGGACGCACGGTGTTCGCGGGTGGCTGGCCGTTCCCGAGATACAGTCCCGCATACTTCGGCCCGAGATACGCCGAGTCATTCGCACGGCCGCCCCCTCCCGCCGTGATCTGGATGTGGCCGGGCAGGCCGCTCGCCTCGTTGGACACCGCTTTGGCGACGACCGCGCCGAGGGACGGGTTCTCGACGCCGGGCATCTCGCGCCGCCCGGTCATCATCGCCTTGATCCCCTTGCCGTGATCGTCCTCGCCGGTGTTCACACTGCGGACGATGGCCAGCCGGTGCATCTGCTTGGCGGTTTCGGGCCACAGTTCGCAGATTTGAGTCCCCGGCACGGAGGTATTGATCGCGCGAAACGGCCCACCCGTCGGAGTCCCCGGCTTCGGATCCCAGCTCTCAAGCTGACTCAATCCGCCGTGCATGTTGAACACGAGCACCCGCTTCTGCTGCTTGTTCAGTTCCGCCGAGATTGCGGGCCGAGCGAGCATCGACATCCCGCCAAATATGGCCCCCGTCCCCGCCGCCATCGTCCCAAGGAACTGGCGTCGCGCCATCGTGTGCTCACCAGAACCGCAGGCATAATTGCATCGCATGGCCAAATCTCCAGTTCGGAAAACGGTACTCAGCAATCGGCCGGACGGCCTTCGGTTTTGAGCTAAAGGCTAAGAGCCAACAGCTTCTCACTCAATGATTGAAACGAAACTCCGCCGATGTGACCAAGGCCCAGATGAGGTCTCTCAAGGCGGCGGGGCGTTCGGCAGCGCGGGCGGTCAGTTGATGAGTTGTCTCGGCGATCTCGGCGTCGTTCGGGCGGCGGGTGAGGACACTGAGATACATTTCTTCGGCGATGGCCTTCGGTTCGATGAGCGGCATCAGGCGGCCGATGAGCTGTCCGCCTCCCGCCCAGCCGATGACCGAGCCGCCGTTCGCGACGAACAATGCCTGATCGACCGATGCAAAAAAGTCATCCTGCCCCGGTCCGGCTGAGCCGCCGTAGAGCAATGTGAACGCGTTGACGTTGCCGCGATGAATCTCGTGGATTTGCGAGGCGACTTTGAATTCGCGGGTCTTCGCGAGGGCGGGGTCTGCCGCGACGCTGGCCTTCGGGATGGTCTTTTCGATTTCGGCTTCGGCACCCGGACGCTGTGGCTCGACGACGCCGGTCGATTGCAATGCGGCCCACGCGAGCTGCTCGGGGTTGAGCTGCTTCAACACGCGGACTCCCGCCGCGTTCGTCCAGAGTTCAGCGAGCTGGACTCGACCCGAGGCGACCGCCGCTTGTGTCGTCGGCACGGCGGCGACGGCTTGGTTAACGATGTTCGTTTTCGACGTGACGGTTTGCTGGCGAGTCGCCATCTCGGTCGTGGCTACGACGAGCGTTTGCTTCAGCGCGGCGAGTTTTCCCGCGACATCTTTGGCCGCAGCGTCCTTCGCCACCATCGCCTGTTCGAGCGTCGTTGCCTCTTTGGCGAGTGGCTCGTGCTTCTCCTTGAGTTTCGCGACGACCAGCGTGATCTCGGCATCTCCCGGCAGCTTGGCCAGCACGGCGTCGGTCTTCGCGATCGCCTCGACCACGGATTGCACGACACCTTGCTTGGCGACGAATGCCACTTTGGACTCGTCGAACAGTTTGGTGGCCTCGACCATGACCTTGTCCATCTCGGCGACAGCAGTCGTTTGTTTGGTCACTTCTACCTGCTGCTGTTCGACCGCCAGCATGGCTGCGGCGAGTTCCGCCTTGGTCGGTTCGACAGCGGCTTGCGCGGCGGCGGCACTCGCGATGGCGGTGTTCAACGCGACGTGAGCCTGCAACTGTTCGAGTTTTTTCTTCTGCGCCCCAGCCAGCGCCGCGTCAGCCTTGTGCTGGTTCCACGCGACGAGGAACTTGGCTCGCGCGGCATCAATTGGCTTCGCCGCTTCGACGAGCGCCGCGTAAGCCGCATCGGCCGGCGGGTAGCCTTCGGTCAACTTCACGCCCGCCGCCGCATGCGCCGCCGTTTGGTCGGTCGCCTGTTTTTGGAGGGCCGCCAATTCCATCGCCAGTTGCGTCTGCTTGGCGGTGAAGGTCGCAACGGCTCCCGCCAGTTCCTTGTCGGCGGGCAGCAGCTTCGCGGCTTCGGTTGTCTTCGCGGCCGCCTCGTTCACAGCGGTGATGGCCGTTTGTTTTGCGGTCGTGGCCACTGCGGTCGCAGCCAGCGCGACAAGGGCGTCATCCACCGGCTTCTTGATCTTCGCGACCTCCGCCTCGGCCGCTTTCCACGCGGCCTCAGCCGGTTCGAGCGTTTTGCGAGCCGCCTTCCACTCTTCACGAACCGCATCGGCCGCCTTGCGTGATGCGTCGGCGATCCCCTTCAAACGAACATGCTCCGCTTCGACCACCGGCGCCTGCTGCACAGCGGCGGCCAACTGCGGAGCAGGATCGGCGGGGAGGTCTATCGAACGCTGATACGTCTTCGTGAGAACCAGTTCTCGTACCAGCCAGCGCATGTCGTACTTCATCGCCACGAATTCGTTCGTGATGAGATCGAGAACAGCCGGGTGCGACGGCGGGTTGTCGGGATGATGCAGATCAACGGGATGAACGAGTCCTCGCCCCATGAACTGTGCCCACAGCCGGTTCGTGATGTTGACGTTGAATTGCCGGTTGGTGCCGTTCGTCGCGAGTTCCGCCAGCTTCGCGCGGCGGCTGTACTTGGGAACGGACCTCACGTTGGCGGCCGGGGCGACGGTGTAGTCCTCGCCCTGTCGGAAGCGGGGTTCGTCGAGTTCGTTCTCGCCGGGCAAGCGTGGTCGCGTCTGACCGGCATCTCCGGTGAAGACCGACTTGTAGCTGGCATCGCCGTGCGAAGTCTCGGCGAGGAACGACTTTTTCTGAGCGGCATCGGCGAACAACGTCGTCCGCTGGAAGAAGGCGTACATCCCGTGATAGTCGGTCTGAAGATAGTGATCGACGAGCGGATGGTCGTGACACTGAGCACACTGCAAATCCATCCCGAAGAACACGCGAGCCGTGTCACGCGCAAGCAGGTTCGGTTCGGCCGCGCGGTCCATCACGAACTTGGCGGCGGGACGGAGAGCCGGATTGACGCCATCGGATGACAAGATTTCTCGCGCGAGTTGGTCGTAAGACTTGTTCGCGACAAACGCCTCTTGCAGGTACTTCTGCCACTCAATAACGGTCACATGCGTGGCGGGCCGTCGCTCCATGAGCATCACGTCGAAGACGTTAGCCATGTGAATCGGATAGCGCGGGCTGGCCAAGAGCCGATCGACGAGCAACTCCCGCTTGTTCGGCATCGCGTCGTCGAGAAAGGCTCTCGCTTCAACAGACGACGGCAGATCGCCGGTCAGATCGAGAGTGACTCGACGCAGAAAATCGGAGTCGCTTGCCAGCGAAGCAACCGGGCCGACCTGACCCGCATCGATCAATTGATCGATGCGCGGAGCCAACGGCTCTGCAGCGGAGACGACAGCCAGTCGGCCCGTCGCAGTAGCGAACGAAAACAAAATGAGGCAACAAGCAGGCAGGCGGGTTGTCATGGCGGGGTCCTCGGCGGGTTGGGCGACTTCAAGTAGAAGTCGCCTCTTTCGCATCGGCAAGGGCAGTTTGATAACAGCCGCCGAAGAGCCGCGTCAACGCTGACAGTCAGAGAACGCCTGCCGGTGCTGAGGGTTGGTTTGGTTGAGTCGATTATGCACTGGCAAGAACGGCGACTGTCAGTAAGCTGTCGCCGCATTCCCGTAGGCCGGACCCCTTGGTCCGGCCGGACCAAGGGGTCCGGCCTACGTCATGGTTTGCCGACTCATTTCATCACTCCAACGAGGACCATCATGGACGAAGTTCAATCACGGCGCGGATGGATGCAGCAAGCAATTGTCGGCGGGAGCGGCCTCCTGATCGCGGGGACTTACCCAACGAAGGCCGTCGCGCAGGGAGCCTCGAAGCCGATCAGCGTGCGAGTCGTGGACAAGGCGGGCTACGACAAGATTATCGCGTCCAACAAGGGCAAAGTGGTCGTCGTCGATTGCTGGGCGACGTGGTGCGTCCCGTGTCGCAAGGCGTTTCCCGAGACCGTCGAAATGGCGAAGGCTTACGCGGACAAAGGTGTCGTCGTGGTGTCGCTCTGCTTCGACGATCCGGTCAAGGGGCAGGTGCCGGACAAGGTGAAAGAGTTTCTCGTCAAACAGGACGCTCAGTTCGAGAACCTCGTCAGTTCGCTCGACATTTCGGACGACGGGGCCGATGCGTTTGACATCGCCGAGGGCGCGTTGCCGCACTTCAAGATCTACGGCAAGGACGGCAAGCTCTTCAAAAAGTTCGAGAGCGGTGAGGACAAGGAGTTCACTCACGAACAGATCGAAGCGGCCGTGAAGGCGGCGCTCAAAGCGAAGTGAGGCAGTCTCCGAATGCGTCTTCTGAGCGAGGCGGCATCAGCCTCCCGATTCTTCAAGACCGGGCTTACGCCCAAGACAAGAGCCAGGGGGCTGACGCCGCCCCGCTCAGAAGAATCGCAGAGACGATCAGTTCTTGCCGCGTCGCATCGCCTGTTGGATGTCGCGGTTGGCCGAGTCTTGTTTGATCCGCTGGCGTTTGTCGTATTCCTTCTGTCCTTTGGCGACGGCGACCGTCACTTTGACGAGGCCGCGCGACAGATGCACGTCGAGCGGGATCAGCGTGAGGCCCTTCTGTTGTGATGACTTGGCGAATTTCTCTCGCTCGCGTTTGTGCAGCAGCAGCTTGCGCCGGCGTTTGGGGTCGTGATTGAGATACGTCGCTTGCGGGTACTCGGCGATGTCGCAGCCGATCAGCCAAACCTCGTTGTTCTCGACTTGGACGTAGGCTTCCTCGATCGAGATTTTGTTATTGCGGACGCTCTTCACTTCGCTGCCGCGCAGGATCAAGCCGCACTCAAGCTGCTGGATGAGTTCGTACTCGTGCTTCGCTTTCCGGTTGCGGCAAATGACGCGCGAGAGCGAGTACTCGGGCGTGGACTCGGGGGATTTGGCCATGAGTGAGCGATCAATTCGGTGATGACGCAGAAGCGGGTGGTGAAGAGGATTTAGAATCGGACGACGGTCTGGCGACCGTGGCTACGTCTCAATTCAGAACGCTAGAGGCTTGAACGGCGAGGAAGTGTCTCGCCGCGACGGTGTTCTTGCAAGGAGATTAGTTCGTCCCCATTCAAGCTGCGTTGCGGAGTGTTAGCCCCCGACGCGAGAGGTCCATTCACGACAACCCTACTTCCCGTTGCAACCGGCGTTAGCGAGCTGATCGGTAAGTCCTGCGATCCTAAATAGCCACATCGACGGTTGCATCACGGCAACGCGGTGGCGATTGGACAACATCCCAACCTCGACCTAGGTTTGCCGATGCAAGGTGGCTTGCGGGGACGCTCGTGCAACCGAAAGCCCCTCCGTTGTGTTGTCCATTCGATCTTGAGGCTCGGTTATGGCCGTTGAATCGCTCTCTACACTGCGCGGCGCCTCGCCGGCCCATTCGGGGTACTTCGCGCCGATGCCACCAGAGGAGACTCCGATGGTCGTCGGTTGGGGCGCATGGCTCTTGCCCTGTTGCGGGCCGTCGTTGGCGTGTGGTATCGCCGCGATGATCTTCAGTGCGACGACGTATCAGGCTTGGCTACCCGCCGCGATCACGCTGGGCGGATGTGTTGTCGGCGTGTTGCTGTCGATGGTGTGGTGTCAGCGGCAGGCAGCGGCGGCGGAGTCGCTGATCAGGCGTGCGGACTTATTGGAGATCAACCTGCCGCGAAAGGGCCTGTTTCACGGCTTGGTTCACGCGGGTACTCATCAAATTCGGCGTGTGTCGGCGGAAGCACGCCGGGCGACCGATCAAAGGACTCGCTCGGAAGCGAAGTCGCATTTGTTGCGCAATCTTGTGCGGCGACTCGAACAAACGCTCGAGCAGCTGGAACAACCCGCGTTCATCTTCGATGCCGATGAATCGCTGATCTATCACAACGCCAGCGCCTCGGCGCTGATGGCCTCCGTGATGGGAAATACCCCGCAGCTTCCGGCGTTGGCTTGGCAGAAGATCGCGGGACTGAAGGCTCTCGTGGCTGCCACACGTGCGCGATCCGTCGCATCGAAACAGTGTATTGGCGACTTGAAGTTCGAGTTGAACGGTGAGACCGCCGTTTATCGCGCCCGCGTTGGCAATCTGTACGACGACGAAGGTCGCGTGACTGGAATGGCGGCCGTGCTGGAAGACATCCACGCGGAGATGCGGGAGCGGAACAAGCAGGCGGAGTTTGTGTCGTCGGTCAGTCACGAATTGAAGACGCCGTTGGCCAGCATCCGGGCCTACACTGAATTGATGATGGACGGCGATGTCGATGATCCGGCCGAGCGTCATGAACTGTTGAAGTTCATCGACGATCAGGTGCTGCGACTGACACGACTGGTCAACAATCTGTTGAACATCGCGCGGGTCGAAAGTGGCGTGATCAAAGTGCAGCGTGAGGATGTCGATCTCAATCTCGTGCTGAAGAGGTCGCTCGGCGTCGTTGCGGCGGCGGCTCAAGAAAAGCAGATCGGTCTCGTGGAGGAACTCAGCGAACTCTACCTGCCCGCGCACATCGACCTCGACTTGTTCGGGCAGGCGATCATCAATCTGCTGTCGAACGCCATCAAGTACACGCCAGCGGGGGGCGAGGTGCGATTGAGAAGCCGCATGGAAGAGACTCGGGCGGTCATCGAAGTGCAGGACAATGGCATGGGCATTCCGCCCGAGTCCTTGCATCGGCTGTTCGAGCGGTTCTATCGAGTCCCTCAAAACAACAAAGCCGCCGCTGGCACCGGGCTTGGTTTGGCGCTGGTCAAACATATCGTCACCAACATGCACGACGGAGCGATCACCGTCACGTCTCAGGTCAATCGGGGAAGTTGCTTCACGGTGCTGATCCCGCTGGGACACCGCGAGCGAGGAACCCGTTCCGCCCAGTTGCAGGCTGTCCGCAACTGAACTGATGTCCGACCCTTAACGAGGAGCTTTGTCATGACTCACCGCATCATTGTTTGTGACGACGAACCGCACATCGTGCGTGCCATCTCCCTGAAGTTCACCCGTGCGGGCTTCGATGTTCATGGAGCCCCGGATGCCGAAACCGGCTGGGAACTGCTCCAACGCGAACCCTCCGCCATGCTCATCACCGACTACACGATGCCGGGAATGAACGGTGCCGATCTGGTTCGCCGTGTGCGTGCCGATGCCGCGATGGCCGACCTACCGGTCATCATGCTGACCGCGCGCGGCTTTGAATTGGACGAGGAAGAAGACCTCGAAACCGAACTGCGGTTGTCCGCCGTTGTGATGAAACCCTTCAGCCCACGCGAACTGGTCATGCGGGCCTACGACATCCTGCGACTCACCTCGACGCCGCGCATGTCGCGTTTCGACAGCGAGTGCGAACTGGCCACCGCCTCGTTCTGAAATCAATGCTCGACCGCGTGAACCGCGCGACGAGTGACGAAGCATCGAGAACCACCATGCACATCACCACCGAAACATTTGGCAGCGTGCTGGTCGTGCATACACCGGACGATCTCACCGAAGAGACCTCGCGCCACTTCGCGTCGTCGTTGGAAGAACATTTGCAACAGGGACAATCGTCGATTGTCTTGCAGATGGATCGGAGTGAACTGTTCGACAGCATCGGCCTTACGGCGCTGCTCGACCTGCAAGACCAGGCCAGGCACTTGGGAGGCACGGTCAAGATCAGTGGTCTGGCCGATCCCGGTCGCAAGATTTTTGAAGTGACTCGCCTCGACCAACGCTTCGACCTGTTCGAGTCGGTGATCGATGCCGTCGCCAGCTTTCGTTAGGGGACACTTCAAGACCTGTTTGTATCTCGAAAACTAGCCCGACGCGCAAGCGAGGGCCGGACACTCGATGACGGTGAAGCCCTCGCTTGCGCGTCGGGCTAGTTTTGAAAATGCGATCCAGCCACTACCATCCATCATGAACAAGCCGCTGCTTAAGCCACGTCTGCGACTCGGCGACCTACTGGTCCGTCAGGGGTTCCTCACAGCCGAACGGTTGCAGGCGGCGCTCAAGTTGCAGGCCGACAGCGGGGCGAACAAGCTCCTCGGCGAGCTCCTCGTCGAGCGAGAATTCTGTACCGAGGAGCAGGTTCTCGAATGCTTGGCCATCGAGTTCAAGCTGCCGTTCGTGAAACTCGACACGCGACTGTTCGATCCGAAAGTGGTCGAACTTCTGCCGCGAGACGTGCTTGTCAAACATCTCGTTCTGCCGCTGTTCAAACTGCGCGACACGCTGACAGTGGCCATTGCCGAACCGTCGGACATCTTTCTGCTCGACCGCCTCAAGGCGATTGCACGGTGTGAGGTGCAGCTTGCGATTGCGTCGGCCCGCGACATCCGTCGCGCGCTACAGACCTCGCTCCCCGACACGCAGGTCTTCGTGATCGACGACCTGCTCGACGAGGTGCCCGGCGATGCCATTGACCTGATTCAAGAGGCGCTTGAGGACCACGACGAAGACCATGATCGGAATGGGCGAAGTCCTCTCGCAAAACTGGTCAGTCACATCATCTCTGCCGCAGTGAGGCAGGGAGCGAGCGACATTCACATCGAGCCAACCGAACGGCAAATCCGCGTGCGGTTTCGCGTGGACGGCACCTTGTGCAAGTCGATGGAGTTGCCGAGTCACCTCGCGCCCGGACTTTTGTCATGCATCAAACGGATGGCGTTCATGGATGTTTCTGAGCATCTGCGACCCCAAGACGGCCGGATTCAAGTGATGCTGCAAAGTCGCTCAATCGACCTGCGTATCAGCACGATGCCACTCACTCAGGGCGAGAAAACCGTTATCCGCGTGTTCGATAGCCGCAACATCCCGCTGTCGCTGTCTCAGCTCGGCTTCAGCAGCGAAAACCTCGAACGTTTCCAGTCGCAAATTCGCAGACCGAACGGTCTCGTGCTGGTGACCGGTCCGGCGGATAGCGGAAAAAGCACCACGCTCAACGCGGCGCTCAATGCGATCAGTTCCATCGAATCGAACATCTGCACCGTCGAAGACCCGATCGAGTTTCCGTTGCCGCTCGTCAACCAATTCCAAGTCAACGAGAAGCTCGGGCTGACATTCGCCGCGCTCCTGCGAAATCTGCTGAGACAAGACACCGACGTTCTGATGATTGGTGAGATTCGTGACGAAGAAACCGCGCGCATGGCCATTCAAGCCGCCTCGGCCGGCCATCTCGTCTTCAGCACCTTACACACTCAGAATGCGTGCAGTGCCGTCTCGCGGCTCGCCAGAATGGGAGTCGATGGTTACCAGGTTGGCGAATCGCTCAACGGCATTCTCGCTCAGCGACTGTGCCGCCGCATCTGCGCGAAGTGCCGGGAATCTTACGAGCCTACGAAGGCCATGCTCGCAGTGATGCAACAAATGGGACTCGAATGCCGCGAACTCTTTCGAGGTGCTGGTTGCGAAAAGTGTCGCAACACCGGCTACTCCGGTCGGATCGCGATCCACGAACTGCTCGTCGTCGATGACGCTCTGCGGGAAGCGATCGCCATCTCGCCGACGGTCCACGCTCTGACCGAATACGCCAAGCGAGCGGGCATGATCCCGATGCGCTACGACGGGCTGAGAAAAGTCCGCGAGGGCCTGACCACCATCGAAGAAGTCTTGCAGGCCAGCGATCCCGGCTGGCTCCCCGCTCGCACTCCCGTCCGAGCCACGACCCGCGATGCGAATCCCGCGATCAGCAACGCCGGTTAGCAGCCTGTTGAAAAAATGTAGGGCAAGCGTCTCGCTTGCCTTTTTTTCAATGGCAGTCGTGGGCCAGCGAGACGCTTACCCTACGTTAATTAGCCGTAGGACAACGTGATCTTGCGAGGCGACCTTCGTTTGACCGCTGAATTGCCAGCCGTCCGATGCCTCCGCTATCCTTCTGATCCGCTCATCGCAGAGCCTCCTGCGGTGGCGAATGCACTCATGTGTGTCGAATTTCCGCCCATGCCGAATTCCCGCTTACACAAGACCCTTCCCGTATGAAGCCCATTCGCAAGTTGCTCGTTGCCAACCGCAGTGAGATCGCTATTCGAGTTTGTCGGTCCGCTCATGAGCTTGGCATTCGGACCGTGGCCATTTACACGCACGAAGATCGTTACGCACTGCATCGGTTCAAGGCGGACGAGGCGTACCAGATCGGCAAGGGGGGCGAGCCGATCAAGGCGTACCTCGACATCCCCGCGATCATCCGCATCGCGGAGGAAGCGGGAGTCGATGCGATCCATCCCGGCTATGGATTCCTCTCCGAGAACCCGGCCTTGTGTGCCGCGTGCGATGCGGCGGGGATCCTCTTCGTCGGGCCGACCGTCAAGATTCTGGAGCAGCTTGGAAACAAGATCACCGCACGCGAATTGGCTCGCGCGGCGGGAGTTCCCGTTCTCGGCGGCAGTTCGAAAGCGATTGCCGATGTGGCGGACGGACAGAAGCTGGCGGAGGCGACCGGCTATCCAGTGATGCTCAAGGCCGCGAATGGTGGCGGCGGACGCGGGATGCGCGTGGTTCTCAAGCCCGAGGACTTGGCCGGGCTGTTCGAGCAGGCTCAGCGCGAATCGATGTCGGCGTTCGGCTCGCCCGACATCTTCGTTGAGAAATTCATTTCACAACCTCGTCACATCGAAGTGCAGTTGCTCGGCGACAAGCATGGCAACTTGGTCCATCTCTACGAACGAGACTGTTCGGTCCAACGACGGCATCAAAAGGTCGTCGAGATCGCGCCGGCTCCGTTCTTGGACGAGAAGACTCGCGACGAAATCTGTGCCGCCGCGATCAAGATCGGCAAAGAGGTCGGCTATCAAAACGCGGGGACGGTCGAGTTCCTCTACGACACCCAGTCGAGCAAGTTCTATTTCATTGAGGTCAATCCGCGCATCCAGGTCGAACACACCGTCACTGAAGAAGTGACCGGCATCGACATCGTGAAGTCTCAGATTCTGGTCGCTCAAGGGACGCCGCTGTCGGACCCCGAGATCAACCTCGGAAACCAAGCCGACATCAAGACGAATGGCTTCGCGGTCCAATGCCGTGTCACGACGGAAGACCCCGCCAACAACTTCATGCCCGACTACGGTCGCGTTTCGCACTACCGGTCGGCGGGCGGGGCGGGTGTGCGACTCGACGGCGGCAGCGCGTTCTCGGGAGCGGTCATCAACCCGTTCTACGATTCGCTGCTGGTGAAGGTCTCGGTGCGAGGCCGTCGGTTCCAAGATGCGACCGCTCGCATGGAGCGTGTGCTGCAAGAGTTCCGTGTGCGCGGCGTGAAGACGAACATCCCGTTCCTCATCAAAGTCATGACGCATCCGAAATTCGTGGCCGGTGGTTTCACGACACGGTTCATCGACGAGACGCCTGAGCTGTTCCAGTTCGCGCCCCGCAAAGATCGCGCAACGAAGCTCCTGTCGTTCCTCGGCGACACGATTCTGAACACGGGCAAGTCGCACGGAGCGATCGCCGCCAAAATCAATCGCGCCGCTGCGCCCGTTCCTGATCTCGACCTCAACCAACCGATTCCCGACGGCACGAAAACGCGACTCGAAGCGCTGCGGAAGGAACACGGCAACGACAAGGCCGCGAGGCTGTTTGCCGATTGGGTCCGCAACGAGAAGCGGCTGCTCATCACCGACACGACGATGCGCGATGCTCATCAGTCGCTGCTCGCCACGCGGTTCCGCACGCACGATTTGCTCAACATCGCCGATGCCTACGCGCGGCTGACCCCTCAGTTTTTCTCGCTGGAGATGTGGGGCGGAGCGACGTTCGACACCGCCATGCGGTTCAACAAGGAATGCCCGTGGGACCGGCTGTCGCAGCTTCGAGCCAAGGTGCCAAACATCCTCTTCCAGATGCTCCTCCGTGCATCGAACGCCGTCGGCTACACGAACTATCCCGACAACATCGTCGTCGAGTTCGTGAAGGAAGCGGCGGCGGCGGGCATGGACGTGTTCCGCGTCTTCGACTCGCTCAACTGGGCACCGAACATGAAGGTCGCGATGGAGGCCGTTATTGAAACGGGCATGATCTGCGAAGCGGCCATCTGCTACACGGGCGACATCCTTAACCCCGGCCGTCCGAAGTACGACCTCAAGTACTACGTGAACCTCGCCAAGGAACTTGAAAAGATGGGGGCACACATGCTCGCCATCAAGGACATGGCGGGGCTGTGCAAACCGGCGGCAGCAGCCAAACTGGTGAAGACGCTGAAGGAAGAGATCGGCATCCCGATCCACTTCCACACGCACGACACAGCGGGCATCCAAGCAGCGTCGATCCTGCAAGCGAGCGATGTCGGGCTGGATGTGGCCGACGCGGCGCTCGCCCCGATGTCGGGCGGCACCTCGCAACCCAACCTCAACGCACTCGCCGAAGCACTCCGCTTCAGCGACCGCAACACTGGCTTGGAGACCGAGCATCTCGATTCGCTCGCCCGTTATTGGGAAGTCGTGCGGCAGTACTACCAGCCGTTCGAGACCGTCATGCTCCCGGCCACCGCTGATCTGTATCAGCACGAGATGCCCGGCGGTCAGTACACGAACCTCTATCAGCAGGCGAAGGCGCTCGGCATGTCCGACCGCTGGCCGGAGATTTGCCGCGTCTATGCCGAGGTCAACCAACTCTTCGGGGACATCGTGAAGGTGACGCCCAGCTCGAAGAGCGTCGGTGACATGGCACTGTTCATGGTCGCCAACGAACTGACTGCCGCCGACGTGCTGAGCGACAAGAAGGACTTGTCCTTCCCCGAGAGCGTCATCGACCTGATCAGCGGCAAGATGGGCCAACCGCCGGGAGGTTTCCCGCTCCAAGTTCAACGTCGCATTTTGAAGGACCGCCCACTCGTCACCGGTCGCCCCGGCGAAAGCCTGCTCCCCGCCGACTTCCCCGCTGCGGGAGACAAGGTCCGCGAGATCCTCAAACACCAACCGACCAACCGCGATGTCGTGACGTGGCTCCTTTACCCGAAGGTCTACGAAGAGTTCATCGCTCACGTGCAGAAGAACTCGGACACGAGCGACATCCCCACGCCCGCCTTCTTCTACGGACTCGCTCCGGGAGAAGAAGTCTCTGTCGATATCGAGCTGGGCAAGCGGTTGATCGTGAAGTTCCTCTCAGTCAGTGAACCTCACCCCAACGGCAGCCGAACCATCTTCTTCGAACTGAACGGCCAACCGCGCGACGTGACGGTCATCGACAAGTCCCTCGAACCGAAAGCTTCCGCCAACCTCAAGGCCGACACCGCGAACCCCAAACACGTCGGAGCCTCGATGCCCGGCATGATCTCCACGATCGCGGTCCAAGCGGGCGACAGCGTCACCAAGGGCCAAAAGCTGCTGTCACTCGAAGCCATGAAAATGGAGACCAACATCGCCGCCGACCGCGACGGCAAGATCGGCCAAGTCCTCATCAAGCGAGGCACTCAAGTCGCTGCGGGCGATCTGCTGGTGACGTTCGAGTGATTTAGCAGGCGGCCGAGGCCCACGCAGTTAATCACAACACCGTTCGGTAAGTCGGAAATGCATATCGAGCAAGCTTTTTCTGCGTGGCACTCCCTAGCCTGCATCATTTTGTGATCCCTCATTTTGCCCGACACGCCTTCACCTCAGGCAGGTCAGACAGAATGATGGGGCACAAAATGATGAAGCAGTAGCGGGAAGCACACGCAGACGTGGAGCTCAGCCCCTCGCCCGTTGAAATCTCAGGGCGTGCCACACCAATTCGCGACTCATTCGTCATTGATTGAGCTAACAAGTCTTCCCACTCACCGAACGGTGTTGCGGTTAAACGACGCAGTTCTCGCACTCCACAAACACAAACGCCCCGGCTGCAACAGTGCAGCCGGGGCGTTTTTTTTGATGCTCTCAACGACTTATCCGCGAGCGACTGAAGCCGCCGGTCACTGAGGCAACCGATCTGCTCGGACCTTGGGGAAGTCTCCGGTCAGGGCCTGCATGTAGGCGACGAGGTCGCCCTTCTCTTGCGCGGTCAGGTTGAGCTTCTTGATCTTGTCGCTGAGACGTGGGTTCGGGTGTCCACCCTTGTCGTACCATTCGACCACTTCGGCGAGCGTCTTGAGGCTGCCGTCGTGCATGTAGGGACCGGATTGAGCGACGTTGCGGATGGTCGGTGTTTTGAAGGCACCCTGATCCTTTTCATCCTTGGTCTGATCGAAACGACCGAGGTCGGGCTTCTCGGCGGCCATGCCAATGCCGAGGTTGTGGAACTTCTCATCGGCGAAGTTGGCTCCAACGTGGCAGGCGGTGCAGTTGGCCTTCGTGAAGAACAGCTCGCGCCCGCGCTTGGCCGAGTCGCTGACCGGCTTCGCGGCGCTGGCGTTCTTCAACGCGATGTACTGCTCGTAGGACTCGGCGTCTTCCTTCTTGAAGGCGGCGAGGTCTTTGAGGTCGTCCTTGAAGGCTTTCTCAAACGCGAGCAGCGGTTCGTAACGATCGGCGGGAGACGTTCCGGTCACGAGTGTTCGCTCGAACGACGCGATCGCCTGACCGACGCCGTCGATAGTGACACCCTTGTCGGGGAAGACCTTGTCGAACTGAACGCGATAACCCTCGATCTCTTTCAGCATTTTGACACAGGCTTCGTGCGTGTAACCCATCTCAATCGGGTTGGCGATCGGCCCAACGGCCTGCGCTTCGAGCGATCCGGCGCGACCATCCCAAAACTGAGCGCCGCTCAGAATGCGGTTGTACGCGACGGGCGAGTTGCGACCGCCGGTCTGGCCTTTGATGCCGACGCCGAACTGAGTGTTCTTGGCGAAGCCGAATTCCGGACTGTGGCAGCTCGCGCAGCTGACGGTGTTATCGACCGAGAGCCGCGTGTCGAAGTAAAGCTGTCGCCCGAGTTCGATTTTCGCGCGAGTCAGCGGGTTGTCCTTCGGGATCTGAATCGTGCTCGCGCCGAGAGCCAGTCCGGCGGGAAGCTCGACATCCAGCGGTTCGTGATTTTTGGGATCGGCCAACCACTTTTGAATCTGCTCCATTGTCAGCGGCCCCGTTCCCGGAACGCCGCTCACCAATTCAGGGCCGCCCAGCAGCACCTTTTGCTTTGCCTGATCGGCACCCTGACAGACCTCAACAGTCATCGTCAACGCCAACGCCCACACGAAACACTTCATCACATTCCACTCCTGCACAAGAAGAAACTGCCCGCTGTGATTGCGATCGCCCCGAGAAGCCCATGTTCCGGGACCGTGTCGCGGCGGGATTGTAGCCACAGCGCCGAGACAGGCCAGCCAGCCACACGTTATCTGCACCTGTGGGTTTGCGGTTTCGGAGAGAAGCCTCCAGCATTCGACGCCGAATGCCTTGGAGACAGACCCAGCCTTTCATTCTGCCGAGCCGATCATGCCCGACTGGTCCTACCGCACCGTGTTTCAGCCGCTGTTGTTTCGGCTGTCATTTGAGACCGCGCGGGATCTGGCATTCGGCGCAATGGGACGACTCAGCCGAATGCCGTTGGGACCGGCGATCATCGACTTCATGGGGCACATGCGTCCGGTTGGTGAGCTGTCGCGAACGGTCTCGGGCATTGAGTTCCAGTCGCAGGTCGGAATCGGATGTGTCGTCGATGCTCGTGGAGTGGCCACGCACGCGTTAGCTCGGTTCGGCGCGGCCTTCATCGAAGTGGGACCGATTGCCGTTGAGCCGATCATCACGACGACGCGCGTCGAACGACGGGACGACTTGCGATCGCTCCAGCTCCCCGCGACATCGGCCTCTGACGGACTTGCCGTCTGGTACGAGCGGCTCGCCACCAACCTGCCGCGCGATGTGCGCTGCTTCGCCCGCTTGATCGTGCCGCGCGGAACAACGCCTGATCGAGCGCAGGACCAGTGCCGCACGATGATCGAACGGCTGCGCGGCCGTGTCGATGGCTTCGTGGTCGCGACGAGCGATGAAGCCTTGCACGCAGGCTGGACTGTCGAGCAATGGCGGTCGCACGTCGAGAGCCTCGTCACCTGCCTCGCCGCTCAATCCGATCGTCCGTCGGAGCAACGACCGGTGTCGTTGTGGCTGGCAATTCGTGCGGACTTGGATCGAGATCAGATCGCGTTCGTGGTGAGATCGGCTTTGAATGCGGGGTGTTCTGGCTTGATGGTTGATGCGCGCGTGACTGATCTGGAAGCGAGAGGCTGGCTGGTCGGCCATGCGGCGTTCGAGCAGTCGCGACTCACGGTGATCCAACTGCGCGAGCGATTCGGCGACGCACTGTCGATCATTGCTGGCGGCGTGCATGAACCAATCGAGGCTCTCGAACTGTTCAATGCCGGTGCCAGCCTGACGCTGGTCGATGCGGGACTGGCCTATTCGGGACCGGGGTTGCTCAAGCGAATCAATGAAGCGGTCGCGTTCGACGAGCAGCGGAAACGGCAGGCCCGTCGTTTGAACACGATCTCCGTCGGCGAATCACTCCGCGAGTCTGAACGGTGCGAGGCGAGCGGCTCGCGCCCAGCGCTCGATCTCACACGCTGGATCTGGTTCTGGACGTTGCTGTTGGGATTGGGGCTGTTGTTGGGCGGATTGCTGGCGCTGGGGATCGCCTCAACCCGCGTGATCCTCCCTTACGATGAAGTCTTCGTCGGGATGTCTCGCGCGGAATTGAATCTCATCAGTCCTCGATTACTGGCGTTCATGCAGCATGATCGCGTGACGTTGGCGGGGACGATGTTGGCGGTCGCGGTGCTGTACTTGTCGCTGTCGTGGCATGGCATTCGTCGCGGATCGCACTGGGCGATGATGACCGTCCTCGTGTCGGCTCTCACCGGTTTTGGCAGCTTCTTTCTGTTCTTGGGCTTTGGCTACTTCGATCCGTTTCATGCCTTCGTCACGGCGGTGATGTTTCAGTTCCTGTTGATGGCGTGGAGCGCACGACTCGGACCGGTCGAGTGGACCACGCCTCCCAACCTGCGTGAGGACTGGGCGTGGCGACTCGCGCAGTGGGGCCAGTTGGCGTTCGTGATTCACGCCGCCATCCTGATCGTGGCGGGGATCGTCATCTGCGGCGTCGGCTGCACAACCGTCTTCGTGCAGGAAGACTTGGAGTTCATGGACGTGTGCCCGAGCGATCTGTCTCTCGCCAACCCGCGTCTGATCCCGCTGATCGCTCACGACCGCGCCAGCTTTGGAGGGATGCTGATCTCAACGGGAGTGACCGTGCTGCTAACCTCGTTGTGGGGACTGCGACAAGGAACACGCTGGTTGTGGTGGACGCTGCTCCTCGCGGGCCTTCCCGCCTACGGGCTGGCCATCGGCGTTCATTTGGCCGTCGGCTACACGAGCGGCTGGCACTTGGTTCCCGCATACGGCGGGCTAGCGTTGCTCATGCTCGGCCTCGCGCTGCTGTGGCCGCACGTGGGGCGACACCATCCGGCCTCGCTCATTGCGGCTTCAACTCCACCGGCAATTCGCTGAGCGGCGTCAGTTCGAGGATGTCGGTCTGATACCACTGCTTCTCATTGAGCATCCCTTTTGCTCGGTCGGTGAAGCGATGGCCCGCGACATGCGACGGGTAGCGGTGTCCGTCACTCGTTTTCTTCCACTCGCTGAACAGGTGCCGCGTGTCGGTGTAGTCGATGCCGACCAAACGCTGGTCCTCTTTGTCGAACAGCAGGTCGATCGGTTCCTTGAGTGACTCCGACACACGCAGTCCGAACGCCGACTTCCCGTTGATGGCGGTTTCAGGGAGGACTTCGATCTTCGATTTCGGGTCGATCAGGATGCGGAGACTCCACGCCCAGCAAAGTACGCGCACTTTGTCCTTGTCGCGTTTGTTCGTGCCGAGCCACCAGTCACCCGCCACCTGCACGACTGAGGTACGGTTCCCCTTCTCATCGGCGGTAACGGGCGCGGCGGGTGTCGCCGTGATGAGGACTCGCTCGCGAAAGCGGAACAGCTTCAACAGTTTCTCTTCACCGCCAGCCGCCGCGACGACTTGCTCGACCCGCTGTTTGGAGTCGAGCTCCTCCGCATGCAAACACGGTGTCATCACGACCACCGCAATCAAACTCAGACCCAATTTGTGCAGCATCTGTTGCCTCCTAAAGATGATTGATGAGACGAAGAACGATTCACACGACGCGCCACGGAAGTGGTGCGTCGTTCAACGCCGCTCGAAGATTCTCCACCGTCATTTCCATCATGCGTCGGCGCGTCCGGTTTGACGCGCTGCCGAGATGTGGCGTGATGACGAGGTTGTCGAGTTCGAGCAGCGGGTGATCGCGTGGCAACGGTTCCGGCGCGGTCACGTCGAGTGCGGCGGCGGCGATCCGTCGTGACTTGAGTGCCGCCAACAGGGCGTCGTGATTCACAACCGGTCCTCGCGCCACGTTGATCAAGATTCCCGTCGGCTTCATCAGCGCGAACTCCTTCGCGCCGATCAGGTTCGTGGTCTCGGGGGTCAGCGGACAGTTGAGTGTTACGAAGTCGCTCTCCGCCAGCAGCTCGGGCAACGAACGGTAAGTGACACCCAGTTCGCGTTCGGCCGCTTCGTCGCGCCGTCGGTTGTGATAGACGATCCGCATATCAAAGGCGCGAGCACGGCGAGCCACCTCGCGCCCGATGCGGCCCAGCCCTACGATTCCCAACGTGCTGCCGGTCACTTCAAAACCGATCAACGTCGAAGGGTCGTAGTGCGTGAACTGAGCAGACCTCGCAAATTTGTCGCCGATCACCACGTTGCGAGCCGCCGCCAACATCAAGGCCAGAGTCATGTCGGCCGTGGAAGCGTCCAAGCAGCCGGGAGTGTTCCCCACCGCAATCCCGCGATCCCGCGCCGCATCACAGTCGATGTGATCGACTCCCACGCCGTGATTACTAACGATCTTCAGATGCGGTGCCCGATCCATCAGCGGACCATCGACGCGCGGATGGCCGTAAGTAATGAACGCGACGGCGCGATTCAATGCCTCCGACTGCGGGCTATCATCCCACGCCAGCACTTCGATTCCCGAACCGAGCATTTCGACCAGCATCGGCGGCAGGCCATCGCCCATCACCGGAATACGTCTCTCTGACACAGTGAACTCGCTTTCAAAAAACGGGGGGACTACTTCGCTCGGTTTCGCTCGGTCCTAACAGCCTGTTGAAAAACGTAGGGTAAGCGCCTGGCTTTACCGCGAGAAAACGAGCAAGCCAGAGGCTTACTCTACGTTTTTCAACAGGCTGCTAAGGAACTGGCTCAAAACAACTTCGCGATTTCCAGTCGCTCGTTTAACCGCAAGCCAAACGCGAGCGCGGAGGCGGTACGGAGTTGAGGCCCTGTGCCCCCCCTCCGCGCTCGCCTTTGGCTTGCGGTTAAACGAGGAAGTTGTTTCGAGCCAATTCCTAAGCGAGTTTTTCAAGGTGATCCGGATGACGCAAGGCCACGGGCTTCCGAACCCGCCGCCTGACGGCTTACGGGTCGCCATTCTCTCATTCTCGGTCGCGTGGGGAGATACCGCAGACGAGTCAGGAGGGCACCTTTCACGCTCAGAAACAGGGCCGCAATAACTTCCCGAAGTGCGTCTGGCATTCTCCCTCCCCGCCGAGGGGAGGGAGGAAAACGGGAAGTTGTTTTGCACCGGATCCTGAACCGAATAGGTGCGTGATTGGGGAAGCCCGCAAGTCCGTTACCCGTCGGTGACTTCCGTACTTTCGGCAAGTTCCACCCGATCAACGACCACTATTCGTCTGCGCCCGCAGATTTTCGAGGCATCTCTTGCAACGAATTCCAGAATTGTCTATTCACTGTCCGCCTCGCCCAGACCGGGCTGAGACACGCAAAGCATTCCCCGATAGCTCAATTGGTAGAGCGAGCGGCTGTTAACCGCTAGGTCCTAGGTTCGAATCCTAGTCGGGGAGCTACGATTAGGTTGCGTCTCAAGTCGAACTAAGAGCCCTCGGCTGCAAGTTGTTTTGCAGTCGAGGGCTTTTGTCATTGATAGTCGCCGCCGTGCTGCACATTTTCGTCCTTCGTCGTTCGATCTCGATTTTGATGCGCCACATGATTCCTGACGGACTGGGCGGAAAATGATTGCCGCTCAAAGAGTTACATTACTTGCCTGTGGTTCGAGTCCGAACTTAATGCCATTTCGGACGGTAAATCGAACCACATGCGCCCGACGTTTGAATCTTTACGTGGGTTGGCCTCAGAAAGGCCGCCTTGCCCCCAAGTAAGTGAAGAGGTCCCGGTTAGTTGGATGAAATTCCATTTTGACACGTCTGGTGAACTCAAGCGAACTGACGCTGCAAAACGTGGACGACCTCAAAGCGAAGCTAAGGAACTGGCTCAAAATAACTTCCCGATTTCCAGTCGCTCGTTTAACTGCAATCCAAAGGCGAGCGCGTAGGCGGTACGAAGTTTAGGCCCTGTGTCACCGCTCCGCGCTCGCCTTTGGCTTGCGGTCAAACGAGGAAGTTGTTTCGAGCCAGTTCCTAAAGGACAAAGCAAAGCCACGAAGGAGAATTCGATGAATGCCATGCTCGAATCAACCTTGAAGTGGCCGTTGCGGGACCTGGTGGGCACCTTCGATGACGACGTCCGTACCGAGGATTGGAAACGCCACCGATTCATTGATCGTTTTGAACTCTACGCGCGATCGAGCCGGTTGACGAGGCAGCCTTGTTTCTGTTTCTGATCGAATCCGGAGAGATCCGGGAAACCTTATCATGGTTGCTGCCATAATTGGTGGAGTAGCCATGTCTGACGCTGACAAAGATGCCGTGATCGACGATGCCTTGCGCCGAGTGCGCGAAGGTGACTTGGCTGCGTTTGAGCCGGTCGTGTGGCGGTTGGAACGGCCCTTGCGCGTGTGGCTCGCCGCACATGCCTTGCCGGGCGTGGATGTGGATGAGGTTGCGCAGCGCAGTTTCGTCGCCGCGTTCACTCGGCTCGGTGACTTTGAGTTGGGAACGAATTTCTCCGCGTGGCTGTTCACGATCGCCCGGTTTCAGCTTCAGAGCGAAACAACGCGGCTCAGACGGGTCGCGGATTATCACGCTCGGTATGCCCCCGACTTGCTGCAACGGGAGCTGGAGCGGCGTGGTTCGCAGCCGTCGGAATTGTGGCAGACTCGGCTCGAACAATTGCGGTTCATCCGAGGATTTGGGGGGCTGAGTTGAAAAGAGCGGACATGCTGGTCACCACTGGAGTTGTGTTTAGACGGCACGACATTCCAGTGGGGAGCGCAACATGTCCGCAGCGGCATT
>Ga0114966_10001070_pt1 | contig 25505 bp, 25 predicted proteins | sample M_130207_XF_Meta_FD_87029 | JGI IMG/M metagenome (GOLD analysis project Ga0114966, IMG submission 87029) | Freshwater microbial communities from Lake Montjoie, Canada to study carbon cycling - M_130207_XF_MetaG | ecosystem: Environmental > Aquatic > Freshwater > Lake | place: Lake Montjoie... | reverse complement strand
TTCAACTCCCGCCGCCTCCACCACCTAAGCAATTGCGACGAGGGAGCTTAGCTCCCTCGCCACATACCGGCTCCCTCTCCGCTCCCTTTACATCGCGGCCACCTCGAACACGCGCACCGCCTCCTCGATGGCCTGCGGGCTGACGTGCATGTAGCCCATGGTGGTAGACAACTCCTGATGTCCAGCCAGAGCCTGGATGCTTCGGACGGGGACGCCCCTCATCGCCAGATGACTGCAGTAGGAATGTCGCAGGATGTGGACGCCTGGCCGGACGTTCGCCGTGCGTGCCACCCGCTTCATCACCGTCTGCACGACCTTCTGCGTGAACGGCTCTCCGACAAGATCCCTGTCTAGATCTCTCCACAGAAGCAGGCCCTGCCCCTGGTTACACCGACTGGACGGTGATTCGCGTCTGGCTGATGCGCCGACGTGACGTCCGCCCCGCCTTGACCTGACGCACGGCCTTCAGTGCCGCGCCACCACTGGTGGACGCCTGGACACGGACCTCCACCGCAGGTTCCCAGCGATTGCGGATGAACATCGCCACGCCGACGATCCAGGTTCGTTGCCGCACTCGCCGCCCGTAAGCCTCGAACTTCACGCAGCCGCAGGTCCCCTGTTGGTCGTGGGCCACGCACTCCCCGTTGACGTGGGCGTATGACGCATGACGGCAGTGACGGCAGATTTCAGTCTTGTGCATAGCTACTCCTCGCTGATGTTGAGAACGATGACAAAGCCGGGCTGCGTGAGCCGCTCGTAGGCATGCCGCAGCACGTCGCGAGGAGGCAGTCGCCACTCGAACGGCGTCAGGCCGGTGAGCGTCCGTCCCGTCTCCCGGTCGATGCCCAGCGGCTTGATCGCCGGAACGTGAGAGGCAAGCCCCTTCTCGATAGCGGCGTGCAAGTGCTGGGCGACCGCTGGGGCGAACCCGTCTTGGCAGTCGAAATCGAATGCGGGTCGCCCCGTGACCGATGGGAACCACGAGAGGCGCTCGACGTGCGAGGCGCTGTCGAACTGCACGGCACACGAACCCTCGATGGGGTTAGGGACCGTGAAGTCCCACAGCACGATGCGCTCTGCTGTGGCGTAGCTGCGGCCGTGGAGCTGCCAGAGGCGCTCTTTTTCCGCGAAGATGCGTTCGAGATGTGCTCGTTGTTTGGGGTGCATCAATACTCCTCGGGCAGCAACACGGTCGTCGCAATGCGATCCGCCTCAGAGATGAACCACACAGTCACGTCCTGCAGGGCGTAGGCGCTCAGAAACTGCGAGCCGTCGAGCAGTGCGTCTTCGTTGGCGGCGCGGTCCTCATCGCAGAGGTAGCCCCAATCACGTCGGGCATGGCGCTGGATGATGGTGAGGAGCGTGTCGGGAGTGAGGGCGCTGAGTGCGCCGGGAGTGGCGAGCAGTCGGCCGAGTCGAAACGTCGTCATGGTCTGCCTCCAACTAGGAGGGGTGAATCCCCTTCTAAAGAACAGAAGGGGTTCATCCCCTAGTGGGGCCTCTCACGCGGGCGCGTTCTTCGCGAGCGGGCATGACGCTCGCGCGGGCGGCATCCGCCGCGCCAACGGCCCACCTTTGGTGTATCTGAGGTTTGGTATGGAACGGGAACAAGACCTCCTTGGCGTGCGCGTAGCTGTGGAAGGGCTCGCCCTCTTCGCTCGTGACCGTCGCGAACCGACTCTCCATCACCGCGGTGTCGTAGCAATGGCCGCGACGACTCATCGAGCAGACCAGTCCGTGTCGGTCCTAGACGACCACCGACGTTCGAGACCTCTCGACGATGGGGCCGGCGCCGCGAGACCGGAGAACGCGGCTTCAGCTCCTGCGCATCTCGAGGCGCTCTGGCGCGGTCGGGCAGACGGGTCGCGGGTGCGTGCCGGGTCGAGTGGCGACGGCCGTTCCTTGCGCGGGTTGCGCCTCGACGTCGGGGATGACATGGCCGCGGCCCTCGTGGTGGCCGAAAAGAAAGCCGCCCTCGATCCGGCCGCCGTGCTGCTCGAGTTACCCATCACCGATCTTTACGGTGACACGAAGGCGCTGCTGAATGCGACGAGGCACGGGCGCACGATGGTGAACGGGTACAGCGGCTACTCCCCGCCGCACTACGGGGCGCTTGCCTCCGGCACACGGACGATGGACGCGCACGTCCTCGACGCCCTCCGGCAGGCGCGGCCGCTCGGCATCTACATCGATCCCGACCGCGACGCTGACGGCAGGTACCGCACGTTCCTCGAAGCGCAGCCTGGCGTGACACGGGTCGCCTCGTCCACCGGCGCGCTGTTTGTGCTGCCGGCGCTCCACACCGACGATAGCCAACACTAGAGGCCTCTCGACGGTGGCGGCTGCCGCGGCGGTGCCCACCGCCCGGTTTCGGACACGCTCCCCCCACCACAGCGGTTCTTCAACCACGGAGCGCGCCGCCATCGAGCCGCATGGAATCATCAGGGCCGTTGAGCGGATCGTGACGAGGAGACAGGACACCGAAAGATGTCGGGGCGTACCAGACGACGTCATTCGTCGTCAGCGACTCGCCCATATCAAGAGTCCATAAGTCCCCTGCCCCAAGGCGGTACACTTCCCCGACTCGAACGGCACCGTTCCGGTGCGGGAGACCCTCATGACGCGAATCGAATGGCGACTGGCTGCTGCCGTCGCCGGGGTGGCCGCTGTCGCCGCCTCAACTCCGTATCTGCGCGGGCAGAATCAAACGCCATCCGTGCCGAGCACGGCCAGGGGCGAGTGGACCCATTACACGGCTGATGTGCGCGGGAGCAAGTTCTCGCCACTCTCCCAGATCAACGCCTCCAACTTCAACAAGCTCGAAGTCGCCTGGCGCTTCAAGACCGACAGCTTCGGGCCGCGCCCTGAGTACAAGCTCGAAGGGACACCGCTGATGATCGGCGGCGTGCTGTACACGACCGCCGGTACGCGCCGCTCGGTGGTCGCCCTCGATGCGAAGACCGGCGAAGTGATGTGGTCCTTCAGCCTGCGCGAAGGCTCGCGCGCGTCCAATGCACCGCGTCAACTCTCGGGCCGAGGCGTCTCCTACTGGACCGACGGCAAAGGTGATGACCGCATCATCTACGTGACGCCGGGCTACCGCATGGTGGCGCTGAACGCGCACACCGGCACGCCGATCGCCGCCTTCGGCACCAACGGTGTCATCGACCTGAAGGTCGGCGTCGTCTTCGGCAACCGCCAGCCGATCGACCTCGAGACGGGTGAAATCGGGCTGCACGCCACGCCGACCGTCGCGAAGGATATCGTGCTCGTCGGCTCGTCCTTCAAGGAGGGCACACAGGTCGCCACGCACAACAACACCAAGGGACTCGTGCGGGCGTTCGACGTACGCAGCGGCAAGGTGCTGTGGACCTTCAACACGATCCCGCGACCGGGCGAGTTCGGCAACGAGACGTGGGAGAACGACTCGTGGTCGGTAAACGGCAACGCTGGCGTCTGGACCCAGATCACCGTGGATGAAGAGGCGGGCCTCGTCTACCTCCCGGTCGAGGATCCCACGTCCGACCAGTACGGCGGCCATCGGCCGGGCAACAACCTGTTTGCCGACACGCTGGTGTGCGTCGACCTGAAGACCGGCATCCGCAAGTGGCACTACCAGGTCGTGCACCATCCGATCTGGGACTACGACCTCTCGTCTGCGCCGCTACTCGCCGACATCACGGTCAACGGCCGCGCCATCAAGGCCGTGGCGCTGCCCAGCAAGGAGTCGTTCCTCTACGTGTTCGACCGCATCACCGGCCAGCCGGTGTGGCCGATCGAGGAGCGCCCGGTTCCGCAGAGCGACGTCCCCGGCGAAAAGACGTCTCCGACACAGCCGTTCCCGACCAGACCGCCGGCGTACGCCCGCCAGGCGATCACGACCGACGAGCTGATCGACTTCACGCCCGAGATGCGCGCCGAAGCGCTCGAAAAGGTGAAGATGTACCGCATGGGCCCGATGTTCCTGCCGCCTGTCGTCAGCAAGGTTGGCGGGCCGCTCCAGGCCATCACGATCGGCACGCTCGGCGGCGGGACCAACTGGCCGGGTGCCTCCTACGACCCCGAGACCCACACGGTCTTCGCGCAGGCGGCGAACGCAGGCGTCTCGCTTCTCGGTCTCGTGGAACCACCCGCCGGCTTCTCCGACATCAAGTACGTGGCCGGCCTCGCGGGGCAACCGTTCCGCGTCAATGAAGGGCCCGGGTTCGGTAGCGGTGCCGACGCGCCTGAGCTGAGCGAGACGCAGAAGAAGCTGAACGCCATCCTCGCGGCGAAGGGACTGGCCGAAACGGCCAAGAACGCCCCGCCGCCACCCGTGCTGCAGGTGCAGGGGTTGACGATCGTCAAGCCGCCCTACGGCGTCGTGTCAGCCATCAACCTCGATCGCGGCGACCTCGTGTGGCAGGTGCCGCACGGCGATACGCCGGACAACATCCGCAACCACCCGGCACTCAAGGGGCTGAACATCCCGAAGACCGGCCAGCAGGGCAGCGTCGGGCTGATGGTGACCAGGACGCTCGTGGTCCTCGGCGATCCCGCAGTGACGACGACACCGGAGCATCCGCGCGGAGCGATGCTGCGCGCCTACGACAAGAACACGGGCGCACAGGTCGGGGCACTGCTCATGCCTGCGCCTCAGAGCGGCGCACCAATGACCTACCAGGTCGACGGCCGCCAGTTCATCGTCGTCGCGATCAGCGGCGGCGCCTATACCGGCGAGTACGTCGCCTACAGCCTGCCACTCAGCGAACAGCGCGGCGGTCAGTAGGACAACAGATCGGCCGACGAACGCCAGGCGACAGCCTGGCGCTACGTGCAGATAGCGACAGCGTGGCGCTACGTACGCCGTGGGGTTCCACGGACGTCCGTAGCGCCACACTGCTGTGTGGCGCGTGCATCGCGCGCAGGCCGGTCATGTTCCCACGCCTGGCCCGCCGCGTGGCCCACCACACCGGCGCTCGCCCTGGGGTGTGCTACTTGAACTGGAACAGCAGGACGCGCGGAGCGCCGTCGGCCATCTGCAGGGTTTCGGGCGAGCCGCGATCGAGATGACGCATGCTGCCCGCCTTCACCGGGACAGACGCGGCTGGCGCGTCACCGGTGGTCACGCGCAGCGTACCGTCGCCCAGCCACACGATGACCGTCTCGACAGGCGCCCGGTAGCTCACGCCCTGCGGCCCGGCCGCCCACGTGAAGTCCCAGCTCGTGACGCGGTCGTCGTCCAGCACCTGCTGCGCGCCATCACGCGGAAACGGCGAAGCACCGACATCCGCCGGACGCACACCGGACGGAGCCGTCTGCTTCAACTCGATGAACACCGCGCGAAGCGGCGGGTCGGTGTTGCCCTCTTCGATGTGGGTGGTGTCCTTGCGGGTGGTGGACAGGCTGCCCACCTCGGTCATGTTGCTGCGCGCCTCGCCGTCGGGCGTGGTGATGGTTCGCCCGCCGCGCACGTAATACGTGCCCACCTGATCGTAGATGTGGCGGTGCATCGCCGTCGGCTGCCCCTTCGGCCAGACGATGTCCCAGACGTTGATGCGACTGTTCTCCAGCAGTTTCGTGGCGTTGGTGCGCGGAAACGGCGGAGGGAGTGGCTGCTGTGCCCCAACGGCGACCATGGCCAGAAGAACGAGTGTCAGCGTAGCCGGCGTCTTCATGCGGCAGATTCTAAGCCCCTCGCAGCCAAGCCGTCGCAACGGCTCCGCCTATGCTCACCACCGCGCAGCACACCAACAGCCACCGCCATACCAACATCCGTCAGCCTCCTGAGACGCGACAGGACTTCCGGCCAGGACCGCCGCCAGGTCAGGAGGCACACTGAGCCAATTTCTCGAATCTCCGTCCAGCGGGTTCACCCGCCCAATATCAGCAGCGAAGGGACAATCTCTATGGCACGTCCGAAGTCCACGTTGTTCTGTGGGCCGTCACAGACGACGTCGCCAGTGCCGACGCCGAACAGTGGCGCGAGTTGGGGCACGCCGAGCGCGCGGTTCGCGACGTCACTGAACATCTCGTTCGACGAACCGTCCACGCGATGCAACTGACGCGGTTCGCCGCGCCACAGAACAACAACGCCCCGCGCTTCTGGGCGCGGGCCGCAGAGGTATCCGCGATCGAGACACCGACATCGTCCGGCGCTTCGAAGACGCCGCGCACGCGCTGGAGGACGAAGAGACCGGGAGTGGCGATGGCGACGGCGATGTCTGTGTCCGCGGTGAAGGGCGGGCTCACGTAGCGGTGGCAACGGCGGCGCGCGACGCGACAGCGGCCATGAACGTACAAATCTCGTCGAGCGTCGCATCGGCGCTGGTCGTCTCCGGCGACGGACGCCGTATCGTCACGCGCACGTCGGGTCCATCGAGTGCGGCCGAACCAAAGAGGATCGCGGCACCACACCGCATCGCGAGTCGCACCAGGCCGTCGGACACAAACATGTCGCCGCCCGCCGTGGCGACACGGCGGATGCGCCGGCTCGACGCTGCGGGGCGATCGGGGCGATCGATCATTGCCAGCACCAACCCGCCTCCGCGCAGCGCCGTACGCACCCGAAGCATGGACGCGGGGCCGGGCATAATCTTGCCGGTGCCAGGGCGCGGACGACTCGGGTTGGATGACACGATGATCGGCCGATAGCCGCGCGCCCCAAGCCAGATGACCAGTTGCCCGCACAACCCGACGTGGGGCGCTACCAGCAGGACGCCACCGCGCGCGAGCGCGGCGTCGAGCACGGCCAGGTCTGGCACACGCAGCGGCACCGGAACGGGTACTGCCGCCAGGCGGAGCGCGTGGAGCACAAAGTAGAGGCTAGTCTCGTGCGGTGTCTCGAGTCCGCCTCCACGCCCCTGCTTGAACTGCGCCGTCCGGCGCAGCAGCGGTTCCAAGCTGGTGGCCACCTGGCGGGCGAGTGCGAAACGATGGGCTGCGGGAATGAGGTGGAACAGCGCGGCTGCGGCCATGCCGGCCGGGCGCGCAAGCCACGACAGCCACTGGCTCACGCGGGTACGCACACCGGTGGAACGACCGACGGACGCGTGGCAACGCCCTTCTCGACGATGCGGAGGTCGGGTTCGGACATGTTCGGGGGAACGCCGGTATTGTAGCTGGCGCGGTTGACACCGCCCTCTCCGGCGTCATAATCGGCGCCGAACCGATACTACCGCAGGAGAATAGCATGCGTTCCATCACCAGAACGATTGTCAGCGCCGCCGTCGTTGCGGTCGTCGCCTCTGCCAGCGTGGCCGGCGTCGCCCACGCACAGTCAGGCCGGCCCACGGTCAACGACCCAGCTGGCCCGCCGCCCGACCCGACCCACATCCCCACGGTCCTGCCGAAGGACATCACGTGGACGGGCCAGGAAGGCCGTCAGCAGATGGGGATCCTGTTCGGCGACCCGAACAAGCCAGGGCTCTACGGCGTGGTCTACAAGTGGTACCCGGGGAACTTCTCGCAGCCGCACTTCCACGACCAGGAGCGCTACGCCTACGTGATCTCCGGAACGTGGTGGGTCTCGACGAGCAACGTCTACGACGAGAAGACCACCTATCCGGTGCACGCAGGCACGGTGGCGATCGACACCGCCAACACGGTGCACTGGGATGGGGCGCGAGTCGGCGAGAAGGAACCGGCGGTGCTCGTGCTGGTGGGGATGGGACCGGTGAAGACGGTGCAGGTGGACGAGAACGGGAAGCCGAAGGCGCCAGCCGCCGCGCGTTGAGGCGGCACGCGGCGGACCCGCAGGTCCGCCGCGACCTCCGGACCTGCTATTTCGGGTGTGCCATCTCCGGCACGACGCGGCCGAGGAGCCCCTCGAGCGGCTGCTGATTCCCGAATGGTCGCTCGTCCAACAGGTTGATCGAACGCGTCTGCGCCAGCACGGTCTCCACCGGCATCTTCCGCTCGCGGATCAGGTACGCGGCCCACATGTGGCTGGCGCGCCATGCCACCGTGCAGTGCAGCAGCACCTTGCCGTCGGCCGACGACATCGCCGCGGCGAAGGCGTCCAGTTGCTTGGGCCCGTACGGATTCTCGGCCGACCCGCGCATCGGGATGTGCACGTAGCGCATCCCCAACTCCTTCACCAGCGCCGCCTCATCGAAGCCCACCTGCGCCATCTCCTCTGGCATCCGCAGGTTCACCACGGTGGTCACGCCCTTCGCCTTCAGGTCGCGCAGCGCCTTCTCGGTGGGCTGTCCGCCGATGAACATGTCGTCGCCCACCGTTGCGAACTTCGCCTGGAACATCCCGGTGATGTCCTGGCTCACCGGGTTCGGCACGGGGCCGGTCTTGTCCTTGCCGACGATGCTCTGGGCCTCGGCGGAGAGGACGGTGACGGCAACGGTCAGCGCGCAGGCGGCACAGCCGCGAATGATGGACGCACAGGTCATGATGCTCTCTCGTGAAAGGTGACGGGTCCGCCCAGCACGGTATGTCAGGGCGCCAGCCGATCTTGGCACAGCCACGACACGCGCACGAAGCTGAAGCCGTCGGCAGTCGGCAGTCGGCAGTCGCCGGTCAGCAGTCAACCATCGTCAGAGGGAGTAACCTGAGCACCGTGGCACTCGTCATCCTGTTCGCCTGGAGTTTCGCGGCAGCCACGATCCTGCCGCTTGCCTCCGAAGTGCCGCTGGCCGTGGTCATCCGTCAGTCGGGCCAGTGGCATGTGCCAGTCGCCGTCGCCACGGTCGGCAATGTCCTTGGCGCCTGCACCACCTACTGGCTCGCCAAGGCGGCAACCGCGGCGGTGCCATCCGGCTCCGCCCGCGTGCGGCAGGTTGCGACGCGCCTCGCGTCGTACGGTCCGCCGGTGCTCCTGCTGTCGTGGGTGCCGATCATTGGTGACGTACTGGTGGCGCTCGCCGGCGCGGCCGGTGTGCCGTTCGTCACCTTCGTCGTGTGGGTCAGCCTCGGCAAGCTCGGTCGGTACATCGCAGTGGCGCTAGCCGTCGCGGCGGCGTCCTGATCGACCTGACACCTTCCGGACACCCAGCCCCTCCCGACACGCCTCAGGCTCGCCCCTGCGGTGCTCCAGGGCATGAGTACGCGCGGGTGAGGGTGCGCGTATTGCGCGGCCGTGGTGTCCGGCACAGAGCCTACCCCTGACGTTCGAGCAACCAGGTCGACTCCCCCGCCCCCTTGACCACCCGGATGCAGCCGGGCAGACGCTCGGTCAGTTCAGGACGATGGCTGATGACGCCGATCAGCCGGGCGCCATCCTCACGCAACGCTTCCATGGCATCGGTGACTTCGGCCAGCGACTCGGCATCGAGCGTCCCGAACCCTTCGTCGATGAACAGGCTGTCCATCTGGAGCGCACCTGAGGTCTTCAGCACCTCTTCGCTCAGTTGCAGCGCAAGGCAGAGCGAGGCCATGAACGTTTCGCCGCCGCTGAGCGTTTCCGCTCGACGCCGGTCAGCGGCGTTGTCGTGGTCGACGACGAAGAAGTCGCCGTTGTCCCACTCGAGCGTGTAGCGGTTCGACATCTGACGCATCCGCACCGATGCCCCGGAGACCAGCGAGTGGAACGCCTCTTCGAGCAGGTATTCCTGGAAGGCATCGCCGCGCAGGTCAGACGCCATGGCGGTGTGCAGCGCCGTGCGCGCCCGCACGGCCGCAGCCCCCTGCTCGATCGCGTCTCGCGCGGCCACGTCCTTCGCCAGCCGTTCGCACTCGGCCCGGAGCGTCGACACGGCCAGACCGGCGTCATGCCAGGCGTTGACGGTGCGCGTGCACGCGGTGTCGGCGGCCGCCATCGCCTCGTCCGACACCTCGCCGTTCACGATGCGCGGCTCGATCTCGAGCAGCCTGTTCAGGACCGCGGCCCGGTCGGACTCGTGCTGTCGCACCGCGGCATCGAGCGTGGTCTGCCGTGACGCCGACCGCACGGCCGCAGACGCGGCGGCCACGTCCGGAACACCCGACTCACGCAGCGCCGCGCTGAGCGCGCCCTCTTCGCTGGCCAGTGCGGCCTCGGCCTGCGACGCCGCGACGGTTGCCGACAGGTGCCTGGCCACCGCTGCGGCCGCCCCGGTGCGTGCCTCCGCGAGCGCCTGCTGCGCAGCCCGCAGCGCGGCCTCGAGCGATGCGAGACGCTGTGCCAGCGCGGCACGCTCGGCTGCGGGGTCGCCGCTGTTCGATACGGCCGTGATCCGCGCCACCACCTCGTCGGACTCGACTCGCCTGCTGGCCGCGTCCCGTTCCAGACGTTCGAGTTCCTCGGTGGCGGCGGTGAGCGCGGCATCCGCGGTCACTCGCGCCAGTTCGGCCGACGCCGCTGCCGCGTCGGCCAGCCGTACCGATTCAGCGGCGCGGTCGTGCGCGACCTTCGCCGCACGCACTGTCTGCCGCCGCGCCTCGACGACGGCGCAGACATCGACGTCCGGCGCAGCCGCGGCCGTGCCGGCCAGCGCCTTGACGATGCGGGCGACGAGCGCGCTGCGCCCGGTGGCTGTGTGATCAAATGCCGCCGTGCCCGCGTCGAGCCCCCGACGCGCGCTGTCCACACCAGCAGCCGCGCCCGCACGCTTCTCGCCCGCCGCCTGCAGCGCCCGCTGCACCGCGCTCAGACTGACACGCGCCTGCTCGCGAGCCGCGCTGAGCGCATCGAGTTCGGGAACCGACTGCTGCGGCGGCATCAGCACCACCGTCTGCAGACACACGGGGCACGCCTCGCCCGGGTGCAGGTGTTCGCGCACCGCTGCGGCCTGGAACCGGGTCTGCCCCAGTTCGAGCGCCGCCGTTGCTTCACGCTCGGCCTCGACGGCTGCCGCGGCGGCGACGCGCGCCAGTGCCAGCGCGGTGTCCTCGGTCGCCGCCAGTCGCTCTGCACGCTGGAGGTCGACCGAGAGCCGCTGCCGTGCAGCGTCCAGTCGCGCCAGTTCCTCGTCGGCGGCGCGCACCTGCACCACCGTCGTCCACAGCTCGTCGAGCTGCCGTTCCTCCGCAGCGTCGAAGCCAGCGTCCGCGAGTGCCGCACGTGCCGCGTCGAGTGCCGCGACGGCGGCGCTCCGTCCGGCGATCGCCTGGCCAGCCGTCTCGCTGGCCGCCGCGCTGCGCGCCCGAGCGGCCGACTGGCTCCGCGTGTAGCCGTCCAGTTCCTTCTTCAACACCTCGCGACGCGACAGGTCGCCGGTGATCTCGTCGAGGGCGCGGAGCTGACGCGCGAGGCCCGCGCACGGTTCGGCATCCGCCGTCGCGAGCGCCACCTGTTGTTCCGCCGCCGCCACCGCCGCGGTTCGCGACGACGCCGCACCCTCTGCCGCGGTTCGCTCGCGGGTGGCCTCGGCGACGCGTGCCTGGGCCGACGCGCAGGCCTCGATGCGCGGCACCAGCTGCGCCGCGCGCCCTGCGGCGGTGAGTTCGTCGCGCATCGCCGCCACAGCCGGCGACGCCGCGTCGAGCGTGTCGCGGCGGCTCCGCAGCGTCCGCACCTCCAGCGTCAGCTGATGGCGCTGGCGCTGCTCCTGCACCGCCGCTTCCTGCGCGCGCTTCTGCACCGCCAGTTCGCCCAGCGCGGCCTGTGCGCTGGCCAGCTCCGTCTGCTTCGCTGCGAGCGCCGCCGGCGTCGCGTGTTCGAAGGTGCCGAGCTGTCCATCGAGCGCGCGCACCTCGCGGTCGTCCTCGCCTCGACGACGTTCGGCTTCGGCCCGCATCCGCTCGTACACTTCGTGCCGCAGCAGGCGCTGCAGGATGGCGCGTTGATCGTTCGGCGCCGCCTTGAGGAACTTGTCGAAGTCGCCCTGCGGAAGGATGACCGTCTGCGTGAAGGCGCTGAAGTCGAGCCCCAGCAACCGCGTCACGGCGTCGTTGACCGGCTTGACCCCGTCGGCCACGCTGCGCTCGCCAGAGGGGAGCAGCTCGGCCAGCGTCGCCGACGTCGACAGGTTCTTCTTCCCGCGCTTGACGCGGCGCACCACCCGGTACACCGACCCGCGCACCGCGAAGTCGAGCGACACCCACATCGCATCGCGGCCGTGCGAGATGAACTCGCCGACTCCTTGCTTGCCAATACGCGGCACCTCGCCGTACAGCGCGTAGAGCATGGTGTCGAGGATGCTCGACTTGCCGGCGCCGGTCGGACCGGCAATGGCAAACAGCGAGAGACCGGTGAAGTCGAGCGGCTGCTGCCGCTCGCGATAGCAGGTGAATCCCTCGGCTTCCAGACGAACGGGCTTCATGTCAGTCCGTCTCCGCGAGCGCGTACAGCTCGTTGAACAGGGCGATCGCCGAGTGCTCGGGCTCGCGCTGGTGCCGGCGCTGGTGGAACGCACGGAACCGGTCGGCGGGGGCGGTTGACGCCGCCACTGGATCGGGCCGGTCGGGTTCCAGTTCGGGCAGCACCGCGTCCACGACGACCACGTTGGGAAGCAACTGCCGCACGCGGCGGTTCAGCTCGGGCATCGGTGCCGCGAGTGACACGCGCACGCGCAGGAATCCGAACGCACTGAGGCGGTCGACCGACGCTTCCAGTTCCGGCAAGGTGCCGGTCCAGTCGCCCAGTTCCACCCCCCCCTCATACGGCACCCGCTCGACGCGCGGCGGCTTGCCTGGTGTGACCTCGACCACCGCGAACGACTTCACCTGGCCGACTTCGCCAAAGTCGAGTTGCATGGGTGAACCCGCGTACTCCGTATGCGGACCGGCCGCCTGCACGCGCTGCGGCAGATGAATGTGTCCGAGCGCCACGTACTGCGCGGTGGACGGCAGCGACTGCGGCGTCGCCGCCCAGTCGTCGCCGAGCGTCACGACCCGCTCCGACCCCGTCGGCTTCGCGCCAGACACATGCGAGTGCCCGACGGCAAGGTTCACGGCATCGGCTCTGAACCCCTCGGCGAGGTGCGCGAAGATCCGCTGCATGGCGTCGGCGTAGAGCTGACGTGCGGCGGTTTCGTCGTGCGCCAGCGTCAGCGCCTCCACCAGCCGGCCGACCGGTGCGAACGGCACGGCGGCGATGCAGGCCCGTTCGCCGTTCTTCGCCATCAGTTCGATGAGCCCGCCGTCCGTACGGCGCTTCGGCAACCCGAGAGTACGCACACCAACGAACTCGGCCAGCAGCCCCCAGGCTTCGAGCCTGGCCGGGCTGTCGTGGTTCCCGGCCACCACCACCGACGGCACCTTCGCGCGTCCGAGCCGCATGAAGAACTCGGACACCGCGCGCTCGGCCTCGGCCGCCGGCGAGGTGCCATCGAACACGTCGCCCGACATCAGCACCAGGTCGATGCGTTCACGTTCGATGAACGTGGCCAGGTTGCCGAGCACGGTCCGCAGTTCAGTCAGCCGGTTGCGGCTCTTCCAGATGCGGCCGGCGTGCCAGTCGGAGGTATGGACGATGCGCATGCTAGAGCGACATCCGTGCGAAGGGGTCGGCGCCGCTCTCGTCGCTGGCCACTTCACTGGCGCGCGTCGCCCAGGCCGGGAACGGGAACCGCAACAGGATGGCCATCGGAATCTCCGGCTGCGCCACGATCATCGACCCGGGCCGCAACAGCGTGGCGCGCACACGGCCGACTCGCGACAGGAAGCCGTACTCGCTTCGCTCCGACTCGGCCGCGTCGAGACGCCCCACCACCTTCAACGCGGCGTTGCCGACAATGCGCCGCTCGACTTCGCTGGCAGTCTGCTGGGCCCCGAACAGCGACACACCGAGCGACCGGCCGCGCTCCGCGATGTCGAGGAGCAGGCCGTGCAGTGGGCTCCAGCCTTCGCGCGGCGCGTATTTGTTCAGCTCGTCGAGCACCACAAACACCAGCGGGCGCGACCCACCCTGCTGCTCCTTCAGGTCCATCATCCGCTTCAGCAGCACTCCCACCACGAACAACTGCGCGGTCGCGTGGAGCGAGTGGATGTCGACCACCGTCACCTGCTGCGCCGACCAGTCGATCGTGCGACCGCGCGCCTCCGAGTGTCCGCTGACCAGATGCCCCATGCGCTCGGCAGCCGAGTGCAACCGCCTGACAAACGCGTCCTGCGTACCGCCGGCCACGCGCGACGTCATCAGCAACCCCTCGAGCCACGGCCCGCTCGCCAGCTCGATCAGATCGCTGAACGAATTCAGCACCGTCCCGTCGACGACGACGTTCGCCGTCCCCTGGTCGCCCTCGCGTGCGGCTTTCTCGAGCGCCTGCTCGACGCGCGTGATGACGAGGTGGATTTGGGCGCGCGCATCCTCGCCATCGACAAACGCGAACCGCAGCAAGCGCTCGCGACAGAACTCCCGCATCGTCCACACATACGGGCTGACGCCCCGCTGACGGCTGCCCGTGTCGGGCATCGGCGTGACGCTCCCCTTCCGCGTCGGCGCGAAAAACGCCACGCTCTGGAACGGACCGGCGGGCAGACCGAGCTTCTCGTATTCCGCACGAATCTCTGGCGTGAGCTTCACGTTCGGCTTGTCGAGCCAGAGCAGGTCTTCACCCTTCACGTTAAAGATGAGCGCCTTCGCGTTCGCGGCGTCGAGGCCGAGCGCGTTCGAGTGGAACAGCGAATAGAGGATGAAGCTGGCGTACGACGTCTTCGTGGCGACGCCAGAGACGCCGCTGATCGACGCGTGCGCGCCTCGTGTGCCGTCGAGGAACTCGAGGTTGGCATGCACCGGTTCGCCCGTACGTGTCAGCCCGATCGCGACGCTGCGTTCCATGCGGTCGAAGTAGAGCGCCTTGCGGAACTCCTCGCCGTGCACCACGGACACCGCGTCACCTGGCGTCGGTGGCACGAAGTACTCCGGCTCGACCCGTGTGACCTGCACATGCGCGGCATACGAGATGTCGGCCGGCAGGGTGCCGTCGGCCACGCGGAAGGCGTCGGTATCGAACTGGCTCCCCTCGAAGCGCTTGCGGACGATGTCGACCAGACCATAGAAGGTGACGTGTTCGCCATCGCCGATGGCCGTGTGCACCACGACCAGATCGTCGAGCTGGAGGCGTTCGCCGTCGCGAACACCGACCCAGAAGTCGAGCGGCGTCGAGTCCTGCGACCCAAGCACCAGCCCAACGACCGAGGTTGTCGAATCAGACATGCGAAAGCTCCCGGGCCAGCAGCGTGGCCAGACGACGATGAATCAGCCGCGTATCGCCAAGGCCGCGTCGAAGATGCTGTTCGAGCGCGCCGATCGGCACGAGGTTCTGCGGGGCGCGCGGGTCGCGGCTGCGCGACGGCACGAACCGGGGAATGACGCTGGTGGTGAGCTCGGCGAGACGGATCGCCTCGTCGACACCGACCCCTTCCGACACTTCGAGGCGCACCAGCCCGGTGAGGTCCGACTCGACACGCAGCCGGTTCGCGATGCGGATGAACCACGAGTAGCGCGCAAACCGCCCGGCGCTGCGAATGAGGAAGACCGGCGTGCGTGTGCCGCAGGTGAGCGCGCGCAGCACGGGCAACTGCTCGGGGCCGAGATACATCTTGAACAGGCGCTTCACGAACCCCACCACCCGCCCGGCCGTGTTGTCTCCAATGCTGAGCGGACCATCGGCCAGGACCAGCACCCGTTCGTCGCCGGCCAACCGGCGCGCCAGCTGTTCCTCGACGATGCGCATTTCGCTGTGGATGCCGCGTAGCGGTGCGTCAGGGTCGTCGTCGGCGACACTCCGCGCCTCGTAGACAAGACCGGGCGACACCACCACTGGCGCCGGCAGCATGTGGCCCGAGCCGAGGATGAGCAGACGTCCGCGGATCTCCTCGCCAAAGGTGGCGCGTCCGTCGCGACAGTGCACCACGCCGACGCCGTAGGCGCCGAGCGCCCCGTGCAGCGTGCGACCGCCGGTAGAGACCACCAGCCGCGCCTCCATGCGGCGAACGCCGTCGACGACGGCCAGCGCTGGCAGAGGTCCGGCGAACGCAGGCGTGATGGGCGCCCAGGCTTCGGCCGGATGCTCGACCGTAATGTCGAGATCGACCGCTTCCTCGTCGGTCTGGAATTCCGTTGGCGTTTCGGAGCCGTACTCGACCGCCCACGGGTCGATGCGCACGTCGAAGCCGGGGAATGGACGGCTCACCGCCAGCTCCGGACAACAGTCGCGTCAGGTGTGCGTAGGGAAATGGGGAGACGACTGTCGGGCATCGGGATGCCAACAGTATCGCTCAGCAGCGTGACAAGACAGGTCTGGCGCGTTCCTGCCGCGGCTGGATGATTATGTTGTAGCTGCGCCCCTTCAGGTTCGCAGCACATCGCCGAGCTGAAGGTCGGCAGCGACTCACATCTCGCGCTCTTAATGGGGCGGCGGCGCCAGCAACTGACGGTAACTCTCGGACAGCTCCGCGAACTGCCGTGACAACCGCTCGCGATCGAAGGGCGTGCAGCTGTTGTGGCGGTCCGGATGGATGCGCCTGGCGAGCTGGCGATACTCGCTCCGCAGGTCGTCGAAGGTGAAGTCGGGCGTGAGGCGCGCGCCGAACGACGTCAGCAGGTTCAACGCACGCTGCTGGCCCACGGTGAGCGTCCGAGCCGGCTGACGGACCTCAGCCGGCCAGGACGCGACCGCGACGGCCTGGTTCCGTGTGTGCTTCCAGGGTGCGGGCGCGTAGGTGCCCCGCCTGCCGGCAGCGGCCGGCAGCGTGAAGAACAGGAACGGATGCACAGGCTGCAACGTGGGAGTCGAGGCGCCTCGACTCGATGTCATCGCCGGCCCGGGAGTGACCCCGAGCGCGTCATCGAGCACGTCAGCAAACGTCCGGCTCCACACGCCCCCCTAATCGGCACCCCTCGCGGCAGCTTGAAGGGTCTGTGCAACCCCGGCACGTGGCGGGACGTGCGCTCCGGTGATATGCAGCGTGACGCAGCTGTCGCTACACTCACGGGACACCCATGGCCCTGTATGCATTCGACGGCACCTGGAACGAAGCCAAGAACGGCGACGACCCGTCCTACGAGAACACCAACGTCGCCCGCTTCCATGCGGCCTACCGGAAGAATTCCGGAACCACCGACTTGTACGTGCCTGGCGTCGGCACGCGCTACGACCTGCTCGGCCGTGCGCTCGGCGGCGCCTTCGGACTCGGCGAACGGCCCCGCATCCGCGAAGCCTACGACCACCTCTGCACCGCATGGGCGAACGGCGACCACATCATCGACGTCGTCGGCTTCAGTCGCGGCGCAGCCACGACGCTCGACTTCTGCCACTACGTCCAGGAACACGGCATCCGGACGCCGGATACCGACGAGGTCGTGGAACCGACTCCGGAGATCCGCTTTCTCGGGGTCTGGGACGTCGTCGCGGCATTCGGACTGGCCAGCCTGGGCAGCGACATCCTGAACATCGGTCACCATCTCGACCTGCCGCGGAAGAACCTGAGGTTCTGCTTCCATGCGCTGGCGCTCGACGAGCGGCGTCTGTCGTTTCTCCCGACCCGCCTGCCTGGCGCCTGCGAAGTGTGGTTCCGCGGTGTGCACTCCGACATCGGTGGCGGCAACGGTAACCGCGGCCTGAACGACATCGCGCTGCGCTGGATGTTCCGGAAGGCGCAGTCGGCAGGACTGCCGATCCTCGAGGCCGACGTGGCGGCGCTGGCCCCGGCCGCAGTCGAACCCAATCACGATAACCGACTGCCGATTCCCGTGCGGGTCATCGACTCGGTCGACCGCGCGCACTACACGGTGACGCCGCTCGACGGCTGGACGAATCCGCCGAGCAGCCGCCCCGTCGAAACCGAAGCGCTCGAACAGACGGCCACGGAGGTGGGGTCATCGGGCCTGCTGCTGCTGCCGACGGCGGTGCGCCGGAAGATGGCCGCCATCTGGGCGGCGGCCGAGACCGTCGCCCGCGCCCACGACTTCGAGCTCGATCACGTACGCACCTGGCTGCTGACGCTCATCGAGGGGCGCATCAGCCTCGTCACGTCCGAGCCGCAGCTCACCCTCGCCCGCACCAACATGGGCACCTTCATCGCGCACGCCTGCACGAACGCGAAGCGGCGCGACTTCCGTGTACTGACGGAGTTCTTCCTGAACGAGGCCCGGTTCGAGCTGCCGCACCTCTACCCGCTCACGGACTAGCGTGATGCGGCGAACCTGAAGGTTCGTCGCCGCGGCTCGCACTGCAGTCCCGCTCGGTCCGGTGACACCCTTCTGAGGAGTTCAATGTCCACCTCGCTTCGCGTTATCCTGCTGCTCGCCCTGTTCGGTGGAGCCGGCTGCTCCACGGTCACCGCCAGCCGCGAGAACACGAAGACGATTGGCGGCAGCACGCAGAACATCCAGAACAACACCAGAGCCATCGTCAGCGCACGGCGCGCCGAGGTCGCGCGCGTCTGACGCTAGTCGGACGACGACATTGCGCTGCGCACCATGCCCTTGATGCGCTCGATGTTCGGCTCGCGAATCGGGCAGCTCGGGTCGGTCGACACGCACTGCGCGAGCCCGAGCCCGCAGCCGCAACTGCAGCGCGCGGCATTGGCTTCCTCGAGCGCCGTCTGCTTCTGACCGGCGGCCAGTCCCTGAAAATTGACGACCTTGATGTCGTCCTCATCGAACGCCACGTTCGACATCTGCGAGATGCCGTAGCCCGCGGCGCCGACCACTGCCGCGACGATCACCCACGTCAGCCAACCCGAGCCGCTGCTCTTGCGCTGGCCACGATTCTGCCGCTGTCCCTTGCCCACGCTGCGACTCCTTCCGCTCGAGTGTCCATTCGAACGGCTCAGTCTACCGCGCGGTGGACTATGTCGCGACCCGCGTCTGCCCTGACGGGCGGCAACGGCTACTTCGAGTGCGTGGCGACGAACCTGGCCACTTCAGGATTATTGGGGAACAACACCGACAGCCGCCGCGCGCTGTCGAGCGCCTCAGTGAAGCGGCGTTCGCGCACCTGCATGTCCCACAAGCCGAACAGCGCCTCGGCGCTGTCGTAGAAGTCGCCAGACGCCACGGCCGCCTCGTGCATCACCGACATCGCCCGCTTCTTGTTGCCGCCGCCGAGCAGCCAGCCCGTGCCCCACGGCATGCGCGTATCGACGATGTAGTCGATCCAGGCGCGGGCGACGCGCGCACGCAGATGGTCGGGCTGCAGTTTCAGTGCGGCATCGAGCGAGTGCCTGGCCTCCCAGTATTCTTCCCACCCGGTTCGACGGCCAAGCGTACCGAGCACCAGCCATACGTAATTCAGATCGAGCTTGCCGAGGAAGAACAGCGCATTCGCATCGTCGGGGTGCACCGCCAGCACCGCTCTCGCGTCCTTCTGGCCCGCCTTCAACTGCGACATGAAGTCGGCATACAGCTCCGGGCAGCGCTGGCACGCCTTGAACGCCCTCTCCTTGTCCTGCGGCTCACCAATGGCACGACGCAACTGAAACAGCAGCGCCGCCGTGCGCAGTTCGTGCGCGGCGAGGTCGGCCTCCGCGCCGACCTGGCTCTTTGTCGCCGTGGCCGCTTCGGCGTACTGCCCGTTGTAGAAGAGCGACTGCGCGACGGCGAGTGCCGCCGCCGGTTGCTGTGCCGCGCTACCCACGCTGGCCCAGCCCACGCACACACACGCCAGCGCGAGGCGACTGGCGCAACGCGCGCCGATCCGAGCGGAACGCGGATGCAGGCCGTGGGTTGGTGGGGGCATGTTCTCTCCGAAAGCCGGCGCATCCGTCAGCGCACCGGCGGTGTGCCTGACGATCGAGCCGCGCGTCCACCTTCGCGATCTCGTCACGGCCGACCTCCTCGTGTCCGAGCAGGTCCATGACCAGGACTTCGCGCGAGCCGTTAACGAACCGGGCCAGCACCTGCGTCAGCGGGGCGCGAGGCCGAGCGCGTCCGTCGTGCCATGGTGCCGACGATACGCCTGCACTCGGAGAGGAGTCACCACATTCTTTGGGAGTTGAGCTGGCGTCCGCCGTGTCGCGAGAGAGCGAACACCATGCCGAAGACCACGACGCAGGCCGGGCCCGCTCCCCTCACCGACGTGACTAGAGCGGTTTCGAGATCGGTGTCGTGTCCGCCTTGAGGCGGACCCCAGAAAGTCCGGCTGAAGCCGGACACTACGTACTACACCGACACCGACACGGCGCTAGCGGCCGTAGAGCGCGGTCATCGTCGCCGTGCCGATCGTGGCGCCGTTGATCGTGAAGCCGGCCAGTGCCTGGGTGGCGTTCGGCGGCATCTGCACCGTGTCGGTGTTCAGCGCGTAGAGCGTGAACACGTAGCGGTGCGGCTTGTCACCGGCGGGCGGGCACGGACCGCCGTAGCTCGCGGCCCCGAACGACGTCGTGGCCTGCGCGGCGCCGGCCGGCAGCTTGCCGTTCGCGCTGCCTGCGCCCTTGTCGAGCCCCTTCGCCGTGGCGGGGATGTTGTAGACAATCCAGTGCGTGAAGCCGCCGACGCCGGTCGGGGCGTCAGGGTCGTGCACGATCAGCGCGAAGCTCTTGCTGTTTGCCGGCGCACCGCGCCACGACAGCGCAGGCGACACGTTCGCCCCACTGCAGCCGAAGCCGTTGAAGGTCTGCTCGACCTTGATGGCCGCCCCTTCGGCAACATCAGTGCTGGTCAGCGTGAACGCCCCCTGTGCGAAGGCGCTGGATCCGGCAAGAACAAACATCGCGAACATCAGGGCAATACGCTTCACTGCATCCTCCAGTAGAACGGTTTCCGACCAGGCGGTTTTCGCACGCGCACCGGCAGTGGGTCACCGGGTTTCGCGGTGACGTCACCGCTGTCACTGAGGTAGTCTGGCCCCATGCTTCGCATCGTCTCCCGCGCGGTACTGGCGCTTGCCATCGCTGCCCTGACCGCGCTTCCGCTGGGGGCCCAGACCAACGACGCGTGGACCCGCCCGTTTGCGCCGTTCCGCATCGTGGGCAACATCTACTGGATAGGCAGCTACGACCTGTCGAGCTATCTCATCACCACGCCGGCCGGCCACATTCTCATCAACACCGGCATCGGCGACACCGCGCAGCAAATCAAGAAGAACGTCGAGCAACTCGGCTTCACGATGTCCGACACGAAGATCCTGACGGCCACACACGGCCACTTCGATCATGTGGCCGGCCTGGCCGAGCTGAAGACGATGACCGGGGCGCGCGTGCTCATCGCCGATCAGGACCGGTCGCTGCTCGAGACAGGCGGCAAGACCGACTTCGCGTTCGGCCACTCACCGGGCGCGCAGTTCCCGCCGGTGCAGGTGGACGGCACCTTCAAGGAAGGCGACACCATCTCGCTCGGCGGCACCACGCTGACGGTGCATCGGCACGCCGGTCACACGCGCGGCGCCACCAGCTTCACGACGACCGTCGTCGAGAGCGGCAAGACCTACCGCGTCGGCATCGTCAACATGGGCTCGATCAATCCGGGCGTCCGGCTGGTCACTCGTCCGAGCTATCCGGGCATCGCCGACGACTACGCGAAGACGTTCCTCGCGCAGAAGGACCTGCGGCTCGACATCTTCCTGGCCTCGCACGCATCGCAGTTCGGCCTGCACGAGAAGCACGCGCCAGGCGACGCCTACAACCCCGAGCGATTCGTTGATCCGAAGGGATACCTCGAAGGCGTGCAGAAGCTTGAGAAAGTGTATCTCGCGCAGGTGGCGAAGGAGCGGGGCGGCAAATAGCCGCGCGGCCTACTTCTTGACTGTGGCCTCGACCTCGACCGGCAGGCCGAGTTCGGTCTTCAGCGTCAGGTAGACCTTGTCGCCTTCCTTGAGTTCCTTCTTCAGATCCGACAGGTAGATGTGGATACCACTGGCAACCAGGTAGGCGTCGCCGTAGGCCGGCACCGTCACGTCTTCCTGTACCGCGTCGGCCTTGCTCGTGTCGCGGAACTCGATCTTGCCCGCGACGTCGGTCGTGCCAGACACGAGGTAGATCGCATACATCCCGGGGTTGTTCACCGTGACAAACGCCACGGTGCTCTTCGCCCCGGCGTCCGGCACCTTCACCCACGCCTCGGAGGCCGTCACCGGCTTGTCCTGCGCAGCCGCCATCCCGTGTCCGAGCAGCACGCACATCGCCGCCAGCACGCCCATCCGCATCAGCTTCGCCACGTTCCTCATCTCGACTCCCGTTCGACAGGCGCCGGCCCCCCCGGCGCGCGCCTTCTACTCTAACCCGCCAGCGCCGGACGCCGGGCAGGAAGTCGGACCGGCTGCCCTCGCCCCGGACTGCCCGGGCCGGCCGCTTCTGAACGACAATGGGCACGACCGATGAGCCAACCGAATCCGGCGCAGTTCTCGACCGCCCTCACCTGGGTAGGCCTCACGCTCCTGGCGTACCTCGTCTACCTCGTGGTGCAGCCGTTCCTGATTCCTCTCGGCTGGGCCTGCGTCATCGCGGTCATGCTCTACCCCGCCTTTGCGCGCCTCGCGGTGAAGATGGGGCGTGGACGCGCCGCCGTGGTCGCCACGCTGGCCGCGGCGGTCCTGCTCATCGCCCCGGCCATCGCCCTGACGAATGCCTTCGCGAGCGAGATGGTCGTCATTGCACAGACGCTGCAGGATGCCTTTACCGGCGGCACCAGTTCGCCGTTCGACCGGATGTGGCAGGGGGTTATCGCCCGAATCCCGATCGCCGCGCGCATCGACGTGAGTTCCGTCGGCTCGAGCACGCTGCGCAGCACGGCGGCGTTCCTGATGTCGCAGTCGGGCGCCATCGTCACCAACATCGCGGTGTTCTTCGTCGACCTGGCCCTGGCGCTGTTCGCCACGTTCTTCCTGCTGCGCGATGGCGACGCCATCATGCACGGCGTGCGCCGACTGCTGCCGATGGCCCCGGCCACGCGCGAGGCGTTCATCCAGCGCACCGCCGACCTCATCGCGGCCGGCGTCACCTCGTCGGTGATCGTGGCCAGCCTCCAGGGCGCGCTCGGTGGCATCGCCTTCGCCCTGCTGGGGCTGTCGGCGCCGGTGTTCTGGGGAGTGGTGATGGCGCTGGCGTGCCTGCTGCCGTTCGGCGCGGGCGTGGTGTGGATCCCCGCGGCGATCTATCTGATGGCGACCGGCTCGATGACCAAGGGCATCGTGCTGATTGCCGTCGGTGCCGGCATCGTCGGCACGGTGGACAACGTGCTGCGGCCGCTGCTGCTCAGCGAGCGCGTCCAGATGAACGGTCTGGTGATCTTCATCAGCCTGCTTGGCGGCCTCAACGTATTCGGCCTGCTCGGCATCGTCCTCGGCCCGATCGTCGTCGTGACGGCGCTGGCCCTGGTGCAGAGCTACGTGAACGCGGTGCCGGCAGACACCGACGTCGCTGCCGGCTAGTCCACCACTCGCTGCGGCTGCGTCAGCGCGCCGTTGCCCGCCACGTCCCACACGGCGAAGCGGACCCACTTCTTGCCCGTCGCATCGAACGGGATGCTGACGTGCTGTGCACCAGAGGGCGGCAGGCTCGACACCGGCAGCGTCTGGCGACCGGTGGTGACGCCGTCGCCCCACACCACCTCGACGATCGCCAGCGGGAAGGTCCACTCGACGTCGGCCTCGATCGTGCGCGCCGTGCCGCGCCCCTTCACGCTGACGTTCGGAATGAGCACCTCCCCAGACGTGATGAAGTAGTCGCCCTGCATCAGCGTCGAGATGAGCGGCGTCACATCGTCGGGTGACGGCAGCGCGGGCAGCTTCACGTAGCTGACCGGCGCGCTGGCGTAGATGTCGTCGCCAGGCTGCTGATGCCGCACCTCGGAGATGGAGAGCGCCTGCTTCAGCGGCGTGTCGCTGCCGGCCAGCCAGTTGCTCATGTCGTCGAGGAGGGGCAGGCAGCGATACTCGCACAGCCGCTGCTCGGAGCGGTCGAGCCCCATCCCCCAGCGGAAGCCCACCCCGTGAAAGTGCGGGTCGTTGAAGTACGGCAGGTGCCTAATCGAGTCAGGGAATCCGGTCGACCCCTTCGTGCGCGGATGCGGCATCGACACAAGGACGTTCTCGCGGCGCACCATCTCCAGCAGGTCGTCGGCACCCGCGAGGTGGTAGACCGTGCCGAACGTCGGATGCATCGAGGTGAGCGGTTGTCCCGCGGTGCGCTCCGTGTCCCAGTAGACCGCTTTCGAAAACAGCAGGTCGGTGTGTCCGCCGAACGGGCTGCCGTAGTACTCCTGCGCCGGCAGCACCAGGAAGTTCGTATCCGAGTGGCGCTTTGCCCCTTCGATGGAATTGAAACGGATTTGCAGTTCGTCGACGCGCGGGCGTGCCGCGGACGCCGCAGGCAGTGCAGGCGCGCTGCGCGGCGGCACCGGCGGCTGGCCGGGATACTGCGCGCCGACCGGCGGGTTCTCGACGCCGAGCCCGACCGAGTCGACCTGCGACACGATGTTGATGCCGAGCGCCTTCAGCGCCACCAGGTCCGGAATGTCGGCATCGAGGCTGCCCGCATCACCCAGCCGTCGCCCCAAATCCATGTGGTAGTGATGATTCATCACCTGGTAGCCGGGCAGCGGCTTGTAGCGGTCGCCGTGCGTGAAGGTGAGCGCGCGCTCGAACGTCGCCTCGCCGCCATCAGCGCTCGGATAGAGGAACACCGTCATCCGCTGCTCGGTGCCTGGCCGCGCGCTATAGAGCGCGAAGTTCGCCTGGTTCTCCGACTCGTCCTCGTGCTCGGCCTGCCGGATGCCGAACGAGAACGTGCGGTCGCTGTCCTTGCGGTAGAAGTTGTAGCCGAGATTGATGGCGATCTCGCGCGCCCAGAAGAACGTGTGCGGCGGCGGGAACAGCGCAATCGAGCCGGCACGGCCGCGCTCGGCCACGACGAGGCGGTTCGCCGCCTTCAGCGGCACCTCATCGTCATTCGTTGCGCCACCGAACCGGTAGTCCTGCCACGTGTTGGCGATGTCGCGCCACACCATGCGCGCACCGGCGGTGGCCATGCCGGTCAGTCCTGCGTGGTACTTGTAGGCCACCCACGGCGTGCTGGTGGTGGCCACCACCTCCTGCTGCACGAGGTTGCTCCCCTTGAACAGCGTGTACTGCAGCGAGCCGGAGAAGGCGCCGAGTGTGACGCCAGGGAACGTCACCACGAGACGGGCGCCGTCGGTGGTGACCGTGCACGACGTCACCGCGTAGCGCGCGGACGACCGCACCACCTCGCTCCCGTTCCGCGGCAGCCCGGGCTGGTTCGCCACCCCTGCGGCCGGCGGCGGATTCGAGCTGCGGTTCGCCGCGGCGCCGAGGTCGAGCGGCGCATCCCAGAACGGATCCCAGCGATAGGTATCGACGATGTCGCTGGTGAGGTCGACGCCGAGTCCGCGCAGCGGCGCCATCTGCTGGTTGCTCATGCGGCGCAGCCCGGTGGTGACGCGGTAGTCGGCGACGACGTTCGCCGCCACCACGCCCCAGGTGCCGCCGGGCGGGCGGACCGCCAGTTCCTCGATCGTCGGCGTACCCTGCGTCAGCACGAACCGCGCACGCAGTTCCTGGCCGCGATCGCCGCTCCACTGCAGCGCGAGCGCGCCGTTCGCGAGGCTCGCGGTCAAACCTGTCTGCGCGCGGTAACCGGCCAGCGAACACGACAGAGGCTCTGCCGACGCCGGCGTGGCCGCCAGCAGGAGCGCTGCGGCCGTGAGAGCAGAAGCGACGCCGGCGCGCAGCATGCGGCGCCTACTTGCCCGT
>Ga0114966_10001069_pt1 | contig 25508 bp, 17 predicted proteins | sample M_130207_XF_Meta_FD_87029 | JGI IMG/M metagenome (GOLD analysis project Ga0114966, IMG submission 87029) | Freshwater microbial communities from Lake Montjoie, Canada to study carbon cycling - M_130207_XF_MetaG | ecosystem: Environmental > Aquatic > Freshwater > Lake | place: Lake Montjoie... | reverse complement strand
GCGCCGCGTGCTCGCGCAGTGGCCGCACCTCGCATCGCTCGCGCTCCACGACCGCTCGCCGCTCGCCGTGCGCTACGCGGCGGAGAAAGCGCGCGCGGATTTCCCGCAAGTCAGCATCCGTGGGGCAGAGCCGACGCTCCCGCCGGACACGCTGCTCGTGCTCAGCCACGTGATCAGCGAACTCCCCGAGCGCGAACTCGCGCAGCTCCTCGACCTCGCGCGGCAGGCGCGGGAAATCGTGTGGGTGGAAGCCGGCACGCACGCCGACAGTCGGCGGCTGGTCGCGGTGCGGGAGTCGTTGCGCGCGGAGTTCGCCGCCGTCGCGCCTTGCACGCACCAGCGCGCGTGCGGTCTGCTCACCGCGGGAAACGCGCGGCACTGGTGCCACCATTTCGCCGCCGCGCCGTCGGCGATTTTTCAGGACGCGCGCTGGATGGATTTCGGGCGCGAGCTGGGCATCGATCTGCGCAGCCTGCCCTACAGCTTCCTCGTGCTGGAGCGCCCGCGCGCCACGCCGCCCACGCCCGCCGGATTCTCTCACGTCATCGGCGAGCCGCGCGAAGGCAAAGGCCACCTCAAAGTCCTGAGCTGCCACGCAGACGGTGTCGCCGAGCTGATCCTGCAAAAGCGCGACGCCCCCGCGCTCTACCGCGCGTTGCGCAAAGGCGAAGCCACGCCGGTGCAGCGGTGGCAGGTCGTGGAGGGAAAGATCGTCGCCGCCACGGAGTTTCCGGACTCCGATCCGGCAGCGTAAGGCGAAGCTGCATGCCGCTCGCGGACCAATTTCAGCGCGTCACCGCCGGGCTTTTTTTCTGGCAGGCTTTTGACCCGGCGGTGCAAGTCGATCTCTCGTGCTGCGCGCGGCGCACCGGGCGCGGGCTGGTTTTCATCGATCCAATCCCGCTGGCCGACTCCGCGCTCGCGGAGTTGAGCGGGCGGGAGAATCCGGCGGCGATCATCCTGACCAACGCCAATCACGCGCGGGCCGCTGCGGATTTTCGGCAACGCTTTTCCATCCCGATCCTCGCGCACGCCGACGCGGTCGCGGCGCTTGGGCTCGCGGTCGACCAGGAGATCGCCGACGGCGAAACGGTGCTCGACACCTTCTCGGTGGTCACGCTTCCCGGCGCCGCGCCCGGCGAGATCGCGCTCCACGCGGAGGGCGTCCTGCATGTGGGCGACGCGCTCATTCATCTCCCGTCCACCGGCTTCGCGCCCCTGCCCGACAAATACTGCACCGACCCGCGCGAACTGCGCGCCGCGCTGGGAAAACTGTTGCGGTTTCCATGTGAAGTTCTGACATTCGCCCACGGTCTGCCGCTCGTGATCCTCGCCCGCCAGCGGCTCGCCGATCTCCTCGCATGAAAGCCCGCATCTTCACGTTTCTGACCGTCATCATCGGCGGACCGATGGCGCTGCATGCGCAGGAAAAACCGGGCGGCAAGCCGGCGGTGGGCGGCCCGCGCATGCAGGTTCCGGCTCCGCTTTCCGAGCCCGCCGCCCCGACGACCGGGCCGATCAGCGATCCCGTCCAGATTGTCTCCGCATTCTTTTCGCTGCTCCAGAAGAGTTCGGTGGATGCCGCATACGCGAGCCTCACGCGCGGTTCGCGGATTGCGGAGAAACCCGAGGAGCTGAAGCTGCTCAAGGCCAAGACCCACGAAGCCATCGAGGCGTTCGGCGCGATCAGCGGCTCCGATCACGTGGATACGAAAATCGTCGGCGCGCGGCTGTTGCGCGCGACCTACCTTTCGCATGGCCGAGTGTTCCCATTGCGCTGGCGTTTCTATTTCTACAATCCCGATGGCATCTGGAAGCTGATCGACCTCCGCGTGGACGACAAACTGACGGGAATCTTCGACGAGCCCGAGGAGCGCCGGGAGCCGGACGGCAAGCCGTGATCGCGCGGCTGCTGAGCTTCATCCGCTTTTCGCACACGATCTTTGCGCTGCCGTTTGCGCTGGGTTCCATGCTCGTCGCAGCGCAGGGCTGGCCGGAGTGGAAAACGGTCGGGCTGATCTTGCTGGCGATGATCTTCGCGCGGACGGCCGCGATGCTTTTCAACCGGCTCGCCGACTGGCAACTCGACCAGCGCAACCCGCGCACTGCCGAGCGCCACACGCTCGTTTCGCGCGGTGTCGCCATCGGATTGCTCGTGGCGAGTTCGGCGGCGTTCATCGAGACCACGGTGTGGATCAATCCGCTCTGCTTCTGGCTGTCGCCGCTCGCGCTGGTCATCGTCTTTTTCTACTCGCTGACGAAACGTTTCACGTCGTTCAGCCACCTCTTTCTTGGCCTTGCGCTGTCCGTTTCGCCCGTCGGCGCGTGGCTCGCGGTCCGCGGCCAGTTTGATTTTCCGCCGCTCGTGCTCGCGCTCGCGGTGCTGCTCTGGGTCGCGGGTTTCGACATCATTTACGCCACGCAGGATCACGAGTTCGACCGCGCCGCCGGGTTGCGTTCGCTGGTCGTGCGGCTCGGCGTGGCGCGGAGTCTCTGGTGGGCGCAGGCACTGCATTGGTTCATGCTCGCCGTCCTCGCGGCCTTTGGCTGGTCCACGCAGCTCGGCACGCCGTTTTACGCCAGCCTCGTGCTCATCGCGGGCGCGCTCGTGTACGAACACCGCAGCGCCGCGCAGCTCGATGTCGCCGCGATCAACCGCGCCTTCTTCGCCAGCAACGCCTTCGTCGGCCTGGTCTTCGTACTCGGCATTTTTGTCGATCAGGTGTTGCTCCGGCGGGCCTGAGCGAAACCCGGCGATCCCCTCGTCACCGAGCCGGGGACCGCCTCTCGCTCACGTTCCCGGAAATCGCCCGGCCACTCCGCGCCCAAGTCGAGCGGCAGATCGGGCACATCCTCCCCGAGTTCCTGCGTCCCGAGGAACGCACCGCTTGGCTCGTGGAGCTGGAGTCGTGCTGGGGATTCCGCCGGCTCGACTGGGCGGCGCAGGATCGGCATCGCCTCCGGGTGCTGACCTTGACGGCGGACGAGATCGAAGCCGCCCTGCGCACCGCGGCTCTGCGCGCCGCCGGATGGCACGACGCCTCGTTACCGGCCTTGACCATCACCTTTCAATGCCCCCTGCGAATTCCCGACGACGGCCGGACTGACCAGCGGCCCGCCGGCCTCGGCGCGTTCCCCCTCCGTTCCGTGGACGACTTTCCCGCGACGGCTCCGGCCTCCTGGCTCCAGCGCGGCGGGGTCGTCATGCCCATGGATCAGAGCGAGGCGCTCTGGATCAGCTTTTCGGCGCGGTATCCGTGCGCGGTGAAAATCGCGGCGGGAAAGATCAACGCCGTCTCCGGCGCAGCGTGGACCGCGGAGTTGCCCAGCGAGCCTCAGGATGACGCCGTCTTCCCACGGCCAGCCGTGGCTCGATGGATTCTCCTTCGGCGCGGGTGACTCGGTCGAAAACTCAGCTTCCCCGCGCAAATACGGCGTTGCCAAGTCCTCAATTTGGCAACGAGGGTGAAAGATGTTTCAGCCCATTGGACCGCATTTGTTCGACCCACTATGCTCCAGTGCGACTCCATCAAACCGCAACGAAAAGCCAGAGCACGAAAGAACGAGTCATGAAATTTCATCCGTTGAACGCTTCCGAAAGCGAATGCCTTTCGCCCGAGTTGGCAGAACGCGGGGCTCGCGGTGAAGCAGAAGCGCAGTTTCGACTTGGCGTGTGCTACGCAAACGGCGTGGGCGTCACGAAGGACGCGCAAACAGCTGTGTGCTGGTATCGAGTAGCTGCCGAGCAGGGCCATATGCGAGCGCAGTGCAACCTTGGTCTCTGTTATGGGAGAGGAATCGGAATCGAGAGCGACGGGAAAGAAGCGGTGCGATGGTGTCGTAAAGCGGCTGATCAAGGTGACGCCCTCGCCCAGCGCAGCCTCGGTGTCGCCTATGAACAAGGCATCGGCGTCGAAAAGGACGAGCAGGAGGCCGCGCGCTGGTATCGCAAGGCAGCGGAGCAGGGCTATGCCGATGGGGAATTGTGCCTCGGTATCTGCTACGCGTTCGGCACGGGCGTCGAAAAGGATGAGCACGAGGCCGTGCGCTGGTATCGCAAAGCAGCGGAGCAGGGCTGTGCCGATGGGGAATTGCGCCTCGGTATCTGCTACGCGTTCGGCACGGGCGTCGAAAAGGATGAGCACGAGGCCGTGCGCTGGTATCGCAAAGCAGCGGAGCAGGGTGACAGTACTGCGCAATGGCGCCTTGGGCTTTCTTGCTGGACGGGTGATGGTACCGCGAAAGACGAACGAGAAGCCGTGCGCTGGTATCGCAAGGCGGCCGATCAGGGCGATGTCGATGCGGAGTGGTGCGTCGGTCTCTGCTACGCGAATGGCAGTGGCGTCGAGAAGGACGAGCACGAAGGCGTGCGCTGGTATCGCAAAGCAGCGGAGCAGGGCCATCCAGACGCGCAACACACGCTGGGAGCGTGCTACTACGATGGCATCGGCGTCGAGGAGGATGAACACGAGGCGGTGATGTGGACTCGCAAAGCAGCCGAGCAAGGCCATGCGTCGGCGCAGTTCAATCTCGGCTGGTCCTACATGACCGGCACCGGTGTTGAGCAGGACGAGAACCAAGGGCTGCGGTGGTTTCGCAGGGCTGCCAGCCAGGGGCTTCCCGAAGCGATCTCGGCTCTCAAGAAATCTGAAACCAGCACCGCACGAAGTTGCCCTATCATTAGTCGAAGCCCCGCTTACTGGAGACCTCATTGACTTTCCGAATGCGACTACGGTTGAGCGTAGGGGAATGCCGTGACATCAAGGCTACAATTCACGGATCGACCCCGCATTGCCTCCCCCTCATCACGAAGCTCAGCTTCCCCGCACTGAAACGGCATCTGAGGTGCCCTAGCGGGCATGAGCAAACCATCGAGAATCCGCCGGGTGGTGCGTTGGTGCGCCTGGGGTTTGGTTTTCCTGCTGGTGGCTGGTGCGGGGGGAATGTGGTGGGCGCACCGGCATCTCGCGAAGCTCATCGTGGGGTCGTTCAACCGGACGTATCCGGGGCTGGAGATGACCGCCAAGGCGGCGGCGCTGAGCGGGTTCGATGAGCTGGCGCTGAAGTCGGTGCGGGTGCGGGTGCGGGTGCGGCGCGATGGCTCGGAGGTGCTGCGGGTGCCGGCGGCGACGATGCGCTTTTCCTGGCGCGGGCTGCGCGCGCATTTCATTCGCGAGATCCTGATCGAGCAGCCGCGATTCACAGTCACCGATGCGCTGCTGGCGGCGCTGCCCGCGGGCGGCAGCGGTGGTGGCGAGACGGTGCCGTGGCGGATCGGGCATCTGGCGGTGCAAGGCGGCGTGGGTCGCGTGGATTTGGCGGCGCTGCCGCGGGTGGATTTTGATTTTGCGGTGGAGCTAGGCGCGCGGGCGGTGGATGGCACCACGCCGGTGAGCCTGGCGCTCGCGGCGCTGCGGGTCCGGTTGCGCGGCGATGAGGCGGTGGCGCTGGAGATTCCGGGCGTGCAGGTGCAGGCGACGCTGGAGGGACTGCGGGCGAGGAAGGTGCGCGGGATCACCATCGCGGAGCCAAAGCTGGCCGTCACCGACGCGCTGCTCGCGGCCTTTCCCGCAGCGGCGGAAACGCCCCCGGCGGACCAACCTGCGAGTGCGCCGTGGGCGGTGCAGCGCCTGACGCTCACAGGCGGACGCGCGAGCGTGGATCTGGCGGGCGCGCCGCTGGTGCAGGCGCGCTTCGCCGCCCAGCTCGGCGACGATCTGCTGCCGCCGCGCGAGCCGGGCGAATTGCAGGCCGGCGTGGATTTCACCGACATCGCCGTTCGCGCCCGCGGCACGGGGCTGGAGCCGTTTCTCCGCGTGCCGGCGGTGCGGACAAAGTTTCGCCTCCCCGAGGTGCAGCGCGATCGGCGCGTGGCGTCGGTGCAGGTGGAAGGCTTCGACTTTCGCTTCAACAAAGCCTCCGCTCCGCTCAGGATGACAATTTTCACGCTCGTTCCCAAAGTTAGCGCAGCGCTTTGGGAACGGGTGCGTCAGGCGAAACTCCGTTTCGATGGCGGGCGGGTGAGCATGGAAACCGCGATCCAGATCGTCGTCCGCCGGGAGAGAGACGGAGTCTCGCGGGCACGAGCATTCCCCAAGCGCTGCGCGAATTTTGGAAACGAGAGGGGAACGAGAGGGAAAGCTCTCACCCAAGGCATTGCAGCGCCCTGAGTTGTCCGCGAGAGTCCGCGACTCCCGCAATGAACTCGTTTTTCAAAGTCGCCGTTCCCTGCCTGTTGCTCGCTCAAACGCTCGACGGAGCGGTGCTTGCCGAACTGGATGCAGCGTCGCTTCCCGCTGGTGAATTTTCCGGGCAGACCGGACGCTGGAATACGAATGTTCCGGTGCGGGTCGAGACCGTCCGAGAAAAGCCGGCGATCGTATTCGACGGGACGCAGGTCGTTATTTCCGAGCTTCTGGCAACGCAGAAATTGACGGCGTTTTCCGTCGAAGCGTGGGTGCTGAATCCGGATGTCGCCCGGCAGGAAACAATTGCGGCGCTCACCGGACCGAAAGGCGGTTCCGGCGTGGAGTGCAACTTTTCATCCGGCGCGAGCGCGGGCGCGTTTCGCTCGGGATTCAAAGCGACGACGCCCTTTGCCAGCCTTCCAACTGCGGACGCCTGGCATCATGTCGCGTGGTGTTTCGATGGCTCGGCATTGCGCGTGTTCGTGGACGGCGAGGCGGACGTGGAAAAGCCGCTCAAGGTTTCGATTCCGGCACCGATGAAAGTGAACATCGGCGCGAGCGGCGAAGTGGACAGCAAGGGTCCGCGGAAAGGTTTCAGTGGCGCATTGGCAAAGATGCGTGTCCACGATGTCGCGCTCACGCACGACGAAGTGCGGGCGGGCGGAGGATTCGCGGGACCATTTGCGCCAGAGCCACGCAATGGCGCGACGACGGATTCGCTGGCGGTTACCCTGCGCTGGAAGTCGTCGGACAGCGGAGCCGCAAAAGTTTTCGCCGGCACCGACCGCTCCGCGGTCGAGCAGGGCAAGGCCAGCGTGGATGCGTCGGCACCATTCGCGCTGACCCTCGGCGCGACGTATTTCTGGCGGGTGGAGCAGAGCGGAAAGTCCGGGCCGCTCTGGACCTTCCAAGCGGATCGCGGATTGCCAGCGGAGCCGCATCCGCGCGACGCCACGAGCAACCCGCCTGCGTCGCTTGCGTATTTGAAATGGAAGCCGGGGAAATATGCGGTTTCGCAGCGCGTATTTTTCAGCACAAAGCGCGATGAAGTGGATCGCGGAACAGGCGGTCGGGACTGCGGGCCGGCCGGCGTCTGCCAGCTCCAGCAACCGCTCGCGCCGGGAACCACCTATTTCTGGCGCGTGGACAGCGAAAACTCAGGGCAGCCGAAGTCGCGTGGGGATGTGTGGAGTTTTCGCACGCAGGATGCACCGATTACAAACGACGTCACATTCTTCGTCGGCTCCGACACGCATTACGGACGCGAGAACAATGCGGCCGTCAATCGGCGGGTCATCGACGCGATGAACGCGCTGCCGGGGAACGCATTTCCCACGAAACTCGGCGCCGAACCCGTCCGCACACCGCGCGGCGTCATCCTTACGGGAGACCTCGTGGACGAAGGCTTCGACAAGGCCACAACCCCCGCGCACGTCGCGGAGCTTTTCGCGGACTACGGGCTCGATGGAACCGAAGGGCGACTTTGCTTTCCGCTCTACGAAGGCTTCGGAAACCACGACGGCGGGCCGGTGCGGAGTCTGGTGCGCCCGGCCATCAAGGAGCGCAACAAACGTCGCGCAGGACTGAAGGCCGTCTCGGAAAATGGGCTCCACTATTCGTGGGATTGGGACCACCTGCATCTCGTGCAACTCAACCTCTTCGGCGGCTCCGGTCCGCTCGATGTGAAAGGCGTGAACGGCCCGGAGCACGATCCCTCGGGTGCGCTCGAGTTCCTCCGCGACGACCTCGCAAAACATATCGGAAACAGCGGGCGTCCGGTCATCGTCTTCCAGCATTTCGCGTGGGGCGGCGGCATGGCGGAATGGTGGACGCCGGAGGCAAAAGAGCGCTTTCGCGAAGTCATCAAGCCCTACCGGATCGCGTGCCTGATCAACGGCCACAGCCACGGCGCGTCGTTCGTGCCATGGAATGAGTTTCTCACGATTCACGCCGGCTCCACAGCACGCGGCGAGAGCGATACGGGCGATTTTCTTGTCGTGCGAGTGACGGAAAAAGAACTCGTCGTCGCCCAGCGAAAACTCGACGGAACATGGGGCATCCAGCAGCGCGCGCCCCTGCCCGCGACACCACCGCATCCATGAAATCAACCCGCACCGTCCGCCTCACCGCGTCGGCCTCGTCGGCCTCGTCGGCCTCGTCGGCGGGCGGCGGGCGGCGGGCGACAAACCAATTCCCTTTCATGCGCCACGCGCGCACTCTCACACTGTATGAAAAACCTGCCCGTCACCTTGGCTCTGCTGCTCGCCGTCGCGATTTCACCGTCAAACGCCAATCCCCCATTTAGCGGAACGATCTTCGTCAACAAGGCGATCATCACGGACGAAGACCCCACGTCGTTCGTCCGCATTGAGAATTCCGGCAAAGGACGGCGCCAGATGTTCGACCGCCGGGGTCCGGGCAGAATCGACGTGGAGGCGCACCTCTTCATCGCGCACTTCGACGATGGGAGAAAAATCGAGGTTCAAGTGAACCCGGAATTCAGCGCCGACGAAGCCCTGGCCGAGGCGAAAAAATACCTGCCCGTCATCGGGCAGATCCCGGGCACCTTGAGGCAGGACGTGGAAACTGTCTGGATCCACAAAGGCAACCACGGCTTCGGCGGCGGAAACCGAAACCTGCTCATCCATACCGACATGGGCGAGAGCTACATCAAGAGCGGAATTCTCGCCGAGACATTCGTCCACGAGGCCGCGCACACCTCCCTCGACGCCCGCCACGCGCGGGACAAAGATTGGCTCGCGGCGCAGGAAAAAGACCCCGGGTTCATCTCGGGTTACGCGAAATCCAACCCCAAGCGCGAAGATGTCGCCGAGAGCTTCCTGCTCTGGCTCGCCCTGCGCCACAAGCCGGATCGCGTCGATGCCAAGCTGAAGGACACCATCGGAAAGACCATCCCCAACCGCATGGCTTACTTCGACAACTTGAAGCTCGACCTGCACCCGATGCGCCCGCGGCAGGAGAAAGCCGCTAACTGACGACCCGGCGCGCCGACGGCCAGGAATAGAAAGCGGGCTTGGGCGCTTGGCGGCTGCATGGTCGCGAGCGGCAGGTTTTTCTCACAAAATTCTGTTTTCCCGGCTAAGCATCCCGCCCTTCTCATGAAAATCGTCCTTCTCGACGCCTACACCGCCAATCCCGGTGACCTTTCCTGGCAGCCGCTCGATGCCATTGCACCCTGCGACGTTCACGCGCGCACGCCGCTGGATCAAACCGTGGCCCGTTGCGCGGGGGCGGAGATCGTGATCACGAACAAAGCGGTCTTGTCGCGCGAGATCATCGCCGCGCTGCCGGCCTTGAAATATATCGGCGTCACGGCCACGGGATTCAATGTGGTGGATGTCGTCGCGGCGAAGGAACGCGGCATCGTCGTGACGAATGTGCCGGGTTACAGCACGCCGGCGGTCGCGCAGCATGTCATCGCGCTGCTGCTGGAAATGACCAATCACGTCGGCCATGCGGCAAAGAGCGTGGAGCAGGGCGGCTGGACGAAATGTCCGGATTTTTGCTACTGGGATCATCCGCTTTTCGAACTGGCCGGCCGCACCCTGGGAATCATCGGCTACGGTGAAATCGGCAGTGCCGTGGCCCGCATCGGCGTTGCGTTCGGCATGCGGGTGCTGGCCTCGAAGCGCACTTGGAAGGAACCGCCATCCGCAGGCATCGAAGCCGCGGAAACTGACGACATTTTCCGCCGATCCGATGTGATCAGCCTGCATTGTCCACTGACGGATGCCACGAAGCACCTCATCGGCGAACGCACGCTCGGTTTGATGAAGCGTGAGGCGCTTGTAATCAACACCGGCCGTGGACCACTCGTGGATGAAGCCGCTTTGGCGAAAGCCTTGAACGAAGGCCGCATCGGCGGCGCCGGACTCGACGTTCTCTCCGTCGAACCGCCGAAGGAGGGCAACCCTCTCATCGGCGCGAAGAACTGCCTCATCACCCCGCACATCGCCTGGGCGAGCCGAGAATCACGCGCCCGCCTCATCGAGATCACCGCCGCGAATTTGCAGGCGTTTCTGAACGGGGAGCCCGTGAACGTGGTGAATCCCTGATCGTCTAGGGCGAGATGGCCGCGTCGCGATGGCCGCGTCGCCTGTCGGTCTCTTGTTATTTATTTCCCACCCCGCCAGGACGGCGGCGGGGTGTTGGGCTTGACGGCGTTGTCGGGTTACTTGCTCCGCTCGCTTGAAGGAGCGTCTCGTTCATTCCGAGAGACGGATCAGGTCAATCCCTTCAGCCGTCCGACCCCGTCCACGAAGCGGTCCTGCTCGACACCCATGGCTTGAAGAAGGGTGAGGTGGAGGTTGCAGAGCGGGGTGGCGTCATTTTCGTAAACGAGGTGCTGTCCCTGCTTGATGCCCAGGCCGCGGCCGCCGGCGAGGAGGATGGGGAGTTTGCGCGTGGAGTGGTTGCCGCCGCCATCGTCCAGGCCGGTGCCGTTGTTCATGCCGCTGCCGTAAAGAACGAGCGTGCGGTCGAGCATGCTGCCGCCCTCCTCATTGATGCCGTGCAGGCCCTTGATGAAATCGGCCAGCAGGTCGGCTCCCCGTTTGTCCACCTTGGCGAGCTTCTCCAGCGAGCCCTTGTTCCCTCCGTGGTGCTGAATGCCATGGTATGTGTCATTCACGCCCACCTCCTGCCATTTGTACAGATCAACCTCCACGCCGGACATGAAGGTGACGACGCGGGTGGCGTCGGTGCGCAGAGCGAGCAGCGTCAGGTCATACATGACTTTGAGGAACTCTGAGCGGTTCTTGTATTCGAACTGAAGCTGGCTGGCGTCCATTTCGGGTTTGGGTTGATCGAGCCACTGCTGGTTCCGGTCCAGTTGCCGTTCCACGTCGCGCACGGAGTCGAGATACTGGTCGAGCCGGGCACGATCCTCCTGGCTGAGTTGGCGATTGAGGGCTTTCGATTCACTCAGGACGTTGTCGAGGAGACTGCGCTGGCGTTGATAGCGTGCCTTTTCCGCGGCGAGATCTTCCGGCGTGTCGGGGACAAAGAGCCGATGAAACAAAGCCCGCGGATTGCTGGTGGCGGGAAGGGGCAGGCCGCGCGCGTTGAAGGAGAGGGTGTTGCTCCGTCCCGGGATGCCGGCACCCGCTTCGGTGGACAGTTGCAGGGAGGGCCAGCGGGTTTGGTTGCCGAGGTGGGCGGCCACCACTTGATCCATGGAGAGCGATTGGTTGGGCGAGGCAAAGTCCACGAGGATGCGGTCGCCCTCCCGGACGCCGGTGAGCCAGCGTCCGGCCGCGGCATGGCCGACATTGGACGACATGCGGGGATGGCAGAGGCCGGTGAGGATCGAGACTTCTTTGCGCACGGGTTCGAGCGACTGGAGCGTGGGCGAGAGGGTGTAGTCGGCACCGGTTCCCTTCGGATACCACTCGCTGTTGCGCACACCGTGCGGGGTGTAAACGCACACCAGCCTTGCCGGTGACTTTTTCTTCTTGGCTCCCGCAGCGAGGAGCGGCGTGAGACTTTCGAGAGCCGGCAGGGCGATGCAGGCGCCAACTCCACGGAGAAAGTTGCGGCGAGTGATTCGAGTCATGGTTTCGGTGTTCTTTCGTAGAAACGGCTACTAAGCGCGATCTGTTCGATCAGGGTGGGTAAAGTGGGTGTCTTTTCCAGCTTCTGGACGATCTCCTTGATGGCCGTCCGGTCACCAAAGGAAACGGGGCTGCCGGTGGCATAGACCAGCATCTTTTCGGCGAGACACTTCAGGATGGCTTGCTTGTTTTCCATCAGGAGCTTCTTGAACTCGCCGACATCCTTGAAGGCGTTCCCGTTCGGAAGGGTGCCGGTGGCATCCACGGGCGCCCACGCAAGTGCCTTTGATGGGTTTCCAGCATCAAGCAGCAGCGGGGCCTTCCGGGCGCTTTGGCCGTCGCCGGAGACGGTAAAGCGCTGCGTGGCGCCTGTCTCGAAACCTCCTGGAAGGAGGAAGCGCGCCTCGTAGTCGCCGGGGTCTTTGGGAGCGTTCAGGGTAACGATCCCGTTGAACAGCCCATTGGGAAGCTGCTTCCGGGTGTCCGTGGAGAATTTCCAGATGTCCAGTTTCCCGAACTGCTTGTTGTCCGTCTCAGCGGCGGCAAAGACGGCGATCCGGTCGCTGCCTTCACCGGAGCCATTGGCGAAGCGGACGGTGATAACTTCGCCGGGGGCGAAGACCTGCGGCTTTTCCAGCTTGTCGCGATCCACTTCCACCAGCTCATGGCTGCGCCAGCTTCCGATGGCATCGAAGCTCTCCAACGCGAAGCCGGGTGGGTCGATCTTTTCGTGGCAGGTGATGCAGGATGGGTCGCTGCGATGTTGTTCCAGCCGCTCGCGCAAGGTGGCGACAGGTTTGGCTGTGACCACTTTTTCCACTGCGGGAACATCCGGTGGTGGCGGCTTGGGAGGGTCGGCGAGAATTTGCTCCAGCACAAAGGCACCGCGGGTGATGGGCAGGGTCCGGAGGCCATTGGCGGTGGCGGTCAAGACACCCGCCTGCGTCATCACGCCGCCGCGAGGCTGGTCGGGGCCGATCGCCACCTTGCGGAACCCATTTCCGGTGACACCGGCGATGCCGTAGTGGCGCGCGATGCGTTCATTGAGCATGAGAAAGTCGGAGTGGATGAACTGGTAGAGGCTGAGATCCTTTTGGAGGATCTCGCGGAAGAAGGCGGTGGCCTCACCGGTCATGGCATCGCGAAGCGCGAGGTCGTAGGAAGGGTAGAGGGTTTCATCCACCTTCAACTTGGCGAGCTTGTCGAGGCCGAGCCACTGGCTGGTGAAGTGCTGCACGAGAGCTTCCGCCTTCGGGTCTTGCAGCATGCGCTGGATTTCCGATGTGATCGTGGCTGGCTTCATCAGCTCCCCGCTTTGAGCCAACTCGAAGAGCCGCTCATCGGGCATGCTGCGCCAGAGGAAGTAGGATAGGCGGGAGGCGAAATCCCATGCTTCGTGACCCGGCGCGGCTGAGTCGCGACGGGCACCGTGATAGAGAAACGAGGGCGACGAGAGAACGGTGGCCAGTGGCATCCGCAGGGCTTGCTTCAGGGAAAGGCCGGTCGCGCGCTGCTTCTGAAAGATCGCGACCATGCGGGCGACTTCGTCCGCGCCGACCGGACGGCGAAAGGCGCGCTTCATGAACGTCGCCAGCACGCGTCTGGCGTAGGCTTCCTCCTGCTCATTTGCTGCCTGTTCGGGAAAGACTCGCCGGTGCCAGGCCGGCGGCCACTCCGGGTGGTAGGGGCCTTCGACTTCGATGTGCGAGATATGCAGACCGAAGGGAACTACCGCTCCGTCGCCACCCTTTTCTTTCGTGAGCTGGTAGAAGAGGTTCAGTCCCCAGTGCCGGTTGCCATTGGTTTCGAGATACCAGGGGACGTTGTCGCGGTAGAGGTCGATGGCGATGGTGTGGGATTCGTTTAGCGTCAGGAGTTGCTCCTGCCACACCGCGCCCTCCGGAAAGCGGATGATGCCGAGTTTGGGCGAAGCTCCCTCCCAGTCCTTGGGGCCAAAGGTCGAGAGCTGGATGCGAATGCGATAAGTTCCTTCCTCGTAGGCGAACCACTTAAAGCCGAACGCGTTGTCCCCTTCACGGATGAGGACCCCTTCATCGATCTGACTGCCACCAAAGGCGCGGATGTCCCAGGCCCCTTCGTAGGGCACGGGCGGATCCTGCGTCAGGTCGAGCATCGTGTAGGACGTGGAGCCGCTGGGGATTTCAGCATTCGGGAGGACGTTGCCCTTCAGGAAACCTGACTTGATCTTGTCCTTCTTCTTTCCGCGATGACCGTCATGCCACGAACCGTTGTCCTTGAGCAGTGGTTTATGCGCCTCGGTGGAATTGAGAATGCGCCAATGCTGACGGAGGGGAGGCTGCTCCGGGATGTTGATGACCTTGTCGAGCAGGCGGTCAGTCGCGGCGACGAAGCTCTCGACGTGACCGGGAGAAACGACCAGCGACTCCCCGATGTTGTCGAAGCCGTGGGAGACCGCATCCGGGGAAAGCAGTTCGGTGGGATCGTAGGGATGCCCGATGAGGTCGCGCATGGTGTTCCGATATTCCAGGCGGGTGAGCCGGCGGAGATCCGTGCGATTCTGCCGGGCGCGGAATTCAGCCTCCGCCTCATCGAGCCCCCGGTTCAGCCAGGCGACCGCTTTCCGAAGCTCCTCCTCCGCGGGGCGTTTCTTCTTCTTGGGCGGCATCTCGCCCGAATTGATCCTCTCCAGCACCGCAGCCCATTGCGACCCGCTCTTAAAGTTGACGGGGCCTTTGCTCAGCTCCTCCAAATTGAGATCGCCCTTTTTCTCATCGCCGTCATGGCAGTCGAAACAGTGCGTTTCCAGAAAGGGGTGAAGTTCGCCAGCGGGAGCGACCTTGCCGGCCGGAGCAGCATCCTGTCCGCGACTCGTCCCGGCGAGGCCCAGGCAAGTCAGAAAAAGAATGGCGGCGGTTGCAGTTTTCACCATGAGCAGAATCCCGAAAGCTACGCACCCTTAGCATGCGCCGCAATGCGCGAAGCGGGTATGACCGCCGGGAAATCGCTCTCGCGCCCGACGCACCGGGGACGGTCAGAGCGAGCGGGGACGCCGGTGCCTAGCTCTTGGTCTTCGTCAGGATTTCCTGCCAAATGGCGAAGCGCCGGGGAGACTTCTCCTTCAATTCCGCCAGCCGCTCTTTCCCCGCATCGAGGCAAATGGCGGAGAGCATCGCAAACTCGGCGAGATCCTCATGGTTGGCGGCATCGCCGTAGCCCGAGATGGAGACTGCGTCTTCCGTGCGGGCTTTGTTCCACCTCTCTAAGACTGTCGGATCGGCACGGGTCGCCCGCTGCTCAAGAACATGTCCGGCTTCATGGGAAATGACCTCGACTCCCGCATCCTTCACCAAATTGAGGTAGTTCTGGGAACCGTGGGCGGCTGCGCCATCCAGATCAGCATAAAAGGCTATGCCGTCCTTTTTGTCTTCCGAGACAACCTCCAGCGCACGGCGATACTCCGCTGGGAGCCGTTGCAAGCGTTCGAAAGTCTGCTCCAGCTTCATGTCCAGCTTGTCCTCAATGGCGATCTTGAACTTCGACCCGCCAAGGCGCGCCTGCCAGACCTTGCCGGGCGACTGGCCGCGGTGCATCTTCACCGCCTCCGGGCCGGAGAGAATCTCGACCTTTGCGGTGTTCGCATTGCCGAAATTCCGCCGCAGCGCGTGGAAATGCGCGATGAGCTGAGTCTTCCCGGCAGCCGGTACGGCGGGGGGAGACTGCGAAAACGCAGGATTGAGGCTCAGCGCGAAAGTGAAAAACAAGACGAGGATTTTCATGAAATGGAAGGCGGATGGGCGGCGACGAAAACAGGCCGATTGCACCGGATCAAAGCAAATCGCCGGGGAAGGGCTTCTGAAACAAATCCTGATGCCGAGCGAACGCATCCGGCCCGGATACGCACCGACGACGCTCGCGATGAAGAACGGCCAGCCCCAGATCGGCCTGCTCAAGGACGCGTCCGGCGTGCGTCGCCGGCCGATGGCGTTCATGCCTTCATTCGCAGAGCCTCTCATCGTCCACCAGCGGGCACGGAGGGAGGAACGATGCTTGATTTCGAGGAATCACCACGCAGGCTTGGCGATCGAGCAGCAGCGCATGAAATCCATCCGACGTCCGTCTATCCTCCTCCTTGTCATGTCCCCTGCATCCCGCGCCGAGCCCGCCAATCGCCCCGCCGGGAAGCATCCGGCGGTCGAGTCGCTGTTTCCAAAAGAGTCGATGGAGCGGCTGAAGGTTGTCCCTGGTTTCCGGATCGAACATGAAAGGCGCGTGACGCCGTGGGGAGAATCCCAGCACGCATGAGCCAGGTCTCAAAGTTTGCGGTGTTCGGCTCTCCATTCATCCGGCTGCTGTTGTGCTTCCTCGCCTCGCAGCCGGCGATGCTTTCATCGGCTGCTGAGACTCTCGATTTCCATCGCGACGTGCAGCCGATTCTGGCGGGCTATTGCATCGAATGCCACGGGCCGGATGCGGCGGCGCGGAAGGGCAAGCTGCGGCTGGATCGCGGCGACCGGCTGGCGGAGGACCGGGGTGGCTACCGGGTTCTCGTTCCTGGCAAACCGGAGGAGAGCGAATTGCTCGCTCGGATCATCCACCCGGATCCCGAGGAGCGGATGCCGCCGGCGGAGTTTGCGGAGAAAAAGCCGCTCCAGCCGCAACAGGTCGAAACCCTCAAGCGCTGGATCGCGGAGGGGGCGAAATTCGAGAAGCATTGGGCCTTCGCGACGCCGGTGAAGCGGGCGGTGCCCGAGCCGGGCGGCTGGGGGCACAACGAGATCGATCGTTTCGTGCACGCGCGCATGAAGGCGGCGGGGATGCAGCCGCAAACGGCGGCCAGCAAAGAGAAGATCATGCGGCGCGTGAGCTTCGATCTCACCGGGCTGCCGCCCACCCTCGCGGAAGTGGAGAGCTTTCTCCGCGATGAATCGGGAGATGCCTACGGGAAGGTCGTGGACCGTTTGTTGGAGTCTCCGCGTTTCGGCGAGCGCTGGGCGGTCTGGTGGCTCGATGGCGCGCACTACGGCGACAGTCATGGCTACGACAACGACCTCGAGAATTCGCAGTGGCCGTGGCGGAACTGGGTCATCGATGCCTTCAACGCCAACAAGCCGTTCAACGAATTTACCATCGAGCAGCTCGCGGGAGATCTGCTGCCCAACGCGACCGAGGACCAGATTTTGGCGACGGCATTCAATCGCAATCACCGCATCCAGACGGAGGACGGCGCGATCGATGAGGAATGGCGGGCGGAGTATGTGATGGATCGCGTGGAAACGATGGGATCGGTCTGGATGGGTCTTACGCTGGGTTGCGCGCGGTGCCACGATCACAAGTATGATCCGGTTAGCCAGAAGGAGTTCTTCCAGCTCTTCGCGCTGTTCAACAATTTGGATGAGAAAGGCTTCGTCAATAACTTGAGCGGCGCGGCGGAGCCCCGGATGCGTTATCGGGAGGCCGGGTTTGCGCAACAGGCCAGGGAGATTGAGGAGCGGCACAAAGGCAAGGAACGGGAACAGGAAAGGAAGAAGCTCGAGGAGCAGTTTCCCTACGTGATGATCATGCGGGAGATGGGGAGCCCGCGGAAGGCTTTCGTCCTGAAGCGCGGGCAATACGATGCGCCGGGGGAGGAAGTGAAGGCCGCGCTTCCGCACGCCTTTTCACCCGCACCCGGGGGGAATGTCACGCGACTGGATCTCGCGCGGTGGCTGGTGGATGGGCGTCATCCGCTCACGGCGCGAGTGGTGGTCAATCGGTTGTGGGAGCAGCTCTTTGGGGCGGGCCTCGTGAAGGGTTCGGAGAACCTCGGGACGCAGGCCGACTGGCCGAGTCATCCGGAACTGCTGGATTGGCTGGCAGTGGATTTCGTGGAGTCGGGCTGGGATATGAAACGCCTGCTCAAGAAGCTCGTGATGAGCGCGACCTACCGGCAGAGCCCGGTGCTGGATGAAAGCCGCCTGAGCAAGGACCCGGACAACCGGCTGTTGAGCCGGGGGCCGCGCGGGCGTCTCGCGGCGGAGATGGTGCGGGATCAGGCGCTTTTCGTTTCCGGCCTCTTCGTGGAAAAACTGGGCGGTCCCAGTGGGTGGGTCTACCAGCCGGATGGACTTTGGCAGGAGGTCGAAAAGCGCGGCACCTTCGTGCAGGACCGCGGGGAGAAACTCTATCGGCGCAGCCTCTACTCGCGCATCCGCAAGACGGTGGCGCCGCCGAGCATGCTGCTCTTTGACATGCCCAGCCGCGAGATGTGTACGGTAAAGCGAACGCCGACCAACACACCGCTGCAGGCCCTCGCGCTGTTGAATGAAGTGACCTACGTGGAGGCCGCGAAGAAGTTCGCGGAGCGCATGCTGAAGGAAGGCGGATCGGCCAGGGAGCGCATCGCGTGGGGATTTCGCACTGCGACAGCGCGGGCGGCCACCGCGGAGGAACTGGCGGTGCTACTGGCCGGTTTCGAGCGGAGGCTGGCGCGTTATCGGGAGGATCCCCAAGGTGCCGAGCAACTGCTCAGCCACGGAGACTCCAAGGTGGCGGACGGGGCTGACAAGGTGGAACTCGCGGCACTCACCACGGTGGCTAATGTGCTTCTCAACCTCGACGAGCTGATCAACAAATGACGCGAAAGGAACAAGACCAAGTCACACACCTGCAGGACACCCTCAACCGGCGCGCCTTCCTGAAAGCCTCGGCGCATGGTTTTGGCGCAGCCGCGCTCGCTTCCCTGCTCGGTGCGGAGCAGGCCAGTGCGCGGCCCTTGTTTGCCCAGCCGCAACATCCGGCCCGGGCCAAACGCGTGATCTATCTTTTCCAATCGGGCGGACCGTCGCAGATGGACCTTTTCGATCCGAAACCACAGATCGAAAAGGAACGTGGCAAGGAACTCCCGCCGTCGGTGCGCGGGCAGCAACGCATCACCGGGATGACGTCGAAGCAGAGTTCTCTGCCGGTCTTGCCCAGCCCCTACAAGTTCGCCAAGCATGGGCAGTGCGGAATGGAGTTGAGCGAACTGCTCCCGCACTGGGGCGCGATCGCCGATGACCTCTGCCTCATTCGCTCGATGCACACCGAGGCGATCAATCACGATCCGGCCATCACCTTTTTCCAGACCGGCTCCCAACAGGCGGGGCGTCCCAGCATCGGTTCATGGGTGTCCTACGGCCTTGGAGCGACGAACAGCAACCTGCCCGCCTACCTCGTGCTCACCTCGCGACCCAGCGTCGGTGCGGACCAGCCACTCTACAGCCGCCTCTGGGGCTCCGGCTTTTTGCCCAGCGAGCATTCCGGAGTGAAACTGCGCAACACGGGTGATCTCGTTTACTTCCTCGACAATCCGGCAGGCATCGACCGCGCGATGCGAAGAGACATCCTCGATGACGTGGCGAAGCTGAACCAGCAGCAGCATGCCGTCGTCGGCGATCCGGAAATCACCGCCCGCATCGCGCAGTATGAGATGGCTTTTCGCATGCAGGCCAGCGTGCCGGAGCTGGGAGACATTTCCGGCGAGCCCGAGAGCGTGCTCAAGCTCTACGGGCCCGACGTTACCAAGCCGGGCAGCTACGCCAGAAACTGCCTGATCGCACGGCGCATGGCCGAGCGCGATGTCCGTTTCATCCAACTCTTCCACATGGGTTGGGACCAGCACACCAAGCTCACCACGGACCTTCCCCGCACCTGTCGCGATACCGAGCAGCCGACCGCCGGTCTCATCCAGGATCTCAAGCAACGCGGCATGCTCGACGACACCCTGGTCGTCTGGGGCGGGGAATTTGGCCGCACCATCTACGCGCAGGACCCCGGCGCCAAAGCGGGCCGCGACCACCATCCCCGGTGCTTCACCCAGGTGCTGGCCGGTGCCGGAGTGAAAGCCGGTCACGTGCTCGGCGCGACCGATGACTACTGCTACAACATCACCGCCGACCCCGTCCACGTCCACGATCTCAATGCCACCATCCTGCATCTCATGGGAATGGATCACAGGAAACTCACCTACAAGTTCCAGGGCCGCGACTACCGGCTCACCGACGTGCATGGAGAACTGGTGAAGGGCATCCTCGCCTAGCTGCCGGAGGGTGGAGTGCGCCAGGTCGGTGCTGCGAATGGCCCGACAGGTGCCGCGCTGTGTCGGCGTCCCCGGGACTTCGGGGAATTTCGACTCAGCTAAGGAAAGTCGTTTTTTGGGTTTCTTGAACGGGGTATGCAGACACGCACGCACCGACTCCTCTGAAAAATGCTCGCGCCAAAAAATCCTCCGATCTCCCTGTTCGTTTTGCTCGTTGCTGCGGCGACGGTTCGCGGGGAGGAGCCGTTGCGTTACAACCGCGACATCCGGCCGATCCTTTCGGAGAATTGCTTTAGCTGCCACGGACCGGATGAGAAGCAGCGCAAGGCAGGGCTGCGGTTGGATTTGCGCGAGGCGGCGCTGAAGGCGGCGGAGTCGGGGGACGTGGCAATCGTGCCGGGGGAGGTGAAGAAGTCGGCGCTGGTCCGGCACATCGAGAGCACGGACAAGGACGAAATCATGCCGCCGCCAAAGGCGAACAGGCATCTGACGGACGCGCAGAAGGGGAAGCTGCGGCAGTGGATCGCGCAGGGAGCGAAGTATGAGCCACACTGGTCCTTCGTGGCCCCGGTGGCCGCGGTGCCGCCGGTGGTGAAAAAGGCGGGCTGGGCACGGAATGACCTCGACCGTTTCATCCTTGCGCGGCTGGAGAGCGAGGGGCTCGCGCCTTCGCCGGAGGCGACGAAGGAGACGCTGGTGCGCCGGCTTTCGCTTGATCTCACGGGGCTGCCGCCGACGCCCGCGGAGGTGGATGCGTTTGTCGCCGACAAGTCGCCGCAGGCTTATGAGAAAGTGGTCGATCGCCTGCTGGGTTCGCCGCACTATGGCGAGCGCATGGCGGTGAGCTGGCTGGATGCGGCGCGCTATGGCGACACGCATGGCTACGAGAAGGATCCACCGCGCAATCTCTGGCTGTGGCGCGACTGGGTGATTCGCGCCTTCAACGAAAACATGCGGTTCGATCAGTTCACCATCGAGCAGCTCGCGGGCGACCTGCTGCCGAGTCCCACCACCTCGCAATTGGTCGCGACCGGCTTTCATCGCAACTCGCTGCTCAATGACGAAGGCGGCACGGATGCGGAGGAATTCCGCATGGCGGCGCTCAATGATCGCGTGGAAACCACAGCCACCGTCTGGCTCGGGCTGACGATGAATTGCGTGCAATGCCACAGCCACAAGTATGATCCGATCCAGCACCGCGAGTATTACCAGTTCCTCGCCATCTTTAATAACACTGAGGACGGGGGGAATGGTTCCGCGCCCGAGTGGCAAGCCCCGACCAGGGAGCAGGAAGCGGCTTTGAAAGTCCTTCACGAGCAGGTGACCAAATTGGAAGCTGCGCCCGACGCCGCGCTGCCGGAGGGCCAGGCGGCGCTGGAAAAGGCGCGGAAGGTGGAGAAGGACTTCGTCGCGAAATTTTCGAAGACGATGATCATGCGCGAGCGCAGGCAGCCGCGCGAAACGCGGATCGCCCTGCGGGGAAATTTTCGCACGCCCGGCGACAAGGTGGAGCCGGGTGTTCCCGCTTTCCTGCCGGCATTGCCAAAGGATGAGCCGGCCAATCGCCTCGCGCTCGCCCGCTGGCTCGTGGCGAAAGAAAATCCGCTCACGGCGCGCGTGATCGTGAACCGCTATTGGGCGCTCCTTTTTGGTATGCCGATCGTGGATTCCGTCGAGGATTTCGGCGCCCGCGGCGAAGCGCCCACGCATCCCGACTTGCTCGACCGGCTGGCGGTGGAGTTCCTGCGCTCGGGGTGGGACGTGAAAGCGCTGTTCAAGCTCATGGTCACGTCGGCCACATATCGTCAGGCGTCGGCGATTCCGCCGGGGGTGTTGGAAAAGGATCCCGACAACAAGCTGCTCGCCCGTGGCCCGCGTTTCCGCGTCGAGGCCGAGATGGTGCGCGACCTCGCGCTCGCGGCGAGCGGGCGGCTCACCCCGGAGATCGGCGGCCCGAGCGTGATGCCGCCGCAGCCGCCGGGCATTTGGGAGAACAGCTTCGGCTTCGAGTCGTTTGCCGGCAATCAGCGCTACAAGACCGACGAAGGCGCGGGCCGCTACCGCCGCGCGCTCTACACCTACTGGCGCCGGACCGCGCCGTATCCCGCGCTCGCCACTTTCGACCTCGTGAGCCGCGATGTCTGCAAGGTCAAGCGCAGCCGCACCAACACCCCGCTGCAGGCGCTCATCGTGCTCAACGATCCGATGTTCTTCGAGTGCGCGGGCGCGATGGGCCGGAGCCTGCTCGCGCTGCCCGCCGCCACGCCCGAGGCCCGCGCGGCCTATGGCCTCAAGCTGTGCGTCGCCCGCGCGGCCAAGCCCAGGGAGGTGGAGATGCTTGTGGCGATGTTTCGCGATGCGCTCGGCATTTTCACGCAGGATCCGGCGCGGGCGACCGCGCTGATTCAGCAGGGCCGCGTGGAGGCGGGTGCTGCGAATCCCGCCGAACTCGCCGCATGGATCACCGTGGCGAACGTGCTGCTCAATCTCGACGAAACCCTGACCAAATCCTGACCCGCTTCCATGCAACACGCGCACCTGCCCACCCGCGATCCGCTTTCCTGGATTTCACGCCGAAAATTTCTCGGTGACACCGGCTACGGTCTGGGCGCGATTGCGCTCAGCACGCTGCTTGGCCGCGACGCCCACGCCGCCAATCGCACCGATCCGCTCGCGCCCAAGGCACCCCATTTTCCCGCCCGCGCCAAAAGCGTGATCTACCTGAACATGACCGGCGGTCCGTCGCAGCTCGATCTTTTCGACCACAAGCCGACGCTGAAAAAACTCAACGGCACGCCGATCCCCGAATCCGCGGTGAAGGGCCTGCGTTTCTCCAGCATGACCAACAGGCGGGCCAACGTGCTGGCCTCGCCGTGGGAGTTCGCGCCGCAGGGCCCGAACGGTTCGATGATTTCCGAACTCCTCCCGCACCTCGGCACGGTGCTCGATGAAGTCACCCTCATCCGCTCGATGAAAACCGACGAGGTGAACCATGTGCCCGCGCAGCTTTTCTTCATGACCGGTTCGCCGCGCATGGGGCGGCCGGTGATGGGGTCGTGGGTGACTTACGGCCTCGGCAGCGATTGCGAAAACCTGCCCGGCTACGTGGTGCTGCCCTCGGGCATCGGCGATCGCTGCGGCACGGCGTGCTGGAGCAGCGGGTTTCTGCCGAGCGTGTATCAGGGCGTGCAGTTGCGCTCCGCCGGCGACCCGGTGCTGTTCCTTTCCAATCCCGGAGGCATGGACGAAAAGCTCCGCCGCCGCACGCTCGATACCATCCAAGGACTCAACCGCCTCGCTCTCGACGAGCAGCACGATCCCGAGATCGCCACGCGCATCGCGTCCTACGAGATGGCCTACAAGATGCAGGCCAGCGTGCCCGATTTGATGGACCTCGCGACCGAGTCGCCCGAGACCCACTCCGCCTATGGCACCGAGCCGGGCAAAACTTCATTTGCCAACAACTGCCTGCTCGCGCGCCGACTCGTCGAACGCGGCGTCCGGTTCGTGCAACTCAACCACACGCCGTGGGATCACCACGGCGGCAGCCCCGGCGAGAACCTCGCCACCGATTTACCCAAAATCTGCCGCTCGGTGGACCGCGCGTCCGTCGCGCTCATCAAAGACCTCCGGCAGCGCGGACTGCTCGACCAGACGCTGGTCATCTGGGGCGGCGAGTTTGGCCGCTCGCCGATCCTGCAGGGCAACTTCTCCAAGGATCGCCTCGGCCGCGATCATCTGGCCAGCGCCTACACCATGTGGATGGCCGGTGGTGGCGTGAAGCGCGGGCTGGACTTCGGCGAGACCGATGAATTCGGGCTGCAAGTCGTCAAGGATCCCATGCACACGCACGACATGCAGGCCACCATCCTCCACCTCCTCGGCATCGACCACACCCGGCTCACCTATCGCTTCCAAGGCCGCGACTACCGGCTCACCGATGTGCACGGCGAGGTCGTGAAAGGCGTGCTGGCGTAACGCCGCCACCTGAGCGCACCATTCCCGGCGCGAGGCGTAATCCGGCGGCGCCGGGCTGGCGGAATAGGGGGCCGGCGAAGCTCTGACCCCTTGATCTCCCTATTTCCGAGGGCCAATAGGATCGTGCGTTGACCTCTCTGGCGGGATGGCGCATGAAGGCCCGATGCTGGAATTGGGAACAAAATCATCCCGCACTCGCGGCAGTCCGTTGTCGTCGGCCGCCGTGCCCCTTCGGTGGCTGCGTGTCGGTGTCGGCTTGTGGTGGGTGGTCGTGGTGTGGACTGGCCCCCGGGGGGCCTCCCTGGCCGAAGACTGGCCGCAATGGCTCGGACCGCAACGCGATGCCGTGTGGCGCGAGGCCGGTATCATGGAGTCCTTTCCAGCCGGCGGCCCTCCTTTGCGGTGGAAGACCCCGATCGGGTCGGGCTATTCCGGTCCGGCGGTCGCGGATGGACGCGTGTTTGTCATGGATCGCATTAAGGTCGAGGCGGATCCCGCCAAGGCGGAACTCCTGAACAAGGCGGACTCACCGATCAACGCCAACTTTGAACGTCGGCTCTTGCCGGGCACGGAGCGGGTGGTTTGTCTTGATGAGTCCGACGGCAGGATTCTTTGGACCCACGATTACGACTGCCCCTACACGACCGCGGGTGACTACGCCACCGGCCCTCGCGTCACGCCGACGGTCTACGACGGCCGCGTTTACACGCTGGGTGCGGAAGGGCATCTCCTCTGCCTCGACGCCAAAACCGGCAAAGTGATCTGGGCGCGTGATTTTCAAAAGGACTTCGGAATCAAAGTGCCGATGTGGGGTTTCGCCGCGCATCCCCTGATCGATGGTGACCAACTGATCTGCGTCGTGGGCGGCCAAGGCACGACTGCGGTGGCGTTCGATCGGAAGACGGGACGGGAACTCTGGCGAGCGCTCGATTCCAAGGAACCCGGTTATTGTCCGCCAACGATCCTCAACGTAGGGCGGAAACGGCAGGTCATCATCTGGCACGGCGAAGCCATCAACGCGCTCCATCCGGAAACTGGCGCGGTCTATTGGAGTGTGCCGTTGAAGGCGACATTCGGCATGGCCATCGCACCGCCAGTCGCTGAGGGGAATTCCATTTTCATCATGAGCTTCAGCCGCCAATCGTGGTGCTTGCGCGTGGCGGAAGACGGTCTGTCCGCCGAGGTGGCCTGGCAGGGCAACACCCGCCGCGGCATCGACGGCGCGATGAACCGACCGTTCATTCAGGACGGCCGTATCTATGGCTGTGGACACAGCGGCCGGTTCCTCTGCGCCCGGCTCGAGGATGGCGGGTGGCTCTGGAATACCTACCAACCCTCGACGGGCGAACGCCCCGCCGATTGGGCCAACGTCTTCATGGTGCAGCACCGCGATCGGTTCTTCCTCGCGAACGATCTCGGCGATCTGATCATCGCGAAACTGAGCCCCGCCGGGTACACCGAAATCAGCCGCGCGCACCTGATCGATCCGACGCATACGGTCTCGGGCCGTCGGGTGGTTTGGTCCCATCCGGCTTTTGCCAACGGCAGTGTCTATCTGCGCAACGACCGGGAAATCCGTTCCTATTCACTCGCGGCACCGGCGCGGTGAAAAGTTCAGGGCGCATGCAGAAGAAGGGGTCGCTTCTTGAAACTCGCTCTTGGCCGGGGCGGAGAGACTTTGGGAGAGGCGATGGATGGCGCGCAAAGCGCGCGTGGAATATGCGGGGCGGT
>Ga0114966_10001068_pt1 | contig 25516 bp, 17 predicted proteins | sample M_130207_XF_Meta_FD_87029 | JGI IMG/M metagenome (GOLD analysis project Ga0114966, IMG submission 87029) | Freshwater microbial communities from Lake Montjoie, Canada to study carbon cycling - M_130207_XF_MetaG | ecosystem: Environmental > Aquatic > Freshwater > Lake | place: Lake Montjoie... | reverse complement strand
AAGCGTTCGGGTGTGTACTGGAACGAAACATCACGAAATTCCAAGAGCGGGCCAGCGACAGTGTCATTGGCAGCAGCAGTTGCCGGCACCTGTTGCAGGTCGTTTTCAATTTGCAAAATGGCAGCGATGCGATCCCAGCCAGCCAGTGCCACTTGGAAGTTGGCCCACAGTGCAGCCAACTGCCGCAGAGGGTTATAGAAGTTGGTGACATAAGCGAGATAACTGATAAAAAGCCCCAAAGAGAAGGCGCCATTGGTGATCAGATAGATGCTATACACCAGCACCGCCAGTTGTGCGAGCGTCGACGACAGTCCGAACACTGGTGTGAATAGGTTGTTGGCAATACCGGCCTTGATCGCTTTCAGATAGTTGTTCTTGTTGGCCTCAGCGAAGCGGGAACGGAAAAAATCCCGGCGATTGAACGCGACAATCACACGGAAGTTGTTGAGGCTCTCGGTGACTTCAGCCGACAACATGCCGGTGGACGTCAGCGATTCCGCATTCATGCGTTTCACCCAGGGCGATACCAGACGCGTGAACAATACCAGCAGCACCGCCGGTGTCAGCGCCGCCACACCCAGCCGAAAATTGATCGACAGCAGAAAAATGGCAGCACCGATCATGATCACCACCGACCCCATGAACTGCACTAGGGTGTGCGAAAAAAACTGGTTCAATTTGTCAGTGTCGTTGTTAATGCGCGAAATGAGGTCGCCGGTTTTATTGGCATTGAAAAACGCCAGCGGCAGTTCTTGCAATTTGTTAAAGATGCGCGAGCGCAGCGAAAACAGCACGCGCTGGCCCACTCCCCCCATCAATCGCGTTTGTGAATAGCTGGTAAAGAGACCAGCGGCATAAAGTAAAAACAGGATTCCTGAAAAGCGCAGCATGCCGTCAAACTGGCCTTTGGCAATGTAGGTGTCGACGATGTGTGCGATCAACAGTGGTGCGCTGAGGTTGACCAGTGAATTGCAGATGGTAGCGAGCGCGGCATAGGCCAGGCTGGATTGTTCGCCGCGCAGTAACGGTGCCAGCCCTTTAAGGGCCTGTAGGACGGAAACTTTTGGCCGTGGAGGTTGCGAATTAAGCGCGTAGTTCATAAGTACTGGTCGACCGCTGGGAATTATAGATTTGCACATATTCAGGCGAGTTGTGCATAAGTTGTTCATGGGTGCCAGTCGCCAGTACTTCGCCTTCCATCAGCAATATGATCTGGTCGTAGCCGGTGACCGGTGCAATTTTCTGGGTAATAGAAACTAGCGTCATCCCGGGATAGTTGCGGGTGATATTGGCAAGGATTTTTTCTTCGGTATTGGCATCGACACGCGCAGTGAAATCATCAAGCAATAGAATGCGCGGGTTGAGCGCGAGTGCGCGCGCCAGCATGATGCGCTGTTTTTGTCCGCCCGACAGCGAGGTGCCGCGTTCCGAGATCTGTGTGTCGAGGCCGTTCGGCAACGAAGCGACAAATTCGGTGAGCTCGGCAGTGGCTACTGCCAGTTGCAAGGAGGCATCACTGGCTAGTGTACTGAACGCGATGTTTTCCCGCATAGTGGTACTGAAAAGCACGCTGTCCTGGAATACCAAACCGATCTGCGGAAAGAAGGCATTCTTGTCGTAGTCTGCCAAGGGCGTGCCGTCGTAGTCGAGACTGCCGTTGGGCAACGGGGTCAGGCCGGCCATGATGTTCAGTAGTTGGGTCTTGCCGGCAGCAGTGGGGCCGAGAATAGCGGTACGGGTGCCGCTCTTTATGGTGAGCGAAACATGGTCCAGCACCGGTTTACCGCCATAGTCGAGGCAGATATCGCCTACAGAGATATTGCCTTGCAGCACCGCCTTATGAGTGCCGCTATCCACCGTATCAGGAGCCTTCAGCACTTCGCTGATGCGGGCATAGGAGGCAGTAGCTTGGGCAATGATGTTGCTCATGAATCCGATTACGAGGATTGGGAAGATCAGCATCACCAGATAACTCATGAATGCGGTAAACGAACCGTAGCTCATGTTGCCATTGATCACATACCAGCCGCCCAGCGTTACCACCGTAAGAGAGCCCATTGTGGCAACAAAGGTGATGATCGGGATCATGAACGAAAAAAGGCGGACGATGCGAAAGCCGATATCGCGGCCTCGCCCATTGGCGGCATTGAACTTGTCGTGCTCCAGCACGCCAGAGTCGAGTACGCGAATCAAGGCGGCGCCAATGATGCTTTCACGGATCACCTTGTTGAGCCAGTCGATTACTTCACGGCTTTGCATAAAATATGGGCGCACTTTGCGCAGGATCACGAAAAAAGTACCACCGATCAGTGGAATAACCAGCAGTACAAAGCACGCGAGTTGCCAGTCAATGGTAAGCAGGATTACCGCAGTACCCACAATGATGACTGCGGAAGTGACCAGCGAGACGATAACCTGAGACACATAGAGTTTGATGGAATCAATATCGGAAGTGAGGTTGGTCAGCAGCTTGGACGGATTTTTTTCTTCGATGAAACGGTAGCCCTGCCCGGAGATTTTATCGGACAAGGCAAGGCGCAGGTCCATCGCTACTTTTTCCGACACCAGCACTTGTATAACGTTTTGCCAGCAGGTGAAAAAAAACACCAGGGCAGCGATGCCAAGGAATTTAAATACCAGCGGGTCCAGTTCAAACTGGCCAGCCATATAGCTGTCAACACCCGCTCTGATCAGCCAGGGTACAAACAGGGTGAAGATGTTGGCGGCGATAGCCAGAATCAGCAGCAACACCACTTGGTTGCGATAGGGGCGCAAAACCGTGGACAAACGCGCTTGGGGCGGACGACCCGGCAGCGGTCGTGGTGCTGTTGCTGTTAAGGTCTTATCTGAAGTTGATGCCATGGAAACTGCGGCTGCCTGTTGCGGATTTAGGCGTGCATCTTATCGCAGATCGCCCAGCAAGTATGTGTATAGGAGTATGGCTGCTGCCGCATCGTATCTGCTTGCAGTAAGCAAACGTATGAAATAAAAAATTTCGGCGCGGATGAGGGCGACAAGCTATGCGCAACTGCATATCCAGCAACAAGTTTCACAACACCATCTGATCTTTACCAACAATGATCTCGCCTTGGAAAGTTTTGCGTGCACTTGCGATGAAGATGCTGTCTTCGATATCGCCGGGGATGATGTGATTCAATACCAGAGTCTTCACACCGGCAGCAGTGGCCATGCGCCCGGCATCAGTGGTAGATGTATGGGTGCCTATGATGTGGTTCCAGACACCTTCAGGATTGTCGGCGTAGGCACCATTGGCGACTCGTTTTTCATAGATGGCGCGATAGACTTCTTTCTCAATGGCTTCGCATACCAGCACGTCGGCACCATGGGCAAGTTTGACCAGATTGTCGGAATAAGCTGTGTCGCCTGAAAAAACGATGCTGCGGTCTTTGCTGTCAAAACGGTAAGCCAGGGAACGATACGGAATCTTTGCTTTTGACTCGGTCGGGTAATGGGCGTTTTCGATGGCAGTGACTTTTACATCATCATTGCTGAAAGCTGTGACGGGCTCAGCGCTGGCTTCGATCACAGTGCCTGCGAACAGATCCTTGGGTTGCACTGAGCGCGCTTCATCTACCATGCGAATGTCGGTGTTGGCCTGGTTGTAAAGATTGACAGCCTGCACCAGTTGGTCAGTGCCATAGGGGCCAAAAATACGGGTGGGCTTGATGCGGCCCTGGGTCCATTGATGGCCAAGCAAGGCCGGCAGATCGGCATTATGGTCGTCGTGCAGATGCGTCAGAAACACATGGCCCACATTCAGAAAAGGCATTCCACTTTGTAGAAGCGCGCGCAAGGTGCCGTAACCGCAATCAATCAGATACGGCTGGTCATTGATCACCAGCATGCTGGCGGTTTCACCACGCATGAGGGAGAAATTGGGGCCGCCTTGTGTACCAAGCAGCACCAGCTTGGTGGCATCGGCGGCGTACGAGTACGGCAACCACGAACATTGAGAAGCCAATACAGCACTGTGCAGAAAGCGGCGACGATTTAACATAACAGTATCCATTAAGAGACCAGGCGATTCCCGCCATCCTATAACAAATTCACGCAATATCGAGTGATTTATTTGAACTGTTAATGGTATCCGCGGACTTCAATTTTTCGGCATGACAGTAAAAATGTGACGGACCTGTAGCACTTGCCAGCATCCATGGTAAACGATGAAAGAAGCCCGAGCTGATGTGATCAACTACATCGCGCTGTAGATTAGGTTGCTGCTCAATAAAATTGTGTGCCTGTTCGCGTTATCAAACTCTTGGGGCAAGGTCTGTTGAGCATCGAGCCACTTCACACCATCTGAAGCGTCTTCGGAAAGTCGTGACGCGCGCCTGAATTTACAGACGCAGCTTGAACGTCACCAGCGAGTGGCCCGAGATAATAGCCACATACTGCATGCCATCGATGGCGTAAGTGATCGGGCCATTGACGATCTGGCCTCCCAGGCTCGCTTTCCACAACTCTGCTCCGGTAGCCGCGTCGAGTGCGTAGAAGTAACCTTCGCGGCCCCCGGTGAACAACAGGTCGGTCGCTGTTGTCAGGATGCCGCTGTCGCTGACGTCGAACTGTTTGAAGGTCCACTTGCGCTCGCCAGTGTTTGGGTCGAGCGCAATCACCGCGCCGTTGCCAACCGCATCGGTCCAGTTGTTGATCGGCGTCGTGCGGCCGATGCGAAGGCCCGGCGCGCCGGGCACCGGTACGACTGGATTGTTACTGCCGCCGCCGAAATTGCGGCCGGGAACGTAAGTGATTTCCTCTTTGCGCGGGATCGACGCATAACCTTCCCATGCGCTGACATACATCAGGCCCGTGCGCGGGCTGAACGACGGTGAATACCAGTTAGTGCCGCCTTGGTTGCCCGGCCATAGCGATTCACCGGGCGCGGGTGGTGTTTGGATGGGGCGGCCATTAGCATCGAACCCGCTTGCCCAGCTCACTTTTACGAATGGCGAGCCTTGCAGGAAGTGGCCGGTGATACGGTCGAGCACGTAGAAGAAACCATTGCGGTTCGCCCAGAGCAGCGCTTTGGTCGGTGTTCCGCGCCACGTGATGTCGGCGAGTATGCCAACCTGCACGGAGTCGTAGTCGTAGCCATCGTTCGGCGTGAACTGGTAGTGCCAACTCAATTCGCCGGTGTCGGCATCGAGCGCCACGACCGACTCGGTATAGAGGTTGTCGCCCGGACGCTGGTCGGGATTCCAATCGGGACCCGGATTACCGATGCCCCAGTAGGTGAGGTTAAGTTCCGGATCGTAGGAGGGCGTCACCCAAATCGAACCACCGCCGTTTTTCCAGCCATCGTTCTCCCAGGTTTCATGGCCGGGCTCGCCAGGGCCAGGAATCGTATTGAAGCGCCACAGCTCGGCACCGGTGGCCGCATCGAATGCAGCGATGTAACCACGTATACCGTATTCGCCGCCGCCAACCCCAACGAGTACTTTGTCCTTGACGACGAGCGGCGCAAGCGTCAGCGAGTAACCGAGCGCCGGGTCGCCGACGGGTATGTTCCACAGTGAAGTCCCGGTGCGTGTGTCGAGCGCGATGAGCCGGCCGTCGAGTGTGCCCATGAACAGCCGATCTCCGAGTATCGCCACACCGCGGTTGTTCGCGCCGCAGCAGACACGCGCGTCCGCCGAGACCTGGTGACGGTACTGCCAGAACACGCGGCCGGTTTGTGCGTCGAGAGCGAGCACATCGTTTGGTCGCTGCGTAACATACATGATGCCGTCGACGACAAGTGGCGTTGATTGCCACGCGCCGAAAGCCTGGTTGGGCAGGATCCACGCAAGCTCGAGATCCTGGACGTTGTCGCGCGTGATTTGGCTGAGCGTGCTGTAACGTTGGCTGGCATAACCGCCGGAATAGGTGAGCCAGTTCTGCGGCTCGTCAGCCGCGCGTGTGATGCGATCCGCAGTGACCTGTGCATCGAGCGATGCAGGCAACACTAGTGCTAGTAGGAGTACGGCCAGCTGAGCGCGCACAGTTATGATCCATGTTCTGGGGTTTGGTATTTGCATCAAAATACTCTCAATCATCGCGTTCTCCATCACCGCACCCTCAATGTCAGCAGGTAACCGACGAGATCGCTGATCTCGGCATCCGTAAGACTGTCCGCGTATGCGGGCATCGGCGAAACAGTGGCGATGTCCAGCGTGCGGATGTCACGCTTAGCGATGGAGCGCAAGCGCGCGCTGTCGTCGATGAGTTGCACCGTTGCCGTATCTTCGTTGAGGCGCCTGCCGTTGATCGTGCTGCCGTCGAGCATCACAATGCGCGTAGGTCGATTGATCGGCTGCATCGCGGAGGAGGGATCGCGGATCGAGCGTTCCAGTGCCGCCGGAGTGCGCGCGAGCCCGATGTCGTTGAGCGGTGGCGCAGTGAGCGGTCCGGTCGCCCCGACGCGATGGCAACTCGCACATGTACCCTTGCCCTCGAACAACTCCTTGCCGCGCGCTGCATCGCCGACGAGGATCGAAGCTGTACCGTCGAATGCCGCGCGCATGAAAGCGATGATGCCCGTGAGATCTGCGTCAGAGAGACTGAATGGCGGCATACCGGCCCCAGAGCCGCTTTTGATCACGCGTGCGAGACCTGCATCGTCGAGCGTTTGTCGAAACACACCACGCCGCAGGTCGATACCCGAGATCTGATCGCCGTCGCGGCCGTGGCAGAACTGGCACTGCGCCGAATACACGCGGCTACCGGCGGTAATATCTTCCTGCGTGTATTGACCGGGATGATCGGAGGTGAATGACTGAGCCAATATGGGTGCAGTGGCTACCACTATGAGGGTCAGGAAAAGTGTCCTAATTACGAGAAGCATAACTTGTTCGTCCAGTGTAGGTTGAAGCAAGATTACGATTACTAATTCAACGAAACAAGTTGTTTCAGATCTTTTGTTCCTATATATGCATCGCGGGATATCGTCATGGCGAGTGTTTCCATTGCAGCATCAATGACGCCCTCAAACTTCGTAAGCAGCGTTATCGCCATTGTTCGACCCTGCGGCGTAACAAACTCGAACTCACCTTGCGCGCTAGTCAAAATTTCATACCCCTTTTGATGCACAAGCCTGAGATGATGACCGCACAGAAGCACTAAGTTTTCCATCTTCGTCTCGCCGCCAGCACACCAGTGCCGCACATGCTGCGCATCGACGTAGCCGCGACTCACATTTAGCGTTTAGCTCCGAGCAAGCGCTCCCGAAATTCGGGATAAGTAGTATTTTCTGCCAGCCAGATACCGGCAAAGGCAATACTCAAATCGGGATCATTGATCTGCCCGATAACACTGCCGTTGTTGGTCATGACGGCACGGTAATCACTATCGACATACAAACTGATTTCGTCGCCAGCGGCCACGTCTGGCAGCAGGATCTCCATTTGCTCTTTCCAGTGCGCAGGAATCGTCAGCCCTTGTTGCTGCCACTGCTTGAGCGTTTCGCTCAGTATCTGTTGTTTGTTGAACCCACGTTTGTATTTCAGTGCAAGCTGAAAGGGGACGGATTCAGGAAAACTGAAGTTTATGCTGCTCGCATAAAGGCTGGCATCGTACAAGTGCCAGAACATCACTCGGTAAGTGGAGTGACCAACCAGTTGCAGTGCACTGTCCTGTGCGAGGCTCTGTTTTGGCAGGCTGCCAACCGACAAGGTCAGCAGCAACACCAGCAGGGCGCGCGGCACCTGCAGATTGTTCAGTCGACTCATTCGCAACAACACCGGTAGCAACAGCGCCCACAGTAATGCAAGCAGCAACAAGGTTAAACCTGCGGTCTTGCCAAAACTGACTGCATCTAAATACACCCCGGCCTGATAACTGCCGGTACCACACACCGCACCAATACCACTCTGTGCCCACAGAGGTAGAGCTTGCAGAAATCGTAGTCCAAACGTTAGTGTCAGACCAAAAGCCAGCCAGAGCATGATGAGCCAAAGCGGCAGCACGGGAGAGGCGAACACAAACACACCACTGAGCACCAGCAACTGATCCACAGCCATACCAGTAGCGGCGACAAGCAGCGCTGGTCGCCAGGCAGTGGCGAGATGCGGGTGCAGCCAGAGACTGCCGAGTTGCAGCAGCACAGCCAATACCAGAAACGCTTCCTGACCTGCTACCAAAACCACCCAACTCAACTTGAACAGGATCAGATTGAGCAGTGGGTACGACAGAACTGCCGACTTTGAGGGTACTGATTTGAACATGTGGCTCTCAAACTTGTTCACAGGGGTAAACCGACAAGCCTACTTGGCGCTTAGCCATAGCCGACTTCTTTGCGGTTAAAATTTTATACGCAAATGCACCATAGTTATAAAAAGTGAGCGGCTAGGTGTTTACCAGCACGGTGAACAATCGCACTGCCGCCAGGGTGCCTACCCCAATGGCAAGCCCTGCCAGCCCGCCTCGGTAGTAATCTGGCCGCATGACCGCCAGTAAACAAAATAGGCCAATGCCGGTTTGCAAACCACCCTACAGAGCAACGATTTCGGCATAGGCATTACCATTACTCATGACAAGCCCGGCACTGCGTGGTCGATCAGACAGACAAGCCCATAGCCAATAAACAAGTTTAGGAAGCATAAAGCCTCTTTCTCTGTAAGTCAGCCTCAATTGTTGTCTCGTTTGTGCCCCTGAGAACTCCTAAATTGTTACCTTACTTTCCAAATCATCCACCGCCGCTTAGTAAATCTGCCGTGACTGTTCACCTTGGCAGGCAGCTAAACGCTGGTCTTGTCCATCAGTTAATTGAAGGTGGGGGAGTGGCGCTCAACCAGTTGGTAGAGCAGCGTGCGTTCTGGGCGCTGGTAGTGGGTTTGGCCCGCACGAGCAGAGAGGCGGAACGATACTATTTTTTTCGAGGAGCAATATAAAACTTTACAAAGTTTAATAAAGATTTTCTTGTCACACTGTCTGTAGCCAGGACGTGGTCCGTACCGGCTTCATCGCTTACCTGGCAAAAATTAATCCCCGCAGCGAATACCCTTTATATTAAGCGCGGATAGATTCTCTATAAATCCGGCCTTTATGCATCACTAAAAAAGGCAGCTCTTGATGAAAACTCCCTCGTACGCTTTTTTCGCCCTCTCGACACTGGCTAGCGCTATTTTTCCAGATCACAGAATTTTTAAAAGTAACACATCTCGGCGTTTTCCGTGTCCAGGTGAATGGCATGAATACCGGGCAAATGGACGAAGACGCTGATCTGGGTACATGCCAGCCATTCTTGCCCCTATTCCCTTACGCGCATCCACCATGAGTTCTATCCACGAACAGTCCAACAACCCCGAACAAGGTCTGACTTTGGCGGTCGTTATCCCCACCTTCAACGAATCACTCAATGTGGGAGTGCTGATCGAGCGCTTGCGTGCCACCTTGCAAGGTGTCTCATGGGAGGCAGTGTTTGTTGACGATGACTCACTCGACGGCACGGTTCAGCGTTTGCGTGAATTGGCCGCCACCTATCCCCAAGTGCGTTGTATTCGCCGCGTAGGTAGACGTGGTCTCTCAAGTGCCTGTGTTGAGGGCATGCTCTCAACCAGCGCCCCATACATAGCGGTGATGGACGCTGATCTGCAACACGACGAAACCATGTTGCCCACCATGCTGACCGTTTTGCGCGATGAGCCATATGACCTCGCCATAGGGACCCGCTATATGGAAGGCGGCAGCGTGGGTGACTGGGACGATAGTCGGCGTAACACCAGCCTATTTGCAACCACCTTAAGCCAACGCTTATTGGGTTTGACGATCAAAGACCCGATGAGCGGGTTTTTTATGTTGCGCCGTCATGTGATCGATGACGCTGTTTACAACCTCTCAAGCATGGGATTCAAAATTTTGGTGGATGTGGTGGTCTCTTCGCCCAAGACTTTGCGCATCAAAGAAATTCCATTCCGTTTTGGCCTGCGGGTAGCGGGCGAAAGCAAACTAGATAACCGCGTGGCGTGGGACTATTTGATGCTGTTAGCCGACAAAACCATCGGTCGCTACATCCCCGTGCAATTGCTGTCTTTCGCCAGCGTCGGTGCAGTGGGGGTGTTGGTGCATTTGAGTATTTTGTGGACGGGAATGGCTTTGTTGGCTGTGCCGTTTGTTTTTGCGCAAACCTCAGCAGTGTTGATCTCGATGGTTTTTAACTTCTTTTTAAACAACGCATTGACATACCGTGATAAACAATTACACGGCTGGGGGTGGTGGGTTGGTTTGATCAAGTTCATCTTGGCGTGCGGGATTGGCGCTGCCTCGAACGTTGGCGTTGCGTCCTATATATATAGCGACTGGGGTTACTGGTTGTTCTCTGGCTTGACCGGCATTTTGGTGGGGTTGATGTGGAACTACGTCACCGCCTCAATCTTTGTATGGCCACAAAAACGCAAAGGCTGATATGACGCGCTGGCCCCCTAGAGTTTTGATGGGCGTTGGATTTGGTGTTGTGGTGCACCTTGTGATGGGTGCACTCATTGATCTCTCGCCAGATGAAGCGCATTACGCGCTCTACGCCTCTCACTTGGACTGGAGTTATTACGACCATCCGCCCTTGGTAGGGTGGTTGCAGTGGTTGTTTTTGCAGTTCGGTGGATCCAATTTGTGGATGCGTGTGGTGCCCATGCTGGCTTGGGTATTCACAGCTTGGGGTGTGATCCGTTTGAGTGATGCGATGTATCCGCAAATCGCAAAGAGTTCAGTGTTCGGTTTGCGTGTTGATTTATTGCTTCTGCTGGTGAGCCCTATTCCACATTTGCTGGGATTTGCCTTAACACCAGATACTTTGCTGATGCCACTGACTTGTTGGGTGATGTGGTTGACTTGGCAACTGTGCGCGCAAGGAGAGGCGACATCTAAGAACGCTGGTAAAAGACTTGCAAGTAAACATGCAAACGTAAATTCGAATCAGTTAGTTACATGGCTCTTATTGGGGCTCGCCTTAGGACTATCTGGCTTGGCCAAATACACCGCTGTTTTTTTGGCATTAGGCGTAGTGTTGGCCTTATGCCGATACAAGGGTTGGCGTTGGCTCTTACAAGTCGGACCTTGGTTGGCGTTTGCGGTGGCTTTACTGTGTGTGATGCCAGTCCTTTACTGGAACGCGATGCACGATTGGACCTCGTTTGTTTACCAAGCGAATCACGCTGCGGGTAGCCAAGCATGGCAGGTGCGCAAGTTGTTGCTCTTTGTTGTGGTGGTGATTATCTCGTTTGGCTTGGTTGTGCCTTGGGCTTTGAGAAAGGTTACGCCTGGTTTCTTTGTTACATCTTTTGGACTTCCAGGTGTTTTGCTATTGTTTTACCTATCGGGCAGGGGTAGTACTTTGCCGCATTGGGTGGCATCGTTCTTTATAGCTTTGTTACCGATGATTGCTGCAGGCGTGGTGGTTTTGATCGCGGAGCATCCGCGCACTATGCGCTTTGTATTGGCTATTCAAGCTTTGATTTGTATGGCGATGTTCCCCTTTATGTTGACGGGGGGGTTCTCTTCTGAAAATGAAAAGCAAGCCCATACTGCCCCAGGCGTTGGCGTAGATGAAGCAGCGAAAAACCCATTTGCAGATTTACATGGGTGGTCGCAAGCAGCAGAACATGGCGTACGTTGGGCTAAAGAGAAAAATGTTCCAACAATGGCTGTGACCAATTGGACGCTGGCTAGTCGCATTGCTTGGTATGCCCGCCCATTACCTGTGAAGGTGGTCAATGCCCACGGCGATCAGTTCGATATTTGGTTTGGCCGGTTTGCAGCGCATGAAGATGCGATATGGATTGATTGGTCTTTAATGAGTTTTTCTCCGCCAGTTGGTGATACGCAATTCGCCCGTTGTGACTTGCTGGAGAACTTACCCGTGCAGGTTGCTGGTCGTCAAATTGCGCACTTCAACATATTGCAGTGCCAAGATTGGTTGGGCCCAAGCGAATGAGTGCCTTAGTCGCTGTCATTGGGCTTTTTCTTGCAATTATTTTGCAAGTTAATCATACCGAGCAAATACCATTATTTATGGCTGTCAATGCCGTAACGGTATTCAATCCGCAATTATGGGCAGGCTTAACTTTTTTAGGTGATACCACTGTTGTGCTTTGCGTGATTGCGTTTGTATTACTTATGCGCCCTAGTATATGGGTGGGAGTCTTGGCGGCTATTCCGGTGGGAGGCATCACTTCGCTGACGCTGAAATGGTTTTTTGACGCACCACGACCTGCAGATGTCTTGGCGCTGACAGATTTTTATGTTTTGGGTCCTGTGTTGCGAGGGTACAGCTTTCCTTCGGGTCACACTATCACCGCATTTGCAATTGTTGGAGTGGTATCGGCTAGTTTTTGGATTGCGCACAGAAAAAATTCTGCACAGCTGGTTACCTTGGTTGATCAGGACAACAATATAAATTTGCATTGGTGGCTATGGATTGCATTGGCTATTGTTTTTGTTTTGGCTGTCTTGGTGGGCATCTCCCGCTTAGCAGTGGGTGCGCATTGGCCAGTTGATGTGTTGGCTGGCGCATGCGTTGGTTGGTTGGTCGGACTTAATGGCGCCTATATTGCACACCGTTGGCAAAGTGCTTGGCAAAACACCAAGAGCATTTGGCTATTACACTTTTTGTGCTGCGCACTTAGTTTGGATCTGCTCAACAGAACCTTCGAAGAGCCTGTCGGTGTTTATATGTTGTGGCTTGGCGTTGTATCCACTTGGGGTGCTCTGGTGCTGAAAATTTTTCAATCTTTGAATCAGCGCTAAACGGTTTTTGCAACCACGCATCAGCAAAACCCAAAGAGTAGATTCGCAATATCTGCGGGTAAACATTAACCAACCGCTCGGTCGGTTAATGGTAAATTCTGAGGTAGAAACCCTTACTGCAAGCAAGCACTTACTATGACATATCCTAAATCTCTAGGCCCAACAACCGATTACACGAGCAGCGTTTGGGTATGCTTTTGACCTTGTGCTTGAGTGTGCCGGACTGGCTCCAGTACGGTAGGTGCAACACACAGCGCGCCAGATTCTTTTGCTCATTCGGTTCACACCTCCAACAGTCAGCAGAATTGCTGCCGGCAGTGTGCAGTGTAAAGGAGAGACATAAACAGGGATTAAACCCGCGTTGGACTTTTATTAAGATTCAGGTATTGAGTGCAAGTACTGAATTTTCCGGAGGAAGCATATTTCTTAACAACGTTACTGCCATCGCTTCGTCGTTTGCAACCATACCGCCCTCTGCGGCGCCGCGTCCGATGGCGTAATACTGCAAACCCTTGCGAGCGACGAGCGCCGGGTCGTAGAGATTCCTGCCATCGAAGATGACACCGTCCTTTAACTGGGTTTTGAGCAAGCTGAAGTCAGGCGCGAGGAAGTGCTGCCACTCGGTGCAGATTACCAGAGCATCCGCGTTGCGCAGCACGGATTCCTTGGTGCCCATCAAGGTCAATTGTGGATGCTCCCCGTACAGACGTTGGGTTTCGTCCATTGCTTCCGGATCGAAGGCCAGCACCCGGGCGCCCGCTTCCCACAGCCCTTCCATCAGGATTCGGCTTGGTGCCTCCCGCATGTCGTCGGTGCGCGGTTTGAACGCGAGTCCCCACAACGCAAAGGTCTTGCCTGTCAGTGAGCCCTGGTAATGCGCTTGGATCTTGTCGAACAGACGCAGTTTCTGTCGCTGGTTCACGGCCTCTATCGCCTGCAGCATATCGCTGTGGTAGCCGTGGGCCAGCGCGGTCTGGTACAGAGCCTTTACATCCTTGGGCAAGCAGGAACCCCCGTAGCCGCACCCGGGATGGATGAACTGGTAGCCGATGCGCGGATCCGAACCGATGCCGATACGGACATTCTCGGCGTCGGCGCCAACAAGTTCGGCAATGTTGGCGATTTCATTCATGAAGCTGAGTTTGCTGGCCAGCATCGCGTTTGCAGCGTACTTGGTCATTTCGGCAGAGCGGGTGTCCATGAACAGTAAGCGGTTTTGCGTGGTGTTGAACGGCGCGTACAGTTCGCGCATCAACTCCTTTACCGTGTCGCTGTCGGTACCAACGATGATGCGGTCTGGTTTGCGAAAATCGCTGATGGCCGAACCTTCCTTCAGGAACTCGGGATTGGAAGCCACAGCAAACGAAAGGCAACTGTTGCGCTGTTGCAGTTTCGCTTTGATCGTATCCCGCACGAGATCCGCTGTGCCAATCGGCACGGTAGACTTCGTGACAACGACCTTAAAGTCTTCCATGTGGGTGGCGATGCTCTCGGCGACCGCCCTGACATAACGCAGATCGGCGGAACCGTCTTCATCAGGAGGCGTGCCAACCGCAATGAAATGCAAGTCCCCATGAGCGACAGCTTCGATGACATTGGTAGTAAAGCGTAACTGGCCGCTGGTATGGTTTTCACGCACGAGCAGGTCAAGCCCGGGTTCGTAGACTGGCATGAAGCCCTGCCTGAGTTTGTCGATCTTGATTTGATTGACATCCATGCACAACACCTGATGCCCGACTTCCGCCAGGCACGCACCGCTGACAAGACCCACATAACCGCTGCCGTAAATCGTTACCTTCATCGTAGGGCATCTCCGGATTTGGAAAGTACAAATGATGCCGTGCGAATTATGTGTCCTGATAAAGATTCGTCGAGTTATTGGCGCGAGCGATTTCAGAAGCGGAAAATTTATCCAAAAGTTCACATGCTATTTATTCGGAATTTATATAATTCTGATTTAGCAAATTTTGGGTTGTCTGCGCCGTAGCATTTTGCGTGAAGTGCACCACATAAACGGGCGCTTGCTTGGACCCTAACAATTCCATCACGGTGGCCTCCAGCACCGATTTTTTTCGTAGCGAAAGTTTATGGCGCTGGTGCGGTAGGGCCAGGCCTGTTTGAGGAAGGAACCCACATGTCAGGATCACGGACGATGTGGCCGAGGGCCTGCAAGGTACAGCGTGGGCGATAGCCTGCAAAAGCAGGGAGCAGGGGCGATACAACGCCAGTAGTGGCAGGATTTCAGCTGGGCTGAGCGGGTATCGGGGGCTAAAGATGGGCAAAAACAAGCCGGAAATGGTGAGCAATTCAGAGATGGATTAAACGGATTGGGCGTTTATAATTCCGATACTAATTTGGATCTTGTCTCTGCGGAGTATGCAGTCAATGAATTTTAAAAAATGGGCCTTTACCATAGTGGCTTGTCTGCTGGTGTTTGCAGCGCTGGCAACTTACAAGGTCATGGACATCCGTGCGTCCATCGCAATGGCCGAAGCCTATCCAGAGCAGTCGGAAACGGTCGAAGAAGCCCTGGTGAGTACGGCTCAGTACACGCCAACAATCAGCGTTATAGGCGAAATCGTTGCACCGCAACGTCTTGACCTGCGCAACGAGATTGGCGGCGAGATCACTTCGGTGAATTTCCGGTCGGGTGATCGCGTGGTAGCGGGTCAGTTGCTCATCCAACTCGACACCACGGTGCAGGAAGCCAACCTCAATGCGGCCAGAGCGCGCGCGGACCTGGCGCGTGTGGTGCATGAGCGTAATCTGAAACTGATTGAGTCGCGCGTCATCAACGCAGACCAGCTCGACAGAACGCAGGCAGAGCTGACATCCGCCGAGTCCGAAATCACTGTGCTCGAACGCACGATCGAGAAGCTGACGCTGCGCTCGCCGTTTGCCGGCCGGGCTGGCCTGCACAACTTCGAAGTCGGCCAGTTCTTGCCGGACAGCGCACTGATCACGAGCCTGATCGGTGACACCGCCGATATGTGGGTCGACTTCCAGATGCCGCAGTTCTATCCGCAGTTGCCGGTCGGTACCGATGTCGGCATCACAACAATCAGCAACAATAGCGACGCCGCGCGCACCAGCGCCACGGTCATCGCGGAAAACACTGTGCTGAATGCCAACAACCGTAGCCGTGGCTATCGCGCCAGTGTGCCAAATGAGGGTCAGCAATACGCTCCGTCAACTGTCGTCCAACTCGACGTGCCGATCGGTGCGCCCGCGCAGTTGCTGCAGGTGCCGGTACTCTCCGTACAGAACGATCCGCTCGGCCAGTACGTGTTCGTGCTACGCAGCGATGGCTCTGGAGTGTTGCGTGCAGTACGGCAACAAGTGCAGGTGCGGCTGATCGAAACTGACCGTGCACTACTTGAAGTTGGCACCGGGCTGGAAGCGGGTACGCGCATCGCTGCTGCCGGCGCGTTTAAACTTTATGAGGGCATTCTCGTGTTCACGCGCGAACGTAACCGGGCCAGCGCTGAGAACACCAACGCCGGCGCCGCAAACGTGGAAGCGCAGTAATGGATATCTTTGTCAAACGCCCGACGCTGGCGCTCGTGGTTTCAGTGGTTATTTTGCTCGCCGGACTTTTCACCGTGGGGAAAATCCCGGTGCTGCAGTTTCCGCAGATCGAAAGTACCTCGCTGCAGATCACGACCGCCTATTTTGGCGCCTCTGCTGAAGTCGTACAGGGCTTTATCACCGAGACCATCGAAGAAGTCGCGATGACAATTCCCGGCGTGGACTATGTCGACAGCACGACCACCGCTGGCATAAGCCGCGTCACTGCCTGGCTTGACCTCAATGCAGACAGCACGCGTGCGCTCGCAGAACTCACAACGCGGCTCGCGCAGATCAGCTACGAACTACCGGAAGGTGCCGAAGATCCCGCCGTGGAAGTGATTCGCGCCGACCGCTCGAACGCGCTGTTCTACCTTGACGTCAAAGGCGAAGACTGGACCCGCACCGAACTAACCGACTACATGGAGCGCCGGGTTAATCCGCTGCTGGCTGGCATCGAAGGGGTGCAGCGTGTTGGTTTGGAAGGCGGTCGTGCACCAGCGATGCGGGTGTGGATCGATCCGGCGAAGATCGCCGCGCTGAACATCGGTGCCGACGAAGTAATGGCGGCGATCCGCGCCAATAACGTCATCGCAACTGTGGGTAAGAGCGAAAATGCCTCGCAGCAGTTCAACCTGCTGAGTAACGCCACACTGCAAACGGCAAACGATTTTCGCAGTCTCGTTATCGTCGAACGCGATGAAGCGATCATCCGTCTTGGCGACATTGCGCGCGTAGAGGTTGGCGAAACCCGCGGCGAGTCCAATGCGCGCTACGACAACGACACCACGATTTACCTATCGATCTGGCCGATGCCAGGAGCCAACGAAATCGAGATTGGTGACGCGGTGTACCTAAAACTGGACGAGATCAACGCCACGCTGCCGGCCAACCTGCAAATTCGCATCGCCGAGGACGGCACTACTTACATGCGCGACTCACTCAGTGAAATTTTCACCACACTGTTTGAAACTATCCTGCTGGTCAGCCTCGTCGTGCTGCTACTGATGGGTTCGTTCCGCACCGCGCTCGTGCCGCTGGTCACCATTCCGATCTCGATTCTCGGCGCCATCGCTGTCATCCACCTGCTGGGCTTTTCATTGAACTTACTCACAGTGTTGGCGGTCGTGCTGTCCGTTGGCCTTGTGGTAGACGATGCGATTGTTGTTGTCGAAAACGTCTCGCGCCATATCCACGAAGGCCGCAGTCGTCTGGACGCTGCGTTGCTCAGCTCGCGTGAACTGTTTGCGCCGATCCTCGCGATGACCTTCACACTGGGTGCGGTGTATACGCCGATCGGCTTCGTGTCTGGTTTCACCGGTAGCTTGTTCAAGGAATTCGCGCTGACGCTGGCGGTGGCCGTCATCATCTCCGGCATTGTCGCGATTACGCTGTCGCCGATCATGAGTTCATGGGTTTGTGCCGAACATGGGCACGAGAGTCGAATGACCAGACGAGTCAACGCCTGGTTCGACAACTTGAAGGCGCGCTATGAACGCACGCTGGCGAAGAGCTTTGGCTGGCGCAACCAGATCCTGTTCGTCGCGTTCTTTATTTCCGCCTTGATGGTGCCTTTCTACATGTTCTCTGCCACCGAACTGGCGCCGGTGGAGGACCAGAGCGGCATCTTCCTGATCATTGAGGCGCCGCCGGAAGCCTCGCTCGAATACACCGATGACTATATGCATGATGTCATTGATCAGGTGCAGGCCAATGTGCCGGGGCTGGACATGATCTGGCAGGTGATAAATCCCAACAACGGATTCGGCGGCATCGAGCTTGTACCCTTCCACGACCGGGAACAGTCGGTCGAAGAAATGTTGCCGGCGATCACAGCGCAATTGAGCAGCATTACCGGCCTGCGAGTATTTCCCTCGTTGTCAGCGAGCCTGCCGAGTGCTGGCCAGTCCGACGTCGAGATGGTCGTGCTGTCGACCGACAGCTATGAAAATATGGCGGCCAATGCCCAGAAGCTGGTACAGGCCGCGCAACAAAGTGGTCAGTTCCTTTATGCCAACACCGACCTCACCCTCAACCTCGCGCAATACCGCATGGAGTTCGATCACGAGCGCATCGCTGACCTTGGCATGGACGTCAACTCCGTGAGCTCGCAATTGGCGACACTGCTTGCGGAAATGGACGCGAACCGTTTCAACTCCAACGGCAAGGCTTACCGCGTGATCCCCATGGTGGAAACTGCCGCGAGCGGCACGCCAGATGCATTGCTGGACCTGTCGATCCGCGCACCTACAGGCGGGCTAATTCCGCTGCGCTCGCTGGTGACGCTGCAGCTGCTAACAAGCCCGAGTTCGCTGAGCACCTTCAACCAACAGCGCGCATTCCGCATTACCGGCGCGGTGATTCCCGGCAACACCAGTGGTCAGGCGCTGACAACCTTGGAAAATGCCGCCGCCGATCTGCTGCCTGCTGGCTATAGCGTGGACCATGGCGGCATGTCGCGGCAGTTGCGTAAGGAAGGTTCCACGATGATTTCGGTGCTGATGATTTCGGTGATCGTTGTGTACTTGGCACTGGTCGTGCAGTTCAACAGCTTCAGACTGCCGCTCGTGGTACTGCTGGGCTCGGTGCCGCTGGCACTGTCAGGCGCTATGCTGTTCAGCTTTCTGGGTCTTACTACGATCAATCTTTACGCGCAGATAGGGTTCGTAACCCTTGTTGGCCTCGTCGCCAAGAACGGCATATTGGTCACTGAGTTCGCACACAGGGAGCAAGAACGCGGTCTGGCGAAGATTGATGCAATCCGTTCAGCGGCATCGTTACGTCTGCGCGCGGTGTTGATGACCACGGCCGCGACCGTACTTGGGCACTTTCCACTCGTGCTTGTCTCCGGTGCCGGTGCGGAGGCGCGCAACAGCATTGGGATTATCCTGGTAGCTGGTATGGCCATCGGCACGCTGTTTACACTGTTCATTCTGCCGTCGGTTTACTTGTGGCTGGCCCAAGAAACAAAAGTTGGTGTACAAAGACACGATACTTCATTTGCCTAGCGGCTATTTGGCGAGATGATTAAATCGATTCGCATCACTCAAATTCCAATACAGGTCGGAATTTGGATTATCAGCGGTCTTGACATGAAATTCAGAACTTCAGTCTAATCTAGTGCTACATAACCCCTAAGAGATTCAGACATGATACGTAATTTCGGCGTCTTGATAGCGCTCATATTTTTGAATGCCTGCGCCAGCGTACCGCAGACCAGTGGGGTGCAGCTCGTATCCGATAAGCCACTCGAAACCATCACCGATCAGCAGGGGCGTAACGTATCCCGTTATGTGGATGCTGCCCGCCTGTCTGAAATCAAAAGCTATGTCCTGCCGGAGATTAACCTTACCCTGCCTGCCGAGAATCCTGATATCAGTAAGGAACAACTCGCGCTCATCAGCAACGCCTTGAATCGCTCAATATGCACGCGGCTAGGTCAATATTTGACGGCAGGTACGGATGCATCTGCTAACGGCATGCGTGTGGAAGTCTCCCTGACAGGCATCACCCCGACATCCAAGTCCATTGCCCGACTTTCCGCAGCTATAGATACCTTTGTTCCTGGCCCCTTTCGTATACCGGTTGGCATGGGAGCCATCGCCCTAGACGCGCGCGCCAGCAATGACGAAGCAACGCTGGCGTTCATGCGCTGGGCCAAAGGCGCAAACCCCGTGTTCAACAGTGCCAAGGTATCTTCGATCGGGGACGCCTACGCATTGAGTGAGATTTTTACCCGCGAATTTAGCCGGCTTCTTCTGCAAGGTGCAGGCGGCGAAGAGAAACGGGCGAAGCTTCCGAAGCAGGAAATTGAATCCAATGAAAACCTGTGTTAAACGCGTTTTGGCAAAGTCGACCTTGTCAGAAAAGGCGCTTCATTCCTGATTCCGCTATCACCTGAATTCATTGACAAAGGCAAGCCGGAAACGACAAAGGATTCAGAAGACGGAAATTGATTTCCGTTTCCAGAAATATAATGAGCCCCGCGATGCTTGCCATAGCGTGAGATATTGGCAGGTTTTTTTTGCGACCTCTTTCCGATATCAGCCACTAACTGCTCAGACTACAGACGCCAGGCTAATCAAGTGTAGTGTGGGCTTGCCTTCTTCTCTGGCGAGGGCCTTATCGACGCTGAAGGTCAATTGCCAGTCGTTCAGGCCTTCAGGATCTACCAGCATTTGTGCAATGGTCCACACGCCTGTGTCTTCGTCTTGGTTGATGTAAGTGTGTTTGTGATTGCGCGCTTCTGGATCCAGCGTTATGCGCTCATGCTCTAGATAATACTCTTCGGTGATCTGCACGAGTTCTGCTTCAGTCCAAGGCGGCACGATGGCCGCCGCTGCATCGTATCTGCCTGTAGCAAGCAAACGTATGAAATGAAAAATTTCGGCACGGATGAGGGCGGTGAACTCGCGTTTGTTCTTCGTGATGTCTATTACCTCCAGCGCTTTAGTGGTCGAGAGTTCTTCATCTGCAGGAATCCAATCGGGATTTTTCAGTCGCTCCCATTCATCCAGCAGACTGCTGTCGGTGCCGCGTAACAGGCCAGCCAGCCAATCTTCAATTTCATACACGTCTTCATTTTTGAACACAGGTGGAACCGTTTGCGCCAATACTTTATGTACGCTGGCGATGTGCCTTAGTAGCACACCTTCAGAGCGTTCGAGGTCATAAAGTTTGATGTAACCGGTAAAATCCACATAGTTTTCTACCATCTCACGCACGATGCTCTTGGGGCGTATGTTTTCCTGGCCAACCCAGGGGTGCTGTAATACAAACGTAGCGAAGGTACCGTACACAAATTCTCGCTGTGGTTTGGGATATTCCAACTCATCAAGCTTGGCGATGCGCTCGTCATATTCGATGCCTTGTTGTTTCATCTCTGCCATTTTTTCAGTTTTCAGCGCGTCTAATTGGCGCCGCAAAATAATGTCTGGGTTTTCTAGAATGGATTCGATGAGTGTGAGCATATCCAACGGATACGTGGGGCTTGCCATATCCAACAGTGCTAGCGTATCGATGAGATAGAGTGAAAGCGCATGGTTAAGTGAGAAATCTTCCTGCAGATCGATATTTAGGCGTAGTTTGCTGCCTTCACCACGCTCTGAAGGTGGCAATATCTCGATGATCTTGCGTTCCAAAAGTGAGCGAAACAGCTGCCAAGCACGCTTACGATGCGCTTTTTTCTGTGGCGCTGTTTCATGGCTGTCGGAAATAAGATTCTGCATGGCCCGGCAACCGTCACCTTTGCGGCTTAGCACTTGCAGCAACATGCTATGGGTTACTTGAAAGCGCGAGACTAGTGGCTCCGGCGGCGCAGTTTGCAATTTCGTAAAAGTATCGCCGGTCCACATAACAAATTTTTCCGGCGGTTTGCGTTTCACTAGCTTCTTGAATTTTTTTGGGTCACCGGCAGCTTTGGCTTCCAGTCGCGCATTCTCGAGCACATGCTCAGGCGCCATGCCGACCACAAAGCCAATGTTGTCAAACCCCTTGCGGCCCGCGCGACCGGTTATTTGATGGAAGTCACGCGCGGTCAGGTTGGCGGTTTTTGATCCGCTGTATTTGCTGAGCTGCGTTAACAACACCGTGCGGATGGGCACATTGACACCCACGCCGAGGGTGTCGGTACCGCAGATGATTTTCAGCAAGCCTTGCTGAGCAAGTTGTTCAACCAGCACACGATATTTAGGCAACAGTCCAGCATGGTGCAAGCCAATGCCGTGGCGCAGGAATTTCTTAAAATCCTTGCCGTAGGGGCTGTTGAATTTCACGCCATAGAGCGCTTCGTTGATAGCTGCTTTTTCTTCAGCATTACAGTAGTTTTGACTGAGCAAATTTTGGGTTGTCTGCGCCGCAGCATTTTGCGTGAAGTGCACCACATAAACGGGCGCTTGCTTGGACTCCACCAATTCCATCACTGTGGCCTCCAGCACGGATTTTTCTTCGTAGCGAAAGTTCAACGGCACTGGTCGTGTCACGGATGCCACCACTGTGGTGACCTCGCCAGTTAAACGGGTTAGTTCACGCTCAAACAGTGCCGTAGCGCCGAGCGTAGCAGACATCAGCAGGAAACGTGATTTGCTCATTGTCAGCAGTGGTACCTGCCACGCTACGCCGCGTGAGTTGTCGGAATAGTAGTGAAACTCATCCATGATAACGTCACGAAACGGCGCATCTGCGCCCTCAGCCAACGCGACATTGGCCAGAATTTCTGCAGTGCAGCACAAAATCGGCGCATTTCTGTTGACTGTTGCATCACCCGTGGCGATGCCGACATTCTCCGGGCCGAAATCGCGGCATAGGGCAAGAAATTTTTCATTTACCAGCGCTTTGATTGGGCACGTGTAAACGCTGCGATGCCCTTGTGCCATCGATTTGAAATGGAGCGCGGTTGCTACCAGCGATTTGCCCGACCCTGTTGGCGTATTGAGGATGACATTTCTACCCTCGAATAATTCTAAAATAGCCTCTTCTTGGGCGGCATAAAGATCAAGTTTTCGTTCCGATACGTAGTCGAGAAAACGATCTAGCAACTCCTCTCCAGAGCAAGAACGAGAAGTGGGAAGGCGTCGGAGCAGGGCGTTGTCGATCATGGAATAAGAGTATAGAGCTAGGGGACGCACAGCATAACAGCCAATCGGTAAGGTCTCCTGTCCAATTACGCATGCTTGGCTGTATTCAGGCACTTGCCACGGATCCACGCCCTAGAAGGTTGCCAGAAATTATCTGCTCAAGAGTGTTGTCGCCTGCGCCAAGGGGTTTACCAGATCGTATAAGAGGTTGGGGGCTTAAGACTGACTGTGCTCGGCATAAAGATTGCTTATCGCCGCGAAGTTTTTCGTGCAAGCAAGAAAAAGGGAGAATTGTCAGCATTCACGCTACGTTTCGTTATGCGAGATCTCAGCCCGAAAAATACTCCCTTCAGTGGAGTACCTGTTTAGTTTTATACGAAGTGCAACTTCCTACATTTTTTTACCGCATGCAAGATTAGCGGGAACTGCTACATCCATGTGTTTTGGATTGGCCAACTTCAAATTAGCCATTAACTCGATGTAGGCTTTTTCGTCTGCAACTTGCAAGCGTGGGTTATGAGCTTTTTCTTCAGCAATAGTACTCATCGTCCAGCCTTTGTAATCGTGTGCGGGATAGACAAGTGTTTCATCTGGTAGTGTCAATATTTTATGGAACAGGCTGTGGTATTGGTCGCGTGCACTGCCATTCTGGAAGTCAGTTCGGCCGCTGCCGCGTATCAATAAAGTATCGCCAGTAAAAATATAATTTTCAAATAGGAAGCAGTAGGAATCGTCGGTGTGTCCAGGTGTATAGATAGCTTTAAGTGCGAGTTTTCCAAAGTTGATAATATCGCCATCACGGAAACTTTGGGTAACACAGCTAGCGCGTGCTGGTTCACCCATCATGGTAATACAGCCTGTTTTTTCACGGAGTGCACCGAGCGCAGTAATGTGATCGGCATGGACATGTGTATCCACGGCCACTACAAGACTGAGATTAAGTTGACGCAACAGCTCAATGTACTGATCGAGATTATCAACCACCGGATCAATCAATATCGCTTTATGCGTTTGTTCACAGCCGAGCAGGTAGGTATAGGTACCGCTATCCGCATGAAAAAGTTGTCTAAAAATCATATTCGTTTCGATTTTATTTATAGGTCAGTTATCTAATAATCAACAGGCTGGTCATAATCATAATGGTTGCAGCGAAAATACGTTGCAAATACACACCGGCTATCCAGCGTGCTAATACACTGCCTAATATCATGCCGGTGATGCCTCCGATGCAAAGCCAAGCGAGTTGATGCCAATTAACGGTTTGTGTAACCAGGTGAGCTAAAAATCCACTCGATGAGATGGTGGCAATAATTACAAGTGAAGTGGCTACGGCATTTCGCATGGAGACACTGTTAAGTTGATTGAGAAAAGGCACAATCAAAAAACCACCACCGACACCAAAAAAACCAGAAAAAATTCCTGTAAGTACACCACCTAGGGTTAAACCTGCCATACAGCGAAAACGCCAGTCGAATTTACTGTTTTCACTAAGGCGACAAAGCAGAGCTTCGTTTGCTTCACTGCCAGCGCTAGTGCTAGCGCGCACTACACTGCTTTGTTCCGGTTGGCGTATGCTTTGCCATAACATGCGTGCAGCTATAACTACGGATAACACTGCAAAACTGCTGACTAATAGTTGTGGTGAAACCAGTTTGGCCAAAACGCGACCCAGCGGTGCAAGCAAGGCACCACTAAATCCAAATAGTATGGCGGGTATCCATAAAACTTCGCGATGCCATATCCTCTGCACGGCTCCATATATACTGCTTGCTGCCACTACACCTAATGCTAAACCGGTTGCTGTTGTAGGTTCCAGATCTAATAACACCAGTAATAATGGCACTGCAATCACAGAGCCACCAGCACCGGTTAAACCCAGCACCCCACCGATCAATATTCCAATTGTCATTAAGAGCAAAATCATTATTATTTTCTCGGCTGATTCCACGTCATCTTCATCATAAGCAATCCGAGCCCACACCAGTCGGTAATACCAGAAAAAATTAAACCGCATGCCATGAACACTGAAAAAATAATCAAAGCGGGGTGTATCAGCATGCTTCCGATAATACTTATCAATACCAATATGCCTGCAGCTATACGAACCTGGCGCTCAATCGACATTTTTTGTTTTGTGCTGAAGGCGATTGCTAGTGCCGCATGACCACCTTCAACCACAGAAATATGATTTGGTATTAAGGTCTGCAATTTTTCTGCCGCTGCGCTGGCACGCATACCACGTGCGCAAAGCAAAATCACTGTCTGGTCGGGTGTTAATTTCTGTGCGTTAACAAATTCATAAGCAGTCACACTGTTAATTTCATTTGCGGGCCAGCATACAGTGGCTTCGCTACCGGCTGCGTACTCGTGGTGGTCACGCACATCGATGATGCAATACCTTGAGTCTTTTTGGTATATACGAAATTGTTCTGCATTTATTCTTTTAATATCACTCATCGCTCTATCCTCATTTACAGAAAAATTCTTTTAAAACGCTCATTATTTTAATCACCCGCTTGTCTGCCATTTTGTAGTAAATGGTTTGTGATTCGCGTCGGGTTGTTACCATTTCGGCTTCGCGTAGCCAAGCCAGATGTTGTGATAACGCAGAAGGAGATAAGTCCACTTTAGAATTT
>Ga0114966_10001067_pt1 | contig 25540 bp, 27 predicted proteins | sample M_130207_XF_Meta_FD_87029 | JGI IMG/M metagenome (GOLD analysis project Ga0114966, IMG submission 87029) | Freshwater microbial communities from Lake Montjoie, Canada to study carbon cycling - M_130207_XF_MetaG | ecosystem: Environmental > Aquatic > Freshwater > Lake | place: Lake Montjoie... | reverse complement strand
CGGTGCCGCAGATCGGCAAGCGCTGGCACATCGTTGAAAAAGGCCTGAGCATCAAGCGCTATCCGGTGTGCTATTGCGGGCATCGCATCATCGATGCCGCGATCGAAGTCGGGTCCGGACAAACGCTGGCCATCGATGATATCGAAAGTATAGAAGTCACCATATCGAAAATTCACGCGTCGATATTGAAGAACCATAATCCCGATACCGGGCTCGCCGCAAAATTCAGCGCAGAGTTCGCGGCGGTGGCGTCGCTGCTTGCCGGCAATGTCGGCCTGCAGGAAGTCAACGATGAATTCGTGCGGCGCGCCGACGTGCAGACGCTGATGCGGCGCGTGAAAGTAACGCAGAACGAAAACTATGATCCCGACGCGCCGGGATTTTCGCTCTACGACCAGGTGCGGGTATTTTTGAAGGACGGCCGCATGCTCGAAAGCTCGCAAGTCAGGCACGCGCTCGGCAATGCGAAGCGGCCGCTAGGCGCCGACGACCTGCGCCGGACATTCCTCGATTGCATAGCCACCGGCAACCCGGCCCTTGATGCAAACAGGCTCTTCCGCGATTTGCAGCGGCTGGAGACTCTTGCTTCGTGCCGTTCGCTGCTCGGTCAGCCCGCGGCGACTGCTGCTGCAGCGTAAGCGAGGCCGTACGCCGGATCACTCCGGCTGGATGTGCGCGGTCTGGACGATCTTCTGGAACTTCGCGAGTTCGCTCCTGATATAGGCTGAGAACTCGGCTGGCGTGCTGCTCATGGGATCCATGCCCTGGGCCGACATGCGCTCGCGAAAGTCCGCGGTGCCGACGATTTTGATGACTGCACCATTCAGCCGGTTGACGATGTCGGCAGGCGTGCCCGCTGGCGCCAGCAGACCGAACCACGTGCCGATTTCGAATCCCTTGAGTCCCGATTCATCGATGGTGGGCACTTCCGGCAGCAGCGGCGAGCGTTTTTTCATCGACACGGCGAGCGCTTTCAGGCGGCCCGATTTCACGTGCGGCACCGCGTTCGGCGGGCTGGTGAACATCATGTCGATCTGGCCGCCAACGAGATCGCTGATCGACTGGCCGACGCCTTTGTACGGCACGTGCAGGATGTCGATTTTCGCCATCGACTTCAGCAGCTCGCCGGCCAGATGTGGCGGCGCGCCGACACCCGATGATGCGTAATTGAGCTGTCCCGGGTGCGTTTTCGCCAGCGCGATGAGCGACTTGATCGAGTTCACCGGCACGGACGGATGCGCGGCGAGCACAAAAGAGCTGGCGACCGTCATGCTGATAGGGGCGAAGTCTTTTGCGACGTCGTACTGCAGGCCCTTGGAAAGCGCCGGCGCGATGGTCAGCGCGCTCGCGCCGTTCAGTAGCGTGTAGCCATCAGGCGGCGAGGTCGCGACGTACTGTGAGCCGATGTTGCCAGCGGCGCCGGCGCGGTTTTCCACGATGACAGGTTGGCCGAGGACTTCGGACAAGCGTTGTCCGACGGCACGCGCGGAAAGATCGTTGGGGCCGCCGGGTGGATAGGCGACGACGATTTTGATCGGCTTGGCGGGATAGCTTTGCGCATGGGCCGCGTTTGCGGCCGCCAGCGCCGCTATGGCAAATACGAACAGGCCATGGTTCATTCTATTCATGCGTGATTCTCAGAGCAGAGCGGTCAGGTGATCGGGGTTTGGTTTCAACTCGCCGCGTTCCATGCGGTGGATGAGGTCGGTAATGCGGCGGTGAGTGGGCGCGACAACGCCGCATTCGTCTCCCTTGTCGGCGACGAAGCCATTCATGTAGTCGATTTCGGTGCGCCGTCCTTTGCGCAGGTCCTGCGTCGTGCCCGAGTAGGCGGCATCGGTCATGCGTTCGAGTTCTACGCCGATTGCTTTGTCGACTGCGGCGAGCGCGGCACTGTCGCCGGCCGCCGCTTTGAGCCAGACGTCCGGTTCGAGTCTGCGCACCGGTTCGATAGGGAAACCCTGCGCGCGGCCGACGTGGATGGCTTCGGCAGCGAGCTTGATGACGAGCTTGCGCGCGTTCCGGTCCTTAAGCACGGTGATCAGGTTAAACCCGGTAATGCCCGACACGCCGGTCGTCATCGTGTTGGCGACGCATTTGCCCCAGCGCTCGCCCCACAGGTTTTCGGTGGCCTTGGCGCTGTCGACGAGATTGAGCATTGCGACCAACTCGGTCAGGCGCGGCGTGATGCAGCCGTGCGTCTCGCCGGCGCGGAATATGGTGTAGGCAGAGCCGCCGGCCTGGCGGGTGCGGCGGATGCGTCCCGGGGCGTACGCTTCGACGCTCATGGTGCTGGCGATGCAGCCAACGGTGCGGCCCCAGCCGACGATGCCCGCGACGATGTCCTCGACCACGCAGTTCTGCATGGTGACGACGTAACCGCCGGGGGCCAGGTATGGCTTGATCAGCGACGTCGCCCACGTGGTGTCGTAGAGCTTGGTGCAGACGATGCCGATATCGACGGGATTGGCGGCGAGCGTTTGCGCTTCGTGGATGTGCAGCGCGCGCACCGGCACGGAGTATTCTCCCACCGTGCCGCTGAAATGCAGGCCGTCGCGCTTCATCGCGTCGACGTGTTCGGCCCACTGGTCGATCAGCGTGACGTCGAGGCCGGCCTTGGTAAGATGGCCGCCGACAAAACCGCCGATGGCGCCCGCGCCGATGAAGGCAATGCGTTTCCTGCTGGGGGAGTTCATGAAAATCCGGTTGGCTGAAAAACAGGATTGAAAATCGCGCGCTCGAAGATTGCCTGCCGAAACGCAATGCAATTATACTGAAATCCCAATTGTCTGAAGAAAGCTCGCACAGTGTTGGCGACAAAATTCGAAGTTTGTTATCCCGATGCGCCGCTCGGCGCCGAAATCTCCGGCATCGATCTGGCGCAGGACATCGACGACGCGACGTTCCGCGCAATCGAAGAAGTGTTTCACGAGCGCTCCGTCATCTGGTTTCGCAATCAGAAGCTCACGCCCGAACAGCATGTGCGGTTCAGCCGGCATTTTGGTGAAGTCGAGGTGCCGACCAACCGCCAGTATTCGCTCGCTGACTGCCCTGAAGTCTATGTCGTGTCCAATATCGTCGAAAACGGGCGCAATGTTGGTAACGCCGACGCCGGCCGCGTCTGGCACACGGATTCCTCCTATATGAAAGTGCCGAGCCGCGGCTCGCTGCTATATGCGCTTGAAGTGCCGCACGACGACAACGGCAATGCGCTGGGCGACACCTGTTTTGCCAGCATGACCGTCGCCTACGATGAATTGCCGGATGACGTGAAAAAGCGCGCCGAGGGCATTTCCGGCGTTCACAATTACACGCAGCAGTATGAGCGCCGGCTGGCGAAAATCAAGGCGCAGGGCGGTGTCCGTGAAGAACTGACCGGCTCTCTCAAGGCGAAAGTTCCCGATGTCGTGCATCCGGTGATCCGCACGCATCCGGTTACGGGCAGGAAATGCGTCTACGTCAACGTCGCGTTCGTTATCCAGGTGCTCGGCATGGACGAAGCGGAAGGTCTCAAGCTGCGCGATTACCTGATCGAGCACTGCACCCAGCCGCGGTTCGTCTACCGCCACCAGTGGCGCGCCGGCGATTTCCTGATGTGGGACAACTGCGCGACGCAGCATCTCGCGATCAACGACTACGCGCTGCCGCAGCGGCGGCTGATGTACCGCACAACCGTAAAGGGCAGCGTCGCTCCGGTCTGAACTTCTTTGGCGGGGTGGTCAGTCCGCCTTCGCGCCGATTGCGCGAACGACCTTGCCCCACTTCTCGACTTCCTGCGCGACGAAGCGTTTGAAATCCGCTGGCGAACTCGACGTTGCTTCCATGCCCTGTCTGGCGATGTCCTCCTGCACATGCGGGCGGGCGACGATCTTCGCGGTCTCCAGCGCAATTTTGTCGATGACCGCCGGGTCGGTGCCGCCGGTCGTGAAGAGCCCGTACCAAGTCGTCACGTCGTAGCCGGGCAGTCCCGATTCGGCAACGGTCGGCACGTCGGGCAACGCCTTCAGACGCCTGCCCGGCGTCACCGCCAGCAACCGCACGCGACCCGAGCGCACATGCGGCAGGCCCGGCGGCACACCGGAAAACAATAGCGGTACTTCGCCCGCGATGACGTCGATCAGCGCGAGTGCATCACCCTTGTACGGGATGTGCACCATATCGATTTTCGCCAAGCTCTTGAAAAGTTCGGTCGCGAGATGGCCGGTCGAGCCATTGCCTTGCGACGCGTAGCTCAATTGGCCGGGACGCGCCTTGGCGAGTGCGATCAGTTCGCGCACATTCTTCACCGGCAGGCTGGGATGCACGACCACCAGGTTGCCGGAAATCGCGATCAGGCTGACGGCCGCGATCTGCGTGGCCGGATCGAACGGCAGCTTCGAGTACAGGGTCGGTGCGATCCCCTGCGGCCCGGTAGAGCCGACGAGCAGCATATGTCCGTCGGGCGATGCTTTCGCCACCAGTTCCGTCGCGAGGTTGCCGCCGACGCCGGAGCGGTTCTCCACGACGAAGGACTGGCCGAGCGCTTTATTGAATTCGGGGCCGAGCACGCGCGCCAGCACGTCGTTTGCGCCGCCGGGCGGGAAGCCGACGATCAGGCGCACCGTCTTCGCCGGATAATTCTGTGCCGCGCAAACCACGGGGAGCGCGGCGAGAGCCGCTGCTGCAAATATGCGAAGCGTCGATGTCATAACTATCCCTTTGTCTGTAAATCTTGCTAATGTATGCATGGTTGGTCAAATCTCTGTGAAAAACTGGCGCGATGAAAAAATACGAAGGCGGCTGCCACTGCGGCAAGGTGCGCTTCCGCGTGCGCACCGATTTCTCCCGCGTGTCGCAATGCAACTGCTCGATCTGTGTCCGCAAGGGCGCGCTGCATCAGCGCGTGGCGCCGGACGATTTCGAACTGCTTGCCGGCAAAGAAGCGCTGTCCCTCTACCAATTCGGCACCCGCACTGCAAAGCATTATTTCTGTTCCACCTGCGGGATCTATCCGTTTGCGCACCCGCGCACCGCGCCCGAACTCGTGGTCGTCAACATCCGCTGCCTCGACGATTTCGCGGAACTGATTGGCGGCATCACGGTAGTGTCCTTTGACGGCCGCAACTGGGACGAGGCGGCGCGGGCTTTGCGCAAATCCTGATCGTTTCAACTCGGCGCGATGCATCCCGGGCCCGGTCAATCGAGCCGGATGCCGACCTCTTTTACGACCTTCGTCCACTTCTGCAGTTCGGCTTTTAGATACTCGAGATATTCCTGCGGCGTGTTGCCGACCAGCATCGCGCCTTCGGCCGACATGCGCTGGCCGATTTCCGGCGACTTTAATATGTTCACGATTTCGGCATTCAGTTTGGCGACGATGGGCGCGGGCGTGCGGCCGGGCGCGACCACGCCATACGTCTGGTCAACACGGTAGCCGCGCAGTCCCGCCTGATCCATCGTCGGCAATTCAGGAATCGCCGGCGAGCGCTGGATGGTGGTCACCGCGATGCCGCGCAGCCTGCCGTTTTTGACGTGCGGCAGCGCCGTCATCAGGTTGCTGAACTGCAGCTGTATCTGGCCACTGACGAGATCCGACAGCGCTTGCGGCGCGGCTTTGTAAGGGACGTGCACGACGTCGATTTTCGCCATCATCTTCATGAGCTCTGCGGCGAGATGTCCGGCGGTGCCGTTACCGGCGGAAGAATAATTGAGCTGGCCCGGGCGCTGGCGCGCGAGCGCTATCAATTCCTTGAGTGAAGCCGCCGGCAGGCTGGGATGCAGCACCAGGATGTTCGGCGAAGCCGTCAATTGAGTGACCGGCGCGAAATCGGCGATGGCGTCGTACGGCAGCTTGGGGATCAGGCTGGGATTGACGGTGTGGTTGGTGGCTATCATCAGTATCGTGTAGCCGTCGGCCGGCGCCTTGGCTACGACTTCAGTGCCGATCACGCCGCCGCCGCCCGGTCGGTTGTCGACGATCACCGGCTGTCCCCATTTTTCATTGAGCTTTTGCGCTATCGAGCGCGCGAGGATGTCGCCACCACCGCCCGGCGCCAGTGGAATGATGAAGCGGATGGGTTTCGCCGGGTAGTCCTGCGCCATTGTGCGGCCGGCACAAAGCAGGATGCCGACAATGATGATAAGCAATCGTTTCATTTGCGAATCCCCGCGCTAAGTCTTGAGCCGATAGCCGGTTTTGAAAATCCAAGCGACGATGGCGAGCGATACCGTCATGAACAATAGCGCCATCGCCAGGCTGACGACGACACCGACGTCCGAGAGACCGTAGAAGCTCCAGCGAAAGCCGCTGATCAGGTAGACCACCGGATTGAACAGCGAGACCGTCTGCCAGAAGGGCGGCAGCATATCGATCGAATAAAAGCTGCCGCCAAGGAAAGTCAGCGGCGTGATGATCAGTAGCGGCACGAGTTGCAGCTTCTCGAAGCCGTCGGCCCAGATGCCGATGATGAAGCCGAGCAGGCTGAAGGTCACCGAAGTCAGCACCAGGAACAAAATCATCGTCAGCGGATGTTCTATCCGGAGCGGCACGAACAGCGCCGCTGTCGCCAGGATGATGAGGCCGAGCACGATGGACTTGGTCGCTGCCGCCCCGACGTAGCCCAGCACGAGTTCAAAGCCAGAAATCGGCGCCGACATCAGTTCGAATATGGTGCCGGTGAACTTGGGAAAGTAAATGCCGAACGACGCGTTGGATATGCTTTGCGTCAGCAGCGACAGCATGATGAGCCCCGGCACGATGAAAGCGCCGTAGCTGACGCCGCCGATTTCGGGAATGCGCGAGCCGATGGCGCTGCCGAACACCACGAAGTAGAGTGACGTCGACAGCACGGGCGAGATGATGCTCTGCATCAGCGTGCGCGCCGTGCGCGCCATTTCAAAATTGTAAATCGCGCGTATCGCGTAAACGTTCATGTGCGGTCTTTCACCAGGCTGACGAATATGTCTTCAAGCGAGCTTTGCGAAGTGTGCAGGTCCTTGAACTGTACGCCGGCCGCGCTCAGTTCTTTCAACAGCGCGGCGATGCCGGTGCGATCGTCCTTGGCGTCATAGGTATAGACCAGTTCGCAGCCGTTGCTGCCGAGCGCAAGCTGGTGGGCGGCAAGCGCGGGCGGAATGCGCTCCAGTTTGTCCTGCAGCTGCAGCGTCAGTTGCTTCTTGCCGAGCTTGCGCATCAGCTCCGCTTTTTCCTCGACGAGGATGAGCCCGCCCTTGCTGATTACGCCGATGCGGTCGGCCATTTCCTCGGCTTCGTCGATGTAATGCGTGGTCAGGATGATGGTGACGCCGGTCTCCCGCAGCGTGCGCACCAGCTCCCACATGTCGCGCCGCAGCTCGACGTCGACGCCGGCCGTCGGCTCGTCGAGAAACAGGATGCGCGGCTCGTGCGACAGCGCCTTGGCGATCAGCACGCGGCGCTTCATGCCGCCCGACAGCGTCCTGATCATGTTGTCTTTCTTCTCCCACAGCGACAACTCCTTCAGCACTTTCTCGATGTGGGCGGGCTTGGCAGCGAGGCCGAACAGGCCGCGGCTGAACGAGACCGTCGCCCACACCGTTTCGAAGGCGTCGGTCGTCAGTTCCTGCGGCACGAGCCCGATGAGGGCGCGCGCGGCGCGCCAATCGCTGACGATGTCGTGGCCGTCGACTTTGACGGACCCGGCGCTCGCCTTGACTATCCCGCAGATCGTGCTGATGAGCGTCGTTTTGCCCGCGCCATTGGGGCCCAGCAACGCGAAAATCTCGCCGCTGCGGATTTCGAGGTTGATGTTCTTCAGCGCCTGGAAGCCGGAGGCGTAGATCTTGCTGAGACCAGCGACGGAGATGATTGCTGACATGGAAGTTGCCACAGGTGATGGCCGGTTTTCGTTCAGAGTATCCGCAGGAACAGCACGAAAACCCGATGGAAATTCTCTTGACGCCGACTTCGGGGATGGTGATGCAGCGCTATTTTATCTCATTCGCTGTTTTGCTTCCCGCTTGAAAGCCAGGGCGCGGGCCTGGCGTATGACTTCACGTCCACGGCGCAGAACCTGTGCGCGCCACGCTTCATCGTCGGGGCAAAACGCGTGCAGGAGTTGTTTTTTGGCGGGATGATCGAGCGCGCCCGAGCCATAGTGGTGCCAGCGGTTCTCCGCGCGCAAAGCCGCCAGCACGCGCAGTCCGCTGAAGGTGCCGAACTCCTGCGTAGCAAAATGCACGTCGGCCTGTGGAAATAATCGGTAATACATGTCGTGTTGAGCGCCTTGAACGCGATACGCAATGCCATCGTTATCGTCAAGCTGCGTCCGCTCGCCGAAGATTTCACGCATGGCCTGGTTCGCGCTGGCCCTGTCGGCGGACGCATCCAGCAGGAGGGCGTCTTCCCCGTAACGCCCCAATCCGGTATGCACGTCGATGGCTGTTATGCGCTGCGCCCGCACGAGGTTTTTCCCGAGATAGTCCTGATACATCTGCGGGACGGGTTCCAGACCGCTGCCCGCATAAAAAAGACCCCGCGGGTTGACACACTGGCCGGTGACCACCGCGAGCCGCATTCTGGACAGGCCGTTGCGCAGCACGAGTGCAGCGGCCCGCGCATAAAAAAGATCATTGCGGGGAGCCGACTGCGGGTTCAACAAGGCATCAACTATCGGATAGTCGATGCCGAGAGCGCCGCCGCCGTCGCCCGGTGCGCGGAAGTTGCGGTTCAGATCGACGTTGTGCTCGTTGGCTCTGCGCAGCCACGCGGCGCCGTATGGGTTAAGCACGTGGACGATCGCGATGGCGGCGTCAGCGGGCAGGGCCGCGATGCCTTCCTCCAGCCACTGCAGTTGAATCGCGGAGCCGGCAAACCCTTCTACGCCATGCAGCCCTGACGAGTGCACCAGCGCGCGCTGCGGATTCGTCGTGCCGAACCAGCCGATGTCGATCGTGAGTAATTCGCCGCCGGGTCCCGTCGCTTGCAGTTTCAGTACGTCCAGCCGTCCGTTTTGCGCGGCAACGGCGGTACGAAAGCGGTTTCGCGCAGTGACGTAGTCGGGAGAAAAATAGCGAGCGCTGCTCATTGCATTGCCGTCATGTCCGGATAATGCGCCTGATTGTTTAGTTTAACGATTCCGCGGGCGGGATTCCCGTTGCGCGCTATCGTGTGCGCGGCGCGTATACTTCTGCGGTGCCCCCTATCCGTCGCTCGCTTCTATTGCTGGGCCTGGCCGCCGCGCTGGGCAGCGCCTGGCTTGCTCCGCTGGATTCGACCGCATCGCGTTACGCGCAAGCCGGCCTGCAAAGAGCCCTGGTGAGTTTTGCCATGCCATTGATTGCTCTTGGCAGCGAAGCGGGATTCAAACTGTTCCTCGCGGACGACTATACCGCGGGCCAGGCCACGATTGAATTGTCCGCGAGCCAGATCGGCAAACTGTCGGCAACGCCCGGACCGGCGGTGGACGAGGGCGTGACCGGCAAGGTGAAACGCTGGTGGTCGCAGCATACCGACATCAAACAGGGCTTCGAAGAACTCAAGGAAGTCGCCGGACGCGCGACTGAATACATGATCAAGCTGATGGTCGTGTTCGTCGTGCCAACGATAGTGCTGCCGCTGTTGCTGTTGTGGGCGCTGCTCAAGTTGAGCGGCATGCTCGCTGTTCTCCCCGGCAGGAAGCGTTGACTGCACGGGTTTCAATTGGCCTGCTTTTGCTTGTCGTTTGCGTCGAAGCGGCGGCGGCCGATCTGTACGCCGCGGTCAACCGCCTGCGCGCCGGTGAAGGTGCTTGCGCCGTCGCCGGCAATCTGCCGTCGCTGCAGCCGCAGGCCGCGCTTGAGCGCGCGGCCGGCAACCTCGCGCAGGGCGGCGATCTGCAGCAAAGCCTGCAAGCGTCCGGCTACCGGGCCACGCGGTCCAGCTTTTTCAGCCTCCGGGGCGAGGGCGTCGGCGCGCGGGCGGAAAGTCTGCTGGCAAAGCCCGATTACTGCCGGCAGTTGCAGCAGGCGGGGCTGACGGACGTCGGCATTTACGCCGACGCGCAGCAGGTCTGGATCGTGATGGCGGCGCCGTTTGCGCCGGTGGTTAAGGAGTCGGGGCAGAGGGCCGAGCAGCGCGTGCTCGCTCTCGTCAACCAGGCCCGCGCCACGCCGCGCATTTGCGGCAACCGCAAGTTCGGCGCGGCACGGCCGCTGCGCTGGAACGAAACGCTGGCCACGGCTTCGCGGCTGCATGCCGAAGATATGGCGCGCAACAACTACTTCAGCCACGGCGGGCGCGACGGTTCCAATCCGGCGCAACGCGTCGAGCGCGCGGGCTACCAGTACCGGGCCACCGGTGAAAACATCGCGGCCGGGCAACTCAGTGCCGAGGATGCGGTGGCGGGCTGGATCAAAAGCCCCGGGCATTGCGCCAACCTGATGAATCCGGGGTTTACCGAAATGGGCGCGGGTCTCGCGGTCGACCACAAAAGCGAACTGGGCGTGTACTGGGCGCAGGCGTTCGGCACGCCGCGCTGATTCAATAATTGAGGGTATTGCCGGCGTGAATTTTTATGTTGCCGCGCAGCGAAACAGGGATGGTCAGCGGCAGAAATTTTCGCGCATGTTTTTGCCCAAAAAATATGCGCTGCAATCAAACGCAGATGAGATGGGCTTCTCGGGCCGATTGGTGCGTGGTATCCACAGTGTTATCCACAGAAATTGTGGATATTTATTACCGCCGAGAAATTATTTTCGGCAAAGACTATCAAAACCGCGGTTGCAGGAACAAAAGCGCTGGACCGGAAACCGGATGCGTGATGCGCATGATTTCATCCGCCTCGGCGCTGCTGGCGTTGGGATTTATCAAGAAGCCGCCGCATCTGGTTGTTTTGTTTTGAAGAAGCGCGGCGGGTAACCGCGCGGGCAGAAATACGGTGACTTGCCCGCGTAAACCCGTAATATATTGAGCGTATCCTAGCTCCATCAATTGTGTGTCGAACAGAGAAATTCCTGCCGTTGCCCAAAGGAGGAGTCCGCAATGATCGCCGACGATATCCGTAAAGCCGATACCGAAGCCATGATTTACTTTTTATTGACCGCTTATATCGATAGCGCGCGGTCGTCAGGCAAGCTGGCCAGCGTTCCCGACCACATTACCCGCTTACCGGTTCGCGGCGTGGCCGACGTCAGGAAGCGCTTCGAAAGCCTGCTGGTCGAACTGGACGTTGCGTCCAAACAGTTGAATGACCAAGCCTGCGTGGGAATCCGCGAGGCGCTGCATATAGTCGGCGCGGCGTTGAATGGCATCCGGCTGCTCGAGGCCGCCGCGCACGGCAAACCCGTTTACGGTCACCGCGACGGCGCGTCCCGGCACTCCAGTCCCGGCATGCACGAACGGGGTTGATTCAGGGCGCCGGTTCGATTTCGGTACCGTTGTTGGCGCGGGTTATCGCGTCCTGCAAAAAACCGCTTTGTCGCGCTTCATTGAGGAATTTATTGATCGCCGCCAGGCGTTCGGTCCTTGCGGCCGGCGCGATGATCGCCTGCGGCACGCCGAATATGCTGCCCGGCAGGATGCGCAATCCCGGCGCTTCGGCATTGAGCCGGGCGAGGCGCAGCCGGTTGGCGCCGAAAGCATCGATGGCGCCGGTGTCGAACAGCTGTTTCACTGACGCGTTCTGCGTGTCTTCGAATTCGATCAGTTGCGCCACTTTCAGCGTGCGCTTCAAATACAGCCCGATCGAGTCCATGCGCGCAACGCCAATGCGCACACCCGCGCGGTCGAGATCGTCAAACGAACGGATCGCTGATTGCGCGAGAACGGTCAGGCTTTGCGGGTTGCGCAAATAGACCTGCGAAAACTCTATGGGCCCGCGGCGCGAAGGGTCGCTGGCGAGAAAACCGATGTCGGCTTTCTCGTCGCGCACCGCATCGATGACGGTCTGCACGCCGGCGAGCCCGGTCATTTCGAGCGGCACGTTGAACTGGCGCGCCAGTTCGCGCGCAAGGTCCACCGACACGCCTGAAATCTCGCCCGTTTTGGCGTCGCGCACCGCCTGCGCCGGGTTGCCGGCAAGGTAGACGACGTGCAGCGTGCCGCCGGGTGCCAGCACATGCTCGGCGGCGCCGGCAGCATTGGCTAACGACAATAACCCCAGCAGTATCGAGAGGCCAGTTTTCACGCCGTTCCCCATCGCTTCACCTTTCATCCTTCTCTTGTTCGCCGCCTAGCTCCCCCGAAACACCGGCGCGCGTTTTTCGATGAACGCCTTGACGCCTTCCTTGTAGTCGTCGGTGTCCTTGCAGATGGTCTGCGCAAAAGTCTCGAATTCGAGCGCCGAGCGCAGGTCCGCTTCGAGATTGTGATGGATAGTGCGTTTGGCGAGCGCGATGGTGATCGGCGGCCCGGCGGCAATTTTTTTCGCAAGCGTGTATGCGGCGTTCATCAACTCTTCGGGCGCGACCACTGAGTTCACGATGCCGAGCTTCAGTGCCTCAGCCGCGTCTATGGTTTCGCCAGTGAAGATCATTTCGCTCGCCTTGGCGACGCCGACGACGCGCGGCAGAAAGTACGAACCGCCCCAGTCGGGCGCGAGCCCGCGCTTGACGAAGGACTGCGCGAATTTCGCCGCGGTCGATGCGATCCGCATGTCGCACGCCAGCGCGAGGTTCATGCCGGCGCCCGCGGCCGCACCATTGACTGCCGCGATGATGGGCTTGGGGCAATCGCGCATGGCGAGTATGCAGCGGTCGCGCAGCGGCGCGCTGCGCTCGTTCGCGCTGGCGGCCTGGCCCGCCTTGTCGCGTTCGCTCATGGTTTTGACGTCGCCGCCCGAGCAAAAGCCGCGGCCGGCGCCCGTGATGACGATGACTCCGACGTCCGGGGCCGCCGCCGCTTTGGTGATGGCATCGAACAGGTCTTCGCGCAGCGTGCCGCCCAGCGCATTGAGCCGTTCCGGGCGATTCAACGTGAGCGTGGCGATGCGGTCTTTTACTTCGTAGAGCAGGCATTCGTATTTCATGCGTGGTTCCTTGGTTGCGTTAGCTGATGGTGATTTGAATTCCGGCGTTTCAGGCCATGCGCGCCTGCTGTTGTTGCCAACCCGGTTCCATGATCGTGGTGCGCCAGTTGGTGCGGCGCTCGTTCAGCGGGTAGTCGCCGGTGGCGCAGTGAATGGAGCAGCGGTTGTCCCACATTACGACGTCGCCCGGCTGCCATTTGTGACGGTAATCGCCGTCAGTGCTTGCGGTGCGTTGCGCCAGATCTTCGATCAATGCGTTGCTCTCTGCATTGTCCATGCCGACGATACCGATGATCTGGCCGTCGTTGAAGTAAAGCGATTTGCGGCCGGTCTCGGGATGGGTCTGAATAAGCGGATGCACGGCCGGCGGACGGCCGCGCTCGGAATCTTCCAGCCTTTCCTGCTGGCGTTTCAGCCGCCCGCCGTAAATATAAGTGGCTGACAGTCCCGCGAGTCTGCGCTGGAGATCTTCGGGTAGCGTGTCGTAAGCGGCATAGGAGTTCGAGAACAAGGTGTCGCCGCCGGTGCTCGGCACATTCACCGCGTACATGCCGGTCGCCTTGGCGGTGATGTAGTCGTAGCTGGTGTCGGTGTGCCATACATTGCCGATCTTCACCAGCAGCGGGGCAGTCTTTTCTTCCTCGCCTTTGCGCGTATCGAGCACGCGGTTGTCCATCAGCATCAGGTTGGGAAAGCGCGGGTGCTGGGCTTTCTTCGTGATGTGCACCTTGAGTTCACCGAAGCGCGCGCTGAAATCGAGAAATTCCTGTTCCGTCAGCCGCTGGCCGCGCAGCACGATCACGATGTGGTCGAGAAACGCCCGGTAGACCGCGCCAAACGCTGCCGCATCCAGATTGCGCGCGTCCGCGCCGAGGATTTCGGCGCCGATTCTGGGCGATGCGCGGCGGATTTCGATCATGGTTTCTGCTCCTTCAATCAAACCTTAACACAGGACGCGCCGGGCCTGCCGCCGCTTACCCCACCTGCTTTTGGTTACTCGATTTTAACCCCGGCTGCCTTGATGACCTTGCCCCATTTCTCCATCTCGCTCTTCATGTAGGCGGCCATCTCTTCCGGCGTGCTCGGATGCGGGTCGAGCCCCATCACGGCAAAGCGCGCCGCCAGGTCCGGGCTGGTCAGCGCGCGCGCGATTTCGCCGTTGAGTTTCATTACCAGGCTGCGCGGCGTCCGTGGCGGCGCCGCGATGCTGTACCAGGTGACGACTTCAAAGCCGGGAAACGTTTCGGCGATGGTGGGCGTGTTTGGAATCAGCGGCGAGCGCGCGGTCGCGCCGGTGGCGAGTAGCGTGATGCGGCCGGTGTTCACATGCGGCAGCGCGGTGGCCATGCTGTTGAACAGGATGTGCACTTCGCCGGCGACCATGCCGGCCACCGCCGTTATCGCGCCTTTGTAGGCAATATGGTGGATGTCGATGCCGGCGAGCATTTTTAGTTGTTCAGCGCCCAGGTGCGAAGTGCTGCCGCTGCCGGTCGAGCCGAAGTTGTAGACGCCCGGCTTCGCTTTGGCTGCGGTGATGAATTCGGGCACCGACTTCGCGGGCACGGCAGGATGGGCGACCAGCAGGAACGGCGCCATCACCGCCATGCTCACGGGGGCGAAATCGCGCAGCGGATCGTACGAGGTTTTCTGCACCAGCGGCGCGATGACGATGGACGAGCCGGAGCCGAGCAGCAGCGTGTAGCCGTCGGGTGCTGCGTGCGCGACCATTTCGGCGCCTATGGTGCCGGCAGCGCCCGTGCGCGTATCGACCACCACCTGCTGGCCCCACGCCTCGGTGAATTTCTGTCCGATCAGGCGCGCGGTGAGTTCGGCCGGCCCGCCCGCCGACGTGGTGTTGATGATGCGGATCGGCTTGGCGGGATAGGGTTGTGCCGTGCAAACGAAAGAGACCGCGAGCATTGCGACAGCGATGATGCGGGTGTGCATTGCGGACTTTTATTCGGCGCGGATGTTGGACTCGCGCGCGACGCGCTTCCACATCGCGAGATTGCTGGTGAGCAGCGTGCCGAACTGCGCGGGCGTCCACGGCGTGACCTCGGCGCCTTCGGCCGCGAGCTGCTTCGCCGCTTCCGGGTCGAGCAGTATGGTGTTGAATTCCGCATTGAGCCGAGTCACGATCGCTGTCGACGTGCCGGCCGGCGCGACAATCCCCCAATACACCGTGAATTCGTAGCCGGGCGCGCCGCTTTCGTTCAGCGTCGGCACGTCGGGCAGCAAAGGCGAACGCGTCATGCTGCCGACGCCGAGCGGCCGCAGTTTGCCGGCGCGGACGTGCGGCAGCCCGAGCGGCAGCGTCGCGAACATCACTTCCACCTGTCCGGCGATGACTGCGAAGATGGCGGGTCCGCCGCCTTTGAACGGCACGTGGGTGAGGTCGATGCCGGCGGCGCGCTTCAGCATCTCGCCGCCGAAATGATGCATGCCGGCGACGCCGGTCGACGCGTAATTGATCTGCCCTGGTTTCGCCTTCGCCAACGCGATCAATTCCGGCAGCGAGCGCACCGGCACGCCGGGGTTCACCAGCAGCACGTTGGTACCGCGGCCGAGCATGGTGACCGGCGTGAAGGACTTCAAGGTGTCGTAAGGCAGCTTCTGGATCGCCTCGTTCATCGTATGCGTCAGCGACGTGAACAGCAGCGTGTAGCCGTCGGGCACGGCGCGCGCCACGATTTCCGTGCCGATGATGCCGCTTGCGCCGCCGCGGTTGTCGATCACCATCTGCTGGCCGAGCCTGGCGGTCAGGCGCGTGCCGAAAAAGCGCGCGATGATGTCGTTGCCGCCGCCGGCTGGAAACGCGACGATGATGCGCACAGGCCGGTTGGGATAGACCTCGGCGGCAGCCTGCGCCGGGGCCTGCCAATTCAGCGCGCCCAGCAGCGCGGCCGCGCCCAAGGTGATTCTGGCCGTGCTTTTCCGCCCTCGCATCATCTGTGCATGCCCCCTGTAACCATAGCTTGTTATGGCGGGAAGTGTAGCGCGGCGCCCCTGGTTTGTCCTGCCGCACCCGCCGTCGTCGCCGGGTTCCCCCGGCTGCGAGCAGGGCAGCCGACTGTTACCCGCCAAGCCCTTATTTCTAGTATCATACGTCCCCCCGAAAGCCGACGGCGCGACCCGCGCCCGCAATTCAAAACTGGCGTGAAAAAGGAGTATTTGCAATGCAAGAGATTCTGCAATACCTGAAAAACAACGGTGAGAGGCTAGACTCGGAAATCGCGGCGGCCACCGGCCTGTCGCTCGCCAACGTGCGCCGCGGCATGTCCGACCTGTCGGCCCGCGGCGACGTCATGATGTGCCGTTCGATCCGCTACAAGGACGGCCAGGAAATCGAAGGCATGCTGTGCCGGGTGTCCGGCTATATTCCGCCCGCAGCCCCGGGCCGCAAGTCCAAAGCGCAAAAAACGTAAACGAGGTGGTGGTGCGCCTGCCCGCAATATGGGCAGGCCGCGGCGCGCAGTGCCTGGGAGCAGCGCTTGCGCGCCGTTGCTTTGTACAGCGGGCGCCGCAGTGCGCAAAAATTTCCCCTGATCCCTTCCGGAGGAGCGAGCAATGACCTACGAAGCCCAGTTTGCAGAAACCGTCTTCCTGCGCGGACACCAGAACGACCTGATCGACGCCTATCTCGCGCGTCCGCTCGGCGCCGGGCCGCATCCCGGTGTCGTCATCATCCATCACATGCCGGGCTGGGACGAATCGCACAAGGAAATCGCGCGCCGCTTCGCGCACCAGGGTTATGTCGCCATCCTGCCCAACCTGCAGTTCCGCGAAGGCAAACCGACGCCGGAGGAGAACAGCGCCAGCATACGCGCTGCCGGCGGCATGCCCGACGACCGCACCATGGGCGACGTCCAGGCCGCAATCGACTACGTGCGCGCGCTGCCCTATGTGAGCAACAAGGTTGGCGTCATCGGCTATTGCTCGGGCGGGCGCCAGGCCTATCTTGCGGCGTGCACGCTGAAAGGCATCGATGCCGTAATCGTCTGCTACGGCGGCGGTGTGGTTGCGAAGCCGGAAGAATTGACGCCGCGCCAGCCGGTCGCGCCGGTCGATCTCACCAAAGACCTGCAATGTCCGCTGCTGGGGTTTTTCGGTATCGAGGACACGCGTCCTTCACCGGCGGATGCGGCCAAGACCGAGGAAGCGCTCAAGAAATGCGGCAAGACCTACGAATTTCACACCTATGAAAACGCCGGGCACGCTTTCTTCGCCGTCGATCGCGCGCAGTATCGAGTGCACGCTGCGATGGACGGCTGGAAAAAAGTTTTTGCCTGGTTTGGCAAACACCTGCGCTGATGCGCAGGAGGATTGAGGATTGAGGAGCGAGGATTGAGGGGTAAGATCAAAGCTTGAATCCTGAATCCTATTTCCCCTTCTTGTCCGGCTGCGTGCTGCTGACCACGGCGCGAAACACCAGCACCGGGATCGACGCGCGATGCAGCACGCGGGTGGTCTCGCTGCCCATCAGCACCGACACCAGGCCTTTGCGGTCGCGCGCCGTCATCACGATGAGGTCGCAGCCGCGCTCGATGGCGGTGCTGACGATGGCGTCGAAAGGCTGCGAGTTGGTCGCAATCACGGTATCGCAGGCCACGCCGTCGGCTGCGGCGGATTTTTTGACGAAAGCCAGAAAGCTTTCGGCGCGCGAGCGCGCTTCGTCGTCCATTTTTTTCGGCAGCGCCGGGTCGAACGAACTGTCTTCCGTGATCGTCAGCCGGTAGTCCGGCACGACGTGGATGCCGGTAATTTTGGCGCCGCACAGCTTGGCAAGTTCGATGCCGCGCTGGATCGCTTTTTCGGAATGGTCGGTGCCGTCCGTCGGCATCAATATGTGTTTGAACATAGCTCCTCCTTCTTTCCGTTCGCGCCCGTATTAGACTCCAAAATTAGTCGGTTGCGCCAGAGGGTTTTTGCGAACGGCTCAACGCCCCGCCGCCCCCCAGCATCAGCCCGTTGACCCAGAACACGGCCGCCAGCCCGAACGCCGAGCCGACGAACCCGAAAATGACCGGCCCGAAGACGCGCGTGAGATGGTTGACCGTCATGCGCAGCCCCAGCGCCTCGCCCGAACGGCCGGCGGCGGAATTGCTGAACATCTGCATGGTCACGATCGGCTGGCCGCACCCCATGCCGAGCCCGAACGCGAACGCGAGCAGTGACAGCGCCGTGCTGCTGCTGAAAAAGGGCACCAGCATGAAACTCAGCGCGCCGGCGAAGAATGCGCCCGCCAGCACCTTGTCTTCCTGGTACTTTGCAATCAGGCGCGGCAGGATCAGGCGCACCACGAACGCTGCCGCGGAATTCATCGCCAGCACGACACCGATGGCCGACGCCGAGAGGCCGGCGCCGTGCGCGTAAACCGGCAGGTAGAACTGGAAGAGATCCTGGCCGGTCTGCAGCAGGCTGCTGGTGGCGAGCGTTTTGCCGACACCCTTGGTCGCGAGCATGTCGAGCAGGCCGCCGCCTTCGCGCCGGGCGCGCCCCGTGCCCTTGGGCAGCGCATTGCCCCAGAAAACGAGCATGCCCAACGGTATGAGCGCCAGCAGTGCCAGGGGCAGGAAGGCAGCAGGGTAGCCGATATGCTCGATCGAAAATCCGGCGATCAGCGGGCCGGCGAAGCTGCCGATCGAGTTCGAGAGGCTGTAATTGCTGAAGTTGCGCGTGCGGCTTTCCGGCGTGCTCATGAGACCGACCACGTTCTGCAGCGACACGTTGTAGATGGAGAGCGACAGGCCGTTCGCCGCCGCCGCTACGAATATCGCCGGCAGCCCCGGCACGAAATACGGAATCAGCATGCCCAGCCCGCCGCCCAGCGCGCCGACCATCAGCAGCCAGCGCGAGCCGAAGCGGTCGGCCAGTTTGCCGGCGGGCCACGACAGCAGCGCGGGGAAGGCGGAGAAAGTCGCGGCGAGCAGGCCGACTGTGGCCGGTGCGGCGCCGAGATGCAGCGCGTAGAGCACGAGCATCACGCGCCCCGCGCGCATGCTGCTCATATTGAGCACACCGAGGGCGAGCGCAAAATTGATCGACATCGCGCAAGTCTACCGAACAATCGCGCGCGGAGTCATGCCGAAGCGACGCAAAAATGCGTTACGGGTAGTTCTGATCTCGTTTCAAAAATATAAAAACGACGATCAGCCGCAGATAAACGCAGATACACGCAGATGACTGTATATGAGCGCCCTCCATCCGACGTTAAGTTCTTTGATTTATCTGTGTTCATCTGCGGCTCCAATCTGTTTTTGAGGCCGCTTCTCGGTTTTTGCCGGCGCAGATTCAAGAACCGCCGGCTTATTCAATGCGGATGTTCGCCGCCTTGACGACCTTCGCCCACTTGTCGCGCTCGTTCTTTATGTGCGCGTCGAATTCGGCCGGGCTTTTGCTGACGGCGACTTCGAGGCCGGCGTTGGCGTAAATATTTTTTACGTCGGGCTCGGCGAGTATGCGCGCGAGTTCGGCGAACAGTTTTTTAATCACCGGCGCGGGCGTGCCGGCGGTCGTCAGCAGCCCGTACCAGCCGACGACTTCGAACCCGGGCACGGTCTCATTTATTGTCGGGATGTCAGGCATCGCGGGGTCGCGGCCGGCATTGCCGATCGCAAGCAGGCGCAAGCGGCCCGTTTTTATATGCGGCAGCAGCGCGCCGGCCGACGCGATTACGAGATCGATGCGCCCCGCGAGCAGGTCCACCGTGTATTGCGGACTACCCTTGTAAGCAATGTGCACCATCTCGATTCCGGCCATGGCCGCCAACAATTCTCCGGCGAGATGCGGCGAACTGCCGATGCCGGGTGAGCCGTAACGCAGTTGTCCCGGTTTCGCGCGCGCCAGCTCGATCAGTTCGCGCACGGATTTGACCGGCAGGGAAGGCGGCACGGTCAGGAGCAGGTTGTTGGTGGCCGTGAGCGTGATCGGCGTGAATGCGCGCAGGGCGTTGTAAGAAAGGCTCGTGACCAGCAGCGGATTAACCACCGTAGGGCCGGTTGCGCCGACGAGCAGCGTGTAACCATCGGGTGTGGCCTTCGCGACGATCTCGGCGGCGATGCTGCCGCCGGCGCCGGTGCGGTTGTCGACGACCACGGGCTGGCCCCAGGCCTCGGCGAGTCTGGCGGCCAGCGGACGCGCGAGGAGGTCGGTGACGCTCCCTGCGGAAAACGGCGTCAGGATGCGGATCGGCTTCTCCGGATAGCCGGCCGCGGCGGCAGTCAGCGTCCATGCGGCGCAGACGCCCGCGAATATGCGTGCGGTCAGCAAGGCCATTGCAGCATCTCCTCCCAATGCGGGGCCGGCCAAGGCCGCCCCGTTTATTTCAGGACTGCAGGACTGCTTTACGAGCCCCAGCGTTCGAGCTGGCCGCGGTCCACGCGCACGCGCTCGCCGACCCGGAAGTCGGAGGCGCCGTTTTTCTGCACCAGCTGGAAATCGCCGTCGTCCATGCGCACCGTGAATTCATAGCGCGTGTTGCTGACGCGGTTCTGCCATTCGTGGTTGCCGACCGAGCCCGCAAATGAATCGGCTTTGTTGCGTCCCGGCCCCATCGGAATATAGATGACGAGGCCGATAGGCGCGTCGGCGCCCGCGTTGGGGGTCGCGCCTTCGCGGTACTGCTGGACTTCGCGGATCGAGTTGATGGTGCCGCACTGTTTGCAGCGCATGATGATGCTGTCCGGCACCGGTGTCGCGCCGGCAGGCTGCGCGAACACTTCCGGCGGCGGCGCCAGCGTGATGACCGCGGCGGCAATCAACAGACGTAGCACGTCGCTTACTCCGGAACCTGCTGCAGATAAAACAGCGCGGAGAGCAGCAGGCTCGGTTGCCCGAAGTGGCCGAGCCAGCGCTCGTAGACTTCGGCGATCTCGCCGGAGCGGAACACCTGCGCCAGCGCGCGGTTGACCGCCAGCCGGAAGCCCGCGTCGTCGCGCGGCAGCGCGAGCGCGTACGGCTCGACCGAGAAGTCTTCATCGATGAGACGCAACGGCCGCGGCGAGCGGACGGAAGTCAGCAGGTTCATCAGCAGGAAGCGGTCGGAGGCGAACGCATCGGCGCGTCCTTCCGTCAGCAGGGCAAACCCCTGCTCGCGGGTGTCCACCCTGACTATCTCGGCTTTGACTTTGTTGCCGACGAGCGCCGCCAGCAGCGCTTTTTCGGTCGTGGTGTCGCGGATGACCGCAATGCGTTTGCCGCCGCTGTCGGCCATGCGCCGGACGCCGGAATCGGCCGCCACCAGCAGCGAGGCGCCGTCGACGAAAGTCATCAGGCTGAAGTCGACCAGTTCCTGGCGCGCGAACGACCAGCTTGTCGTGCCGCACTCGATGTCGACGCGCCCGCTGCGTACCGCTTCGATGCGCTCGCCCGTGGCGAGCGGCACCCACGTCGTTTTGAGTTGCGCGAGGCCGAGCTGGCGCTGGATTCCCGCCGCGATGCGCTGGCACAAGTCGACCGAATAGCCCTGCGGCGATTTGTCCGCACTGGCGAACGAGAACGGCGCGGAAGTCTCGAAGTAACCGAGCCGGATTTCGCCCGCAGTTTTGATGCGGGCGAGCGTGTCGGCCGCGGTGACCGGGCCGCACCACGTCAGCGGGGCCAGCAGCAGTAAAACTAACGGCGCGAATCTCATGGCGGAATTCTCCTTGCGCTTATTGCGTGCGATGCGAAAGCGTGAGATTACCGCAAAATCAAATGTCCCGTTCCCGCGCCGCTTCGCGACGGCGCCTCCCGCCCGGCGGCGTGCTAATGGAACGTCATCGCAAGCAGCGGGGAGGCGGCATGGTCCAGGAACACAAGCGCATTTCTGGATTGACCGGCAACGAATCCATACGCTTCTCGACTTCGGCCGACGTGGCGAAACTCTATTGCCAGGTCGATGCCGGATTCACCCCGATCAAATTCGTGTTCGGCAACGTGGCGTATTCGATAGGCCCCGGCGGCAGCATCATCGGCGGCCTGAAAAGCCTCTCGCCCGGCGTCTCCCGGCAAAGCGCGTCATGCGCGCCGCGCTCAATCCGGGCTGATGACCACCTTGGTCGCGAGATCGAGCCAGAATGCCACCAGGCGTTTGGTTTCCGCCTCGTGATCCTCGGGCGTGCTGCCGATGATGTCGTAGCCCGCGTCGTTCAGTTTGACGGTGACGTCGGGCATGCGCATCACTTCGACCAGCATATTGCGTAAAGTGCGCCGCACGGCGAGCGGCGTGCTCACCGGCGCGTGTATGCCCCAGATGCTGGTGACGTCCACACCTTTGAGTCCCGACTCTTCGAACGTCGGCACGTTGGGCACCGAAGGGTCGCGCTTTTTGCCTGTCACCGCGATCGCGCGGATCTTGCCGGCCTCGATTTGCGCGCGCGCTGAACTGATGCCGCCGAACTGCATGGCCAGGTGATTGCCGAGCAGGCTTTCCATTGCCTGTCCCGAACTCTTGAACGGCACGTGGATCAACTCGACGCCGGCCGCGCGGCTGAACAGCACGCCAGCCAGATGTGTCGATGCGCCTATGCCGCCTGAGCCGTAGGTGAGCTTGCCGGTATTGGCTTTCGCATGCTGGATGAGGCCCTTCACGTCCTGCGCAGGCACTGGCGTGCCGACGACGAGGATCACCGGCGACTGCGCGAGCATGGTCACGCCGTTGAAATCCTTGACCGCGTCGTAAGGCAGCTTTTTGATGATGGCGGGGTTCTGGTAGAACGCGTTGTCGGCGAGAAACACGGTGTAGCCGTCGGGTGTTGCGCGCGAGGCGAGTTCAGCGCCGACGACGGCCGCCGCGTCAGGACGGTTTTCAACCAGGAAGGTCTGCCCGCTGACTTTCTGCATGCCGGGGGAGAGCAGCCGCGCGATGATGTCCGAGCCGCCACCGGGCGAGCGCGGCACGATGACGCGGATCAATTTTTCCGGGTAGTTCTGCGCGCCTGCGTCATTTACGAAACCCGCGACGAGCAGCGCACTCATTGCCGCAATGGTGGAGCGATTCAGGTTATGCACGATGACTCCCTATGAAATTCCAATGCTAAACATTAGCCGCAGATGAACGCAGATGAAAAATACTTAAGGTCGCGATCGCCAAGTCCTTTGAACTTATTTGCGTTTATCTGCGGCTACAGATTTAGCTAAACGAACTTCCGTCCCCGCCACTTCTTTGGCTTGTCGCTGGGCAGCATCAACCCGCTGGCATCGACGCCGAGGTTGACGAAAGTTTTCGCCTGCTCGATAGCGCAGCGATAGCCTTCGAGCACCGGCACTTCCCAGCCCAGTGCGTTGAGTCGCTTTTGCAGATGGGGCTGCATCCAGAAGGCGCCGGAGCAGCCGAGCACGATGACTTCGGCGCCGTCGTCTTCGATCGCCGACACGGACGCGGTGATTGCCGCTTCCAGCATCTGCGATACTTCGCCGCGTTCGGCTTTGCCTTTCTCGTCCTGGATCGGCCGCTCGGTAAAGTCCGGCGGGCGCGGCAGCGGGAAATTGATGTTGCGCACCGACGCGCATTTTTCCTTGAAGCGGTACTGCACGACGAGATCGCACAAGTGCATGTTGTGCGCTTCCGAAATGTCGATCACGCTGAAGCGGTTGCCGAGCATCGCTGCGATGTGGAGCTGCGCGTTGAAACACGCGGTGACCGGCACGCCGTAGCGCCGGCCGATTTCGCGCGCCTCGATATAGCCGGGGTCGCCGCCGCCTAAAAGGACGATGCCGTTGTACTTGCCGCTCGCGCACGCTTCCTTGACGATAGGCAGCCGCGCCACGCCGACGATGGCGAACTCCTCGCGCGTCTCCACCGGCCAGTTGCCGTGCGGGTCCGTCGCGCCCTGGTGGACGTCCCATTCGACGTCCTCCAGCAGATGCGCGAAATCGGGGTAGTTCATCAACATCGATTCCTTGCCGCCCTGCATCGGCCGCAACTGGTACTTGGTGTTCCCCGACAGGTGGAAGGCCTGGATCATCAGGAAGCGGTATTTGGGAGTGGCTTTCGGCATGGGTGTCTCTGGATCTAATCAGTGGTGATTATGATACGAATTAGTCTTTCCCGGGGCAGCGCGGGGAACACCCCTTTCCATTGTTGCCCCCATTCCGTCCTTCCCCCGCTTTGCCGCTGTGATCGCCGGATGTCCCGGCTGGGCGAGGCGAAGTAGCAGGATAGACGATAGACGGCGTTTTAATGCTTTTACGCCTCTCGTGTCTCGCCTGGCGCCTCTCGGCAAGCACGTCTCTCGCCCCGTGCTAGTGGGGAGAGGGGGGCGGGCGCTACCGCACCGATCGCAACCACTTGAGATTGCCATCCTCGATGTTGTACAAGCTGACCGCCCCGCGCACGAGCTCGCCCGCGCCGTCGAACGTAATCGGCCCGGTATAGCCCTCGTAATCCGTGGCGCGCAGGGCTTCGGTGATGGCGCTTTTGTCGAGCGAGCCGGCGCGCTCGATCGCGGCGACTATCACTTGCACCGCGTCGTACGCGTACATCGAGGATCCTGTGCCCGGCACGTTGAAGCGGCGCGCGAGGCGGCCCCCGTAGCGCCACCCGAGCGGCAGGTGCTCCATCCACTCGCCCGGCACGCCGCAGGTTAGAAGGCGGGCGCCGTTCCCCGCCAGTGGAGCAATCTGCGCCGTGCACGCACCCTCGACGGCGACCACCGGTATGTCGAGGCCCGCCTGCGCGAGCTCGGCCAGCAGCTTGCCGCCCGCATGCTCCGCCCCGGCATAGAACACGACGTCGGGTTGCGTCCCGGCTAGCGTTTTGACGAGGGCCGCCAGCGATGCGGGCCTGGACGGAACAACGTCGTACGAGACGGTATTGATCAGCGCATTCACGGTGCGCGAACTGAAGCTGCGCGCGTGACGCTCCCCGTACAAGCTGTTTTCGTACACGATGGCAACGGATTTCGCCATGAGATCTTTGGACACGTATTGGAACAGCGCGTCGACCACGCGGTCTTCGGTTGCAATCACGCGGAAGCTCTGCCGCGCCTCCGGTGCGTAGAGCAAGGGGTTGCTGATCGCGGGTTGGATGACGGGAAGATTGTTCTTCGCGTACGCCGCCGCCGCGGGGATGCCGGTAACCGAAAACGAATGGCCGATGACCGCCACCGCGCCGGCCGTGTTCATCGCCTCCGCGACGCGGCGCGCCTCTGCGGAGTCGCGCTTGTCGTCGGCCACCAGCAGCTCAAGCGGCCGCCGCCGGTTGCCGATCTGCACGCCGCCGCGCGCGTTGATTTCCTCGACCGCCATGCGCACGCCGCGCTCGAGATCGGTGGCGATGAATGCAACCGGCGCGGGCGACAGCGTGCCGGCGAAGCCTATGCGCACCGCGTCGGCAGCGGCTGTGCCGGGCGGCCTGATGCGCTTCATGCTGACCTGGCCCCGGCGCTCGGTACTTTCTTCGAGCGTCGCCAGCGGCGGCGACGGATGTTTGGGCGACCACAGCAGGTTATAGCGGCTGAAGCGCAGCAGGCCTATCGAGATGATGCGGTCCTCGTACGTGAGTATGGTGACCCCCGCCTCGACGTCGCCCCCGGGAGAGGACTGCTGCCACAAATATTGGCGCACGCCGGTGGGCAGCCTGCGGTCGTATTGCGGCG
>Ga0114966_10001065_pt1 | contig 25550 bp, 21 predicted proteins | sample M_130207_XF_Meta_FD_87029 | JGI IMG/M metagenome (GOLD analysis project Ga0114966, IMG submission 87029) | Freshwater microbial communities from Lake Montjoie, Canada to study carbon cycling - M_130207_XF_MetaG | ecosystem: Environmental > Aquatic > Freshwater > Lake | place: Lake Montjoie... | reverse complement strand
CACGCAGAACGCAGAAAAGCTCATCCAATGAGTTTTCACACAGGCTCGCGCTTTGTTAGGCGTCGACGTGGATTGCAATGTTTTAGCAAGAGGCACAATTTGGCAACGGAGGAACCATGAATATGCACCTCAATGCCCAGGTTTTAATAATTGGATGTAATCGTTGCACGTGGTAATGCGGATCGTAGAGCATTTAGGAACTCATCATGTTCCGGCCTGAACGTACCGAACGCCCATTCTGGCGGAGTCCAAGTGACAAAAAGTTTTGAATTGCGATTCGCATCTTCAACTAGAATTGTAACCCTGATTCCTCTTCCGCTTTCTCGGTTTGTTAAGGCTTGTATTAAGGGGCGGAATCCAGTGATAATACCACTCTGTGGATCTGTATGGGGTATCTGAAACCCATTTTGAACAATGACGCGCGTCACCGCACGGTAGACATCATTTTTCGGGGCGCTTACATTTACTTGCGTTCTTGTTGTGCTCGCGCAGCCTGTTAAAAGAAGTATATTCAACAGATATGTAAATATGTATTTCGGCATAATAAACGTTTGTGTTTAGCGGGCTGCTATTGGTCCAGACTTAAGCGTGAGTTAAGCAAAGGGTGCATAAAGAAAAAGCCTAACATTGAAGATCATTCACAGATCGTGAGGTTTGTCAGCACCTTTATATCCGACAGTTTGGTGGGAAAAGTACGGGGTGTGGCACTCATGCGTGTGGTTTTACACTCCTATGTTGGAATCAGGCAACAAAAATGTGGATTTGCTCCAACATAGGAGGGTAAAATTCATGTGTGAATATTCCAAATCCTGAACCAAGTCTGGAGGAGAGGCTGCGCGGCGTGATCCGCCTGAAGCAGTGTGCTCGAAAGACGGAGAGGTTTGTACCCTCCAAACCGTGATGCCGACGGAGCCGAGCGAAGAGAGACCGACAGCCGCCAGGCTGCCCGCAGGGCAAGTGCAGCGCAGTCAACACGCGGAATGACACGGAAAGCTGAGCGCTGATTGCTTGATTCTGATTCCGTGTGTTCGGTGTGTTCCGTAGGCCCTCCTAGTTCGCCCCATGCAACGCAGCCAAACTTTATCCGCCTCATTCTCAAGGCGTCCGGTGCGGTACCGTTTTTTCGGCTCGACGACTGGCGGGGTGGCATGATTGAATTTCATTAATTCACGCGTCCAACCCCGCGTGAAGGGTGCGCAGATGATTCTCCAAGATCGCTCGTCCCCACAGGCAGGCTCGCGCGCCACCTGGATGGAGAAGGCGTGTCGGGTGCAGACCGCCAACGCCACGGCATCCGCCGTTGCAGCAGAGGCAATGCCTCAAACCGAGTGCGTGGAACCCCATGGCACGGCGTGCGCTGCCCCAAACCGGTATCGACGACACCCATCGCAGATCGTGCAGTGCCCCAAAGCGATAGCGCCGAACCCCATTGCAGCACGTGCCGTGGTCCAAACCGGTAGCGACGCCCCTCGTTGTACCACGTGCGATGCCCCAAACCGGTATCGACGACCCCCATCGCAGCACGTGCGGTGCCCCAAAGCGATAGCGCCGAACCCCGTGGCAGCACGTGCAGTGCCCCGCGCAGCCGTTTTTGACCCTCTCGCAGATGCCACAGTGCCCCGCGTGGCGGTTTTTTGGGGCCTTGCAGAGAAGACAACCGATTCACGATGAAAACCTTAACCTGGGACTCCGGCTACACTTGGGATGACCCCAATCTGCGCTGGGGCGACCCCTCCTACATTCTCGAACCGGGCGACCCCGGCTACACACCACCCACACCCACCACCACCCCACCGAAGAAAGGCAAGCACACCATGAGCAATAATCCCATCTCACGTAACAACAAGGTTGTCCTGGCTCTGGCCGAGGATGCCGCCGACGGCGCCACCGCCATCCAAGACAGCGTGAACCTGAAACAGACGCGGGACACCGATCTGCGCACCCTCATCGCCACGCTGAAGGGCAATCCCACGGCCCCGTCTGGCAGTCCGGCCTTTCTGGGCCTGAACTTTCTCTACGATCAGGCCAAACTGGCCGCCGCTGCCGCCGCCACGGCGCTGAGCGCCAAGAACGCGGAGGTGAAGGATTACCTGACCGATGCGCGCGACGTGCTCAAAAAGATCCTCGGCACGGACTGGTCTCCCGCGTGGGTGACGGCGGGCTTCACCAAGCCCGGCTCCACCGCTGTGCCTACCACGCAGGATGAGCGCTTCGACAGCATCTCGATCATTGCCAACTACTTCACGGTGAATCCCACCCACGAGTCCCCCGGCCCTGCCCCGCACCCCATCATCACTGCCGCCCGGGCGCAGACCTTGCACACGGCGCTGAGCGATGCGCGTGCGCTGGACAATGCACGCGGTGACGCCCAAGAAGCCGCCAAACTCGCACGCGACGCGGCCTTTGACACGCTACGCAGACGCCTCATCGCGCTGGTGGATGAGTTGTCCCTGCTGCTGAGCGATGAAGACCCGCGCTGGGAGACCTTTGGCCTCAATGTGCCCGCCAATCCGCGTGCGCCCGATCCGGCAGAGAATCTGGTGCTCAGCCTGGCCGGGCCGCATCAAGTGCTGGCTGAGTGGGATCGTGGCACACGTAGCAATGACAACCGCGTGCTGATCCAAGTGGTGGGCGTGGACGCGCAATACCGCGAATACAGCAAGAGCGGCGACGCTACCGATGAGCTGATCAAAGCCCTGCCAAGTAACGCGGCGCTGAAGGTCAAAATCATCGCCCTCAACAGCGGTCTGGAAGCCAGCAACGGACCCGAGGCGCAAATTTCCGTGCCGTGAGACATGACGGCACGGGAAACCAGGGGTGGTGCCCTGGGGGTTCGTGCGGGCAAAACAGCGGGGCGGTCTTGCGTTTGAGGCCGCCCCGCTCGTGGGAGCAGATGGCGTTCGAGCCTGCGCTTGACAAAGTTTTACCCGCCGGTGCTGCGGAGGATGAGATTGACGATGGGGGGCGGGACGAACCAGCGGGAGCGTTCGAGGATCTTGCCGGTCTTGGGCTTGGAGTAGCTGGATTTGCTGGAGCTTTTCTTGCTGGTCTTGGGCTTCGGCGTTTCGGGATCGGTGGGATCGACGAGGAGGGTGTCCACGACCACGGCGGCGGTGGGGGTGCTGGGCGGGGTGACCTGGTGCCGGATGGCGTAGTAGGAGACGGCTTTGCTACCGCCGGTGATGAAGTTGTAGGTGTGGTAGCCGGTGCCATCGACTTCGTTCGTCACGCGGGCACGTGAGCTGGAGTCCACCAGCAGAACGCTGACGACCTGCTCGTTTTTGTCCGTGATGAGGTGCAGATGGTCGTAGCCGCCGGGGAAGACGCCGGAGAAGTCATGATCGGTGAGGGAATCAAAGGGTAACCCGGCAGTCGTGATTCTGGATTTGGCGCACTGCAGGGTTTCGAGCTTGAGGAGCTTTTTCACGGTTTCCACCTGGGTGAGGAAGGGAATGCCGGGGTAAACTTCGAGCGATGCCGAGGCGGTGGTGGTGTCGCTGGGGGTGCCGATGGTGCCAAAGATGCGGGCAAGATCCTTGCGCGTCATGTCGCCGCCGCTGCGCGGCGAGCTCCAACTGCTGGCGAGCTGGATTTGAACGGTGGCGGCGGAGATGGGAATTTCCTTGGGCACCGACGGGGTCAAAGCAGGCATCGGCGTGGTGGTAGCCGAATTGGGGGCCGTGGCGGGTGCCGGTGCCGGCGTCGCTGTTGCGGGCGCCGGCGGCATCGCGGCGGGGGCACCTGCTGGGACGGCGAGTTTGATTTGATCCGCCTTGCTGATGAGGATCTGCGGTTTCTTGCTCGCGTCGCGGGAGACGGTGATGCGGCCGGTGAGGGTGACGTCTTTGCCCTCGTACTGCTTCACATCGCCCACGTCGGCCTGTTTGCTGGCGAAGATGACCCCCGCGAAGGTGTGTTGCGGGAAAATGCCGCCGAGATTCACATACGTCGTGCCCGAGCTTGAGGTGGAGACGCCGAAGACCTTGCCGGTGATGGTGGCCTCTTCACCGACATGGTTCGCGGCCTCGGTGTCGGTATAGACCGCTGGCTGCTGGCCGGAGGCGGCCATGGCTCCAAGAGCGAAAACGAGGGTGATGAGTTTGAAGTTCATAAATCTGGGCCCGCATGCTGAACGGGCGGCGGAGAAGCGTCAATGCATTTGCCGTGCCTGTTTTGACGGGTGTTTCATGGTTTTTCTGCGCAGAAACAAAAACGCCCTCTCCCGAAGGAAGAGGGCGCTGAGTAAGAACGATTCGATCTCGAAACCGATTACGCGACGATCGGATGCAGATTGTCTTTGCACCACTGGCCGTTTTGCTTGGTGACGCCATCGGGGTCATCGACGGCGACGTGGGCTTCGTCTTCGCAGATGATCCAGCCGGAGTAGTCGCGGGCGACGAGCCATTCGGTGATCTTGTGGAAGTCGAGCTTGCCGGTGCCCATCTGCGCCCAAGGCTCGGCGCCGTTGCCAGAGAAGTCCTTGTAGTGAATGTGGTTCACGAGGTGCTGCCACTTGTTGAGCGTGGCGATGACATCCATGCCGCCGCGGATGATGTGGCCGACATCGGGGGTCCAGCCGGTGACTTTGGGGTCGAGGCTGCTGAGGACGACATCGTAGTCTTCCTGCGTGCGGACGAGCGAGGCGGGCGGGCTGTTCGGATGGTAGGAGGCCTTGATGCCGAGGTCGGCGGCGCGCTTGGAGACGGCGTTGACGTTTTTGGCGATGTTCAGGCGGCGGCTCTGAAGGTTGTCTTTGCGACCGCTAGGCAGTGTGACGGTGCCGAGCATGGAGCCGGGGAAGTGCTTGAGGAAGCCGAGGGTGAAGTCAGCGGCTTCCTTTTCATTCGGGGCTTCGGTTTCACCATCCCAGGCGCAGACGAGGGCGAGGCCGGCGAGCTGCATGTTGTGCTTTTGCAGCACGTCCTTGAGCTTGATGGGATCGCAGAAGTCGCCGAGCCAGTATTTGCAGCAGCCGAGGGCGCTCTGGGAGATTTCGAGGACCATCGGCTCGATGCCGGTGAAGCCTGCTTCTGAGGCGACCTTGATCATGTGGTCGAGTTTGTTGTCGTAGCCTTTGCCGGTGCCCTGCATGAACCAGGTATAGACTTCGGAGCCGAATTGGATTTTGCCCATGGTGTGTTGTTGGTGGAGAGGTTGCGTTGGAATGAACAGCGGGCGCGATGGCCAGCAGGCGCGCATTTGAGACGAGTGGTGGCGGATTGTCGAGAGGCAAAAACGCGTGAGAGACAGTCAATTCGCCGTCTCCGGCGGCGGTGGCAGCGCGGCTGGGATGTCCATGGTGTCGCGGTGGCGGATGTCGTGCACGATCTCAGAAAGTATGAAGATACTCTCGCGCCTTTTGGTCTTGGTGAGGGTGAGTGGAATGCGCAGGGTGCCGCGAGAAAGTCCAGTGCGGCGCATGACCACGACCTCGGCATCGAGGACGATGTCGTGCTGCTTTTTGGCATCGAGGCTGATATTTGGCCCAAGCAGCAGACTGGCGCGGGTGTGGCCGGCGGTTTGAGTGGGCTTGAACTCGGCACGGCCTGCAAAGCCGCGAGCTTCCATGGGAGCAGCGAATTGATCTTTGCTGCTCAGGCGCAGGCGCTTGATTTCAAACCAGCGCTGATCGCCGTCCTGCCCGAAGGCATGCAATCGGAGCTGGTAAGGGCCGATTTCGGAAACCAGCGCTCCGCCAACGACCATGGCACTCAGGGCAACGCCGGATTCCTTGCCCTGCGGGATGAACTCTGCCCGGAAGGCGCTGCCGCCGAGGCTCGGAGCCGGGCTGCTGGCCTGATACTCTTGTCGGGTGGTGAACACATGGACACAGGAAGGCAGTAGCATAAGGCAGAGGAGGGGTAGCAGGGGGCGCATGAAGGCCAAAATGGGGGTGGGAAAGGCTGTGGGCGAGCCTGAATTCATGTGGGCCGAAAGTTTGGAGAAGGAAATCAATAAGTCTTATTGACAGTATTGAGTATGTTTTATATAATTACTGTAATATGACATTTCGGAGAGTTGCCACCCTGTTTGCCGCTTTAACCCTGCCTTTTGGCACGGCGAAGGCTTTGAATTGGAATGAACTGACTCCTGGTAATGGCGACCTGTCGGGCAATGGCATTAGTCCGACTTCAATGGGCATATTTTCGAATGGTTCTAACTTAATCGAAGGAACGGTTTCAGGTTCTAACGGTGTGGCCACTGACGTGGATATTTGGTCCTTCACGATTGCCGCCGGCTACTATCTGTCGGGTATCAATCTAGTTTCCTACTCAGACAACGGCTTCGGAGCCCCCTTGGGAAGTATCAGTTCATTCATGGCCATAGATGATGCTACCACGATCAACACCAGTGACCCGTCTCTGCATTTGAGCAACGGGCTATGGAACGAGCAGTCACCGGACGGCGGTGCGACGACCTTTACCGATATGCTTGCCATCCTCAGAGCGGGGCCAGCATTCGGCGGAACGGGGTTCAGTGGATCGCCGGGTGCCGGCGACTACACTTTTTGGGTCCAAGAGACCGCATCTCCAGGAAACTCGCTGAACATCAGCTACTGCATCGACTTCGTAGTCACCCCTGTCCCTGAGCCGGGCAGCGCCGTTCTCTTGGCCGCTGCGGGCATACTGTTGATGATCCGGCGCCGGAGCAGGCTTTGAAGAGCCGAAGGCAGTTTGCAAAGCGCTGGCTCCGAAGTTAGAGCGCGTGCACATGATTCGGAATTTCCTGTTCGATTGGTCTGGCACGCTGGCAGACGACCTGCCCAGCGTGTTGCGTGCCGTGAACGGCATGCTGCGTTCCGCCGGACAAACCGAACTATCGCGCGAGGAGTTTAAGAGGCGGTTTCGCCTGCCTTACACCGAGTTTTTCGAGGAAATGCTGCCCGGAATCCCGCTGGCTCGCCTTCAGCAGCTTTACCTCGATCATTTTCCGCATGCTCACGAAGGTGTGAAACTGCTGCCGCATGCGGCGGAGTTCATTCAGTACGGAGCCGCCACGGGGCGACGCATGGTGGTGCTGAGCAGTGCGCCGATGCAGCATGTGGAGGCCCAGGCTGAGGCGCTTGGGGTGCGGGATGCGTTTGAAGTCATGCGCTGCGGCGTCATCGACAAACGCACCGAAATCCACTCCCTTCTGGCTGAACTCGACATGTTGGCCGCAGAAACGGCGTTTATCGGTGACATGCGCCATGACATTGATGCCGGCAAGGCCGCTGGCGTGGTCACGATTGGCACCTGCACTGGTTATGAGAGTCCTGAATTGCTGCTGACAGCAGCGCCAGACATGTTGGTGCAGGATTTGTCGCGGTTGCCTGCATTGCTCGGTGGTTTGGAGGTGAAGGGGGATTTTGCCCCAGTCTCCACCGTGGGGGCACTGATCCTGAATCGGGCAGGGGAGATGCTGCTTATTCGCACGCACAAGTGGAGCCACCGTTGGGGTATTCCCGGTGGCAAAATCAAACGCGGCGAAAGCTGCGAGCAGGCGCTGATCCGCGAAATCACCGAGGAAACGGCTCTTACGATCAGTGGCATCGAATTTGTCATGGTGCAGGACTGCATCGAGCCGCCTGAGTTCCAGCGCTCCGCGCATTTTCTGCTGCTCAACTACGTGGCACATTGCCTGTACGACGACCCGCAGGTGGTGCTAAACGAGGAGGCTCAGGCATTTCAATGGCTGCCGCTGGCCGCAGCCTTGCGGATGGATTTAAACATCCCAACCCGCATCCTCATCGAAGAATGCGTGCAGCGTGGACTTGTGTCATGATCCCCCCATGAATCCGCCTGATGAAATTCACCTGTCCGCGCTGCGACTGACCACACACGTAGGGGTTCCCGAGGCTGAGCGTGCTACCAGCCAGGTGCTCGAAGCAGATATCGTCATTCGCGTCGCTGAACGGTTTGAGGCCATGGGTGATGAAATCGCCGCCACCATCGATTACGCCGTCGTTGCCTCCCGCTTGCAAGCGCTCGCTGCCGAACGTCCGCGCAAGCTGATCGAAACCCTTGCAGCTGAGATGGCGGCCTGCCTGCTGGCTGAATTTAAAGCCATCGGCGTCACCATCGAACTGCGTAAACGCATCCTGCCTGACACGGAGCACGTGGCGGTGCGTCTGGTGCGTGGGATTTGAACCATAGTGCTGCCAAGCGGGTCAGACTTCCATCTTGCCAGTCACAACCACACCGACTAGTATCGCCACCACTTTAAAAATCAATTTTGCCAAACAATGACATCTCTGCGCCTTCTCTTTGCCGCTCTGCTTGCCTCGACCACGCTGGTATCCTGTGGTTCCTTTGCGCACGCCGATTCCCGCAACCCCACGGTTTCCCAGCAGGACGCCTATGACGTCAGTTGGGGGATGCCACCGCGCAAATCACACGGTAGTCCAAAGCTGAAGTATCAATACAACGCCAACGCCAGGAACGACATACCTCAGCCGATGACAATGCCGCCTTCGGCTCCAGCTGCCCCGGCTGCTGCACCCGCCCGTTCCGCAGCTCCAAGTCCTGCTCCGATTAGCCCGACAATTCCTTCCACCCTGCGCTAGCAGTTTATTTCATCCTCCTTCAACGCGAACGTCACGTGAAGAATCTGTCCCTAACCTGCCTCCTTGCCATTGGCTGCCATGCAGCTTTGAACGCTCAGCAACTGAAGGCGCCTGATAAACTCCAGCCTACAGCAGCGGAGACTCCAGTTTCGCCGGCATCACCTGCGTCCGCAGTCGAGAAACTGGCCGAAGAAGCGCAGAAGTCGCTCTATCAGTCAGTGGACAAAGCCGGTGGCGCAGCCAGCACCAAAAGCACTCCAGGTTCCAGTTCCTCGATGCGTCTTCCGTCTCAGCGGCCTGACGATCCCTCTCAGTGGGCGAAGGATTCGGTGCGTAAGATCGCGGTCATGGATGTCGCCTTTGGTGGCACGCGTGAAACCGTGATGATCGAATTGTTTCCGAATGATGCACCACAGACGGTGAGCAATTTCATCGATCATTGTGACAGCGGCTTCTACAACGGCCTAGCCTTTCATCGCGCCATCGAAGGCTTCCTCGTACAAGGCGGCGATCCACTCACTTCGGATGAATCTTCCCGTGAAAAATGGGGCACCGGAGGCGAAGACAAAACCATTCCTGCTGAGATCAAGCGACCCCACCGCATCGGTGCGGTGGCAATGGCCCGACGTGCTGACAAGGTCAATCCTGATAGACGTTCCAATGGTTCCCAGTTCTACGTATCCTTGGGCAATTATGGTGCGATCGACGGCAAGTACACCGTGTTTGGTCAGGTGGTTTCCGGCTTGGAAGCCATGAAACGCATCTCAATCATGCCTGTCGATGCAAACGATTGCCCCATCGCTCGCATTGAGATCAAGTCCATCAAAGTGATCGAACAAAAGGGTCCGATGCAGGTGCAGCCGGAGCTTGCGGGTGAAGGCCAGCGTTACAGCAAGCCAGACTCAGCTAGAGGATTCGTTAGCCGTTTCCTGCATCGCGTCTGGTAAGTGCGTGATTCACTTTGCCAAAATCTCGTAGCAGACTGCTTCGAGATCATTGCGAAGGATTAGCCAGCGTCCTGCCAGAGTGGGTGGATTCCATGTCTTGGTGCTCAGCGCTTCAAGGCGGGATACTTCCTCCAGTCGTTCGGGATTGGCTTTGATCAAAGCGACGTAGCCTTTTTCGGCCTGAATCAGCAGCCATTGCCCGCCCACTCGTATCTGCTGACCAAAACCATAGCGTCCTTCACGCCAGCCACGTTCGCCCGTGCTCAAATCCACGCAGCACAGCGTGCCTTCGTCAATCGCATAGGCGTGTGTACCAAACACACTCGCGCTACTGAACTTGGTGCGCGGGGCACTGGCACTCCACACCGAGGTGCCGCTTAGCTTGCCTGTCGCATCCGCCTTGATTTCCAGTAGATGGCTCTTCAAGCCGTAACTCGATGTCACCAGCAACCGATCCGGTGCAGTCTGCACCGGTTGCGCGACCTTCGGAAAACCTCCCGACCATTCAAAGTGCCACAGCACCGTCCCAGTCGCCGGATCATGGCCGGTCACAGACCCGCTGTTCACATTCACGATCTGCTCACGTCCTGCCAGCTTCAGGAATACGGGAGAGCTGTAATTGCCTCCATCGTTGCCCGCTTGCCACGCGATCTGTCCATCCTCACGGCGGTAGGCGATGAGCGAGGTGCCATTCTTACCCCCGCTACAAACGACCGCATCACCCACGATCAGCGGAGATGAGCTCTTGCCCCATTGTAGATTTTCAGACGCTGTGTCTTTCAGCGTGTCATTGCTCCAGCGCACCGCACCTGTCACCAGATCCAGGCAGTTCAGCAGACCTTTGGCACCGATGGTAAAAACCAAGCCCTTGGGCACATCCACTGTCGGTGTCGCTCGTGGACCAATGCCACCCATGGCTTCATCAAATCGGACCTGGTCTGTATGCGACCACAGTAGTTTGCCTGTGGCGATGTTATAGCACGTCACGCACTCTTCCTCACCGCGTTGTTCTTGCGTGATCGCACGGTTGTCGGCCACTGCGAAGCCCGACCAGCCATCTCCGACCGCGATACGCCAGACTTCGCGTGGTGGGAATGCCTTCCAATCTGTTTGCCAGTCCGGTTCAGCAAGCACGCCATCTCCCTGAGAACCAAGAAAGCGCGGCATGTTTGCCACGTCGGCAGGCACCGCATCCAGCGCAGCTTTGCCTGCAATGTTATGCAACGCCGGCAAATTCACCTTTTGATGCCAGCGCCAGGCCAGACTCGGAAACGCCGATCCATCCGCTGATCCATCGTAACGAAATGAAGCGAAGAAGATTGCCAGGCATGCAATCACCACCGCCAACCGCTTCATGCGCTGACCTTTAAGCCGTAGCGACCACCAAAGCCCCATTATGAGCAACCAGAGCGGCAGCAGCACCATCACTGACAGAGAGCGCATTACATGATCATTGATCCAGAGCCACGCCGTGACACTGGCGAGGATCAGAGTGAGAAAGAGCGGGAATTTGGGAACCATGGTAGGTCAGTCTTTACGTTGGATTGAGTTCAAAGGAAACTGCTGGCGCAAATGAACGTATGACTCATCCTTCAACCGCTCCAGCCAACCATCATGAAACAAATCATTCTTTCTCTCCTCGCAGCCTCCAGTTTGATCGCCGCTGACCACGTGGTCTATGAACCCGCCGGTGCGGCTAAAGGTAAGCACATCGTCCTGCTCTCTGGGGATGAAGAATATCGCAGTGAGGAGGCCATGCCCATGCTCGGTAAACTTCTCAGCCAGCGCCACGGCTTCAAATGCACCGTGCTCTTCAGCATTGGAGCGGATGGCACCATTGATCCCGCTGCTGGGGCCAGCTTGAGCCATCCTGAAGCGCTCGATTCAGCCGATGCCATCGTCATGCTGCTGCGCTTCCGTCATTGGGATGAGGCAACCACCAAGAAATTTCAAGCTGCCTTCAATCGTGGTATTCCCATCATCGCACTCCGCACCAGCACGCATGCTTTCGCTGGTTATGCCAAGGACAGCCCCTTCGCCGCTTGGAATTGGAACAACGAGGAGGGTGGCTGGGGCCGCAAAGTGTTAGGCGAAACCTGGGTCAGTCACTGGGGTAAGCATAAGTTTGAGGCCACCAAGGGCATTATTGAGCCCGCCAATGCGAATCACCCCATCCTGCGCGGTGTGAGCGATCTGTTTGCCAATAGCGATGTCTATGAAGCCGCTCCGCCTGCCGATTCCGTGATTCTCGCTCGTGGTCAAATCCTCCAAGGCATGACCGCCGATACACCGCCTGCTGCTTATGCCAAAAAAACCAAGGCTGGTGCCGAACAAGACGTGAACACGCCCATGATGCCCGTCGCCTGGGTCCGAGTGGTGAAAAATGATGCTGGAGGAGAAAATAAAATCTTCTGCACCACCATGGGTGCCGCGACCGATCTCGCCAGCGAAGGCACTCGCCGAATCGTCGTCAATGCCGTCTTCTGGGGCCTCGGCCTCGAAGTGCCGGAAAAAGCCGAAGTGACCCTGGTGGGAGACTACCAGCCCACGATGTACGGTTTCGGGACTTTCCAGAAAGGCGTTAAGCCCGAGACTCACGAACTGGCAAAGTAATCGGCTCTACTAATTCAGCTCAAAAACAAACGGCAGTCCTTGGGCTGTCATCATTTGCTTCTCTTTGGCCATGAAGCGTTCGGCTAGTTTGGTGAAGCTGCCGTCGCTGCGCATACGGGCGAGGACTTCGTTGACCTTCGCCTTGAGTTCGTCATTGCCTTGTTTCAAGCCGACCGCCCACACTTCCTCGCGCAATGGTGTGAGCAGGGCGCGAGTCTTTTCGGCATGCTTGGCTTGGTAGTTCATGATGGAAAGTTGGTCGTAAATCCACGCATCGACATTTCCGTTCACCACCTCCATGACGCACGACACATCGGCATCGAGGGCGATGATCTTGGCTTCGTTTAAATTCTGTCTCGCCCACGTTTCGCCCGTGGTGCCGAGGCGGACGACGATTTTGCGCCCTGCTGTCTTCAAATCGGCGGCGTTTTGGAGCGTGGAGTCTTTGGCAGCCAGGATCGACAAGCCGGTCGTCACATAAGGCTCGGAGAAATCGATCGATTTGCGTCGTTCCGGCGTGGCAGTCATAGACGATAGCACGAGGTCGATGGAGCCGGTGCGCAGCGCGGTGATGAGGCCGTCAAAGTTGATGTTTTTGAATTCCACCTCACGCCCGAGCGCCTTGCCGATCTCACGGCCGACCTCAATGTCCACGCCGCTGATCTGGCCGTTTTCATCGACATACTCAAACGGCGGATACGTCGCATCGGTGCCAATGATGAGTTTGTTGCTGCGTGAGCAGGCGCAAAGGGTGAACAACAGGCTTAGGGCAAGGAATCGAAGCATGGCGTAAAATTTAAGCGTTCAAGTCACCGGCGAAATCACTCGGCATGCGCCAGTCGCCACGCGGGGAGAGCGCCACGGAGCCGACTTTGGGACCATCCGGCACGCTGGAGCGCTTGAACTGATTTTGCGAAAAGCGTTTAAAGAACAGCGCGAGCCATTTGGCGATGGGTTCGTCGTTGTATTTGCCCGCAAAGGCCTGCGCAGCCAGCCAGCGGATCTTTTCGGCGTTGCTGCCGTGACGCACGAAGTGGAAAAGGAAAAAGTCATGCAACTCATACGGCCCGATGGTGTCCTCGGTCTTCTGTTGCAGCGATTCATCCGCCGCAAGCGGCAGCAACTCCGGCGTGATCGGCGTATCGGCGATGTCACGCAGGATCGCACCCGCTTTGTCGGCAAACGGGCCTTCCGCACACCATTCAATAAGGTAACGCACCAGCGTCTTCGGCACGCCGGAGTTCACATGATACATCGACATGTGGTCGCCATTGAACGTGCACCAGCCTAGCGCCGCCTCGGACAAATCACCGGTGCCGACAACGATGCCGCCGGTCTTGTTAGCGATGTCCATGAGGATCTGCGTGCGCTCACGTGCCTGCGAGTTCTCATAAGTCGCGTCGTGCTGCTGTTCGGAGTGTCCAATGTCCGCGAAGTGCTGTCGCACCGCCTCGTTGATCGAAATCGTGCGCAGTTCAATGTTCAATGCCTCGGCAAGTTGTTCCGCGTTGCCCTTCGTTCGCGTCGTGGTGCCGAAACCTGGCATCGTGATCGTCAAAGCCGCACTCATCGGCATGCCAGCACGTTTGAGTGCTTCCAGCATCACCAGCAAAGCCAACGTCGAGTCGAGGCCGCCGGATAAACCGAGCACGGCGGTCTTGGCGCGAGCTTGTTTGAGCCTGCGAGCCAGTCCGGTAGCTTGGATTGCGAAAATCTCCTCGCACACCGCCGCACGATCCACTTTGGCCGAAGGCACGAAGGGATGCGCCGAGATCGTGCGCAGCAGTTTGTCATCGCCACCCAACGCGGGGCCAAGATCGAACACAATTCGACGAAAACCGATGCTGCCTGCCTCATCGCGGAACGACGAGCTTTTCAATCGATCATGCGCGAGATGTTGCACATCGACATCGGTGACGATGGCACGTGTCTCGAAGGAAAAGCGTTCGTTCTCGCCTAGCACGATGCCGTTTTCAGCCACGAGGCAATGACCTGAATAAACCACGTCTGTGCTCGATTCACCCGCTCCGGCTCCAGCATAAACATAACCCGCCAGACAGCGTGCTGCCTGCTGCGCCACGAGGTGACGACGATATGGCGCCTTACCCAAAACCTCCGTACTGGCCGATGGATTAGCCAGCAGCATGGCTCCCGCGAGCGCGAGATGGCTTGATGGCGGGATCACCGTCCACAAGTCCTCGCAAATCTCGACGCCGAGCACAAAGCCGGGCAGATCCAAAGCTTCAAACAAAAACTCCGCACCGACGGGCACATCCACCCCATTTAAGCGTACGGTAATTGCATTCAGCGTGTGCGCTGGCGAAAACCAGCGTCGTTCGTAAAACTCGGAGGAGTTCGGTAGAAACGTTTTTGGCACCAGTCCGAGTACGCGGCCCTTCGCCAGCACCGCCGCCACGTTGTAAAGCCGATCCTGCACCAGCAGTGGCAGTCCCACGACCAAAACCACCGGCAGATCATGCGTCGCCTCTGCCATTTCGCTCAAACCATGCACCGCAGCCGCTCTCAGCGCCTCGGTATGAAACAAATCCGCGCAGGAATAGCCGGTGAGGCTCAATTCCGGGAAAACCACCAGCCTGCAACCCCGATGCGCCAGCGAGCGTGCCTCACGCGCGAGAATCGCGACATTCTTCGCCACATCGCCCAGCACCAGTTCCGGCGACACCGCAGCCACCCGAACGAAACCAAGGCGTTCGCGGGTGGAAGTCGGGAAAGGGGATGCCTGCTGCATGAGGGAGCTTAGCACGCGGTGTTTGGGGTGCGCGAGGAGGAATTCACTCCGTCACGACTCGTGCCTTCAACTCCGCCGTCGGCATCATGCAGGTCTCGTCTTTGCCGAACCAGCGGTAACGATTGCGGGCGATAAAGAAGTAGGCGGCATCCCGCAGCGCTAGAGGCAATGGCTTGAAAATGAGAGCGAGTCTCCACAGGCCTCCGAGGTTACGGGCGACTTCCAAGGCGGCGTCGCTCGCTTGGAAAGCACCATGGGGAGTGAGAAATAGGAATGTATTCGGAGCTTCAGGATCGAGGCCGTGACTGGTGTAAAGCTCGTGTCCTAAGGCACTTTGAATCGGCGCAAACTTGATTTTGCCAGCCGGATCATGGCGCAGGATGAATTGCACGCTGGCATCGCAGAGATGGCAGACGCCGTCAAAGAGCATCAGATTGTCGCTGCTAGGATCGTAGGCGGACATGGTTAGTCTAGTTTACGACTGCCATGCACTGTCGTCGCTGATGAAATCCAGAACAGGTAGGCGAAGATGAGCAGGGTGCCGAAGCCGAGCGTGCAGCCCCAAGTGCGTGTGTGGTCGAGTGGATCGGCGAAACGTATGGCGATGTCATTGAGCAGCGTATGCGGCCGATGCAGGATGTCCCAACTGTTCCAGCGCAGGAAGCGACCGAGGTAGATGCCAAAGCCGCTGAGAGCGAGCGTACCCAGCGCGACGCACCAGCCGGTGATGAGCGAAATCCGCTGCGCAAACCAGTTCTGAACGATTTGGAGCGATTGAAAGCCGAATCCGAGCGAGACGAGGCTAAACGACAGCAGCATCAGCAGATCGAGCCACTTGGGGACATTGCCGGCTCGTTCGCTCAGATGCATGAGGTCGGTGAGAACATAGGGCGCATTAGGGAAGAACAGCAGCCAGGCCATGAGCAACGGCACCGCGAACAGCAAGCGGCGAATCTTGGGCAGCGCGAGGCTGAGGACGAGCGGGATGCCAGCAAGGAAGAGATTCCACACCATGAAGCTGTAGTAAGTGTTCCCGGCGAGATGAATGCGCATGGCGAGCAGCACGCAGCACCAGATGCTGGAGAAAAAATTGAGCAGTAGAAGGCGGAGAGGCATGAATGTTTGCCCAAGTTCGGCTTTTGCGCCGCTACGGCAAGTGGGCGCTGTTTTGTGGAGACGAATTCACGTTGGGTTCACACAATCTCCATCCAGAAAGAGCTAAAGCTCAGGACTACTTTCTCAAGCCGCCTTGCGCTTCGTGTTTTTCGCGGCCTTGAGCTGCCCGCATCCCGCAGCGACGTCGATGCCGCGACGCTGGCGGATGGTGCAGGGAAAGTCGGCGTCTTGGAGGATGCGGTGGAAGGTATCGGCGGCGGTATCGCTGCTTTCGGTGCCAGTGTAGCCTTCGGTGCGGTTGAGCGGGATGAGATTGATGTGAGCATCAAGGCCGTGGAGCAGAGCGGCGATGCGTTTCGCGTGCTCGGGGGTGTCATTGACGCCGTGGATCAAGGTCCACGCGAAGAAGATGCGGCGGCCAGTTTGTGCGTTGTAGCTGCGGCAGGCGGCGATGAGTTCGGCCAGCGGCCAGCGCTGGTTGGCGGGGATCAATTTGGCCCGTTCTTCCTCCGTGGCGGCGTGGAGGCTCACGGCGAGGTTGTAGGGCCGGTTTTCCGAGGCCATGCGCAGAATGCCGGGCACGACGCCGACGGTGGAGACGCTGATCTTGCTGGGGCCGATGTTTGCGCCTCGCGTATCGCAGATGATGTCGAGAGCGGTCATCACGGCGTCGTAATTATGCAGCGGTTCTCCCATGCCCATGAAAACGAGGTTACGCAGGCCGCGTTCGCCCTTCGCCCGCAGGATGCGTTGCGCATGCAGCACTTGAGCGACGATTTCGCCGGGCCGCAGATGCCGTACAAAACCCATCTGGCCCGTGGCACAAAACACACAGCCCATCGCGCAACCAGCCTGCGTGCTGACGCAGGCCGTGTGGCGGCCAGGGTAACCCATGATGACCGTCTCGATCTCCTGCGCATCGGCCATGCGCAGGAGGAACTTGTGCGTCAAACCATCGCTGCTGGGACTGTCGGACGAAACGGGCGGCACATCGAGGGACCAAGAGCCGTCGCTCAGCACTTGCGTGAGCCATTTGCGCAGCGGTGGTAGCAAGTCTTCCCGGGCAAAGGGATCGGCCATCGCTTTAAAGTGCAGCGTGTTCCAGAGCGTGCCCGCATGCGCTGGGCGCAGACCTTCGGCCACGATCAAGTTGCGAAGCTGGTCAAAGGTCAGGTCATGGAGCGATCGGGGCATCAGGTAAGGAACGGGTTTTCCAAGCGCTCGCGGCCAATGGTGGTGTCATCACCGTGGCCGGGGAAGACACGCGTGGCGTCGGGAAGAGCGAATAGTTTGGCCTCAATGCCAGCGAGAAGCTGTTGCGTCGAACCACCCGGGAAGTCGGTTCGGCCGATGCCATCCAGAAAAAGCACGTCGCCACCAAAGAGCAGGCTTTGGGCTGCGAGGTGGAAACAGACACTGTCTGGCGAATGACCGGGCACATGATAAAGCTGCCAAGTCTCGCCGACCGCATTGAGCATGTCCTTGCCTTGGATCACTTCATCGACAGCAAACTCCGGCACGGAGAATGAATTACCCGTCACTGCTCCGTAAAGACGCTCCAGAGTCAGATCGCGGGAGAAGGGGGAGAACGCGTAAACTCGACAGCCGTGCTGCGCTTTGACGGCGGCAGCGTCCATGACGTGGTCAAAGTGCTGATGAGTGAGAAAAAGGACATCTACATGTAAATTTTGCCGCTTTAGCCATGCAGGGATGCCCTCGGGCGCATCCACCAGCACGCGCCCACCTGGCAATTGAAGGAGGTAGCCGTTCGTAGCGGCAATGCCGCCGGTGTAGGTGAGGATTTCAGGCATGGGAACTGCGAAAGACGGGAAAGCGTTGGACTTTTCAACCCAGAAAAGGCAAAATCTCCAAGCAAATGTGGCCGCGAGGCTCGTTGTAGTTAAGGACACCCTCATGAATCGATTCCTTCTTACCCCCGTCGCGGCAGCAGTTTCCGCTATCGCGCTTCTCATCCCCTCGGCAAAAGCGGAGACAAATTTCGGCCAGGTCGCCATGCATGTGGCCTACATGCTTCAAAACCACCACTACTCGAAGCAGGACTTCGACGACAAGGTGTCCGGTGTGATGCTGCACAACTATCTGAACATGCTCGACTTTAAGCACATCTTCTTCACCGAGCAGGATGTGGCGGGTTTCAAAGACAAGTATGACACCACACTGGATGACCATGTGCTGATGCGGAACATCAGCCCAGCCATCGAGATCTACGACATCTACAAGGAGCGAGTGAAGGATCGCGTTGCTTTCATCAAGAAAGCACTCGAATCCAATAAGTTCACATTCGACTCCAAGCGCACCATCGAGATCAAGCGCGACAAAGCTCCATGGCCCAAGGACAAGGCCGCCCAGGATAAAATCTGGCTCGATATCATCGAGGATAACCTCCTCGCCGAACGCCTCGTCGATGAGGCTCGCGTGCGTGACGAAAAAAAGAAGGCTGAAAAAGCCGCCGCCAAAAAAGCCTCTGCTGACGCCAAGAGTGATGCCAAGTCCGAGTCCAAGCCAGCCGCTGATACTCCCAAAGTCACCGCCAAGACCGATGCTAAGAAGGAAAAAGACGAGAAGGACATGACACCCAAAGAACGCGTCCTCAAAGACTACGAACGCCTGCTCGAAAGCATCGAGGAGAACGACAGCAAGGATGTCGTTAACTACTTCCTCTCTAGTCTCGCCACTGCCTATGATCCGCATACGGAGTACATGAGCACCGACGAGAGCGACAATTTCAAAATCCACATGTCGCACCAACTCGTGGGCATCGGCGCGTTGCTCGGTCAGAAGGACGATGGCGCTGAGATCCAGGGCATCGTTGTCGGCGGTCCGGCCGACAAACAGGGCGAGCTAAAGCTCAATGATCGCATCATCGCCGTCGCGCAGGGTGAAGCTGAGTTCGTCGATGTGAAATACATTAAGCTCCAGAAGATCGTCGATATGATTCGTGGCGAGAAGGGGACGACGGTACGTATCAAAATCGTCCCCGCTGACGATCCTTCGGGCAACAGAATCATCTCGATCGTGCGCGATCAGGTGCCGCTCAAAGAAAAGCTCGCCAATGCTGAACTTTTGGTCACACCGCCTGACCTCGGCAAGACACTCAAAGTCGGCTGGATCAATCTCTCCAACTTCTACGCCGACATGGAAAACGGTACCGTCAGCACCAGCACCGATGTAGAGCGCCTGCTCCGCCGCCTAATGAAGGAAAAGATCGACGGCCTAGTCCTTGATCTGCGCGACAACGGTGGTGGCTCACTAGATGAAGCCATCAAGCTCACTGGACTCTTTGTTCCCGCCGGTCCCGTCGTGCAGGCCAAGGACTGGCGTGGCAGCATCACTTGGCGTGACTGTGAAAACGAAAAACCCGTTTATGACGGCCCAATGATCGTCCTGACCAACAAGGCCAGTGCCTCCGCCTCCGAAATTCTTGCAGCCGCCCTGCAAGACTATCGCCGCGCCCTCATCGTGGGTGACAAATCCAGCTTTGGCAAAGGCACCGTGCAGACGATTCTCCCAGTCGAGCGCTACATGCCCTTCTTTAGCGACAAAAAAGGCGCAGGGGATCTCAAAGTCACCATCCAAAAGTTCTACCGAATCGCCGGCGGCTCCACCCAGCTCAAAGGCGTCGAAGCAGACGTGCCACTGCCTTCGATTCGCGACGTTCTCGACATCGGCGAATCTGCTGCCGAAAATCCGCTGCCTTACGACACCATCCCGCCGCGCAAATATCCTCTCTTCCGCAAAGACCCGTTCCCCATTGAGGAAATCAACTCTCGCGTGAAAAGCCGCATCGCCGCCAATCCTGAGTTTCAATACGTGGTGGACGAATCCAAACGCCTCAAAGAGAAAATCGACCGCAACATCGTTACTCTGAATCTCCAGGACCGTGAGAAAGAACGCGAGGATACTGAAGTTCGTCGCGATAAGCAGAGTGACGAACGTGAAAAACGCACCAAGGAAACCGCCGAGCGCATCAAGGATGCTGGCTTCAAAACTTACCACCTTACACTCGACAACGTGGACAAGCCCGAACTCGTGCCTGACTCCGCCTTCACCAAAGAAATGAATTCTGGCATGCGCACTGCCTCCAAAGATGACGAAAATCCCAACGATGGCTCCAAATTCCCCTACGGCATCGAACCCGTGAAGTTGGAAACCGTTCATATCCTCCGCGATCTCATTGAGCTTGATCACCAACCCACCACGGCGGCCAAAAGCGATGGAAAATCTCAGGCTGCAACCAAGCCTCAAGCCCAATAAGATAACTTGACCGCTTGAATTGATTTCAATTTGAACTGGCATCGTCTTCAGCATGCAAGTCGGCATCATCACCGTCTCCGATCGTTCCAGTCAGGGCATTTATGATGATCTCGGTGGCCCTGCATTGCGAAAAGCCGCCGAAGGATACGGTTGGAACGTCACCGCTGAGGCCATTGTGCCAGATGACCTGACGCGCATTCAGGACTCCATCCGTTCCTTCAGCGCCCAAGGCTGCGGCCTTATCCTCACTACCGGTGGAACCGGCATCGCTGACCGTGATGTTACGCCCGAGGCCATCCGTGGCATCATGCGCATTGAAATCCCCGGTTTCGGCGAATTGATGCGCATGAAGTCGCTCGAACTGACTCCGAATGCGATTTTATCCCGCTGCCTGGCCGCCATCGTTGATCTCAGCCTCGTCATCGCATTGCCAGGCAAGCCTCAAGGTGCCGTCGATTGTCTCGGTTTTGTTCTTGGAGCCATTCCTCACAGCGTGAAACTCGCGCAACGAGTGCCCACGAGTTGCTGAGATTCAATGGGCGCACATTTGCTGCTGGACTTGAGCGCCTGATCTCGTTTAAAACTTCGCACAACCACCATACCATGAAACGCATCCCTGTTTCCTCCCGTCGTCAATTCCTCACGAAATCCGCCGCTGCCATCGGCTTTCCAACCATCATTCCAGCCAGCGTGCTCGGCCAGAATGCTCCCTCCAACAAGATTACCATGGCCGTCTTCGGCTGGGGCATGATGGGACCAAGCAACACGGGCAAGTTCCTCCAGGAGTCCGACTGCCAGATCGTAGCGGCCTGCGATATCGACAAACGTAACCTCGAGAAAGCGCTCGGCACCATCAACGGCGCTTACAAGAACACGGATTGCAAAGGCTACCACGACTACCGCGAAGTCATGGCTCGCAAAGATATCGACACCGTCATGCTCGCGCTTCCAGATAACTGGCATGCGCTCACCGCCATCGAAGCGGCGAAGAACGGCAAGGACATTTATGGTGAAAAACCGCTGGCTCGCACCATTGCTGAGCAGCAAGCCATCGTAAAGGCCATACAGAAGCACGGACGCATCTGGCAGACCGGTTCGTGGCAGCGCAGCGAAAATAACTTCCGCATCGGTGCCGAGATTGTCCGCAACGGCCTCATTGGCAAACTCAAGGAAGTGCATGTCGGCTTGCCTGCGGGTCACAATGATTTTGCCAAGACCGGCGACAAGCGCAGTGTCACTCCACCGCCCGCTGAACTCGATTATGAGATGTGGATCGGTCCAGCGACAATGCAGGACTACATTGAGTGCCGCATCCACAAGAACTGGCGCTGGGATTACAACATCGGCGGCGGCCAGTTGCTCGACTGGATTGGCCATCATTGCGACATCGCCCACTGGGGCATGGACATGGACAGCAGCGGCCCTATGGAAATCAATCCTATCCAGGTGGACATGCCGCCGCGCACCGATATCTGGAATACGGCCACCAAATATCGCGCTGAGGCCAAGTATGCCGGAGATATCACCATGACCATCGCTGGTGGTCATCCTGACATTGCCATGGGCACCAAATGGATCGGCACCGATGGCTGGGTGCATGTGAATCGTGGTAGCTACGATGCCTCGAATCCTGCGCTCAAGAAAGTCGTCAAGAAGCGCAAAGATGAAAAGGATCCGAAGAGCGAGGTGATTGAAGCCGCCGCCGCACCCAAGCTCGGCGACGATGTCATCAAGACTCGTCTCTACGAGACCAAAGGCCACCACCGCAACTTCCTCGACTGCGTGAAGAGCCGCCAGCCCACGGTTACTCCCGTCGAAACGGCCCACCGCAGCGCCACGCCCGGCCACCTCGCTTTGATTTCCTTCCTCGTGAACCGCCCTCTGAAGTGGGATCCCGTCAAAGAAGAAATCATCGGCGATGCCGACGCCAGCAAGCTGCTCGGACGCGAGTATCGCGGCCCATGGAAGCTGGAGGCGTGACCTTCCGGCCTACGCGATCACATCTCGCAACACATTCCCATGCACATCGGTGAGCCGCAAATCGCGGCCGCTGAAGCGGTAGGTGAGTTGTTCGTGGTCGATGCCCATTTGATGAAGCACGGTGGCCCACATGTCATAGACGGTGCAGGCGTTTTCGATGGCGTGGTAGCCGAAGTCGTCCGTGGCGCCGTAGATGTGGCCGGGCTTGATGCCGCCGCCGGCCATCCAGATGGTGAAGCCGTAGGGGTTGTGATCGCGGCCGTCGGTGCCTTGCGCGAAAGGTGTGCGGCCAAACTCGCCGGCCCAGACGACAAGGGTGCTATCAAGCAGGCCTCGTGATTTGAGGTCTTTGACGAGCGCGGCGATGGGCTGATCGACCTGACGGGCCATGTTGCCGTGGCCTTTTTTGATCTCGCCGTGCTGATCCCACGGATTGGGGCCTTGTCCGGCTCCGATCTTCTGCGGTAGGCAGCTCAGCTCGATGAAACGCACACCTCGCTCGACCAAACGACGCGCGAGCAGGCACTGCTGGCCGTAGGCGGCGGTGGTGGTGCCGGTTTGGTCGATGCCGTAGAGCTTTTGGGTCGCGGCGGATTCGCCCGAGAGGTCGCAGAGGTCTGGGACGGCGGATTGCATGCGCCAGGCGAGTTCGTAGTTCGCGATGGCGGCCTCCACATGCGTGTCGTGCTGCGTGGTGGCGGCAAAGCGACGGTCCATCGCGCGGATGAAGTCGAGGCGCTTGCGCTGCGTGGCATATGGCTCCTGTGGGCGGATGTTTTTCACGGCTTCGGCCTCATCGACCTTGATGATGGAGGCCTGATGCTGGGCGGGAAGGTATCCATTGCTGAACAAGCCGACGCCGCCATGCGGCACGCTGGCACCGCCGCTTTGCAGCACGATGTAGCCAGGAAGATCACGCGACTCGGTGCCGAGGCCGTAGCTGGCCCACGCTCCGGCGCTGGGGTAGCCGACGAAGGGAAAGCCGCTGTGCATGAAGAAATTGCCCTGCGCATGCTCGCTGAATTTTGCGGTCATGCTGCGGATCACGCACAACTCATCCGCCACCGTGGCTATGTGCGGAAAGAGATCGCTCACCGGCATGCCGCACTGGCCGTGGCGCTTGTAGGCCCAGTGCGCGGGCTGTACGGTGCCGTTGTTGTTGAACTGCGTCTTCTTCACCTCACCGGGCATCGGCTTGCCCGCGTATTTCTCGAGCAGCGGCTTCGGATCAAACGAGTCGATGTGCGACACGCCGCCGCTCATGTAGCAAAAGATCACGCTGCGTGCCTTCGGCGCAAAACGCTTTGCCCGATGCACCATCGGCGTCTCCGCTTGCATCAATCCTGCCAGCGCCGCCATCCCAAAGCCCGTGGAGGCGCTGGTGAGAATCTGGCGGCGTGAGAGGTGAGAATTTATCATGCGATGATGTCCCGCAGCACATTCCCATGCACATCGGTGAGCCGCAGGTCGCGGCCACTGAAGCGGTAGGTGAGTTGTTCGTGGTCGATGCCCATTTGGTGGAGGACGGTGGCCCACATGTCATAGACGGTGCAGACGTTTTCGGTGGCGTTGTAGCCAAATTCATCGGTGGAGCCGTAAACGTGGCCGCCTTTGACGCCGCCGCCAGCCATCCAGACGGTGAAGCCGTAGGGGTTGTGATCGCGACCGTTGTTGCCTTGCGCGAAGGGCGTGCGGCCGAATTCGCCGGCCCAGACGAGCAGCGTGCTGTCGAGCAGGCCGCGTGAGCGGAGGTCTTTGATGAGTGCGGCGATGGGTTGGTCGATCTGGTTGGCCATTTTGCCGTGGCCTTCTTTGATCGCACCGTGATGATCCCAAGGATTGGCTCCGTTGCCGCCACCGAGGTTGTAGGCGAGGGTGCTGAGTTCGATGAAGCGCACGCCGCGTTCGACGAGTCGCCGGGCAAGCAAGCACTGGCGGGCATAGGCGGCTTTTTTCGGCTCGGGATCGTCGAGGCCGTAGAGTTTTTGGGTCGCCTCGGTTTCGCCAGAGATGTCGCAAAGGTCGGGCACGGCGGATTGCATGCGCCAGGCCATCTCGTAGTTCGAAATGGCCGCCTCAACGTGCATGTCGTGCTGCGTGGTGCTGGCGAAGCGTTTGTCCATCGCGCCGATGAAGTCGAGTTGCTTGCGCTGCATGTCCTGCGGTTGGCGCGGGCGGATGTTGGTCACGGCTTCGGCTTCATCGGCCTTCACGACGCTGGCTTGATGCTGTGCGGGCAGGAAGCCATTGCTGAAAAGGCCCACGCCGCCATGCGGTGTGGCCGCGCCGCCGCTTTGCAGCACGACGTAGCCGGGGAGATCGCGTGACTCGGTGCCGAGGCCGTAACTCGTCCACGCCCCGGCGCTGGGGAAGCCGAGGAAGGGAAAGCCGGTGTGCATAAAGAAATTCCCCTGCGCATGCTCGCTGAACTTCGCGGTCATGCTGCGTATCATGCAGAGGTCATCCGCCACGCCGCCGATCTGCGGGAAGAGATCGCTCACTTCAAGGCCCGACTGTCCGTAGCGTTTAAAATCCCAGTGCGATGGCTGAACGGTGCCGTTGTTGTTGAACTGCGTCTTCTTAACGTCTCCCGGCATTGGCTTGCCCTCGAACTTCTTGAGCATCGGCTTGTGGTCGAACGAATCGACGTGGGACACGCCACCACTCATGTAGAGGAAGATGACCGAGCGTGCCTTCGGCGCGAAACGCTTGGCTCGATTGACTAGCGCGGCTTGAGATTCTTCCTGCATGAGACCTGCCAAAGCGGCCATGCCGAAGCCGGTGGAGGCACGGGAGAGGAGGTGGCGACGATTCATGGTATTCATTGCAAGTAGATGAACTCCTTCAGGTTGATGAGTGACTGCGCGAGGCTTGCCCAGGCATTCAAAACGGGGTCCGTGCCAGCGGCGGTGCTGCGGGTGGATTCAAGTGTCTTGGTGAGTAGGTCGCGCTGGGATTGAAGGCGTGTGAGTTGAGTGCGCTGGTCATTCGAGAGCGTAGCGAGGATGTCGGCCTCAGTGATCGTTGTGGATTCGATGCGGGCGGTCTTGGCGATTTCTTCGGGCGTCAAAGCACGGTCGTAGAGGCGGGCGCGGAAGATGCGGGCGGCGAGGCCTTTGTTGCCGGTAGGTGAGCCGTGGCGGCAGCCGAGGAGGATTTGGCTTTGCTCGGGCTCGAAGAGGGCGGCGGGGGCTTTGCGGTAGGTGCGGCCGTAAGGCTTACCATCGCGGTAGCCGCTGATGGTGCCATCGGGTTGATAGACGACGGCGATGTGCACTGGGCGTGTAGCGGCCTCGGTTTCGGCGGGGCCTTCGAAGAGTTCGCT
>Ga0114966_10001064_pt1 | contig 25551 bp, 21 predicted proteins | sample M_130207_XF_Meta_FD_87029 | JGI IMG/M metagenome (GOLD analysis project Ga0114966, IMG submission 87029) | Freshwater microbial communities from Lake Montjoie, Canada to study carbon cycling - M_130207_XF_MetaG | ecosystem: Environmental > Aquatic > Freshwater > Lake | place: Lake Montjoie... | reverse complement strand
TATATCGGATGTAACACAATATTAGACGACACGAGTCTGCTGTGTCTGTCGTCTCGGAGCCTTTAATTGAGTAGGCATCGCGAGATGTGAAAATGGTGGAGGCGAGGGGAGTTGAACCCCTGTCCGAATAACCGTTGCCCGTAGCGTCTCCATGCTCAGTCTCATGTTTGGTCTCGGTGGGAGGCGGCGTGAGACAGCCTACTCTTCACCCAGCGTCCTGTTGTATCTCGTTTGTGACCCGGTCGCCCGATCAACAAACCAGCCTGGTAGTGGCATCGTTCAGGCTACCAGACATTGCCTGAAGGATGTCGCGGGGCTTAAGCCGCGAGTGCTAGCTCGTTAGAGTTTGCATTTATGTTTTTGATCCGGTTATTAACGAGGCCAACGAATCATCCTCGGCATGCAGCTCCGAACTAAGGCTACCCGTCGAAACCAGTACGCCCCCGTTTTAGAGAGACTCATTGTATGGCCCCCGGCGCAAAGAGCAAGTGATGCTTCGCCTTGCCTCTTGCTCCAAGCCCTCAGCCTGCCATCTTCGCGGCCCTCATGTCTGCCCATCTGACTCTCCACGACACGCTGACCCGCATCGATCGCGAAGTGACGCCGCTCGACGGCAAGACGCTGCGCTTCTACTGCTGCGGCCCCACGGTCTATGGTCCGGCACATATCGGTAATTTCCGCACCTTTGTGGCTCAGGATGTGATGCGACGTGTCGTCGAGGCCTCAGGCACGCCGACGCTGCATGTGCGCAACATTACCGACGTGGATGATAAAACGATCCGCGACTCCCTGAAAGCCGGGCAGAGCCTCATCGAGTTCACCCAGGGCTGGACGGCGAAGTTTCACACCGATTGCGATGCGCTGAACCTCCAGCGCCCGCACATCGAGCCGAGCGCCGTGGCGCATATCCCGCATCAGATTGCGATGATCGAGAAGCTCATTTCCAACGGCCATGCATATGCCGCTGCCGATGGCAGTGTGTATTTCCGCGTCTCTTCCTACAAAGACTACGGCAAGCTCAGCCACCTGGAAGATCGTGAACTGCGCCTCGGCGCGAGTGAGGTGGCCAGTGCGACGGACAGTGACGAATACACGAAGGATTCACTCACTGACTTCGCGCTGTGGAAGGCCCGCAAGCCAGAGGACGGCGAGAACTTCTGGCCCAGCCCCTGGGGTGAGGGTCGTCCGGGCTGGCATCTCGAATGCAGCGCGATGATTCTCGAATACCTCGGTGAAAATTTCGATCTGCACAGTGGTGGCGTCGATCTCATCTTCCCGCATCATGAAAACGAGATCGCGCAGAGTTGCTGCAGCACGCATGGGAAGTTCGCTCATCATTGGATGCACGTGGCTCATCTCATGGTGGATGGCGGCAAAATGAGCAAGAGCATCGGCAACCTCTACACGCTCGAAGATCTCGCCAAACGCGGCTACAGCGCCGCTGAAGTCCGCTATGTGCTTTTTTCCGGCCACTACAGCACCCCGCTGAACTTCACAATGCACAGTCTCGATTCGGCAAGGCAGGCATTGCAGAAGCTGGCGAAGGCTGATAAGGCGCTTTCTTCCATCCACCCTAACACATCACTCTTAACGCTTAACTCCTCTCCCGGCCCGTTCACCGAAGCCTGGGAAACTTTGCTAAAAGACCTCAATGTCCCCGGAGCTCTCGGTTCCATCTTCGGCGCACTGAACAAACTCAAACCTGCCGCTCTCTCGCCTGAAGAGGCAATCAGCATTCGCAATGGTCTGCACTTCATGCTCCAGGCACTCGGCATCGTTCTTCCGCCCGTCGCTGAAGAATCTACTGCTGAAGTCCCTGCTGACATCCAAGCGCTCGCCCAACAACGCTGGGACGCCAAACAGGCGAAAGATTGGGCTGCTGCGGACACTTTGAGGAAACAGCTCGAAGCAGCCGGCTGGCTGATCAAGGACAGCAAGGAAGGATTCACCGTCGTCGCCAAGTGAGACCTGCTGTGGAGAGCAGGTCATCAGCTTTTCACCTAAAGGCAGGGGAAACCTTCGTACTTGCCAGGATGAGCCATGCCGCGCCATGGTGCTGATGCATGGATGAGGGCGTGAACCATCAGCAGGCGGACAACACTTCGGAGGCGCAGACATTGCGCTACTCTCCTTCGGTATTGCATGGTCTGCCGCGTGCCTGCGCCAGTGACATTACGCAGGCGCTGCGGCAATGGGAGCCGCCGCCAGCATCCGAGCTGCAAAAAGCACTGCCGCAGTATGAGAACATCAGCTTTCTCGCCCGTGGCGGCATGGGTGCGGTGTACAAGGGCGTGCAGAAAACGCTCAACCGCACCGTCGCCATCAAGATCCTGCCCTTCGGCATGATGAGGGAGGACCTGCACTTTGTGGGGCGCTTTCACCGTGAGGCGCAGGCCATGGCCGCGCTCTCCCATCCCAACATCGTGACGGTGCATGAGGCGGGTGAGACGGCGGACGGGCTGCTGTACTTCACCATGGAGCACGTTGCTGGCACGGATGTGGCCGAGATGCTGACGCAGCAAGGCCGGCTGCCACCGAAGGAGGCGCTGCGCATCGCCGACGCGGTGTGCGCCGCGCTGCAATGCGCGCACGCCCACGGCATCATCCACCGCGACATCAAGCCCTCGAACGTGCTGATCAACAAGCAGGGCACGGTCAAAGTGGCGGACTTTGGTCTGGCAAAAGTCATCGCCGCCGACGGCTGTTTCACGCAGAGCATGGCGGCCGTGGGCACACCCGATTACGCATCGCCGGAGGCGTTCATCCAGGGCATTGAGCTGGATGAACGCGCGGACATCTATTCGGTGGGTGTGATGCTCTACAAGATGATCACGGGTCATCTGCCCCGCGGCCGCTTTGATGCTCCCTCCGGCGAGATCCGTGGCATCGACCGAAGAGTGGATCGAATCATCGACAAGGCGATGCAGGCGGATCGCGACAAGCGCTACTCGACCGCCCAGGAGTTGCGGGCGGATGTGGACCGCATTCTCGGCGTCTCCATCGCGCAAATGGAGATGGTGGCTGTTCCGGGTAGTGTCCCGCATGTCACGCCGCTTTTAAACAAGACGGCGCTATGGACCAGCGTGGCGGGCATCGTCGTCATGCTCGTCGTTGGCGGCCTGTGGTGGAACCAGGCATCTTCCTCGCAGCAAAAGACATCCTCGCTGCCTGCCGCGCACCTGTCCTGGCAGGATGCCTTCGCTGAGTCGCCGCTCAAGGAGGTGATCGCGAAAACGCCGCACAGTGAGCAGGGGTATCTGCTGCCGGACAACAATCACTGGTACATCCCGCCGCAATCCATGCGTTCGGGCGCCCTGCGAGTGCGTGCGACGAGTTCGCCCGTTCATTTCGCCTCGCTCTGCCTCTTTCTCGATGACGGCAACGTGTACCGTTTTCGCTTTCGGCCGCAGCAAAAGGAGTGGGTGATGAGCTATGGTAGGCCTGGCAAGGATGAGCGAGAGACCGTCAGCAAACCCGGCCCGGCAGGCACCGACGGACAACCGCACGAGATCATCCTGGCACGCTCGGGCGAGCGGTTGCGCGTGCTGGTGGATGGCGCGGTGCTGCACGAGGAAGCGGACACCAATCCGGCGTGGGGGAGATTTGGCCTGGACATCTACGACACCGCCGAGGTCACTGTGGACACGGTTCAATATGTGAATCTCGATGGCGTCGCCGAACCTCAGGCCAGCGAGTTCATTCATCCTTTGAAAGCATCCAAGACCTCCGATTGATTCGTCTTCACTGCCGAGTACTACTCACCCCACCCAACCATGAAACACATCGCCCTCCTCCTCGCCCTCCTCCTCGCCCTCACAATTTCATCACTGCATGCCGAAGACTGGAAGCCCGAAGCGGGCTTCACCTCGCTCTTCAACGGCAAAGATCTCACCGGCTGGTGCTTTCGTGAGAAGACCAAAAAGGATGACCCTAATCCCGGCAAAATTTTGGAGAAGCACGATGGTAAGACCGAGGCGGCTGACGCAGGTCGTTATATTGTGAAGGATGGCACGATCGCCGTTACCTTCCCGAACGAGGCGGACAAGCTCACCGGCCAGCTTTACACCGTGGCCGAGTTTCCGAAGAACTTCGTCCTCAAGCTCGAATTCCGCGCCAGCGTGAACGCCGACAGCGGCGTCTTCATCCGCAAACCCCAGCTTCAGTGCCGTGATTACCTCGTCGCCGGGCCCTACAAGGAGTTGAAGCAGTACAAGCCGCAGGAGTGGAACCAGATGGTTGTCGAAGTGAAAGACGGTGTAGCTCATTGCACCTGCAACGGCGAAGTGCTCGAAGCTGCATTGCCGATGCCCGCAACAGGCCCAATCGGCCTCGAAGGCGATCGTGGAGTCATGGAATACCGCTACATTCAGATCAAAGAGCTGCCATGAGGAGCTGTTGACGGTGGTTTACGGTCGTTGACGAAGGTTTACAGTGGCTGGAGAAATCAACCGTAAACGCGACAGCCTCAACCACCGTCAACTATTGTAAACTGTCTCAAAATGAATCTTCCTATCCGTCCCCGCCGCAATCGTCAGTCTCCGGCTATTCGTGATCTTGTGCGCGAAACGGAGCTGACACCGGGTCATTTGATCTATCCGTTGTTTTTGCAGGAAGGCGGCGAGAACACGCCTATTTCATCGATGCCCGGCTGTACGCGCTGGAGCCTGGATGGACTCGTGAAGGAAGCGGGTGAAGCGCATGCGCTAGGTGTTCCAGCGGTGGTGTTGTTTCCTCGCATCCCTGATGAACTTAAAACGCGTGGCGCGGAAGCTTGCTTTGCCGATGACGACCTCGTGCCGCGTGCGATTCGTGCTTTGAAGGCGGCGCACCCAACGCTGACGGTCATCACTGATGTGGCGCTCGATCCTTACAACAGCGATGGCCATGACGGCCTTGTGGCGGATGATGGACGCATCATGAATGACGAAACCGTCGCTGTTTTGCAGCAGCAGGCACTTTGCCATGCGCGAGCAGGTGCAGACATTGTGGCTCCGAGTGACATGATGGATGGCCGCGTCGCAGCGATTCGTTCTGCGCTCGATGGCGGCGGTTATCAGGCCGTTTCGATCATGAGCTACACCGCCAAGTATGCCAGCGCCTACTACGGGCCGTTTCGCGGGGCGCTGGACTCCTCACCGAAAGCTGGAGATAAGAAGACGTATCAAATGGACCCGGCGAATGCACGTGAAGCGCTGCGCGAAGCCGCGCTGGATGAAGCCGAAGGTGCCGACATCCTGATGGTGAAGCCCGCAGGGCCGTATCTGGACATCATCGCCAAGATTCGTGCTGCCACGACGTTGCCCATTGCGGCGTATCAGGTCAGTGGGGAGTATTTGATGATCAAATCGGCCTCTGCGGCGGGTTGGCTTGATGAAGCAAAAATCGTCCACGAATCACTGATCGGTATCCGCAGAGCAGGGGCGGACATGATCCTGACCTATTTTGCCAAGCAATGGGCTGTAACTCAGCGCTAAAGCTCGCGGCACTAGTCGCGCTCACTTTTTCTTCGTGCTCTTCGACTTGGTGCTGCCTGATTTGGTAGGAGTTGCTTTGGTCGTAGCGGTTGGTTGGGTGCTTGGGACGGTTGGCGCCACAGCTGGGGTAGTTGCAGGAATGGTAGCCGGTGGAGACGGTGAAGGAGTCGTCGTGGAAGGTGGTGTGCTGCCCGGAATAGGAACAACGGGAACATCTGTCGAAAATGGAGGTGGCTCAGGCTTTTTGAATGGGTCGTCCCAAGTGTGAAGGACATAACCAGTGCCAATGCCGCCGATTTCGCCGAGCAGTGTCTGGCATTTCTCACGCCACTTCACGAAGTCGGGTGCACCTCGCGTTTTTTCGGCAGTGCCGGGAAAAATGAGGTAAGTGACTTTGAGATCACTCTCAGGTCGAATGTAAGGTGTGGCTTTGGGATTGACGGTTTTGGCCATGAGCAGCGAAGCCTCTCCCATTTTGAAGCTGGGACCGTAGTCGCCGCAGATGGCAGGATAGATTTTGCCTTCGTGGATGACGGCGGCGTAGTCGCCAATCTGCGGCGTGAACTTGTTCTGGTCTGCGTAACCGCGAAAGAGCAACGAGATGACGATGAAGGGATCTTTGTCTGCGATAAGGCTGCTGCGCACCTTGAAGTCGGCGATTTCAAGCTTGAGTTGGTCGATCATGACCTTGAGCTCACGATTGCGTGCTGAGCTAAGACCCTTTTGCACGAACTCATCCTGCGCTTTTTTCAAACGCTCATCCCATTTGGAGAGAAGCGGATTGGGGTTCTTCGTGGTCTTGGCCCAAGCGTAGCTAGTGAAGGGCTGGTAGTAGTCAGAGAGGTAAATGTATTCTTCGAGCGTGGGCATGCGGTCGCCGTCGGAGCCGTCTGCAACGACGTCCATCTCGGACTGAATCAGGAGCGTGCGGCGCTGAGTGGCGGGATGGGTGAGTTCGAGGATGGTCTCGGTGTCGTAGTAGTTGTGGCGATCGAGGATTTTGTTAAGGCGCGTGAGATCGTTCTGCACACGGCTAGTCTTGTTTTCGTAGAGCTTGTGGTAGAAGCCGGAGACTTTCGCTGCTGGCAACATGGCATCGAGATCTGGTAGAATCGCGGGGAGATTCTTGTTAATACGCGAGAGCTCTACCATCGTCTGATTGGCCTTTGGCACGCGAATGCTGAGTTGGAACTCGGCCTTGTAGGATTCGGGATCAAGGCGCTCAAGGCTGGCAAAACTGCCCTGCTCAGTAAGAAGGTTGGTTTTGACGGTGATGCCGTTGAAGAGCGTGGCGACGTCGACGTCCTTACGCGGAATGTACTTCTCGGGGAGCGGCGGTTGGACTTCGCGGATGACCTCTTTGGTCACTTCTTTGACGATGGGCACCTCTTTGATCACATCACGCATCACGTCACGGGTGATGATGCGCTCTTTGGTGCTGCGGGCGGATTCAACGATGTCTTGAATGCCCTTTTTGATTTTCCCTGCAAACGGCGTGAAGGGCAGCAGCAACCCAGTGAGGAGGATGATGAGGAACAACAGACGTGTGAATGAGCTGAAGCAGCCGCGTTTGGGCTGTTGTTGCCATTGTGAGGGCTGGGAATCGGTAGGTGCCGAAGACATGCGCGTGCGGGAGTTTAATTTCTTTTTGGCGACATGGCGAGAGCGTCAGCCGACCTCTAGCTGACCCTCTTTGAGGATGAGTCGGCGATCGCCGCGTTTGGCGAGGGTTTGGTCATGCGTGACGACGATGAGCGTCTTTTTGGCCTCATCGACGACCTGCATGAGCATGTCGATGACACCGCTGCCGGTGCTGGCGTCGAGATTGCCGGTGGGTTCGTCGGCGTAGATAATGCCAGGGTTGTTGATGAGTGCGCGGGCGATGGCGACACGCTGTTGTTCGCCACCGGAAAGTTCGGTGGGTAAATGCTGGAGGCGCTCGCTGAGGCCGACCTTGTCCAAGAGCTCTCGGGCGCGGGCCTCGGCTTTTTTACCACCGATCATGGCGGGAAGAATGACGTTTTCGAGTGCGGTCAGCTCGGGCAGCAAGAAATAATGCTGGAAGACGAAACCCATGACCTGGTTTCGGGTGCGGGCACGTTCAGCGGCGGCGGCTTTATAAAGCGAGCGACCATGAACTAGGACGTCGCCCGAGGAGGGTTGTTCGAGGCCACCGAGAACGTATAGCAATGTGGTTTTGCCCGCGCCGGATTGGCCACATAGGAAAACTTTTTCACCTGCGGCAACTTCGACGTTAACCCCGCGCAACACGGGTAAATCGTGACCGGCGAGATGGTAGGTGCGATGCACATCCTGTGCGGCGAGTGGGGCGGCTTCCTGGCTCATGAATGAATAGGTGTACGCTCCGCAGATGCCATGCGACGTCAAGGCGTGATGCCGCCACGCTGGCGTAACGCCTCATACATCACGATGCCGGCTGCGGTGGCGAGGTTCAGACTGCGAGTGCCGTGCATGGGAATACGGAGGCATTGCCCAGAGGCGATCACGGAGAGAGGAATGCCACGTGTTTCAGGGCCGAAAACGAGATAGACCTCGCCTGCGGTGAGATCTGCGTCCCAGTGGGGCATTTTCCCGTGGCACTCGACGAAATAAACTGCGGCATCGGCTTTCACTGTCGCGTGCAACTCCTCCCACGATTCCCAGATGCGTACTTCCACTTGCTGCCAGTAATCGAGGCCGACACGCTTGAGTTGCTTATCCTCTAGGCTGAATCCCAGAGGCTTGATCAAATGCAGTTGTGCACGTGTGGCAAGGCACAGACGCCCGATGGCTCCGGTGTTGTGCGGAATTTCCGGCTGATACAGGACGACGTGCATCATGCCGCTTCAGCCTTTGAAGACAAAAAACTTCCGGCAGACATAGTTTACCAAGACCGATGAAAAGACTGTCATCAACTGGGCTAGAAGGGTATTGATGCCGTAGATTTGGATCAGCAGTGGACCGAAAGAGAGGCCAATCACAAAGCCAAGAGTGCTGATCAATGTGAAATAGATGAACTCCATCACCCGGTGGTGTCGTCCTGGGGTAAACACCCACAATGAATTCGTGACATAGGCGAAAAGATTGCCAAAAAAGAAGGAAATCATGTTGTTGTAGGTGCTGTGGAGCGCGCGCACTTCCTTCGGTATGTCCGAGGCCAACGCTGGATACACCCAGATGGAAAGTGCCAGCCAGATGCCTTGGCCGATGATGAGCGACCCCACGCCGCAGATGCCATATTTCATGAATTGGATCAGCGGATGCGTGTCGCGCGCGTTCATGCGTGCGAGGATGGTGCGCCAGTCGTTGTCGCGGAAAAATTGGCGTGTTGCTGCCAGTGTTTGAAGCATATGGAAATCTACTCGCAAAAAAAAGAAAGCCTGTCTAACGAAGAGTTCGTCAGACAGGCTTTTGAATCAGGATTCTTGAGTCCTAGTAGTAACGGTAGTTGCCGTTACGGTCGTAGTAACCCTGTTGCTGCTGTTGTTGCTGCGGGGCAGGGTGCCAGCGACCTTGATTGTCATAGTAGCCCTGTTGCTGTTGACCTTGCTGGTAACGGCCATTTTGCTGCTGATCTTTGGAGTTACCGAGGGCGTTGCCCCCGAGCGCTCCGAGACCAGCGCCAATGGCAGCACCTTCGAGGCCGCGACCACTTTGATTGCCAATGATGCCGCCGATGGCTGCGCCGCCGAGGGCACCCAGAACGGAACCCGTTTGGGCATTAGGCCCGCTGGCGCAGGAAACCAGCGAAACGGCTGATAGAAGAGTGAGAAGGGTGTTTTTCATGAGCATTGGATAGAGCTGTATCTCAATAGTAGCGACGCTGACGGTCACGGGAGTTGCCGATGGCATTGCCGCCTGCGGCACCGAGTGCGCCGCCGATCAGCGCGCCTTCGAGACCGCGACCGCTCTGAGAGCCGATGATGCCGCCGACGGCAGCACCGCCGAGACCGCCAATTACGGCTCCTTGTTGGGCAGCTGGGCCAGTGGCGCAGGAAGAGATAGATACTGCAGTGAGGATTGAGAGGATGATGTGTTTCATATAGTTATAAGTGATGCAAAGCGGACTGCTTTGTCGCAGAATAGGCGCGGTTTGTTCACAAAGAAAAGAAAAATCCTGCGGTGCAGGGCTTCTATTTTCTCGAACGCAGGGAAGCGATTTTGATGCCAGCCCTAGAATGGCTTTCTTTATTTGACGCGCATTCTGCCAGCGCTTAGAAACTCATTCCCTCCTTCCTCATACTTTCTATGCACGTGCGTTCCCTCCTTCGCTGCTTTTTAGCTGTCGCCCTCTTCAGTCTCGCCGCCTCGGCGGTCAACGCGCAGCAATTGCCGCTCGACCACCCCTGCGCCGCTCTGGTGAAAAAATACCTCGCTGCCGTGGTGCAGCAGGACTGGAAAACTGCATCACACATGCTGGTGCCCGCTTCCTTGGAGCGTCGTCAGCGTGAGACTGTCGGTATTATCAAATCTGCTCCCACTATGACCGATGAGGAGACAATGCTCGCTGGCTACAATGTCAAAGGCGTGGGTGATCTGGAAAAGATGACTCCCCAGGAGTTTTATCAGGTTGACCGCGAAGCCTGGCACAAAAAGCTCAAACTCACGCCTGAAGCGACGAAGCGTAAGCAAGAGACTCTCAAAATTATCGTTCTCGGTCTCGTCGAAGAAAAGGACAAAGGTTATGTCCATGCCACCGTGCGCACATCGCAAGAGACGCTCACGGATAAGATCGAGGAGTTGTTCCTCATTTCTTTTGTTCCAGACCCTGCTGACCCGAAGAACTATCTCATCTCTCCCGAGATGAAGGATCGTCCGGTCATCACACCGCTGGATGGCGCTGCTCCGCAAGACGCTCCCAAGAGCAAGTAAGCTCACAGCATCGCTCTCAACTCGGCTAAACGCACCTTGCCCAGTTCGCTGCGAGGAATCATTGGCACAGCCATGATTTGCTCCACCTGCTCAAACGCCCGCAGGTCTTGATTCAGTGACGCGAGCAGACTTTCGGCACTCGCTGTGGGCATGCCGCTGACCGCCAGCAGCAGTCTTGCCTCACTGCGTGTATCCGGCATATCGCAGACCACAGCCTCGCCTTCGTGAAGACCCATTTGCAACATCAGCGCCTCGATACGCACTTGGATTGCTCCCAAAGACACCAGTTCACCCAAAATTTTCACCGTGCCGGCCTCCCGGCCCTTGAAACGCAAAAAAAGACGTGCGTCTCGAGTCCACAACTCGACTCGATCCCGTGTTCGTAACCCTGATTCAGCAGAAATCGGCTGCCAATGCCATTTTTCGTCTTCTTCGCTCGCATAACCTTTCGCCAATGCTTCTCCGCGCACTGTGAGCACACCCTCTTCATCGAGCCGCAAATCCCAAATCGGCAGCACTTCCATTTCGCTGCCTTCCTCCAGCGTTTGTGACGCAATCTGCGATGCCGATTCTGTCATGCCGTAAGTGCGTCGTACTGGCCAACCGAGTCGTTTGGCCGCTTGATCCAGTTCCGAACTCATCGCTCCACCGCCGACGAGCACCACTCGTAGCGACTGTGGCGCACGCAACTCAGCCGCTACCAAATCAAACACCTGCGTCGGCACCAGTGATGCCAGTGTTGCCCCGACATCGACGCATCTCTGCACAAAGGCTGCTGCCTGCCATTTTCCTTCCAGCTTAGACACCTGACTACCGCTCACAAACGCACGCGCCAGAACTCCAAATCCACCCGCATGATGGATGGGGAGTGCCAGCAGCCAGTGATCGCGCTCGGTGATGCCAAAATGCATGTTCACCGCACGTGCGGAGATCAACAGGCTTTCTTTGGTCAATCCCACCCATTTGCGTCTGCCCTCAGAGCCACTCGTCTGGAAAAAGCACCAGTCCTTCACCTTCAGCTCATGCAACGCAAATTCAGCCAGCGAGTCGCCCTCCTCGTCGCGATCAGAAAGCCCGATCCATACGCTGCCATCGCTCCAAAACTCAGGCTCGATCATCATAGAAGTCTCCATGGCAATGCTTCCAAGACTTCGCCGAACCCCAGACCACCACCACTGCGGTCGGCCTCTAAAAAGCCGCCGCGTGATTGGACTCGTTCAAAGAACTCATCCTTCTCGAACAAGTGCTCCGTGCATAGCCCACAAAAGTCGAGCGCATGTCCCTCGGACATTGCTATCGCAGCTTCATAAGCCGCAAACATCTGCCCCAGCGCATGATCCATGGCCGAAGTCATCACCAGCGGAATCTCTGGATGCTGCGCTGCTACCGTGCGCCAGTTGCGCCGGGCTGGCTTAACCACGACCGCATCAAATCCGTGCGTTCCATTTTTCCAACCCTTATCGAGAGCTAGCCTCAGACCCCATCGCTGGCGCACCGCCTCCCATGCGTCTGCATCATAAGGAAATGGATCCTCCACAAAATCGAGTGCACGATAAACACGCAGCGGCATGAACTCGACGAACTTCTCAAACGTTAAGTGGTCGAGCACGCCATTGAAATCCACGCGCAGTCGCACGCCCTGTGTTTCAAACCGCTTCGCACAGCCTTCCAGGAAGCGAATCGTCTCACCGTAGTTCGCATAACCCTTCGCTTTGATGGCTGGCCAGCCTTCGTCCATCACACGCTGCATCTGCGGCTCAGTATCCGTTGCAAAACTCCATGAGTAATGGCTGCGCGGAATCTCCAGCCCTTCAAACAAGCTTACGCCCGCACGCCGTGCTGCGCCGTCGATTTCCGCACAGTGTAGCGCCATCGCCGTCACTGGCGTTGTCAAACCTTCGCTGAGCAGCCGCAGCTGCTCTTCCACCGGCGCATCACCGAACTCCGGCCACGGATGCACACAGCCGAAGCCGTCATTCACTCGGATCAACGCCCCCGCAAACACCCGCCGCTGCGATGCCGCGTTCAGCGCCACGCCGCTGCGCAGCAGGTATTCGTGAACGTAAATCGGTTCGCTCACGGCATCACATCCTTCGCTTTCACGATTCCCCAGCACATCAGCGCTGCAAAGGCCAGCAACTGCATGCCGCTCAGTGCTAGTAGCCGGTTGTGACCCCGGCTCGGAGGCTCGGCAATCACCCGCCAAGCCACAAACAAGCCGATCGGCAGCGTCACCAGTGGTAGCGTGAAGGCACGCTCCCAGCCCTGCGTGAACCAGTATGTTCCCGCCGCATGCGCCGCGATGATCAGTAGCACTATTTCAGTCTTCGCAAATCCAACGCCCAGTCGCACCGCCAGCGTCTTCTTGCCCGTCTGTCGGTCCTCATTCACATCGCGCAGGTTGTTGATCGCGATCAGCACCGTACTCAGACAGCCGATTTGAAATCCGGCGACCACAGCCGCCTCATACCATTCGCCGGTCTGCACAAACGCCGTGCCCGTCACCGCCACGAGACCGAAGAACAAAATCACAAACAATTCGCCCAACCCGCGATACGCCAGCGGCACCGGCCCGCCGGTGTAGCCAAAGCAAAAATACAGCGACGGAATGCCGATGAACAAGATCGGCAGCCCTCGTGCTTCGAACAACGGCACCGCCAGCAGCGTCGCAACGGCCAGCATCATCCACGCCGCGATTTTTACCGTGCCCGCATTAGCACGTCCTGCCGCAGTGATTCGTCTTGGCCCGATCCGCGCCTGCGTGTCCGCACCTTTGATCGAATCCAGCGCGTCATTGAAAAAATTCGTCGCGATCTGCAGCGCCCCGCAACTCCCCAGCGTGCAAAGCGCCAGTGTCCAATCGAGCTTTCCTGAAATCTTCTCCGCCAGCGCACAGCCGACCACCACAGGCGCAATCGCCGCCCCGAGCGTTTTCGGGCGTGCAGCGGCGATCCAGTCGAAAAGAGAAGCCATGAGGAAAGAATGACGAAACCAGAATTCAGAATGACGAATGACCGCAAGGACGCAAATCCTTCGTCATTCGAGCTTCGTCATTACTTCGGCATCTCCACCTGCCCGTTCGACATCAGGTAAGCGATCAGGTTCTTCACGTTCTCATCGCCCAGCGCCGCCAGCAGGCCTTCCGGCATCAGCGACACCGGCAGTTGCTCTTGCTTCACGATCTGCGTGCGCTCAATGGTCAGTCGCTCCGCCGGAGTCTGCACCACCAGTGTGCGTTCAGTCTGCTCGGGGATCACGCCGGTGATCGTGCGTCCGTCCTTGAGGTTGAGCACGCTTACGCGGTAGTCCGCCGGCACGATGGCGCTCGGGTCCAGGATGTTTTCGAGCAGGTATTTCAGGTTGTGACGGTCACTGCCGGTCAGTTCAGGTGCAATGGCTCCGCCTTGGCCGTACAGCTTGTGGCAGGCGCTGCATGCCGCCATGAAGATCATGCGGCCCTTCGACGCATCCGCCTTCGCCAGTGTTTCCTGGCTCAGCAACGCTTCAAACTTCGCGAACTCGGCCTTCTTCGCCTCCGGCGTGTCGCGAATCTCGCCCCAGGCTTCCGTGAGCAGCTTCGTGAGTGCTTCATCGCCCAGATTGCGAATTTGCCGCGCCTGGAACGGCGAAATGGCCGCTGCGGGCACCTTCTTCGCCTTCACCGCTTCGAGCAGTGCCTTGGCATAGGCCGGACGCGATGATAGCGTCGCCACCGTGGCCGCCTGCATCTCTTGGCTGCGCTCCGGCCACGGCTGGAGCATCGCTTTTGGGATGTTGGGATCATCATACGCCGCCAGCGCACTCCGCGCCGCCGTGCCGAGCACCTTGTCATTGACCAGCCCACGGATCACCGGCAGCAGCTCCGGCTTCGCGCTCCGTGTCAGGCTCGTCAACGCACTCCGCCGTGCATTCGCATCGCCTTCAGCATCTTTCACAATGACGATCAGTTCCTCCGCCGCACGTCCGCTGCCGAAGACCACGGAGAGCTGTTGCGTGACCGGACCGGGGACAGAACTCGCCAGCTCATCCCACCCCTTCGGCTTCTTGGCCGAACTCCAACCTTCCAAACCCGCTGCCAGACCGCTGAGCACATCATCGCGCAATTCCGGCTGCTTCAGCATCAGCGCCACCAGTCCATCCACCGCCGCCGGCTGTTTCTCGATTTCCTCCGCCAGCCGCCGTGTCACCAGCCGTCGCACCGTCGGAATCTTTGCGCTCGCGATCAATTCCAGCGCCTTTTCTGGAGACGCTGCTACCGCTGGTTCGATGCCATACCAGATCATGAGCGGCTGCTGCCGGTCATTGGCGTCTTCCTCGTGCTTGGCCAAAGCGGTGGCGATGGGCCAACGGTCAGCCACGGGAAGTTGCTGCAAAGCTGACGCGATGCTGAGACGAACGAGGCCTGAGGGATCGGTTTTTGCGGGAGTCAAAAGGTAATCGAGAACTGCAGCCCATGGCGGTTCAGGAGGAGGTGGTGGGCCAATCTTTTTCTGAGCAGCCTGCCATTGTTGTTGCGTTTGAAGTTTCGCACCCAGCGCTTTTTCAGCCTCTTCCTGCCAGTGCTTGCGATGTATGTTATACGCGTAGTATGCGGGAACTATTTGAGACAAGGCTCTTGCTCTTTTAGCTTCATCGGGATTGTTTATATTTACATAGGGGTTGCTGAGTCGAGGCCCCGCTGGTGCATTGTTTTCTTTCTCCTTTAGTTCAGTGCATGCCCGTCGGCTCCACCAGTTGTTGGGTGAATCAAGAAGCTTAACTAATTCTCCAATATTCATCGTCGCGACATCGATCGGCTCCACCTTCTTCGGCTCTCCATACACGATTTTGTAAATACGCCCGCTCGTGCGATGCACACCATCGCTGTCATGGCACTCGCCGGAATCGCTCCAGTCTGACACGATGACATTGCCATCAGGACAGGTGAGGAGGTCGATGCCACGGAACCACTTGTCCTTGGCCTTCATGAAGTCGGGGGCATGTTTGCCGACGTAGCCGCAGCCCTGGCGTTCCAGTTTGTCCACGTTGATGCGGTTGCCGTGCAGATTGCAGGTCAGCACCGCACCGTGGTATTCCTTCGGCCAGGTGCCGCCTTGATAGATCAGCATGCCCACATGCGCATGGCCGCCGCCAAGTTCAAGCGTCTTGCCGCTGATGCCTTTGCGGATGTCGCTCCACTTTTCAGCGCCGGTGTCCCAGTGAAAATGGTCCGCTGTCTGCTCGATCACCTCATACACATGCGGATTCAGATGCGTGCCAAACATGCGGCGGTAATACGCACCCGGAATCACATGCCAGAGATGGCCGATGACCGTATTGATCATGAACAGTTCGCCATCACCATTCCAATCATGCCCCCAGGAGTTCGTGCCACCATGCGCCACGACTTCAAACACCTTTCGCGTTGGATGATAGCGCCAGATCGCGCAGTTCAGCTTCGTGCGCTGGTCCTGCGGAGTGCCCGGAGCGCCGACGCTCGATGTGTCCGTGATGCCATGGCGGCCATACAGCCAGCCATCCGGCCCCCAGCGCAGGCCATTGACGATGTTGTGGCCGATGGTCTTCACGTTGAAGCCGTCGAGTAACACTTCCGGCTCACTATCGGGCACGTCGTCGCCATTCTTGTCGGCGATGAAGCTCAGAGTGCCATTGTGCAGCACCCACACACCGCCGTAGCCGATCTCCACGCTCGTGAGGTAGCTGCCGCCCTCCCAAAATACCTTCCGGCCGTCATGCTTCCCGTCGCCATCTTTGTCTTCGAGAATGATGATGCGGTCACGCAACGACGTGTCCCAGCGCTGCGGATTCTCCGCATACGTGTAATTCTCCGCCACCCACAGCCGCCCCTTCGCATCCCAGCTCATCGCAATCGGCTGCCGCACATCCGGCTCGGCGGCAAAGACCACGCACTTGAAGCCCGGCGGCAGTTCCATGCTGGCCGCTGCCTCCTCGGCGGACATCGGCTCACCTTTTTCGGTGTTGAAGGGGACAGGGAATTCAGCGGCGGTCAGCGCTGCGAGTGACAGCAGCGATGCGAAGGAGGACAGGGCGAGATGACGGAAACTCATAGGTAGGCGGAAGGATGAACCAACGGCGGCCAGCCGGCAAGATTGTGCTGCAGATGTCGGTGGTTAAAACAAAACGGCTGTCATGCGCTGCGGTACCAGCAGGCTTACTGAATGAGACTGATGTCCCACTCGCCCACATCTTTGCGCGGTCCGCGGGCGACCCAGGCGATGTCACGCACGAAAGAATTCCAGCTCATCCAGGGGTGGCGGACCTTGGTGCCGCGCATGGGGGCAAACTCCACATGCTCAAAATAGTGGTCCAGCACGGTCTTCAATTCATTGTAGGAAAAGCTACGCAGATGAGTGGGGTCGATGGTGAGGCGCTTGCCGCGCATGACCGCGTAGCGGCGGTGCAGATGGTAATCCAGCGGCACGCTGCCCATGAACACGCTGGTCTCCTTCTTTTCCAGGATGCGCCAGATTTCATAAACGGTGACAGATGGATATGGTAGATGCTCCAGCACCTCCGTCATGCAGACGGCATCGACGCTGTCATCCTTAATGTCGATGGCAGTCGAGATGTCCATTTCTATGCAGGGGATGCCATTGGCGTTTGCCAGAGTAATGGCGTTGCGATCCAGATCGACCCCGATCCATGGACCAAATTTCAGCAGTCCTTTGGTGAGGGCACCACCGCGGCAGCCGAGGTCGATGCCCTGACGCAACTTGATTTGATGCTGCTCGAGCTGCTGGCAGTAAAACGCCAGCTTTTTCTGGTCATCCTTGGCCTGGGATATGTCGCGGTTCTTTTTGTGATGAGTCTCATAAAAGGCCTGAATCAACTGGGCGCGGCGCTGCGGTGCATGGAGAAGGATATGATCGGGGAAGGCTTCCATAAATGGGAGGATGGCGTTGAGGTGGCGGCATGACCGGCACAGCGTTCAATCTATTCCTTCCTATTGCTGCCAATCGTCGCGAGCAAGCGGCAAGTTTGCGTTGTCTGCGTCCGTATGTAATCTACGGCCGGACGCCTGCACCGAGCGTCGTAATTCTGGAACAAGCCACGTTTGAGCATCATGCCTTTCCTCCTCAAGCTAGTCGTCGTCTGGTTGTGTGCTCTGGGCATGCTCAGTGCCGCCACCAAGCCCAAAGCTCCCACTGCGCAAACCGCTGCTGATCTCGCCGAGACGATCCGCCCCTCGCTCGTTAAAATCACCCAACTCGGTCGTGAAGGCACGGATGGCATCGGTTCCGGCTTCATTGTCAGCGAAGACGGTCTCATCGCCACAAATCTGCACGTCATTGGCGAGGCACGTCGGCTGCAAATCGAGATGCACGATGGCATAACCCATGACGTCACCGCCATTCACGCCAGCGACACGCATCTCGACCTCGCCCTGCTCAAAATCGACGCCAAGGGTCTCAAGCCGCTCCCGCTCGGCGATTCTGCGAAAGTCCGCCAGGGCGATCCCATCGTTGCCATGGGCGCACCAGAAGGTCTCGGCTTCAGCATCGTCCAAGGCGTGCTCTCCGCCACGCGCGACATCGACGGCCAGAACATGCTGCAAGTCGCCGTCCCCATCGAGAAAGGCAACAGCGGCGGCCCTTTGCTCGACATGCAAGGTCGCGTGCTCGGCATTCTCACGCTCAAATCCTTGAAGACCGACAACCTCGGCTTCGCCATGCCGGTGAACCTGCTCAAAACGCTCATCGAAAAGCCCAACCCTGTTCCCATGTCACGCTGGCTCACCATTGGTGTGCTGAATTCCAAACTGTGGAAGACGCACCTCGGCGCGCAGTGGACGCAGCACGCCGGTGTCATCAAATCCGAATTCTCCGGTGCAGGCTTCGGCGGTCGTGCGTTGTGCCTCTCCACGCAAAAAGTGCCGGAAGACACCTTCGAAATCGCCACCACCGTGCGTCTTGATGACGAGTCCGGTGCGGCCGGTCTCGCCTTCTGTTCCGATGGCGGCGACAAACACTACGGCTTCTATCCCTCCGGCGGCAAACTGCGCCTCACGCGTTTCGATGGGCCCGATGTCTATTCATGGACGATTCTCGCCGATGTCCCGAGTGACGCCTACAAATCTGGTGAAGCGAATACGCTGCGCGTCCGCGTTGAACCCGAGCGCATCGTCTGCTTCGTGAACGGCAAACAAGTCATCGAGAGCGATGACACCGGCCTGCGCGGCGGTTCTGCCGGTCTGTGCAAATTCAGAACCACCACCGCCGAGTTCCGCAGCTTCCGCATCGGCACTGATCTCGCCGAAAAGCCACTGCAACCCGAAGTCGCCTCCAAGCTGCGCTCCAAGGTCGAGGAATTCATCGCCGAGGCATCTACCACCGACCAGACGCTCGACAACCTCCTCGACAATCCCGCCGCTGCACGCCGTGTGCTCGTCGAACAGCGGCGCAAGCTCGAACAGGAGGCCACGAAGCTGCGTGAACTCGAACGCGAGCTGCATCGACGCGCGATGACCAAGGAAATTCTCGCCGAACTCGCCAAACCCGAGCCCGAGATCAATCTGCTGCGCTGCGCGCTGCTGCTCGCACGACACGACAACCCCGATATCGAAATCGCCTCGTACCTCGCGAGCTTCAAAGCCATGGTAGCCGATCTCAAAGACGATCCCGAAATCAAGCAAGGCACCATTCCCGCCGTGAAACGTCTGAACCGCTACTTCTTTGAAGAGAACGGCTTCCACGGCAGCCGCCACGATTACGGCAGCCGCTCCAACAGTTACATCAACGAAGTGATTGATGACCGCGAAGGTCTGCCGATCACGCTGAGCGTGCTCTACGTGGAACTCGCCTCCGCTCTCGGTGTGCAGGGTGTTTTTGGCGTGCCCCTGCCCGGCAAGTTTATGGTCGGCTATCGCGACGGTCCTGAAGGCGAGCTTCAACTCGTCGATGTCTTTGAACACGGCAAACTCCTCACCGTCGAGCAGGCTGCGCTTGATCTCACGGACAACGGCCAGTTCCCCGAAGGTTCCCTCGATCCCACCACGAAACAAACCATCGTGCTCCGCATGCTGCGCAATCTCATGGGCGCTGCTTTCGATGACACACGTTCCGTGCGCGAATCGCTGCCCTACTTGAACTTAGTCCTCGCCATCGACCCCAAATCCGCCGCTGAGCGCCTCACCCGCGCGCAAATGCGCCAGCGCATTGGCGAAAAAACCGGTGCACGTGAAGACATAAGCTGGCTCATCGAAAACTTTCCAGAAGACGGACCACCTGAGCTCATGCAGCAGCTCGATCGTTGGATGCAATCTCTAAACTGAATGCTGCGGCCGTAGAAAACGATGTGCGTTAGCTGAATACGCACCTGATTCGTTTCGGGCAAGAACTCGCGGCGGCTTGCTCATTCGCGACTGTGATCTAGCATGCTGCGATGCTGAAACACCTTCTCTTGATCTGCGCACTCGCGCTCACAGCCTCCGGCCAGGACACCGGCCCGGCCAAGGACGATCCTTCCGTGCCCAAGGATCGAGACACCATCCTGCGCATCCAGATTTTCCTCGATAAGAACTTCTTCGGCCCCGGTAAGCTCGATGGCGCTCTTGGCGAATTCACCTACAAGGCCGTGGTGAACTACAACTACGCCCACGGCCATCGCGATCTCTACAACTGGCTCTATGTGCAGGAGGCTGCCGAGGCCGAAACGCCCGTCACTTATGCCGCTTTCAAGATTCAGCCAGTGCTCCTCAAGTATGTGAACCCTGATTTGCCGGAAGATTATGAAGAAGCGTCGCAGTTTCCCTTCATGGCCTACCGCAGTCTTGTGGAACTCATCGCCGAACGCTTCCACACCGACGAAAGCTTCCTCACTGTCATCAATCCGAAGAAGAATCTGACTGCCCTCAAGGCTGGTGACATCATCGTCGTGCCGAACGTGAAATCCTTCCGCATCGAGGAGGTGAAGCCGATGCAGAGTTTCAAGGAGGACGCGACGCTCAGCACGCATACCATCGTGGTGGACACCACGGAGCGCATGGCGGCGGTTTACAGCGCCAAGGAGATGATGCTTGCCGCGTTCCCGATCACCCCCGGCAAGCCCCAGTTCATCCCAGTGGGCACCTGGAAGGTGCAGACCATGATGCACACGCCCAGTTTCCGTTACGATAAGCAATTTCTCGAAGAAGGCGTCCGTGGTGAGGAAGCATTCCAGATTCCGCCTGGTCCCAACAGCCCGATCGGTGTTATCTGGTGCGGCCTCAGCAAATCCGGCATCGGTTTGCATGGCACCGCCATGCCGCGCACCATTGGCCGCACCCGCAGCGCCGGCTGTGTGCGCTTTGCGAACTGGGACGCCATCCGCCTGCCGTTGCTTATCCGGCCAGGATCGCGGGTCATTGTGCGTTAATCTCCCACCATGCCTCGCATCCTCATCGCCGGTCTGTTTCACGAAACCCACACCTTCCTCGATGGCGTTACGCCGTTGAGTGATTTCCAAATCCGCCGTGGCGATGACATGCTCGCATGCAAAGGCGATAGCTCACCGCTTGGTGGCGTGCTTGAAATTGCTGAGGTATTGGGTTGGGAAATGATTCCCACGGCTGATTACCGTGCGCAGCCTTCCGCTACCGTGGCGGATGAAGTGGTGGAAGCATTCTGGAACGACATCGCACCAGCCATCGTCAAACGCGACTACGACGCCATCTTCCTCGTCCTTCATGGCGCGATGTCCTCGCAAAGCTATCCAAGTGTCGAAGATCAACTTTTTGGCTGGCGACTCCGGGAGATTCTACCGTGGAAGAGTATTCCCATTTTTGGCGTCCTCGATCTGCATGCCAACTTGGGAGGAATATTCAAGGCTGCAGTAAACTGCCTCGTCGCATACCGCGAAAATCCACACACCGATGCCCGCGATGCCGCTGTCCGTGCCGCCTCGCTGCTCCAGCGCAGCCTCACCACCGGCGTCCGACCTCAAATGCACCTGCGCAAGCCCGGCATCATCTGGCCGCCTACCGGCACCGGCACGGCCACCGATCCGATGAGATCGCTTGAAACTCTCGCGAGGGAGCTTGAGCAGACCCAGCGGGACATTTGGGATGTCAGCATTCTCGCCGGGTTTTCATTCGCGGACACGCCTCACTGCGGCGTCGGACTTGCGATCACCACCACCTGCGATGACGGTAGGATTGTTCAAAACTGGCTCAATCAGCTTGAGCAAAAAGCATGCAGTCTGAGACACCTGGGCGAAGTCACTGATCCGCCTGTCGATGACGTGCTTGCCTCACTCAGACCACTGCCTGCGGGCCTCACGGTTCTCGTCGAACCTTCTGACAACATCGGCGGCGGTGCTCCGGGTGATGGCACGGGTCTGCTGCGCGCTTTGATCCGGCACAACATTTCAAATGCGGCCGTCTGCATCAATGATCCGCAATCGGTTCGCGAAATCGAATCCGGCGCACGTCACATCGCCCTGGGCGGCAAAGGCAGCCGACTCGATGCAGGACCGCTCGAACTCGATGTCGAACTCATTGCGCTCAACGACGGTCGTTTTGAACTTGAAGACAAAAACAGCCACCTCGCCAGCATGTGCGGTGATGTTTTTAATATGGGCCGCTGCGCTATCGTGAAACACGCTGCCATCACGATACTCATCACCAGCATCAAGACTCCGCCCTTCGATCTCGGCCAATGGCGCAGTCAGGGCATTGAACCGACACAATTTTCCGTCATCGGCGTCAAAGCCGCCGTCGCGCATCGTCGGGCTTATGATGGCATCGCGGCACTCATGCTGTGGGTGGACACGCCGGGACCGTGCAGCAGCAATTTGAAGTCGTTGCCTTATCGAAACTTGCGCATGGGTTGAGAAAACTTATCCCAAGAGAATTTGTTGGCCGTCGTCATACCGCGTGAACATCACGCCGCCATGAATACGCACGATTCTCGCCAGCCGCTGCCGCCGAACTATCAAATCCCACCGGGCTGGGAGCGATTCCAGCCACCGATGATGGCAGCTCCCATTCCGGTGGCCACGGCGGTCGAGGAAACGCCGCCTGAACCTGTTCTCGTTCTTGTGCAGCCACGACAATCGCGCGTATTGCGCTTCTGGCGTCAACTCGGAGGTGGATCACTGATGCTCAGCATCGTTGTGCATGCAGTCATCCTGTTGCTTGCCGGAGCGATCATCATCAGCAGCCAGGTGTTGCGACCACCACCGGATTTTCTTCCTACGGGAACCACTGAAGCCGGAGAGAAGGCTTCTCGCGATCTGAAACACCGAGTGCGAATGAATCATCAGACGGCGCTGGCGAAGCGACAGCCACAGTCACGCATAGCTGTGCCTGATGGCGAAGGGCCTGCATTGCCGGAAGTGGAGCCACTCGTGCTTGTAGAATCAGGGCGGGGGATAGGAGCGACCAATCCCAAGTTGTCATCAGAAGCGGTAATGAATGGTGTGCATGAATGGCGTGGCACCGGTCCTGCAAATCGAGTGATGAATCTGCCCCACCTGTTGGGTGCGCGTTGTTCCACTCAAAGCCGTTTGGAAAAACTGCGGCAGAATGGTGGGACACCGGAGTGTGAAATCGCGGTGTCGCGTTCGTTGGAGTGGTTGAAGACGCAGCAGAACCCAGATGGTTCGTGGGGGCGTGCGAGCAAGGCGGCAATGACGGGATTGTCGCTGCTATGCTTTCTGGGACGCTGCGAGACGCCGGAATCGCCGTTCTATGGCGACAATGTGCGCAACGGCATGCTCTACCTCGTTGAAATCGCGCGGAAGAATCCGTATGGTATCCTGTCGGAGACGCCAATGGTGAATTCGGCCACGTATGAGCATGGGATCGCGACGTATGCTCTCGGAGAGATGTACTCGTTTTATCGGCTGGGAAAGAATAGTTTGCCGGGGTTGCGTGACACGTTTGAAAAGGGCGTGCAGACCATCATCGAGCAGCAGAACCGGCGTGGCGCGTGGAGTTATGGCGGCAAGGAAGCTGGAATGCCGCATGCTTACAACAAGGACAGCGGCGGCGAGGATTTGTCAGTCACGGGCTGGCAGTTTCAGGCGCTCAAGGCCGCGAAGCACTCGGGGTTGAAGATCGCGGGACTCGACGATGCGATCAAAGATTGCTGCGATTACTTGGAAACAAAGCAGACGAAAGACGGCGGTTTTGGCAAAACGAATCGTGATGAGCATTACAACCAATGGAGTCTCACGGGTTGTGGTGTGCTGGGTCTGCAAACGCTGGCGAAGAACAAAGCGACGAATGTGAAGAAGGGCATTCACTTCCTGCGCGACTTCCTCACTGCTGAACCGCTCGACTGGAACCGAAACTGCAATCTCTACTGCTGGTATTACTATACGCAGGCGTTCTTCCAGCAGGGCGGGGACGATTGGAAGTTCTACAACCAGCAGTTCCTGCCGCAGGTGCTTGGTGCGCAGCAGGCGGATGGTTCCTTCAAGCGTGGCAGGCCCAACTGGCCGGCGGGTGACGCTGCGGATGCGATTTACCGCCAGTGCCTTTGCACGCTACAACTCGAAGTCTATTACCGATATCTCAAGGTCGCGGATCGCGAGGACGAATCGATCTTCGAGAAGTGAATCACTTCGCGCCGTGCTTGTCCTTGAGGTGCTGCACAGTTTCGTCAGCGGTGTCGGCTTGGATCATGACGAGGTCGCCTGTTTGAGCGGAGGCGAGGGCGAGATCGACGGCTTTGAGGTGACCAAGGATTTGCTCGATGCGTTTGGTGCGAGAGGCGTTTTCGAGGCCACGGGCGAGGAGCTTCATGATTTCGCCGGATTCGCGTCCGCGGACGTAATCGCCTTCAAAAAGCCAGGCTTCGTCGAATTCGGTGCCGAGCATGCGGCCTTGCTCGATGATGTCGCTGTCACGGCGATCACCGGCGGAGGTATAGACGACGAGGCGGCGCTGATTGGTGAACTGGCGCAGGCCGTCGAGCAGGGCGCGGAGGGCATCGACGTTGTGGCCGTAATCGACGATGACGGTGATGCCGTTGAGGTCGAGGACATTGAAGCGGCCAGCGTTTTGATCCATGCTGGGGATGAAACTGCGTGCACCCTGGCGAATGATATCGTCGTTGATGCTCAGCGCCCAGGAGGCGGCGATTGAGGCAAGGGTGTTTTCGACCTGGAAGCCGATTTTTCCGCCGTGGGTGAGGGGAATCTGTCTCAGCGGCATGAAGTCGTCCTCACGCGGGCCTTCAGCGCGGATGATTTGTCCGTCGCGAACAAAAATGGCGCGTTCGCCTTTGATGCGATGACGGACGATGACGGCGTTTTCGCCATCGAGGGCAAAGAAGATGGTGCGGCGTGGATAGGTCTCGGCCATTTTAACGACGAGCGGATCAGCGGCATTAAGCACAGCGGTGCCTGTGGCGGGCACAGCGGCGACGATGCACTGCTTCACTTCGGCAAGCTGCTCGGGTGTGTCGATATCGTTAATGCCTAAGTGATCGCCACAACCGATGTTGGTGACGACGGCGACATCACAGTGATCGAAAGCGAGTCCTTCGCGCAAAATGCCGCCACGGGCGGTTTCAAGCACGGCGGCATCGCAGAGCGGGAATGATAGGATGCTACGGGCACTTTTTGGCCCGCTGCAATCACCACTGTCGATCATACGGTTGCCAACGTAAACGCCATCCGTGCTGGTGAGACCGACACGCCAGCCGGTTTGGCTGAGAAGATGCGCAATGAAACGTGTAGTCGTCGTTTTGCCGTTAACGCCCGTGACGGCGACGATGGGAATGCGGCCACAGCAATCCGGGTCAAACATGGTGTCGATGACGGCCTTGCCGACGGGACGCGGCTCGCCTTCGGAGGGATACAAATGCATGCGCAGGCCTGGGCGGGCATTTAACTCGATTATGACGCCGTTGCGCGGACTGAGCGGCTGCGTGATGTCGGGCGCGATCATGTCGATGCCGCAAATGTCGAGTCCGACGGTCTGCGCGGCTTCGACGGCGGCGGCGCAGATGGTGGGATGGACCTCGGCGGTGCAATCGACCGCCGTACCACCGGTGCTGAGATTGGCATTGCGGCGGATGAGGACCATACGGCCTTTTTCGGGGATCGAATCGGGCGTGACATCCTGTTCAGCAAGAACAGCCAGCGCAACAGCATCAATGCGGATCCTACTCAGGGCTGCTGCGTGATCGGCAGCGCGTCGCGGATCGCGATTTTTCTCTGCAATGAGTTCCTGGATCGTGTGCTCGCCATCGCCAAT
>Ga0114966_10001063_pt1 | contig 25564 bp, 27 predicted proteins | sample M_130207_XF_Meta_FD_87029 | JGI IMG/M metagenome (GOLD analysis project Ga0114966, IMG submission 87029) | Freshwater microbial communities from Lake Montjoie, Canada to study carbon cycling - M_130207_XF_MetaG | ecosystem: Environmental > Aquatic > Freshwater > Lake | place: Lake Montjoie... | reverse complement strand
TCAGCGTTTCCTTAGCGAGTCTGTTTCCAAATTGGCACGCGTTTTTTCATCTCGTCGATTAAATACTGGCTCGCCGCAAACGCTTCACCACGATGAGCCGCGACCACTTCCACCCACAACGAAACCTCGTTCACCCGCACCCACCCCAAGCGATGCACTAAACGGATGGATTCCACCGGCCAACGGTTCGCAATCTCATCAAATAGCAGGTTAAACTGATGCTCAGCCATAGCGGCAAAAGCCTCATAATGAATTCCTAGTATTGAGGTCGTGCCCTCCGTGCCTCGCACCACACCGGAAAAATAGACCACCGCACCCATCGCCTCAGAAAGGAGACGCCCAGCCACGAGTGAAGACTCCTCAATCGGATCGGTGGTCAGAACGAGCGAACGCTTCATTTGGAAAATCATCCACCTTGCACCGGTGGGAAGAGGGATACTTGGTCATCTTTTTTTAAGAGATAACTTTTAGGTTGGTAATCGAGTCCGACTGCGATCAGGGTCGAATTTTGCATGGCACGCAGGTTCGGAAATCGCAAAAAGGCGACCTCCAATAATTGTGCGATGGTGCAGACCTCCGCAACCTCAAGGTGAGTCTCGGTGCATCCGGTCAAGTCTTTGAAGTAGGAGTAGAAATGAACCGAAATTGTCATCGCGCCTCCAAGAATTGCGAGGGGTGTAGGAGTCCGATAAATGGTAGGTTACGGTATCGTTCGGCGTGGTCCATGCCATAGCCAACGACGAAGAGGTCGGGGATTGTGAAACCGGAATAATCTGCTTGGATGCGCCGCTCGCGCTGAGCCGGTTTATCTAGGAGGACGCAGGTGCTGATTCGCCGTGGGTGAAGGGTACGGAGTTGTCGCCGGGTCTCCCAAAGGGTGTGACCTGAGTCGATGATGTCATCCAAGAGCAGAACATTGCGGCCTTTAATGCTAAGTTTGAGATCCTTAGTGAAACTGATCTCACGTGGCACCGTACCCATTCCATAGCTTGATGCTGCCATAAAATCCAACTCGATAGGCAAGGGAATTCGACGAATTAAGTCGGCCATGAATACCGCAGATCCGGATAACAAGGAAACAACGACGAGCCTTGAGTCGGCATGGTCGCGAGTAATCTCTTCTGCGAGTTCGTGAACCCGCTTCCGAAGGCGGGTTTCAGAAATCAATACGGAGCTGATTTCACGTTGCCAAATTTTCGGCACCCGCCCTCGGCCCAGGACCGGGTCAGATATGCTTGGAATCTGCGGCATCTTTGGTCGTGTAACCCGAGTCCTGCCGTTGGAAGTTCACCTCGTTTTTTTTGCAATAAGCTTGGAAAACATCATCGGCACTCATCCCCAAAACCTGAGCGGTGCTGATGAGAAAGTGGAAAAGATCCACCACTTCAACACGCGCATTTTGTTCATCAAATTTTTGGTACTTGGCCCACCATTTCCAAGCCACGCTGTCAGTAAGCTCCGCCATTTCTTGGGTCATGGCCCGACTATAGTTGAGCACCCACTTAGTTTTCTCCTCCTCAGTCATCGTGTCTGTATTGACGCCGATGCGTTGGTTGAGTGCTCGTTGCATTCTAAAAAGTTCACGAAATTGATCCGGTGTTTCCATGCATTGAAGGTTGCGGGACTCGTCGAAGGATGCAAGCTGTTTTGGGTGGCTTTTCGGTGTTAGTCGACAAACTCTAATGGCTGCTGATGGGGGATTATTTTCTGCTCATACGCACGTGCCAGAAACCGGCGGATCGACTCCCGTCCTTTGTCGCCATAATCCACTGTCCAATGGTTGACATACATTCCGACAAATTTATCTGCAAGCTCCACTCCCATATCGCGTGCGTATTGCAGAGCGTGTTGCACGGCAATCGCACGGTGGTCGAGGCTATACTGGATACTCTCTGCCAAGATGCGTGAAATCTGCCGTCGTTCCTCAATTGGAAAACGTTTATGGACCACGTTACCACCAAGGGGTAAGGGTAGGCCCTGATTCTCGCGACCCCACCAGACTCCCAAATCCTCGCAGAGCACCAACCCTTCGTTGCGATACGTCAATTGACCTTCGTGAATGATTAAGCCCACATCGGCCTGACCGTTTCGTACTGCAGCAAAAATTTCATCGAAAGGCACAACAATGAAGTTCAGGTCGATTGCATTCCGTTCCAGCCAAAGCTGCAGTGCGAGGAACGCACTCGTCATCGTCCCGGGAACCGCAATTCGGGCGCATCGAATCTGCTCGCGGCTTAGAACCTGTCGGGACACCAGCATCGGCCCGTAGCCGTCTCCCATGCTCGCGCCGCTGGGAAGGAGTGCATAACGATCGCTCACGAAAGCGTAGGCGTGGATGCTAATCGCAGACACATCCAATTCTCCACGCGTGGCTCGTTCATTGAGGGTTTGGATATCCTGAAGGATATGCTCAAAATGCCACGTCGGCGGGATCGCGACATGGTTTTTGGCAAGTCCATAAAACATGAAGGCGTCATCCGGATCAGGGGAGTGACCCAAGGTGATGGTGCGTTTGTCCATGCCGCAATCTAGCTGCAAGGAAGGCCGTTTGTCACGTGGGGTTTCGACAAAACGCGACTCAGGCGGCGGTCACTTGCCCTTCGCGCTGGTGTGCTGTTTCAACCAAGCAATATCAACATTGTTGGGTGAATTGTAATCGTGCGTATGCCAATCTGTGAGCTTCGGTGTGATAGTATCTTTATTTTTCCATTTTTGCCCAGCCACATGACCATCCGCGAATGCGAACATCCCACCATTTCCATGGTAGCTCGCAGGGAGATGATAAAAATGGCTCACCGTGTCCATGTACGTGCCGAAAAATGGTCGGCAAATACTGTCTGGATTCATGTCAATAAACGTCATCGCATCAGAGGGTGAAATGCCTGTGATTTGGGCGTTTTTCAAAAACACCTTGTAACCGGTGCTCGGGAGGGTGCGGTAGGCTGCCCCCGCCCAGCCCATATAAGAATTCATTCCGTAACTGCGAATCCGCTGAGCGGCCAACGTCCCGTGTGTTCCCAAACCTTTATCCGTGGGACATCGGTAAACCGCAGTTGTTTTTAAATAAGGCCCGAAAAGACACTTTTTCTCATCAATTAAGAGCGATACATTGGTGACGTCTTGAGGGATTCCTTCGAAGCTACCCAGCACCCAAGTCAACATCCCATCTCCTGGGCTGTTGATGACCAGTCGATCATCGTAATCTCCGCTGTACAACGCCCAAATGATATTCAATTGCTTGACGTTGTTCATGCATTTGATTTTGTGCGCCTGCGCTTTTGCCTTCGCCAACGCAGGAAGGAGCATGCTGGCCAGAATCGCGATGATGGCAATCACAACTAAAAGTTCGATCAGGGTGAATCCACGCTTCTGGCTCCACGAAGATTTATGAATAGGTTGCATAATGCTGGAACAAGTGTTCAAGACGTGCGATAATCTTTGATCATAAAGGTTGGCCTGTTGTTCCGCAACTGTGCTTTTATGAGCACACGTAATTCACCCCAGCCTACCCACTATTGCTCCACTGCCGTGGCTACAGGGACAAAATCCGCTTGACCCTTCGCTTTGCCGGCCTCTAACACGATACGATACGGAACATTCGCGACCAACTCCTCTGGGGCAGCAGGCACTCGTCCTGGAGCCATTCCTGGAATGGACGAGCCATAGGCAAATCCTCGGATGGGTTTGGAGTTTGGTTTGGCCGTTAGTTTCCAAACAGCGGTGCTGTTCTTATTCGTTTGTAAACTGGATACCGAGTAAACGCTTACTGAAGTCAGCTGATAGGGCTGCTCAAGCATAAACGTAACAGGACAGACGGAACCGGCCGGGCGAGTGGCTCCTAACATTGGGCGATTCTGAGGGATGATTTGAATAATTCGGACCTTGAACCAGTCGGTAAAGAAGTAGCAGTAGATGCCACCTAGGAGCACCGCTGCGGCGATCAGAAAGTTATTACTGCGAGTCATTCAGAGTGTGTTGACGTCTCAGTGGAGGAATTATTCGACAAAACACCCGTTGCGGAAATTGAACAGGGCACGGGAAGATGTCACTTTTTGAACACTTGGTTACTTTTGATATGGGAATTATGTTAACAAAAAACCTGAAAAGGAACCCCGGGTTCGCACCCAGTGCTGCGCGTGGTTTCACGCTGATCGAACTTTTGGTTGTCATTGCCATCATCGCTATTCTAGCTGGCATGCTATTACCCTCATTATCGAAAGCGAAGGAAGCGGGGCGTCGTATTTCTTGCGTCAATAACATGCGTCAACTCGGCATTTCGCTGGTCATGTACGCGGATGATCACAATGGCTATTTTCCAGATCGAAGCTTGGACCCCGGTTGGCCACAAAAGCTACGGGATGGATATAAGGATTTAAGAATTTTGCGATGTCCCAGTGATGGGCCTGGCAATCCTGTGACCGGTGTTAGCAACACGAATGCGCTCGCTGATGCTAGTCCTCGTTCCTACATCTTCAATGGATGGAATGATTTTTTTCAAGCAGAGATGGGCCCACAATTCAGCATGAATCAAACAGTTGGCAAAGCGATTAACGAAAACGCGATTCGCGAACCCAGCGAGACAGTAACTTTTGGTGAAAAAGATCATAATTCAGGGCATTTCTACATGGACTTTCTTGAATCAGGCGGCGGCGGTGTGGGCAATGACGTCACCGAGCTTGAGCAAAGTCGGCATTCCGGTTCTGGAATCAAGGGGTCACGGGATGGTGGTTCAAATTTTGCGTTCGCCGATGGTAGCACTCGTTACCTACGTTTTGGAAAATCGTTCTCCCCTTTGAATTGTTGGGCGATCGAAACTAAATGGCGCACGAATACTACTGCCTTTAAGTTCTAAGTTGAGTTTTGAGGACGGTTTTGATTACAGAGTTCTCAACACTCATCATTCAACTTGAGAACCGGCACCGGTAACCATAATGTCTGCGAAATGTTCAACCGGCGGATCATCAGCAAGTGGGTGCCATTTATTCTGACTGCGGCAGTGATGAGCAGCGAATGCTCGTTACGGGCGGCAGCGGGAGTGGCAGAATCAATTCAGGCTATTCGGGCGGTAGGATTGGAGGGCAAAGGTCAGACCGAGGCGGCGCAGGCGATGCGAATCCTTACTACGGGAGGCCCGACAAACATCCCAGCGATCCTCATGGCGATGGGGGCAGGGAATGATCTGGCTGCTAATTGGCTCCGTTCGGCGGTGGAAACGATTGCTCAACGTGAGCTAACGAACGGCGGTCGGTTGCCACTTCTGGAGTTGGGCCAGTTCGTTCTCGAAACATCCAATCCCCCTCGCGCTCGACGGCTTGCGTTTGAGCTGATCACACGTGCGGATCCATCCACGGCAGATCGACTTCTGAACGGGATGGTGAATGATCCCAGCACGGAACTTCGTCGCGATGCGGTGCAAAAAATCATCCGACAAGCGGATACTTCATTGGCGGAGAGTAACAAAATCGGGGCCACGTTAATTTTTCAACAATTGCTGACGCTCGCTCGCGATGTGGATCAGGTGGATGCCATCGCAAAAAACCTGCGCACATTAGGACAAACCGTCGATTTGCCTTGGACGCTGGGATTTCTCACGCAGTGGAAGGTGGTGGGGCCGTTTGATAGCACGGGCGGAAAAGGCTTCGCGGCGGTGTATAAGCCCGAAGAAATCTTGGATCTCAGTGCCGAATATGATGGCAAATCAGGGAAGGTGCGTTGGCAAACTCTGGCGACCACCGATGAGGATGGCTCGGCAAGTATGAATAAGCCGTTCACCGCGTTAAAAGGCGCGGCGGCTTTTGCTTACACTGAATTCTATGCCGATCACGCACAGACGGCGGAACTGCGTTTAGGGTCAAAAAACGCATTCAAGGTCTGGCTGAATGGTAAATTTCTTTTTGGCCAGGATGAGTATCATCGCAATAAGGCCATCGACCAATACCGGATGACGGGTCAATTTCAATCCGGTCGCAACATCATTTTGGTGAAAGTCTGCCAGAACGAACAAACAGAGGATTGGGCGAGTGAATGGGATTTTCAGCTTCGTGTCTGTGATTCTTTAGGAACACCGTTACGGTCCGCAACGATCGCTCAAGTAGGGGTGCCCCCCATTTCAGTAGGAAAACCATGAACCGACTTTTTGCCGTCCTTCTTTGCCTTAGCACGATCCCGACTCACGCAAGCGATTGGCGACAGTTTCGCGGACTCCAAGGCACGGGCGTATCGGATGAAACCCAACTTCCAACTACCCTGGACGCTAAGAAAAATTTGGCGTGGAAAATTGCGTTGCCGGGTCGTGGTTTGTCCAGTCCGATCATTGTTGGCGATCGTGTTTTTGTAACCTGTTCCAGCGGTGCAAATCAGGATCGTTTGCACGTCATTTGCTTTAACGCTGCCGATGGATCGAAGCGGTGGGAGCGTCAATTCTGGGCGACAGGTCGAACCACGTGTCACGAAAAAATTAGCGTGGCAGCACCCACCTCTGCGAGCGACGGGGAGAGAATCTTCGCCCTCTTTTCTTCGAACGACCTTTTTTGTTTGGATCTTGATGGCAACCTACTTTGGTTGCGCGGGTTGATGCGAGATTATCCCAACGCGAGTAACGGTTTAGGTCTCGCCTCCTCACCGGTCGTGGTGGATGGCGTGTTGGTCACTCAAATCGAGACCGATAGCGAAGCCTTCGTGGCTGGGATTGATGTTGCGACAGGTCTCAATCGTTGGAAAATCGAGCGACCTAAAAAAGCCAACTGGACTTCACCGCTTCTAGTGCGAGGTGCCAATGGTAAAATGGTTGTGGCTCTACAAGCCAGCACGGGCATTACGGCTATCGATCCCTCGACAGGTGTTGAATTGTGGAAATACACGGAAGGCGCGTCCACAGTGCCCTCCAGCGCGGTGCGTGGTGATACGTTGTATGTTCCCTCCAACGGAATTACCGCACTCCAAACGAGCAGCGATGGCCCACCCTTCAAGCAACTCTGGCGAGCCAATCATCTGCGACCTGCAACCGCCAGCCCGATTGTGGTTGAGGATCGGATTCTGACTTTGAACGATGCAGGGGTGCTTAATTGCGGCGACACTGTCGAAGGCAAACGACTCTGGCAACTTCGCCTCAAAGGACCCTTCAGTGCAACACCGTTGGCTGCGGGCCACTTTCTTTATCTTGTGAATGAAAAGGGACTGGCTCAAGTCGTGGATCTTTCCAAACCCGAGGGAGAAATCACCGGAGAGTTAGACCTCGGTGAGCCGATTATCGGCACGCCATCAATTGGCGGCGGCGGCATTTATTTTCGAAGCGATGCCCATCTCTGGAAGATTCAGAAATCCTAACGCTCCCGCTTTTTTTATTGGCAATCCGTCGGGCGAAAAATTTCCGTCCCTCCTCGACCCACAGACCCACACTGCTAACCCCGCCGATTAGGAAAAAAATCTGTCATCGGAATTGGCACGGTATGGAAGATTTTGTTCATCGGGGTTGTGTAGCAGATTACCCACCTTAAACTGCAGATCAATTCGAAATGGATTTCCTTGCCGGTTCCTACTTCCTGCCCCATCGTTCTTAGATGGGTATGCGACGAGAGGCACGAGAGCGTGCGGTGCAGTTTTTGTTCCAATATGATTTGAACCAGTCGGAAGACTTGGAGCAAGCACTCAGCCATTTTTGGAGCTCCCAAAGCCTTGCGGCGATCAATGAGGATAAGGCACCCGCCAGATGGGGGGAGACACCCGAAATGCCCCCTCCTTCAACTCAGGAGGCCACCCTACGCCTGTTCGCAGAGCCACTCATCCGTGGAACGATCGAACACATCAAGGAGGCTGATGAGCTGATTGTGCGATTGGCCAAGAATTGGGATATCCATCGTATGGCGGTAGTAGATCGTAATATTCTACGTTTAGCGATTTATGAAATGCTCCATCGCGACGATATTCCACCGGTGGTAAGCATCAACGAGGCCGTGGACATTGCTAAAAGATTTTCGACCGAGGACAGTGGGAAGTTTGTGAATGGGATCTTGGATCGGGTCAAAGCGGAAGTAATGCGCCCTGCACGCTGAATCAAGCATGAGCAACGATGTATACTGACCTCCATCTCCACACGCATTTCTCTGATGGCACTTACACGCCAGAGTTTTTAACGGCGGAGGCAAAGCGGTTTGGGTTGGTGGCGATCGCTCTGACGGATCATGATACGATCGAGGGATGTGATCGAATGCAGGTTGCCTGTGATAGTGTGGGGATTGAGTTCATCGCTGCGACGGAGTTGACGGCAGAGTTTAATGGCACCGAGATGCATTTACTCGGTTATTTCATCGACACCAAACATCCCCGATTATTGGAGGAGATGGGACGATTTCAGGAGGTGCGTCAGAACCGAATCCGCGAGATGGTCGCACGATTGAGAGGCTTGAATGTCCCGATTACAGAGGAAGCGGTCTTTGCACTGGCCAACTGCAACTCACCTGGACGTCCGCATATTGCCCGCGCCCTAATTGATGCAAAAGTATGTCGCTCTGTGGATGAAGCTTTTGAGCGTTTTCTAAAGAAAAACCGTCCTGCGTGGGTTCCAAAATTTAAAATTTCCGCCACAGACGCAATTGCTTTGATTCATGAAGCTGGCGGTTTGGCCGTATTAGCCCATCCACTATTGATTCGGCGCGATGAGTTGATTCCCGATCTAGTCGAAGCCAAACTCGACGGCTTGGAATGTTACCACACGAGGCACACCCCTTCCATTTCTGAACATTACGAAATGTTAGCTGAGCACTTCAATTTACTCGTCACCGGTGGTTCAGATTGTCATGGGATGAACAAGGGGAAACCGCTGATTGGCAGCATCAAGCTACCCTATGAAAATGTGCGTCGGATGAAGGCTCGCCTTCGCGACAATCACCCTTCGCGGCTTCTTCCAGAGCCTTCGGGCACTTATTAATTTTCCAACTCGAGCGAATTTCCATGGGATTCTTTGATCGTCTGAAGGCGGGTTTGCAGAAAACCCAAAGCAAGCTGGTACATGAGATTAAGCGGATCATCACGTTTTCACCGAAACTTTCGGGTGAAAATATTGAAGAACTAGAGGCCATCCTGCTGGGTGCCGACCTTGGGGTGCCGATGACCCAGCAAATCATGGCTGCTGTAAGGAAGAGCTACGAAACTCAGGGTGGCCAAGGGTTTGATTTTTTTGCCATCGGTCGGCAGGAGATCGAACGAGAATTGGGGAGTGACATCACGCCACTGAAACGGCTACCCGGACAAACAACGGTGATTTCGATTGTGGGTGTCAACGGGACTGGCAAGACGACAACCACGGCGAAATTGGCGCACTGGTTGAAAACCCAGAATCTTTCTTCCGTCTTGGGTGCCTGCGACACGTTTCGAGCTGCCGCTATCGAACAGTTAAAGCTTTGGGGTGCTCGTATCGATGTGCCCGTGATTGCGGGGGCTTACGGGGCAGATCCAGCCTCCATTGCCCATGACGCGGTGAGCGCGGCTGTCGCCAAGAAAGCGGACTACCTACTCATCGACACTGCAGGCCGCCTTCACACGAAAAGCAACTTAATGAAAGAATTGAAAAAGTTGCATCGGGTGATTGGGAAACAATCGGACGGTGCCCCCCATGAAACCTTGCTAATTCTGGATGCAACCACGGGTATGAACGCGTTGATTCAAGCTCGCGAATTCCACAAAGCAGTTCCATTGACAGGCTTGATCGTCACAAAGCTTGATGGCACGAGCAAAGGTGGAATGGTGATCGCCATCCAGCGAGAGTTGGGGTTGCCGATTAAATTCATCGGGGTCGGCGAACAACCCGACGACCTTCAACCGTTCGATCCCAAACAATTCGCAGCGGCACTTTTTCCCTCGGATTAGTCGCACCAAGGTGATGAGCGCGAGCGCGAAATTCCAAGAGATCACGGATAGAAAATTCATGTCTCGGGCATTGACCCTCGCTCGGCGGGCGTCGGGTGACACATCTCCTAACCCTATCGTGGGGGCTGTGCTGGTTCGTGCCGGATCAATTATTGGTGAAGGCTGGCATCATCGGGCTGGATTAGCACACGCCGAAACCGAAGCACTTCAGGATTGCGCTGCAAGAGGGAACAAGCCCAGAGGCGCGACACTTTATGTCACACTGGAACCGTGTTCAACCCATGGTCAAACACCCCCTTGCACACAAGCGATCCTCGAAGCGGGAATCAAAACAGTCGTTGTGGGTGCAATCGATCCTAACCCCAAGCACTCAGGCCACGGCATTGGGTTGCTCGAGTCGGCAGGCGTTCGAATTCGACGCTCCAGCTTGGAAGCAAAAGCCGTGGCATTGAATCCCCCCTTCAATCATTGGATCGTATCGGGTCGCCCCCTCGTCACTGTCAAATCGGCGATGACATTCGATGGAAAGATCGCTACAGCAAGCGGCGAGTCCAAATGGATTACGGGGAAACCGGCGCGACTTGAGGGTATGAAATTGCGCCGAAAGGCCGACGCCATTCTTGTTGGAGTAAATACGATCGTGGGTGATGACCCGAGCTTAACCTATCGCTCTCAGCAGGCTGTGCAACACCGCTTACGGCGATTTGTATTGGATCCATCAGCACGCATCCCATTACGAAGCACTGTGGTGACCGACGATCCGCATGGACTGACAACAATCATCGTGAACCAGTCGGCTCCAGCAGGCCGTGTTTTGGCCCTCAAGAAAAAGGTTGATGTGTGGGTTTGTCCGACAAAAATCAAATTGGATTTAGGTTGGGTGTTAGACAAAATGGGACGAATAAAGATCACTTCACTCTTAGTGGAAGGTGGCGGAGAAACAAATGCCGAGTTTCTGCTCAACGGATATGCACATCAGGTGGAATTCTTCTACGCACCAATGATCCTAGGGGGCAGGGATACCAAGAGATGTGTCGCCGGTCTTGGAGTTCAGTCTATTAAGGAAGCCATACGATTAGCAGACGTTAAGTATCGTTGGGTCGGTGTGGATTTGATGTTGTCGGCAAGGGTTGAGTCTCGCTAGTTTGCATTGATGTTCACTGGTATTGTCGAAGAGACGGGCACCATCGTCAAAATTACAACTTCAGAAAATTCTCTGCGGTTGGAGTTACGGGCGAGGGTGACCGCAGAAAATGCTCGCTTGGGTGATAGCGTGGCTGTTAACGGCTGCTGTCTGACCGTCGTGGCGATCCAAACCGAGGACAGGGGAGCATTACTCAGTTTTGACTTACTCCAGGAAACTTGGGTGAGGACTAGTTTTTCAGAGCTGAAGATCGGAGCCATCGTCAATCTAGAGCGTGCACTCAGAGCGGATGGTCGTTTGCACGGACACTTCGTCACCGGACACATTGATGGGATCGCAGAAGTGTTGGTTTTCGAAAAAAGAGGCACCGACTGGCTCTTAGAAATAGCACCGCTTGAAGAAATCAAACGCTACCTCGTTTCAAAAGGTACGATCGCTATAGACGGGATCAGCCTCACGATTGCAGAAGTTCTCGATGATCGAATTCGAATCTGGATTATCCCGCACACACACGCGGTCACAGCACTACGCGAACGGAACGTTGGGAGCCACGTTAATATCGAGGCAGATTTGCTCGCGAAATACGTCGCTCAACTCATCGGCTCTCGTTGAGCCAGGCAGGTTACTCAACCAAGGCAATAAAGTTCTGAAGAAGTTGCAGGCCCGCTCGTTGGCTTTTTTCAGGATGGAATTGTGTGGCGAACACATTATCCCGCCAAACTGAGGAGGCAAATGCCGTCCCGTAATTTGTCTCCGTGGCAACAATCGAAACATCGGTAGGCTGCGGAAAAAAGCTGTGCACGAAATAAAAGTAGGTTTGATCCGGGATGCCTTTGTAGAGAGGGCAATCTGACTTGAGGAAATGAACCCGATTCCAACCAATCTGCGGGACTTTTAATCCGTGTTGCGCAGGAAACCGAACCACTCTCCCGCCAAAGACTCCGAGACCCACCGCGCAACTATTGAACTCCTCGCTCTTCTCAAACAGGGCCTGATACCCGACACAGATTCCTAGAAACGGTCGACCGGTTTTAATAAACTCCCGCGCTGCAAGAAATAATTCCTGACGATGCATCGAATTCAAACAATCGTCGAACGCCCCAACCCCAGGCAACACCACAGCTTGAGCTGAGCTGAGTTCCTCTGGTCGCGTCACCAAACGCACATCCGCCCCGACATGGGTCAATGCCTTAAATACACTCCGTAAATTCCCAGCACCATAATCAAGCAACGCAATCACACGCAAACACTAGCCATTCCCCCAAACCCTAGCAACCCCGCTAGCTCTGTGAAAACTCAGGAATTCCCCTTGTTTTCGAATTGGAGTAGGGTGGGTGCATGGAAACTTTAGAAATCAAAATTGCCCACCTTGAATATCTTTGCGACCAACTGAACATGGTGATTATTGATCAAGGAAAGCGTCTCGCTCGGTTGGAAAATGAGCTAAGAGGTATCACCAGCTCCGTTCAAGAGATCGAGATGGAACGGGTGCGGAACACAAACGTAAAACCGCCCCATTACCAATAACGAGGTTTCAGCGGTGATGAGAAAAGAGGCGATGACGATTACGAAAGAGGTAAACAACGATCACAAGGTTGATGATTAGGATTAAAAAAATGCTCCAAGTGAATCCCAACATCAATTCATAAACCTCGATGGGAATAAAGAACGCGGACTCAGCAATTGCTAACCACGCACCCCAAGTCGATCGCAGCCAAAGTCCACACACCTCAAGAAATGAGAACAGTCCGTAAATCAAAATGGTTGGAACGATCCAAGGCTTGAGGGGAAGGCTGATAGTGTCGAGCCAATTTCCCATGGGGCCAAAAAAACCAGCTTCGGAATCTAAACGAATCAAGCGGAGCAAAGAGTCGTACCCGACACCTAAGTTTTTTCCCTTCAGATGATACAGACCGAAAGCAATCAAGAGCAGGGTCAGTCCCTTGAGTATTTTAAACCCAATAATGACAGAGAGTGTGGCAGCACCCTTTCTTGGAAGCGACAGTTTCTCGGGTACGCTCGAGGTAGAAAGGCGGTTTAGTAATTCGTTCAAGTGTATAGAGTTCTCGTCACCGCTCCCGTCCGGAACGGGATACATCAACGAATTTTTGAGAGCAGGAACGGCAGGAGATCGTTGATCGCAATACGATGCTGCTGCATGGTATCTCGATCTCGTAAGGTGACCGTGTCTTTGAGCTCAGGTTTTTCTCCAAGCGTATCAAAGTCAATCGTGACGCCAAAGGGTGTCCCCGCTTCATCTTGACGGCGGTATCGCCGACCGATAGCTCCCGCTTCATCATAAAATACAGACATCTCTGCACGCAACAGATCGCGCACCTCCTGCGCCTTTTTGACTAACTCAGGCTTATTCTTCAGCAACGGAAAGATGCCGACTTTGATAGGGGCGATGCGTGGGTGAAGTTTCATGACGACGCGGGTTTCTTTCACGCCTTTGTCATCGATGACTTCCTCCTCAGTGTAGGCATTGCAAATCAGAGCGAGCAGCAATCGATCCACGCCCGCGCTGGGTTCAATAACATGGGGGACGAAACGCGATTTTGTTTCCTCATCAAAATACTCCATGGATTTGCCGCTGAATTTTTGATGCTGAGTCAAATCGTAATCGCCACGCGCCGCAATGCCTTCGAGTTCCTGAGTTCCAAAAGGAAATTTGTATAGAATATCGACGGTTGCCTTCGCGTAGTGAGCGAGTTCCTCTTTTTTCTGCCAGTGAAAATCGAGCACATCGCGGCTTAAACCGATGCTCTCGTACCATTGAACTCGCTGTTCAACCCAATATTTGTGCCACTGTTCCCAACCCCATGCTGGCTCCGTTCCCGGTTCACCGGCTAAAGTGGACTTGGCGGCCGCGTCGTCTGGTTTGATAAAAAACTCGAGTTCCATTTGCTCGAACTCGCGAGAGCGGAACGTAAAATTGCGTGGGTTGATTTCGTTGCGAAACGCTTTCCCAATCTGACAAATACCGAATGGAAGTTTTTGGCGTGCAACATCGAGAACGTTTTTAAATTGCACGAAGATCGCCTGCGCTGTCTCAGGTCGAAGGTAAGCCACGTTATCCTCGCTTTCTACGGGACCGACGTAGGTTTTGAACATCAAGTTGAACGGACGTGGATCGGTCAGCAGACTTCCATTTTCAGGGTTGTAACGAACTGTTCCTTCCACCACTTCGATGCGTTCACCGATTAATGCGGGGTTCGGGAGACCCCGTCCTGAGTAAAACTGGCGAGCAATCTTTCGGGCGTATTCGGGATGTTTACCCGTCTCGATCAGCACCGAGTAGCTCTCGTCTGATGTTTTTCCAGCATCAGTATCCTGCGCACCAGTGTAATGATGAATACTTCCGTTCTGTGGCTCAATTTGATCGGCGCGAAAACGTTTCTTGGTCAATAGGCAATCCACCATCGGATCGCTGAACGTGGATGTATGACCACTTGCCTCCCAAATTTTTGGATGCATGATGATCGTGGCCTCCAGCCCCACAACATCCTCACGCTTCTGCGTCATGCTGCGCCACCAATAATCCTTCACGTTGCGTTTCAGTTCCGCGCCCAAGGGACCGTAATCCCAAAATCCGTTAATACCTCCGTAGATCTCGGAGGATTGAAAAACAAACCCGCGTCTTTTGCAGAGGGAGACAATTTTCTCCATCCGTTCGTTAGCTTTTGGCTCGGCCATATAATTGAATGCGCAGTGTTCGCTGGAGTGCTTCTATTTGTCAAGAAAGCCAAGCTGGTTTTCGGTAGTAAAAACCATTCTGACTACTTTGTCTCAAAAAAAAGTGAGGTTGGCAGAGCTGCCAACCTCACTGACGGGATTCCTTGTGACTACTATTAGTTAGTCAACTGGTAACGGAGGACAACCTTCCCTTGCGGAGTTGTTTGGGTGCTCTTCAAGGTGATTGTGCCGGGAGCATTCGACAGACGTAAGCGGATGAACTTCACGTCTGCGTCTGCAGCTAGTGTGACAGTTCCAGCAGCTGAATCGACGATGGCTGCCGAATCTTGAGTATAAGGGCCAGCGACATTCGAGGAGGTGAATGCCTCCACTTGCGCAGGTAAGCCCGCGATGGAACGGTAGGCTTTGATCGAGTTCGCGACAAACTCGTCGTTGACTAGGACGCGCTCACCGCTCACACGGTCTTCAGAATAGAGTTCGAAATGAGCGGATCCTCCAGCCTCATACCAGACCATTCGAACAGGGTAGAGACCGCTTTGATTGACAACGAACTCAAAGCGTTCGTCGGCTGGACCTCCATTATGGAAGGCAAGAGGGAGTGTTGTGTTATCGGTTAAGCTCGTGCCAACGGTGAATTTGTATCCGTCGTCACTTCGTACGCCTAAGCGGTGAACTCCCGCAGGGAAGTAAAGGTAGGCGGACATCTCGACTGCAAAGTTGTCACCACCGTTCACGTCGGGATCCAGCCCTGGCACCATCAAATCCCGTGCGAAGTTTCCTTGATCGGTTTCAGTTCTATCACTGAAATTAAGGACATCCGCAGTGAATTCATTGGAGACAAAAACAGGGATGCTGGAGTTTGCAGCGAGTTGTGCATCTGCTCTTTGCAGCGAGTTTTCGAGTCCCGATCCTAGCGGAGCCTGAACCAGACGGGCGTTGAATCCGGGTTGTGCTCCTGTGCCCGCGACTCGTTTGCTCTCACTCAAGACTTGGTAGTTGAGAGTGAAACTCCAGGAGCTGGTTTGGGCGACATTCAAGCTATCCTGATACACCAAGCTTACCGTGACCGGGGCGGCCGTCGGTGTATTGATGGGGAGGTTGTAGGAAACCATCGTCGATGATTCGGAGTGTTTTACGGTGGCTGTGACCGCGTTGCCGTTGACACTCAGGACAACCGAGCCTGCTTTCACCGTTGTATCTCGATTCAAGATGAGAGCCGAAATCAAGGGGCCCACGGTGGTAACAACCGAACCGGCGAGAGGACTGACGCTTTCGACAGTTGGGCGTTCTAAGCCGGGGTCGGCAACGGGGATGAAGATCAGGTAGTTTTGGTAGATGGCACCGTCACCGGGCTCCGAGGAGGCTTGGCGCAATCGCAATGTTGTGGTACCCGCCAAACGGAGGATCACCTTATTTTGACCAAGCGCGTCGGTGAGTGGGATGTTGCGGAACTGATAGCCGCTCGTGCTGGCACTAAATGATCCCAGCTTTTTGACTGTTTGCTCAAACTGTGTGGGGGCACTCGTCACAAGCTCCAGATCGGCCTGAACTTGAGGGATGTTTACGACAGATTCGCGCAAGTAAACTTGGTAGCTGCCTGCTGCGAATGTGCGAGTGTAGTTCAACCATTCATTAGCGACGATATCTCCGACATCATAATCATAAACGGTGGCTGCGCTACCACCAGCGGCAACATACTTCGCACGAGGGACATCCAGAGAATGTTGCATTCTGACGTGATCATCCGGACGATAGAGGACGTCTCGGAAGTCGCCACGAGTGTCCGAGTAGTCAACATCGAGAGTACCAACCTGATTCGGGTAAGACCCGGTCGCAGGGCCGGTATTCTCGGCAATTGGTGATGGATTATCAAAGAATTGGCCGTAGGCAAAATTGAAATCCTCAACTTCAACCACGAGGCTTGACTCATCAAAGGTATCGAAATACGTCGTCACAGAGGTGTTGGCGTTCTCACTGTCGGTCACTTTAGCGACAGCGATGTAACTGGTGTTACGAACCAACCCTCCCAGAGTCGCCGTACGTGTGCCACCAGTACCTGTCACGGTCAACCCGTTGGCGGTGGTGTAGGTCGTGCCATTCAGCACAACAGATATTTTGTCGTTAACCAGGGTTTGATCATCGGAAATCTTGAAGGAGATCAAGCTGGCAGCGGGCAAAAAGGCTGACGAGGTCGCGGGAAGAACCTCGGTGATAATCGGTGCCGTATTGGCAACCACGGGAGGCGCGGAGACGCGTGCATTGTCAAAGACAACTTCGTAGGAATTTTGGGTTGTCCCCTCATCCTCATAACAATAGAGGACGAAGTTACCTGCACCTAAGAAAGGCGCGGCTGGACTGTCCTTTCCATCCATCAAGACATCCGCAGCAGGAGTATCGATGACCGTTTTATCAAACAGGATTGCACCGTTCGATTTATCGATCACTTGACCGTTGATGTGAACATTTCCATCTTTTCCAATTAACGTCAGTTTAAGAATGACGTTAGAATTCAAGATAGATTCAGCAGGATTATCCGCATAAAAATATTTGCCGATACCTTTGGTGATCAGAATGTCAGTCGTCGATTTAGCGAGACCATAGCCCGCCAAAGAACTTGCCGACGAAGTCGTGGGAAGAAAAGCGAGAATAGCGAACGAGTCTTTGCCGTTCCCATCAACCAAATCGACGCTGAACTCTACTTTTTCTCCTTCAGCGACCGTATATGTTTTGGAAGTCTTCGTACTGGCAACAAACAGTGCTTGCCCAGCAGGGGGGAGGTTAAAGTTGAATTGACCGTTCGACTCGGTCGGCAACCCAAACCCGGGTATGAATGTGAAGTCGCTCCAGTTCTGCTTGGAGTTGTCATCAAAATCATCCAGAACCGTGTTTTCCACGACGTACGTCTCGGCATTGTCAAAGACAACTTCGTAGGAAGTTTGGGGTGCGTTTTTATCGAAATCCTCATAACAATAGAGAACGAAATTACCCTCCCCAAACCAAGGTGCGGCGGGGCTATCTGCACCATCGTTCAAGACATCCGCAGCAGGGGTATCCAAGAACGTCTGTTCAAAAATCACTTTGTTTCCATCATCCTTATCCAACAATTTGGTGTTGATTAGCACGTTCGCACCCTGACCTGTAAGCGAAAGCACCATCGTGACGTTCTCGTTTTTCAACGGTTCCGCTGGGTTTTGAGCATAAAAGTATTTTCCAATACCTTTGGTCACCAAAATATCAGTGGTAGACTTAGCGAATCCGTAACCACCCAAGCTGCTCGCACTGGATGATTTCGGAATGAACGCGAGAATTGCGAAGGAATCCTTTTCCTTTCCATAAACAAGATCCACACGAAATTCCACCGTTTTACCGTTTTCCACAGTGAAAGTTTGAGAAGATTTAGTACTCGCGACGAAGAGTGATTGACCGGCAGGGGGCAAGGTGAACTTGAATTGTCCACCCGTTTCGACGGGCAAGCCGAGGCCGGGCACGAAAGTGAAATCGGCCCAATCCTTCTTGGTGTTATCGTCGAAGTTATCAAGTACTTTAGCTCGCAAACCAGTTGTCAACGACAACAGAAGTGAGAGCGCAATGAGCGTGCGGTAGATTTTCTGGGCGTGTTGAATCATAATAAATACTCCTTTCGCGGCAGACCCATTAGGGGGCTACCAGTGGAAAAGTTTGTTGGAACCCTCCCAAACTGAAGTCGATTCCAGTAAAAGTCAACCGAAAATACTACTTTTTTGAACTTTGTTTGATACACGACAGGAATGCGGCTCAATCTTGCATGGTGGAGGTTGGGTGGTTAAAATAGGTCGAGGATGAACTACCAACGATCTCATGAACTATTTGCCACTGCTTTGGGTTTGATCCCGGGTGGGGTCAATTCCCCGGTTCGGGCTTTCCGTGCTGTTGGTGGTGAACCTTTTTTTGCGGTTCGCGCTCAGGGTGCACGGATCTGGGATGTGGATGGGAATGAGTATATCGACTATGTCGGAACTTGGGGGCCTGCGATTCATGGTCACGCGCCTGCGGCGATTATCGAGGCAATTCGTGAGACGGCAGGACGGGGGACAAGTTTTGGGATTCCTAATCCGCTGGAGGTCGAGATGGCGCAGTGGATCGTCGGTGCGGTGCCATCGGTAGAAAAAGTGAGGCTGTGCAATTCGGGCACCGAAGCGGTCATGTCAGCGATTCGATTGGCGCGTGGTTTCACAAAGCGTGACAAAATCATCAAGTTTGATGGTTGTTATCATGGTCACGTGGATTCGCTTTTAGTTCGAGCGGGTTCTGGTGCTCTGACTTTTGGCTACCCTGATTCTGCGGGGGTTCCCGCCGCATTTGTCCAACATACGGTGGTGGTTCCTTACAACGATGAGGAAGCAGTCCGCGAGGCCTTGGCAGCCAATCGGGGGCAGGTCGCAGGGATTATTCTGGAACCCGTCGCCGGCAACGCGGGACTTTACGCGCCTCGGCCTGGTTTTCTGGAGTTTTTGCGACGCATCACGGCGGAGGAGGAAGTGGTGTTGATTTTTGATGAGGTGATGACGGGTTTCCGACTCGCTTGTGGTGGAGCTCAGGAACTCTACGGTATCAAGCCTGATCTGAGTTGTTTTGGCAAAGTGATCGGTGGAGGATTACCTGTGGGTGCTTTTGGCGGGCGTCGAGAGATTATGGATTACCTCGCGCCGTTAGGTCCCGTTTATCAAGCCGGAACCTTGAGCGGCAACCCCCTTGCGATGGCGGCTGGTTTGGCATCCTTGAGATTGTTGTCGCCCCAGACTTATCAACGGTTGGATGAAGCGGGGGCGATGTTGGAAAAAGGTATGCGGGAAATTGCTGCTCGCGCGAAAGTTCCGGTCACTTTTAACCGTGTGGGTTCAATGTTCTGCGGCTATTTTACACAGGGTCCTGTTTGGAATCTTGAGGATGCGTTACGGAGTGATCGTGCGCGGTTTGCAAAGTTTTTTCACGGGTTGTTGCAGGAGGGAGTCTATCTAGCGCCGTCACAATTCGAGGCAGGCTTTATTTCAACTGCTCATGGCTCGGACGAAATTGAGCAGACGTTGCGTGCGGTCGAAAAAGTCATGGCTACACTTTGAACAGATACGATCGACTGAGTTATGAGAATTCTGGCCATTGACCATGGAACCGTCCGCATGGGCGTCGCGTTGAGCGATGAACTCGGCATGATCGCGCATCCCTTGGCATTTATTCCCGCAGAACCGTTCTCATTATTTTTGACTCGGCTGAAGCAGCTATTGAAGGAGAAAGAGGTTGAGCAGATTCTGATTGGGCTGCCTCGAAACATGGATGGTTCGTATGGGCCCGCAGCGCTTAAGGTGCAGGGGTTTGCCGCCGTCCTGGGTGAATCGATTGTGACGCCGATCAAGATGTGGGACGAACGGCTCACCTCGACTCAGGCTAACCGTTTCATGAGCGAGGTGGGTGTCAAAAAACACGAACGCAAGGCGAAGGTGGACGGGATGGCGGCGGCGATTCTCCTCCAAAGTTATTTGGACAGACTTTCTGCCTAAACGCATGACTGCGCGTCGCCTCAATAAAATTGCGCAGGATGCCGCGTTGAAAGGGCAGGGGGAAGATCTGGATTTGTCAGAAGCTGCCACTCGCCTTCGGATGACCATTGCGTTTGATGGTTTAGCGTACCAGGGTTGGCAATGGCAGAGGGTTGGCGTCGGTGTGCAGGAGAAAATCCAAGAGGCGTTCCAAAAAGTCTTCGGGGTCGTGCTGCAGGTTCATAGTTCCAGTCGGACGGACACGGGAGTCCATGCTTTAGGGATGGTTGCCCATGTAGATATCCCTCGGACGCACCAAAAAATGCGTCCTGAAAAGGTGTTGCTGGCTATAAACGCACACCTGCCTGAGGACATTAGGATCATGGAGGTTCGGGTCGTGCCTCAAAGTTTTCACGCGCGATTTTCTGCCTCCGGGAAGCAATACAGATATTCCGTGTGGAGTCATCGGTGTCATCATCCGCTGTGGCGTGGGACATCGTGGCATGTACCCCAGGCCCTTGATCTGCTGGCGATGCGCACGGCGGCCAAATTGCTTGTTGGAACGCATGATTTTCGAGCTTTTGCTGTCAACACTCCCTATCGAAAGAAGAACACAATTCGAACTCTGACTCGGTGTTCCATTCAACGATCCGGATCCATGTTCACCTTCGTGATTGAGGGCAATGGGTTCCTTTACAAAATGTGTCGAGGACTAGTTGGCACGTTGGTTCAGATCGGACAGGGTAAATACGCAGCTCAGGATATCATCAGGATGATCGAGTGCGAGGATCGGCGCGTGGCAGGAATGACCGCTCCTGCCCGGGGATTGGTGCTTTGGAAAGTGTATTACAAAAAGAAAAAAAACGCCGTGGTCAACCCGGTGAATCCCGAGATGGAAGGAGAATAGGATTGCACATCGTCATCGTGGCTCCGGAAATTGCTCCTAACACCGGTAATATTGCTCGGGTTTGTGCTGCAACTCGGACGTCGCTCCATCTAATTGAGCCGCTCGGATTTCAACTGGATGATAAGGCTCTGAAACGTGCCGGAATGGATTATTGGCAACAGGTTCACTGGACTCGATGGCGGGATTGGCAAACGTTTTCCGCTTCTCTTAAGCCTGATGCGCGGCTTTGGTTGATCGAGTCGGATGGTCCAAAGTCTTATGCGGACGTCAGCTATGGACCCGATGATTACCTTGTTTTTGGACGAGAGACCGCAGGCTTACCCAAGCTCCTGTTGCAGCAGTATCCCAATCAATGGATCCGTATCCCGATGATGAATCCGTTGGCGCGTTCCCTTAACCTTTCGAACTGTGCCGCACTGGTCCTCTATGAAGCCTTGCGTCAGCAGGGGTTTGCTGGGGAAACACACTCGGGCGACAGCCAGTGAAGGATCAGGACACTATCGAGGACCGAGCATTTCTTCAGCGTGTTGGCGGGCGGCTGAGGTTTGTCCTCCGAGCATTCGAGCAAGTTCCGTGATCCGCTGTTCGTGATCGAGCCGTGTGATTTTAGAAATGGTTCGACCATCGCTTATTTCTTTTTCGACAACAAAATGTTGGGCCGCCACCGCGGCGACTGGTGGTAGGTGTGTGATGCAAAGCACCTGTCGTTGCTTGCCAATTTGTTGCATTTTCTCACCCACGACGCGGGCCGTTTCGCCACCGACGTTCGCATCCACTTCATCAAAAATCAGAAGCGGAATTTGATCCTGTGCGGCCAAGACCGTTTTGATGGCCAACATCACGCGTGCCATCTCACCCGAGGAAGCAATGGCACGCAAGGGTTGTGGGGGTTCTCCCGGGTTGGGTGCGAATAAAAACTCAGCCGCGTCAGCACCCGTGGGCGACATGTTTGAAGGGGAGAGAGTGACTTCAAAATGGGATTGCCTGAAACCAAGGTCCTGCAACTGTTGGACTACTCCTAGATTGAGCTTTGGCAGGATTTTATTGCGAGCAATCGTGAGTGCATTCGCGGTTTTTCTAAGCGATTCTGTAATCTGGAGTATCTCGCTGTTGAGTCGTTGGACCTCGGCGTCCCTTTGTTCGAGTGAGGCGAGCTTCCTTCTGGCTTGATGTCCAAATTCAATCACGTCGGCCAGATTCGCACCGTATTTCCGTTTCAGATTTTGAAACAACGTGACTCGATCTTCAATTTCCGCCACACGGGCTGGATCGATGTCGAGCCTCTCCGTGTACGAAGAAAGTTCGTCGCGAAGTTCAGCCAGTTGATCCATCGTCTGCTGATGAATCCCAGCCATGTGATCCGTTTCGGGATCAAGTTTGCGAAGTTCTAGAATCACTTTCCCGAGCGATCGAAGTTGGGTAAGCAACGAAATTTCTTCTCCATCCAGAATGCTCAGACCCGATTGTGCAAGGTCAACTAATCGCACGGCGTTTTTGGTTCGCCGGTACTCAACTTCAATCTCCGATTCTTCTTCAGGCCGCAACTGTGCTGTTTCGATTTCGGTTGCTTGAAAGCGAAGCAGATCGAGTTGTTGAGCGTAAACGGTCTCATCAACAATTAAAGCGATCTTGGCTGCCTCGAGAGAATCGCGCTCTCGCACGAGCAGTGCCACAGCCGCTTGTTGCGCGGTGAGGTTTCCAAACGAGTCGAGGATCTCCAGTTGTTGTGCAGGGTGCAGTAATGATTGATGGTCATGGGGCCCGTGAATATCGACAAGTAAAGATCCAAGGGATGCGAGGGTCGTTAGGGTCGTGGGAGACCCGTTCACAAATTGACGGTTCGCACCCGCAGATGTCAGGGTGCGTTTGATTAACAACAGGTTATCTTCGCATGGCTCAAGCCCATTGTCGGCGAGAAGCGATCCAAGGGGTCCGGCTACGCTGGAGACATCAAAGGACGCCTCCACTGCACAAGAATCTGCTCCGGAACGAATGAGGGTTCGATCAGCCCGTTCACCTAGGACAAGATTCAAGCCACCAATGAGTAAGGATTTGCCCGCGCCAGTTTCTCCCGTAATGGCGTTGTAACCAGGGCCAAGCTCGACGATTAAGTCGGAGGCAAGCGCGAGATTCTTGATGCGTAGCGAAATCAGCATGGCAAAAAATGTTGAACTGCATTGTGTCCTCTGTGCTATTCTGTGCCAAGAGAACTTGCGATCCAACCTATTTCAAATCATTACACGTAACAAAACAGCAACGAATCATTTGGGCTTATGGCGGTTGAATTCATATTTCTCGGCTCCGGTACGTCTCAAGGCGTTCCCATCATTGGGTGTGATTATAGTGAAGAGTTCTTAGCCAACGCCAAGAACCATCGGACACGTTCCTCGATTTATATCCGAACCTCGCAAGTCCAGTTTGTGGTGGATACCACCCCTGAGTTTCGTCTCCAAATCCTTCGTGAGAAAATCAATCGTCTCGATGCGGTTCTCATCACTCATTCCCATGCGGATCATGTGATGGGCCTCGATGATTGTCGTCGCTTTTGTGATCTGCGCGGTGGCGCAATTCCCGTTTATGCGAGTCAGGCGACCATGGAGGATCTACGCCGGATTTTTATTTATGCTTTTGATGGTCGACCAGTCCCCAAAGGCTACTTCCATCCAGAACCTCATTTGATCCAAGGAGATTTTTCGCTCGGTGATCTCACGATCACCCCGTTACCCCTGCCGCACGGATCAATGACCACGTTGGGGTTTCTGTTTTCACAAGGAACCGAATCAAAGTTCGCCTACCTCAGCGATTGTAAAACAATACCAGAATCGGTGCTTCGGCAGATCGAAGGAGTGCCAGTTGTGATATTGGACGCCCTCCGCCGAGAGCCTCACCCCACCCATATGTGCCTCGATGAAGCACTGACAATGGCTCGACGAATTGGTGCAAAACAAACGTACCTGACCCACCTGACTCACGAGTATGATCATGATATTGACCAAGCCGAAATGCCGCAGGGGATTTGGTTTGCTTACGACGGGCTAAAAGTCACGGTGGACTAAGATAAATTTCTCGATGTCGGAACTCCATCCCTTTTGAGTTTCTTCTTCCTCATCAGGGGTACGATGCCACAAGGTTGGGCGCGGATGCGGATGCACACTTGGCGGATCGATGGGGTTCACTTAGCGTGCGACTTGATGATATTGCCAACGGGAGTGTTGCAGGTTGTGGCGGGTCTAGTTTTTCACGAGAAAAAACTCTTGATTACACAGCGGCCTGCCGATCGGCATCTCGGTGGTCTTTGGGAGTTTCCGGGTGGAAAGGTTGAGCTTGGGGAGGATCTGAGGGGTGCGTTGAGAAGGGAGTTGTGCGAGGAGTTGGCTATTGAGGTGGAAGTCCTCGACCTGTTGGCGGAGGTAACCCATGCCTATCCGGAGAAGGCGGTTCGGTTATCGTTCTTCCAGTGCCGATGGATCGGCGGAGAATTGCGCATGATTGACTGCGCTGCTGTTGCTTGGGTTAACCCTAACGAGCTGGGTTCCTATGTGTTTCCGGCAGCAGATCAGGAGCTTGTGTTGAGCTTAGGTCAACATCCCGAGTGGTGGGATTCCGGCAAATAACCACCTCGGTGCTTGAGGGATTTAGCGACCGATGCTTTTGTAAATAAAGCCCAGCTTCTCCATCTCGGCTACGTCGAATAAATTGCGTCCGTCGAAAAGAATTGGGTGGGTCATGGATTTGCGAGCTTGGTCCAAATCGAGTTGTTTGAAGACCGGCCATTCCGTGGCGATAACCAACGCGTCGCAACCTTCTGCGACCTTGTTCATGTCGGAGACGAAGGTCACTGTTTTCGGGAGCAGCGCCTTGGCTTTTTCCATCGCTTGCGGGTCATAGACTCGTAGTTGCGCACCGTCCTTGAGGAGGCGTTGGCAAAGGTCGATAGCAGGGGACATCCGGACGTCATCCGTGTTTTGCTTGAAGGCAAGACCAAGCACACCGATTTTTTTGTCTTTTAACACCCAAAGTGTCTCGGTGATTTTTTTAACGAATCGATCCATCTGTTGGGCGTTGATTCGTTGGACTTCTTTCAGTAACCCAAAATCGTAGCCAAGGGTTTCCGAGATTTTGATAAATGCACTCAGATCTTTCGGAAAGCAACTTCCTCCAAAACCTAGGCTGGCATCGAGAAAGCGGCGACCGATTCGCGCATCCATTCCAATCCCTGCGGCGACTTCCTGCACGTTCGCCCCAGAAGCTTCGCAGATGACCGAGATCGCGTTGATATAGGAAATCTTGAGGGCGAGAAACGAATTGGCGGCATGTTTGATCAGTTCTGCCGAGTTGATATCCGTCACGATGATCGGCGCCCCAAAGGGTTGGTAGACCCCCTTCATCGCTTGCACGGGACGTTGCGACCGAACCCCGATGACAACGCGGTCGGGCTTC
>Ga0114966_10001062_pt1 | contig 25595 bp, 24 predicted proteins | sample M_130207_XF_Meta_FD_87029 | JGI IMG/M metagenome (GOLD analysis project Ga0114966, IMG submission 87029) | Freshwater microbial communities from Lake Montjoie, Canada to study carbon cycling - M_130207_XF_MetaG | ecosystem: Environmental > Aquatic > Freshwater > Lake | place: Lake Montjoie... | reverse complement strand
TTTGTGGTGCAGGACGAGGGCGGTTCATCCATGCTGTAAATTCATCCAAAGATTCTACAGTTGGAAACAATCTATATTTTAAAACAAATGCAGCTATTCCTTTTTTAGCAAGCGCCTCGGCTACTTCCCATCCTTCATTACCCATGGAAAGCCATCGATATCCACCGCCGGGAGCAACAATGACAGCAGCTCCAGTTGCCTTTCCTTTTTCAGGCAAGAAGGGTGTTAAAGTAGCTATGGAAATATTTCTTGCCATTGGATCACCCCATTGGCGAAACCAAGATTCTGGTGCAGGTTGGTCCTTCACAGATCCTGTACCTAAGGCAATTGCATTGGGTTCTTTAGGAGCATCAAGAGGGTAAATAGTTCCATCCTGAGCATAAGTGTTCATTGCGAAGCATTGGATACTTAGTAGAATAAATAGTTTGTAAATTTTTTGCATGATGTTTCAATAAGTTTTTTGGTCTAATAATTTTACTTTAATGAATGTAGGGAATCAGATAATGAAAATACAAATTAATTATGTATTTTTTAATTATTTAATGAATAAGAATTGGGGAAGCAATTTTGACATTGAAGGCTTTTAAGTAATTAAACCAGTCTGAAGCAGAAACAATTTCACCTGCTTTATCCCAAGCGGCGCCTTTATAATATACTAAGGGTTGATTTGAATTGCTTTGAACAATAGAAAGTAAATGACCTTTAGTTAATGTCATTTTATTATTAATGGATGGTATGATACAAGCTACTCCTATTGTGCCGTCCTTTCCATGCGATGGCTCCCAATAACCTAATAAACCTTGTTGTTCATCTAAATACATGGTACCTGCATCTGCCCTTCTTGAAATTCCAATAGCCAATGGAAGTGGTTCGTTCTTATTATAGGAATATACAACGCTTACTTTGTTTAGTTGAGATCCTGCATCTAATGAAATAGATTTTTTTACAGATACCGCATCGCCATCAACATTCCATGCATCATAGCTTAATTCAAAACTACTTCTGAGTGGGCCATTATCAAAAACTTTCCAGCTCGAATAATTTTTTGGATACCAAATGGAATCTTTACTATATGGTGCAATATCTCCCGCACCTAAAAAATAGCCAACATGATAATAATCTAATCCATCTCCATTGTCCTCATGGTATTTATTTGTTTTATACCATTCATTGATAACCATTTTTTTAGTTCTTTTAGACCAGACATCGGTACCGTATGCGTTTTCATTTGGAGTTTGTTCCAATGCCTTTCCGTACATTCTAAAAGCAATTTTATCATTTTCCCATGCAAAATCATCTTTGCGCTCTGGGACAAATCTGCAATAGGTTTTTGTTTCAAAAATAGGTCTGGTTCCTTTTGCAAGTTGGATGGTGATGCTTGCATGAGCGGACATACTTACCTGTACTAATAAATGTTGTATGACTTTGGTTCCTTTGTATTCATACTGGTAAACGACGGGGGCCTTTGTTTTTTTATTGATAATGACTAAAGCCGATGTATCAATATTATTATATTTTGAAAGAATGATATCCCATGGAATTTCAACTACCTCATTGCTTCTTTCAAGATTGGAAGTATTTGTTAACACAATAGTAGTTTGCCCAAAAACAAAGAAGCTAAACAAAATAAAACTTACCACTAAAAAAATATTCTTCATTCAATTAAATTTAATAATCTACAGCGTAGTCCTTTTGAAATGGTTTTCCACTCCACGCTTTTCGTTGCGTCCAGTCCGTGAAGGGTTTTGTCCAAAATTCATGGGTGGCTTCTAAGCCTAAAGGTAAAAAAGCCAAGGAAGTTAAATACATACTGCCTGTGTTAGAATAAGAGTCGGTAATGGCTGCTTGTTGATCGCCAATAAAACCAAGTGTAAGCCAGCCTTCCTTTGTAAATGTACTTGGAATAAAAATATTTTTAAAAACTGCTGTCAAAGCAGATCTTACTTGTGCAGGTTCTAAAGGGGCAGGCAGTTGGTTGTCTAATGCTAATTTGGCTAATGGTTGAAAAGCACCCACTCGGTAGGTGGAAGATCGGCCTACCACGACAAAAGTACCTTCTGGTGAAATAAACCTTTCTTGAAAGGTAGCATAGCGTTGCATCCTTTTATAAGCTAATTCATATTCAGAAGAGGGTATGCGGTTTTTTATTCTATTTACACGAAGTACTTCTACCAACATAGGTTGTATCACAAATCCATTATAATGATCAAAATGGAATTTTTCCCCATCCGAATACCATCCATCCCCTACATACCAGGATTCTATTTTTTTAATTCCTTTATCTATTCTATCTGCATCAAACGGCTTGTCAATGAATAATAAAAAACTTTCAATCATCGCTGCAAACAAAACCCAATTATTATTAGGCGGTTCTATTTTTCTTAGCTCCGTAAATTCTTTAATATAATTTTCTTTGGTCTTTTGACTTAGTGGCTCCCACAAAACTTTTGGTGCAGACAAAAGCGCTTGTGCAATAAATGCAGCATCTACTAAAGGTTGCCTATCCTTGGGGTTTCCCCAATATAAATAATCTGAACTATTGGGGTCCACTGCATTCGCTAAACTCTGCAAGCTTTGTTTTCTCAATCTATTTCTAGTTGCTGTTTCTTTAATAGCATCCTTAGTAGTATTGTTATCAGGTAAGGATAAAAAAGGGGCAATGCCTACTAATAATCTTCCAAATGCTTCCATGTAAGCTACTTGGGTATTAAGATTGGCCCAGGTAGGACTATAGGCTACTTTCATTTTTAATTTTAATTCACCCTTATTCATATTCTCTAAAACAGGGGTAGCTATTTTATCTAAAAGTCCCACCCAATAAGCGCGATCCTGTGCTCCAGTAGTTTCTTTTTGATAGTTTGCAGTTGTTGTCGCAGCCAGTGTATTACTTGAAGGGAGTATACCTAATGTACCTAGTAACGAGGACCACTTTAAAAAATTTCTTCTTTCCATATAATTGCTTCAATTAATAAAATGGCTTATTTCTTATAGCCCATTGAATTTATTTATTTAAATACCAATCTTTATATCTTTTCAAAGCCTCTAACAAATAGTAATCTGCATAAATCAAAGGCACGTCTATTTCTGAATTCAAGGGCAAAGCGCCAACACAATGTTTTATTAAGAATCCACCATTCTCTCCTTGTTTTGCAAGATAGGTATCACTAGATAAGGATTCCATCATTGCAACTCCAGCATTTATGTATTCATTTTTTTCATTCCCAGTGGTAAATTGTCCTAATTCCATGAGTGCAGAAGCGGTAATAGCTGCAGCTGACGCATCTCTTTTTGCAAGGGGTTGTTGCCCCGCATCAAAATCCCAGTAAGGAACTTTATCCTCTGGCATATTGGGATGATGTAAAATAAACTTTGCTATATTTTTTGCAAAATTCAAGTATTTAATATTTTTTGTATCACGATACATGACAATAAATCCATACAATCCCCAGGCTTGACCACGCGACCAAGCCGATGTATTAGCGGCTCCTTGATGGGTTGCTTTTTTTAATACTTTACCAGTTTCTTGATCATAATCTACCACATGAAATGAACTAAAGTCGCTTCTGTAATGATTTTGGATGGTGGTATTGGTATGCGTTTCGGCTATGGCTTGGTATTTGGGATCTCCTCCATGTTGGCTTACCCAATTCAACATTTCTAAATTCATCATATTATCAACAATAACAGGACAATTAAAATATTGATTCTTATTCCATGATTGTATGGATTTCATTTTTGGTCTATAGCGAGTGGCTAAGGATTCCGCAGATCTAAAAATTATTTGCTTGTATTTTTCGTCTTTAAATAATCTGTAGGCATTACCAAAGCTGCAGTACATCATAAATCCCAAATCATGATTCTCAGTGAATGTTTGGTTGGATTCGATCACTTTTAAAGCACGTAAGGCTTCTGCTTTAATAGTTTCGTCATGTGTTTGTTCAAAAATATATAATAAGGATCCGGGATAAAAGCCTGTACACCACCATCCAATATCTTTTGATATGAGTTTATTGGTTGTTTTGTCGTAGGATTGAGGCAAGCTATCCTTGGGCACTTGCTTCATCATATACAAATATTGATTTTTTGCTAGGGTATAGTTATCGGTAATAAGTTTACTCATGACTTGATCTCTCTTACTCTTTTGAGTAAAGCCAAGGGTACTTAATAAAACAAATAATAATAGCAGGGGTTGTTTTAAGTTCATTAGTTTAGTTTTAAAAATAAAATTTACCTTTATGAATAGGAGGCCATAATTAGCTATAGTAATGTAGCAAAAATCCGGCAAATAGAAAACGTTTTCATAAACTAATTAGTAAAAAACATTCTTTATGCAAATAAGATTTCAGCAAAGTCCCTTAGAGACTAGCAAAATGAATACTGCCGAATTGCGTTCTAATTTTTTAATTCAGCAGCTAATGATATCCGGTGAAATTAACTTAGTCTATTCTCATTATGATAGAATGATTGTAGGGGGTGTAATGCCTAGCAATAAAAATATTGATTTATCAAATGAAGCAGAGTTGAAAGCTGAGTTTTTCTTAGAACGTCGCGAGTTAGGGATTATCAATATTGGTGGTAAAGGAAAAGTTATAACCGATGGGGTAGAATATGTAGTAGAAAAATTGGAATGTTTATATGTGTGCAAGGGTACTGAAAAAGTAAGTTTTTCTAGTATTGATGCAAAGGATCCCGCTATGTTTTATTTATTGTCTGCTCCTGCACATCATGTGTATCCAACTACGAAAATTTCAAAAGAACAAGCGGCACCAGTTATTTTAGGAGATTTTTCTACTTCTAATAAACGCACTATCTATAAATACATTCATAATGATGGCATACAAAGCTGTCAGCTGGTGATGGGGGTTACTATCTTAGAGGAAGGTTGTGTATGGAATTCTGTACCGCCACATACGCATACTAGGCGCATGGAAGCTTATTTTTATTTTGATTTGAATGAGGCACATCGTGTGATGCATTTTATGGGAGAACCACAGGAAACAAGACATATAGTTATTGCCAACAATGAAGCTATTTTATCAGCCCCTTGGAGTATGCATTTTGGTGTAGGTACATCCAATTATGGATTCATATGGGGAATGGCAGGGGAGAATAAGGAATTTACAGATATGGACCCGGTTGCCATAGCTACTATTCAATAAAGCAGCGGGGAAATATGACAACATTAAATTCAATGATGACTTTAAGATTAGCTAATGTATCAGAAATAGATATTATTTGGACTATTTTACAACAAGCCATAGCGCAAAGAAAAATGGACGGGAGCGATCAATGGCAAAACGGTTATCCCAATGAGCAAACAATTACTAATGATATTAATAATGGTAAAGGGTATGTAGTTGTTAATAATGATATAATAGTGGCTTATGCTGCCATAATTTTTGGCATAGAACCTACCTACAATGACATTAAAGGAAAATGGCTTTCCAATGGGGATTATGCAGTGGTTCACCGGGTAGCTACTTCTGATAATTTTAAAGGAAAGGGCATAGCCACACAATTATTTACAATGATTGAAGATTTGTGTATTGGTAAAAATGTATTTAGCATTAAGGTGGATACTAATTTTGACAATGTCCCCATGCTTAAAATTGTAAAAAAATTAAATTACAGTTATTGTGGCGAAATATTTGTTAGTGGTTCCTCAAGAATGGCGTATGAAAAATTATTAAATTAAATAGTATTATTAAAATAGAATAAATAAATGACAATGAAAAAAATAATATTCCTTCTTTTTTTGGTTTTCATTACCCGCAATTTGTTGGCGCAAGACTTAACCCAAGGGCTTTGGTACAATGAAAAAAAAAGTGCAAAAGTGCAATTCTATCAACAAGGCGATAAGTTGTTTGGGAAAATAGTTTGGTTAAAAGATCCTTTATTAAATGGGAAGCCAAAAGTAGATAAAAGTAATCCCGAAGCTGCACTTACAACTAAACCCTTATTAGGATTGGCATTTATGAAAGGATTTACAAAAACTGAAAAAAATATTTGGGAGCAAGGCACAATTTACGATCCTGAAAATGGTAAAACTTATCAATGTAAAATAACGATTGTCTCGCCTACTCAATTAGATGTACGTGGTTATATAGGTTTTTCAATTTTGGGAAGAACTTCTCATTTTACTAAAGCCGATTAGACACTGCTTGTAGCAGTACTAACTATAATTATTTCCTTTATTCAAACCTAAAAATTATTAACATGAAAAAAGTATTATTAATGGCATTGGCTGTTTTTTTTGGAATGGCAATATCATCACAAGCCCAAAATGCTGTAGCAAAGCAGGGAGAAAAAATATTTCTTAAGCATGCAGATGATTGTCTTCTTGTTATCGAAAAAGAAGCACAAAGCATCGGCATCAAAGGCGTTGCTATTATGGCATTTATACCAGGTGATTCAACAACGGCTTGGTTATCAAAAATGAAAGTGGAAGGAGCTTTAACAAGAGACAATTTGAATTTCCTTGCTATTGCTAATTCCAAATCTTCAGAAATGGCGCTTACCTTAAAAAATAGTGGTAGTGGGGTAAGGCCGCTTTTGCATGGTGAATTAGGATACCCAGGCGGGGTTATCAAAAAAGTAAATGCTGGTTATATCCTTGCCGCTTTTTCTGGTGGTAGTTCTGAACAAGATTTTGTGGCAGCTAGTAAAGGCTTGGAGGAGTTATCGAAATACTTTTAAGGATCAATGATGCACGTGATCGTTTTTATAATGTTTCAATAATTCATCACCTCCAAAATCGTTTTGCAGATCGCGAATTACAGAGTGCACATGGTTGGCATTGTTTTGCGTGTTATCATATTCTATCAAAAAGGTAGGCCCTTGAACACGATAATAAGTACCCTTGCCCATCATTGAATGACTATCCCCTGCCCAGGCAAACCAAATATCATCTAAGCCATTCGCATGAATTTTTTTAAGCATGGCTTCTGCAAATACTTTAGTGTAACGGTGTGCGTATAAACTAATTAATTGTAACATCAATTGTTGCTGTTGTTTGGTGAGCTCTTTGTATCGAATTCCTTCTGGATTTTTTATCATTGCAACTCTTTTGTCAAAACTAATAATTTCTTTATAGGCAATAGAATCAACAATGGCTTTGCTTAATTGAGGTTCCGTTAAAGAACTCAATAAATTAAAACCCATCTCGGTTTCCTCTTTTAATACCTGCTTTCCTTTTTGGGCTCCACTCAGCACTATGCCAGGATTGGATCCTAAAAATCCGGGTGTTCCAGAAATAAGAGTTTGTTTAGAAAAAGAAAAATTGAAAGAAATATGATGACCCTCAAATCTCCATCCCCAAATAGTTTTATCTGAAGGAATTCCAAATATGGTAATATGATAATTGCCCGTGTCTCTATAATGATCTTCTGGCTTGCGCATTTCTAATTCTTTTAACAACTGATCCAATTGCATAATTTCTTTTGTTTTATGAAAGGCGCCATCTCCCAAACAAGTTTTTAATAAATCAAAAGCTGCAATTTTTTGGATATTATTCATGTCATTAAAAGTGATTCCTTTTCTATCTATAGGCACAAAATGAAAATTGTAACGCTCGTCGATATCAAATGGGAATACGGTTTCCACCTTTTGTTCTTTATTTAATAGGTCAATGAAATAATTGGCAGCTTTTACTGCTTTTTGCGCGTTAGTACTTAGAGACAGTAGAATAAAAATTGTGACTAAAAAAATACATTGTTTCATGAAAGTGTTTATTAAGATTAACAAGTTAAGAAAAAGCCTTATATCTTTTGTACAATTCATCACAAAACAGTCGCAAACTTGTTAATTGTAAACTATATTTCATAAATTGCTTTGTTAACTATGCATAATGTCATTCTATTATAGATCAATTTTACGGTTATTTTTTTTTATAATTATCTCCCTTCAAGCTAGTGCTCAACAAAACTATATAGCTACAGGAACTGTGCTTGATTATGAAACTAAGCAACCTATTAAACAGGTGAGTGTGGTCATTCAAAGTTTAAGAACTGGGACGACCACCAATGATAGTGGTTATTTTTCTATTCCTTTAAAATCTTCAAAAGCAACCATTCAATTTACTTATATTGGGTATACCACTATTAATAAAGAATTTAGTTTTTCCGCAAACCCTAAGCCTATTATCATTGAGCTTAAAAGAACATCTTCCCCTTTTTTAGAAGATGTTACAGTAAAGGCATTTAAAGAACGTTCTAAATTAAAAACCACTGAAATGAATGTGGTAAGAATTAATCCAGAATCAATAAAACAAGGCCCCATTTTATTAGGGGAAGCAGACATTATTAAAGCCTTAATATTACAACCTGGTATTACAAGTACAGGCGAAAGCGCTGGAGGTTTTAATGTACGTGGGGGCAACGCAGATGAAAACTTAGTTTTAGTAGATGGTGCACCACTTTTTAATACTTCTCACTTGCTAGGCTTTTATACTTCACTTAGCCCAGATGTTGTTCAAGATATTTCATTGTATAAAGGAGGAATGCCTGCAGAATATGGTGGACGGCTTTCGTCACTACTGACTATGAAAATCAAAAATGGCAACAAAGAAGAAATGCAATACAATGGGGGCATAGGCCCCATGAGCAGTCGTTTTTTTGTGAATGGACCTTTGATTAAAAATAAATTAACTTTTACAAGTGGGTTTAGGACAGCTTATCCAAATTTTATCTTAAATCAATTAGGTTCTAATTTTGGTAATAGCCGTGCTTCATTTTACGATGCTGTTTTAAAAGCTGATTATACCATTAATGATAAAAATACTTTGTCCATTACTGGATATAGAAGCTACGATAAATTTAAGTTTGATTCAACCATGGCCTATCAATGGGAGTCCAATCTTGTTTCTTTAAATTACAATTCAGAATTAAGTTCAAACTTAACTTTCAAGTTTAATGCCAATCACAGCAATTTTCTTTCTACCATCTTTGGGTTAGATAAGGCTTATGAATATACACTTTTATCAAAAATTGGACAATCACAATTAAAACCAACTTTGGTATATCATCCAACCGAAAGTCACACTATTGAAACTGGGCTAGATTATATACAATATGAAATTGCTCCAGGTGCACAAAAACCCAACTCGGTTTCAAGTAATATTATACCCATTACTATTCCAAAGGAGCAAGGACGAGAGATGGCAGCATTTATTAGCGATAATATAGAAGTGAATAATAAATTATCTATACAATTAGGACTACGTTATGTAGGATATGATTATTTAGGACCTAAAACTGTCTATCAATATGAGCAAGGGTATCCAATGTCTAAGGAAACTATTTCTGATACTATACAATATGCAACTAATAAAATAATTCACTCGGAAAAAGGGTTGGAGCCTAGAATTGCTATCAAGTATAGTCTTTCTGATGCCTTGGCATTAAAAATTAGTTACAATAGAGGACAACAGTTTTTACATTTAATTTCTAATACTACTTCTATCTCTCCTGTAGACTTCTGGAAATTAAGCGATCCTTATATTAAAAAACAAATTGGCGACCAGTATGCAACTGGCGTTTTTGGAAGCTTCGTCAATAACTTATATGAAGCATCTCTTGTAGTATATTATAAGACTACTCAAAATACAGTTCAATATAAAGATGGTGGAACTTTATTATTAAATCCATATATTGAAAGTGCATTATTAAATGCAAGAGGCAGAGCTTATGGGGTAGAGATGAGTGTTGCCAAAAATTTTGGAAAACTAACTGGGCAAATAAATTATACTTATTCTCAAACTAAAGTTCAAGTACTCAATACTTTCCCTTCAGAAATTGTCAATCAAGGCGCTTATTATTTTGCTGATATAGACAAACCGCATAATCTCGCCATTATTGCAAAAATAAAATTGGAAAGAGGTTGGACATTTAATACCAATTTTATTTTTACATCTGGCCGGCCTGCCACTTATCCAGATGGGAATTATATATTTAATCAAAATGTTGTTTCTAATTTTTCGATGCGTAATTCAGATAGGCTTCCAGCATACCATAGACTAGATGTAGGGTGGAGTTACAGCACTAAAATTAGCCCTGAACAAAAAAAATATAGTACGTGGAATATATCATTTTACAATGTTTATATGCACGAGAATGCCTATTCTGTTTATTTTAAAAATATTTATACCCGACTTCGTGCCTACCAACTTTCAATTATTGGAAGCATCATCCCATCTCTCACCTGGAATTATAATTTCTAATCCATGCAAAATCGAATTATATATATTTATCTTAGTTTAATTATCCTTTTTGCACAAAGTTGTATTAAAGAGGTTAATCCAAGCACTAGGCAAGCAGCACCTATCTTGGTGGTGGATGGCTCCATCACAACCGACTCTATTCCTTATACTGTTCAGTTAACTTACTCAGGTGATATTGCATCTTCTTCCTCTATTCCAGAAAGTAATTATGTAAAAGATGCAACCGTAAGTATTTCAGATAATTTAGGAAACACCACTGTATTAAAATATTCCATCAATGGAATTTATAAAACAACTGATCCATCTTATATTGGTAAAGTAGGCCGTAGTTATTCTATTAAGGTGAAATTAAAAAATGGAACTACCTACATATCTACCCCGGAAAAAATCAACAATCCTGTACCTATTTCCAAAGTAAGAGGCAATTTCGTTAATAAATCTGACATGTATTTCCCTACTTATATGAGTGTTTCAATTGATGCAAAAGATCCAGGCAATGAAGAGAATTATTATCAATGGAAATTTAATGCATGGATTGGTAGAAAAACTAAAGGAGTGTCTTGTGGAATAGGCTGTATTATGTTTGAGTATTGTTACCAAAAGTATGAAGACTATACAGTAAGATTATTGTCTGACGCTTCCATCAATGGGAATGAAATTCTCAATAAGACGGTAGGGAAAACCTATATCTATTATTATACCAATCCACATATTGATGTTAGTCAATTAAGTTTAACAAGAGAAGCGTATCAGTTTTGGAAACGATATGACGATCAATTAACTAGAACAGGCAGTGTTTTAGACCCCTTGCCCGCTTCTATCAAAGGGAATGTTTATAATCAAAGTAATACTTCCGATTTCGCTTTGGGCTATTTTTCTGCTGCTGGGGTTACTCATAAAAAAGTGACATTAGTGCCGTATGGAATTACGCCTTTTTTATTAGAAATAACTGCCAATCAATTTATGCCCACCAAAAGTGTTGCCTGCTTTTTATATTACCCAGACGCACTTAAATATGATGCTCCACCTGCACCTCAAAATCCCACACCTCCAGGTTGGGAAAATGCCGAAAAAATTAAAGTAATTTGGTAAGTAAGCTGTAACTAATTAGTAGCTTAGTGAAATGAAAAAGTCACTTCTTTATTTTGTATTTGGTCTATTGATCATTTTTGAATGCCTAAGGGTTTATTTAATTATGCCAATGCCGGGAAGTCAAAAATCCAATACGATAGAATTAGCCTACTTTTTAGGGTCTAATAAAAATATAATTAGACTCATTGGATATTTACTTTTATTATATCCATTATTCTATTTGTTCAAGAATGGAATCAAAAAAGAGAAAGTAGTGGTTGCTATTTTATTTTTTATTTATATATTTATCTTTTACGTTTTTACCTTTCAGATGGAAGCGGATAAAATGTTTTATCAGCCAAGTAATATTACTTTTCTAAGTAAGGATAAAAACAAAATTCCATCTCATAAATTAGTAATCGGCGTTGAACTAGATGGTTTTGCAAGAGCTTATCCTATTCAGCTAATTGGTTATCACCATCAAGTAAGAGATACTATAAATAATAAGCCTATCATGGTTACTTATTGTACTGTTTGTAGAACAGGAAGAGTCTATAGTCCAATTGTAAATGGCAAAGTGGAAATTTTTAGATTGGTAGGCATGGATCATTTTAATGCAATGTTTGAAGATGCCACTACCAAAAGTTGGTGGAGACAATCTAATGGGTTGTGTATTGCTGGCCCATTAAGGGGGTATCAATTAGAGGAAATTAAATCCACTCAACTTACTTTAAGTGCATGGGAAAGATCACACAATAATACATTGGTGTTGCAGCCCGATGAAAAATTTAAAGAGAAGTTCGAGAAGATGGATACCTATGATAAAGGAATGTCAAAAAGTGATTTAACTAAAAGAGATAGTACTTCTTGGGAAGATAAATCATGGGTAATAGGCATTCAAAATGCCGGGGTTGCTAAATGTTATGATTGGAATCAAATTGCTCGGCTTAGAATTATCCAAGATTCGATACCTAATCTACCTTTACTTATTTTACTAGAGAATGACACTGCCTCTTTTCATACCTATAGTCGAAGGATACAAAATGAAACACTAAAGTTCGTGAAAAAAGGAGATACTATTAGAGATATAAACACAGGGTCGTATTGGAATTATGATGGATTGTGTTTAGAAGGGAAGTTAAAAGGTACTATTTTACAAAAAGTACATAGCTTTCAAGAGTTTCTTCATTCCTGGGAGTTTTTTCATCCAAAGAACCTTCGTTACACAAGTAAATAAAATGGATGAAAAATTTAATAAATTTTCTAAAATGTTAGTATATATTTCATAATTTTAGACAATGAGTCAGCCATGGTGTATACTCATTTAAATTAGTGATAATAATATTAAATTATTAGTTCCTTTAAACATTATAAAATAAAATAAATGAAAAATCTATTTAATGCAAACTTAGCTAAAACTATATTCGCTTTGTGCTTATTGACACAAACAACATTGTTTGCTCAAAAAAAGGATTACACTTATGTAGCAGTTCCTTTTACACAAGTTAAAATCACAGATAATTTTTGGTTACCAAGATTGAAATTAAATCATACAAGTACTATTCCTACTTCATTTGAGCGTTGTGAAAATACAGGAAGAGTAAAAAACTTTGAAATGGCTGCCTCTAAAACAGGAAAGTTTTGTACCACTTTTCCTTTTGATGATACAGATATTTATAAAACTATCGAAGGAGCTTCTTTTTCTATTAGCATTTTTCCCGATCCTAAAATGGTTAGGTACATGGATTCTTTAATTGAAATTGTAGCTAAAGCGCAAGAGCCAGATGGTTACTTGTATACTGCTCGCACCATTGATCCAGCTAATCCACACAGTTGGGCTGGGAAAGTACGTTGGGAAAAAGAGCGTGAATTAAGCCATGAATTATACAATGCCGGACATTTATATGAAGCAGCGGTCGCGCATTTTGAAGCCACTGGTAAAAGAAACTTACTCAATATAGCTTTAAAAAATGCAGACTTAGTTTGCTCTGTGTTTGGACAAGACAAATTGCATTCAGCACCAGGACATGAAGTGGTTGAAATGGGTTTAGTTAAATTATATAGAGTAACAGGCAAAGCCGAATACTTAAATACTGCTAAATATTTTATTGAAGAAAGAGGTCATTTTAAAGGCTATGATGCAAAGAGTCTTGATCCATGGAAAAATGGAGCTTATTGGCAGGATCATATCCCAGTAGTAGATCAAAAAGAAGCCATTGGCCACTCTGTAAGAGCGGGTTATTTATATTCGGCCGTTGCGGATATTGCTGCATTAACAGGCGATAAAGCGATGTTGGCTGCCATTGATAGTATTTGGGTGAATTTGGTTTCTAAAAAATTGTATGTTCAAGGGGGAGCTGGCGCCATTCCAAGTGGAGAGCGTTATGGAGATAATTATGAGTTGCCTAATTTAACAGCTTACAATGAAACATGTGCGGCTATAGCAAATGTTTATTGGAATCAAAGAATGTTTCAATTGCATGGAGAATCCAAATACATTGATGTGCTAGAAAAGATTTTATACAATGGACTTATTTCAGGAGTTCAGTTAGATGGCAAAAAATTCTTTTACACTAACGCATTGGAATCAAGAGCTAGCTCTACACATAAAAGCTTTGAAGGAGAGCGTTCTGGATGGTTTGAATGTTCTTGTTGTCCAACCAATGTAACAAGATTATTGCCTTCTATTCCTGGATATATGTATGCGCAAAATGGCAGAGATTTATTTGTTAATTTATTTGTGAATAGCAGCACCACTATTAATATCAATCAAAAGCAAGTAGATATCGAACAAACAAATAACTACCCTTGGAATGGCGATTTGAAATTTGTGGTATCGCCTAAGAAAGGGATGGTTCCTTTTGCATTAAAAGTGCGTATTCCAGGATGGGTGCTTGAAGAAGCCATTCCTTCTGATTTATATACTTTTGGTTCAAAGGCCAATAATAAAGTTGTTATTAAGGTGAATGGGGTAGCGGTAGATTATAAAACCGAAAATGGCTATGCCATCATTGACAAATCTTGGAATAAAAATGATGTAGTAGAAGTGAATTTACCAATGGATGTTCGCCGTGTATATTCTGATAAATTAACTGATGATATTGGGAAAGTGGCCATTCAAAGAGGACCCTTAATGTATTGTGCTGAGTGGGCGGACAATGATGGGAAAGTAACCAATATTATACTTCCAAGTAGCAGTGCGTTTACATCAGAGTTTAATCCTAATTTATTAAATGGAGTGACTACCTTAAAAGCTAATATTCAAAAAGTGGAAATAGCAAACAATCAAGTAAGTACAGTTCAAAGACAATTAATTGCTATTCCTTATTATGCATGGGCCAATAGAGGAACAGGTGAAATGACTGTATGGTTTAATGAGCAATTGAAAGACATTGATGTGATTACTATGAAATAAGTAATTCTATATTTAAACAAAGTTTTTAGTAACGGCTATAGTTTTTGCTATAGCCGTTCTTTTTTAATTAGTAGTATCCAATATGATTTCTTTAATCATGCAGCCTCTGAAATTTAATGCAACTATCGAAGCGATTTATGAGAGCCATCGCAATAAGGCATTTTTTTTGATAAGCCACAAGTGCAATCACTGATTCCTTTGCCACTGAGTATTTGGTTGGTATATTTCTCAATTCTAGTTTCCCGGGTTGCGGCCTGTTTGGCTGCAGAAAAATATATATTATAGGCTCTTTGTCTTCCAGGGGTTAATGCATTAAAAGCTTTTTTAAATACCGGATTTTTGCTTAATATATGCTGTAATTCATCAGGTAAAACCAACTCAGTATCTCTATTAATTTCTATTTTTAATCCCTTCTTTTCTACTTCGATGGCTTCTTTGATATAAGATTTTAAGACAGCATTAATTTTAATAATTTCTTGCACATTATTAAAACGAATGACTCGTCCTGATTGAGTATTCTCCCCGGGTTTGGTAAGTAAATTACTTTTATCTTTTAGTAATGAACCTTTAAAAAACCCAAGGGTACAACTATCTTTAAATGCTTGAATCATAAACAAGTTGGTCTCTTGAAAAGAATAACAAGGCTTGCCCCACTTTAATTCTTCGGTAAGTGCACAAGCAAGCAGAATGCTTCTCAATTGATCCATTTCGGCTTGCCATTTTTTAGCTTTACTTATATATTCAGCTACTTTAGAATTCATTGGTTACAACTAATTTAATCTTCTTGTTATTGTTATATTGTTTGCAATATTAAATTAAAGTGCTTAATTAAAATTAAAAATTAAAGGGAATAAAAATGTCACTAAGCCAGCCCATATTCCGTAAATTGGTAAAAATTGAGCAATACTTTTTTCTACATCTTCTACCTCGGCATTTTTAAAGGCACTTAAAAAAAGCCGATAGGATACCATAAGCAAGTTGATGAATATTAAAATGTTTCCGCCCAGAACTGCTACTCTATTTGGAGAAACGCCCCATTCAATGATACGGAAGCTAATGGCCGAAAGTGCTATGCAATTGACTATAATGGTGAGTACAGATAGTCCAAATAGCACTAGTATACTTATTTTATGATTAACACCTTTGCCGGCCTCCGCAACAGAAAAAAGTATTAAAGCCATAACGCCAATTAATAATATATTAAAAACCAGTAGTAAATTTCTATCTTGGTATGGATATTTTTTAGTGATAATGATGGCAACTAAATATATAAATAAATTTAAAAAAACTAAAGGGGTAAATATTTTAGCAATTACGGGAGAAACCTTATTTATTAATTGAATATTGTTTTGAATCAAATAAGTGCCAAGAAAGGGAATGGCCGCTAACTCACATATTAAAATATATTGAGTATACAACTTTTCAATTTTTATACCAATCAATTCAAAAAGTTGTATTGTTAAAGCACTAAATAACAGGGTTGATAATAATATAATAACCGACATGACCACTAAATCACCATTATATCGTAAAAACTGAATGCGATTATTGCTATTCTTTATATTATTTCCTAAAAATGAAAAGCCTAAAACAGACCACAGAAAAAATGGAACATGAATGAAAGCCAATGTTATGGAATTACTTGATTTATTATTGGGTAATAAATTTATATAAACTGCTGCAACTAAAACCATCAAGGCTGGCAGCATCCATTTTTTGTATGTGGTTTTTTGTTTCCAAATAAAGTAACTACTTAATAAAGGGAAAACAATAAATGATATATTTCTCATGAAAAAGCTTTCCTTACCTATGCCAGTAAAATTGGGAATATTAACCATCACACTTGCAATGATTGCAATGATAACAACAAACAATATTTCATTTATTGAGCCAAATGCTATTTTATCATTTTGAAAATTTAATCTTTCATTCCAATATTGTAAGCTTACAACTTCTTTATTAGTTGAATATACATGCTCAAATTCTTTTTTAAAAGCCGTTTTGTTTTTTCTATATAATTTTTCAAGCCCTGCAGGGTTGTTTATATTATTAATAATAGCATCTTTCATAACACGTTTAATTTAGGGCAATAAAATTTATATCTAATTGCAATTTAATTCATTTCATTTACCTTTATTGTAATTATGAAAAATTTAACTGCTATTTTAATTGGAGCCACTGGTGCTACTGGGTCTGAAGTCTTGAATCAATTATTACGTGATACAAGTTATAGTAAGGTTATTGTTTTTTCTAGACGACCTATTGTAGCAGTAAGTCAAAAACTTGAAGTACATGTGGTTAATTTTGATGAAATATCCAATTGGTCGAATCTTATAAAGGGGGACGTTTTATTTTCTGCATTAGGAACTACCCTAAAAGTTGCCGGGTCAAAATCGAATCAATTTAAAATAGATTATACATTCCAGTATGAAGTGGCTAAGAGGGCAAGTCAGAATGAGGTTGAAGCATATGTTTTGGTATCTTCCTATGGTGCTAATGAAAAAAGTGGCATATTTTACCCTCGAATGAAAGGGCAATTAGATAAAGCAATACAGGATTTAAATTTTAAACAAATTCATATTTTCAGGCCTGGGATTTTAGGTAGGCAATTGGAAAAACTAAGGCCAATGGAAAGGGTAAGTATTGCAATAATTAATAGGCTCAATACACTTGGTTTACTCCGCAGTCAAAGACCAATGCCAGTTGTAGTATTGGCTCAAAAGATGATATTGGTCGCTAGTTTACTTAGCTTAAATAAAACTAATATTTATTCTTTAGATAAGATTTTCGAAATTTAGTAAGAGCATATTAAAGCAATATTTGAGACATGACATTAACTATTACTCAAGCCACCATTAAAGATATATTAGAACTCCAAAGATTGGGTAAACAAACATTTATCGAAACTTTTTCAGAACATAATTCGAAAGAGGATATGGAGCAATATTTAGTATCGAGCTTTAATTTAGAAACGTTAACAAAAGAACTAGAAAATTCTAATTCTACATTTTATTTTGCAGACGTTGATCAAAAAAAAGTGGGCTACTTGAAAATTAATTTAAGCCCTGCACAAACTGAATTAAAAGATTCTAATTCACTTGAAATTGAAAGAATCTATGTTTTAAAATCCTTTTTTGGCAAAAAGGTAGGACAGCTGTTGTATGAAAAAGCCGCTTCTATTGCCAAAGAATTGAAGCTTAACTATATATGGCTAGGGGTTTGGGAAAAAAATGAAAGAGCCCTTCAATTTTACAAAAAAAATGGTTTTGTTGAATTTGATCAACATCAATTTATTTTAGGAGATGATGTCCAAAATGATATTTTGATGAAACTGATTTTATAGGTAGGCTATACATTTATTCTTATACTAATTCTTTTTTACTTAAATTGGATTACCTATTCAAATTCAATATCATGAAAAAATTTATTTATCTATTGGCAAGTTTACTCTTAATATTTAGTACAACATTATTAACTGCACAAAATAAAACTTCTAAAGAAACAATAAGCTGGAAGCTAGGCTTAGCGTTATACAGCTATAATGCGTCTTCTTTGCCAGAAGAACTTGAGTTCGCAAAAAAATCTGGAGTTAAAACTATCGAAGGGTTTTCATTTGGAAAAGCAGGTGCTGAATTGAAAGATTCAGTAATTATGAATTTGTCCCCTTCTGGTATTCTCAAAATTAAAGCGCTCATCAAAAAAAGTGGGTTACACATGGAATCAATGTATGTAACGGGAGGAAATACTATTGCTCAGTGGAAGCGTGATTTTGAAATAGCAAAAGCTTTAGAATTGAAATTTGTTACAGGAGAGCCTGACAGGTCCATGTTAAACAGTGTTGATAGCTTAGCTGGAGTCTATGGAATTAAATTGGCCTTGCACAATCATTGGAAAGGGGCTAGTCAATATTGGCATCCTGATTCTACCTTAGCTGCTTTAACGGGCCATGTTAATTTTGGAGTTTGTGCGGATGTTCGCCATTATCCTAAAAGTGGAATTGTACCGGAAGCCGCATTAAAAAAATTAGCAGGCCATGTCATGGCATTGCATTTGGCAGATATTGCCGCATTTAATAATCCTGAATTGAAAGATGCCCCAGTGGGTACAGGGGTTGTTAATTTTTCTAAAATTTTTCAAGAATTGAAAAGACAAAATTTTCATGGCACTATCAATATAGAAAGAGACCAGCAAGATTTACCCAATAATTTAATTTCTGTTCAACAAATAGCAAACTATTATTTGAAAACTTTAGAGTTGTCTCAACATTAATTAGATCTATAGCAACGATTAAGCCAGATTAACAATTGATAAGTAAAAATTTTATTTTTTATACATATGAATAGAAATTGCTACTATTTTCCATTCGTTGTTCACTTTTTCTAGCATTTTAATTTCATGTGAATAGGATTTGTTTCCCTTGACATCAGTGGAAACCTCATCATGACTTACCCATGCATTGTCATTGTGTATGCTAAAATTATAATTACTATTTTCGAAAGTCCCACTTCCAAAATTAGTAGGGTTGGCCATTTTTTCAGCAGGCATTTCGAAATTATCCCCCGTAATGGAACTTATATAAACTTTACTATAAGGCCTTACTAACCAGCATTTTGCATGTTCTTTTCTATCCCCATTTCTCCAAGTTGTGGACTCTTTTACTAATAATTTTATAATACTCTCTTCTTCTGTGTTTTGACTATAAACACTAAGTGTTACCATAAACAGTACAATCATTAAAACAGCTTTCATATTTTATCGAATTTTATTACTCGTAATTTAATCATTTTTTATCTCATTTTTAAGTTCTAACTTTGTATTTAATGAAAAAGCTGCTCATTTTTACGCTTGCCATGGTAGTGCTTCTATCCTCGTCTGGGGTGATGATGAATATGCATTATTGCATGGGCAAATTTACCGGCTCTAGTATCAGCTTTTCCTACAATAGCGCTGCTCATTGTAACACCTGTGGTATGGAAAAAAAGAGTAATGGTAAAAAAGGTTGTTGCCACGACAGCAAAACACTTTTAAAAAATAGTACAGATCAGAAATTAGTCAATACCGAATGTAGACTAGCAAAAATTTATCCTATTGCTTTACTCAATAGTAATTATCAAATTACGGCAGTTGAATTTTTATCTACGCGCAGTAATAGCTTTATACCATCCTCGCCGCCTTTAATACAGCGGCCTCCAATTTTTATTCGTAATTGTAGTTTTATTATTTAGGATTTATTAGTAATTAGTGATTCCATTTTATCGAATGGAATTAAGACGGATTTCTAGGTATTAACCTAGGAGTCATTCACTTGTTAAATTTCTAATGATGAAAATAATTAAATCCATATTTCTACTATTCTTCTTGATAGTACCTTTCCTTGTTAAAGCACAAGACAGTTCTCATGTCAATATTGAAAAATCAATTAAAGTATTTGGTGCTTGTGAGCAGTGCAAAAGCAGAATTGAAAATGCATTGAAGCTAAAAGGGATTAAAAAAGCAATTTGGGATGTAGATGCCCAAATGCTTGATTTGGTATATGACTCTGCAATTATTACTTTAAACAAAATTGAAAATAAGATCATAGCGGCCGGCCATGATCTAGAAAATAAAAAAGCCAAAGACATTATCTACAAAGAATTACCCGCTTGTTGTCATTATAGAGAATTAGATGAGGAGTTTAATCAAGATTTAAATCATAATGCTTCTGAGTCAGTTCCTTTGCCATTAATGTCTATTGATACCCTTAGTCACGAAAAGGGTATTGTAGTGAGCGGCGTAGTTTTACAAGATAATAAGAATGGAAAATTTGAGCCATTGTCCAATGCCAGTGTTTATTGGTCTGGCACCAAAAATGGAGTCTTAACAGACAGCTTTGGGGTTTTTAATATTAATGTAATGGCTTCGAATCAGAGGTTGGTGATTAGTTATGTGGGATACAAAGCAGATACCATTTCTGTGGCTAACTACAAAGACATGAAAATTATTTTAGCTGCTAAGAATCAATTAAATGAAGTAACTGTTTTTAGTAGACCTAATGGAACCTATATTCCTTATCTAAGTACGATAAGAACTCAAGTAATGACTGGCACTGAATTATTAAAAGCTGCCTGTTGTAATTTGAGTGAAAGCTTTGAAACCAATCCTTCGGTAGATGTTTCTTTTAACGATGCTATTACCGGCTCTAAGCAAATTCAATTATTAGGATTAAGTGGCAATTACACACAGCTTACCGTTGAAAATTTGCCTGGCCCAAGAGGATTGGCAACACCTCTTGGTTTAAACTCTATTGCTGGGCCTTGGATAGAAAGTATTCAACTTACTAAAGGCGTAGGATCGGTGGCCAATGGTTTTGAAAGTATTGCAGGCCAAATTAATGTAGAGCTTAAAAAACCAGAAACAGCCGAAAGATTATTGGCTAATGTTTATGTGAATGATTTTGGCAAAACCGATTTGAATGTAAATTTATCGCAAAAAATAAATTCAAAATGGTCGAGTGGATTATTGTTACATGACGATTTTTTAAACAACAAACAGCTTGATTTTAATAAAGATGGCTTTAGAGACTTACCTACTGGAAATCAATTTGGGTTGGTTAATAGATATAAGTTTGATAATAGCAAAGGCTGGCTAGCTCAATTTGGAATCAAGGTATTGAATGACAATAAAGTGGGCGGAGAGACTGCATTTGATCCTGCTAAAGATAAAAACACAACCAATCATTATGGGCTAGGTATTACTACAGAACGTTATGAGCTTTTTGGTAAAATTGGCTATGTATTTCCACAGCAAAAATATAAAAGCATTGGTTTGCAAATGGCTGCAATTGATCATCAGCAGGATGCTTATTTTGGATTAACTACCTACAATGCAAAACAGCAAAGCTTTTATGGAAACTTTATTTATCAATCTATCATAAATTCTACCATTCATAAATTTAGAACAGGCATAAGTTTTCAATATGACAAATACAGTGAAAATTTAAATTTTCTAAATTACAATAGAAAAGAAATAGTACCAGGAGCATTCTTTGAATACACTTTTACACCCACCGATCAATTTAGCATGGTGGCGGGTCTTAGAGCAGACAACAATAATTTATTTGGTAGCTTTATTACACCACGATTAAATGTAAGGTATGAGCCTATTAAAGGAACTACATTTAGAATAAGTGTTGGTCGGGGCCAAAGAACAGCTAATATTTTAGCAGAAAATAATAGTGTATTGGTAAGTGCAAGACAACTAGATTTTGATAACTACCCTAAAGGTGTTGGCTATGGATTAAATCCAGAAATTGCATGGAATAAAGGGGTTAGCGTTGATCAAAAATTTAATCTATTTAATAATCCTGCAACTTTAGGTGTAGATTATTTTAGAAATGATTTTGAAAATCAAGTAGTCGTAGATTTGGAAAATGCCAGAACCATTCATTTTTATAATTTAAATGGAAAATCTTTTTCAAATAGTGTGCAAGCAGAATTAAATGTTCAACCTGCTCAAAAATTAGATGTTAAGATGGCATTTCGTTATTTTGATGTACAACAAACCTATCAAGGTAATTTATTGGATCGCCCAATGATCTCTAAAAACAGGGCTTTTTTAAGCATAGACTATGCAACTAGTAACAGTTGGAAATTTAATTATACGATTACTTATAATGGGAAAAAAAGAATTCCTAATACAACTGCCAATCCATCTCTATTTGAACTGCCAGCTTATTCGCCGAGTTTTGTATTAATGAACACTCAAGTCACTAAAGCAATAGGAAAGCTATATCCTATGGAGGTGTATATGGGTATTGAAAACATATCTAATTACTATCAGCAAAATCCAATTTTATCTGCAAGCACACCATTTAGTCCCTATTTTGATGCTTCTTTGGTTTGGGGACCCACTACTGGAAGGATGTTTTATTTTGGATGGAGATGGAAGATAAAATAGCGGCAATAACCTATAATCATTCATTGACCTGGTTTTAGCATCAGAAGGAGCTATGCTTTATTAGTTGTACCTTTACAGCTACCAATTATTAAAAGAGCTTATTTTGAAGTTTATAGATTTAGGTTTAGACCAGCGGATTTTAGATGGCATTGATGCCATGGGTTATGAAACAGCAACACCAGTTCAGCAACAAGTGATGGTTCCTATTTTAGAAGGGAAAGACATTATAGCGGCTGCGCAAACAGGAACTGGCAAAACTGCCGCCTTTTTATTGCCTTTATTACATCGTTTACTCACCGTGTCGCATCATGCAGGAGATATCAACGCGCTTATTATTGTGCCTACTCGTGAGTTGGCTATACAAATTGCAGAAAGCATTGAAGGCCTCTCTTATTTTACGGATGTAAGTTCAATTGCTGTTTATGGTGGTGGCGATGGTAATTCTTTTGTCACTGAAAAAAAAGCATTAACCAGTGGAGTTGACATTGTAGTATGTACCCCTGGGAGAATGATAGCGCATTTGAATATGGGCTATGTAAAACTAAAAGGTCTTAAATATTTGGTTTTAGATGAAGCAGATAGAATGTTAGACATGGGCTTTAGCGATGATATTGCAAAAATTATTACCTTTTTACCAACGGTACGTCAAAACTTATTGTTTTCGGCTACGATGCCTTCTAAAATGAGGGAGCTTGCCAAAAAAATATTGCATCAACCAGTTGAAATCAATATTGCTATTTCAAAGCCGCCGGAGCAAATTATTCAAAAAGCCTTTATAGTATATGATGTACAAAAAGTGCCGGTTATTATAGACATGCTTAGTTCAAAACGCTACTCAAAAGTTATCGTTTTTTGCTCTAAGAAAATAAATGTTAAACAGCTAGCGAATAAATTAATGAATGCTAAGCTTTCTGTTGCCGAAATACATTCCGATTTGGATCAAAAAAGCAGAGAGCAATTTTTACAAGATTTCAGAAATCAAAAAACTAATATTTTAGTAGCTACGGATATTTTAAGCAGGGGGATAGATATTGATGATATTGATTTAGTCATTAATTATGACGTGCCTAATGATGGCGAAGACTACATTCATAGAATAGGCAGAACTGCTAGAGCAGCCACTTCTGGAACAGCGTTTACGTTAGTGGGTGAAAAAGAACAAAGCAAATTTTTAGAAATAGAAACACTATTAGGTGCCCCTGTTTTAAAAGGCAAAGTACCTGATATGTTTGGCCCTACCCCTAATTATGCACCCAAGCAAAGTGGTGGGAAGAAATTTGTTAGAAGAAGATAAGTAGCCATTTTTAGTACCTATATAATACATACCAATGAAAATTTCAGACAAATTAAAGCAACGTGCACAAGGTTTGTGTGAATTGTGTACCACAGGAGAAGCGAGTACTGCCTATGCAGTAAGCCCAAAAAACAATGACATCGTTGAAAATGAGGTTGCACTTTGTACTACTTGTTTGCAAATCATTGAAGGAAAAGAAGCGGGTAACCATTGGCAGTGTTTAGCGGGTAGTATATGGAATACGGAACCAAGTGTGCAAGCATTAACTTATCGAATACTTTACGAATTAAAAGACAATGACTGGGCCAATGAAATTTTAACTTCTGTTGAATTAGAAGAACCTGTCATCACCTGGGCGGTGAGTGCATTTATAAAATCTCCAATTCATGTAGATAGTAATGGAACAGAATTACAAAATGGAGACACCGTAGTACTTATACAAGGTTTAAATGTGAAGGGAGCTAATTTTATGGCACCTAAAGGCACTATTGTTAAAAAAATTCATTTAGTAGCCGATAATCCAGAACAAATTGAAGGGAAAGTGAATGAGCAAACTATTGTTCTACTAACGAAGTATTTAAGAAAATCAATGTAGTAAAAACTTTATTGTATGAATAAATTTATTTTAAGTTTCTGTTTACTTTTAGGTGCTAACTATTTTGCTCTTGCACAAAATTCCACACCACATCCTTTTCAGGATGAAATAAATGCATTTGCTAAGGCAGATAGTTTACACAGTCCCGTAAAAAATAGTATTTTATTTGTGGGTAGCTCCTCCTTTAGAAAGTGGACAGACATTAACGATTACTTCCCTGGATATCCTATTATTAATAGGGGCTTTGGAGGGTCTGTTTTAACAGATGTGATCTATTATGCTAAAGAAACCATACTAAAATATCACCCAAAGCAAATTTATATTTATTGTGGTGAAAACGATATTGCATCAAGCGAAGCTGTTACACCCGAAATTGTCTTAACACGTTTTAAAGACTTGTTAAAAATTATAAGAGTCAATTTAAACGGTTCATTGCCAGTGGTATTTGTTTCTCTTAAGCCAAGTGTTGCAAGATGGAGTATGCAAGAACGTATAGTAAAGACAAATAACCTAATTAAGCAGTATATTACTACACAAAAAAATGTAACATTCTTAGACATTCATAGCGACATGTTGGATGCGAATGGCCAGGTTTTTAAAGACATTTTCGTGGGAGATAATTTACATATGAATGCAAAAGGCTATCAGATTTGGCAAAAAATAATTGCTCCTACTTTAGTAAAGTAATTTTTAATAAACGAAGTCCAAAGAGAATCTAAACGAAGTCTAATTTGGATCAACTTCCTCTAGAGCCACCTGTTTTAATAGGCTTCTTAGTTGTACCTGTAGACTTAGTATTGGCTTTAGCTATAAATTGAGAACTACCACCTTGAAACGTAGTTTTTGTTGCAGTGGCAGCTTTTTTATCAGCTACTTTCTTGTTAATATGAAATCCCATAATTATCTATTTATACCATAAATATAAATATAATTTTCGATAAGATCGGCAAGAAATATATTAAATATATTTATATTTAATTAAACTACTTACTACTATTCGAATCTAAAACAAGTAAAATATATTCCAATGCGTCTATTAGTTCGGCTTGTATTTATTTCTATATTCTTA
>Ga0114966_10001060_pt1 | contig 25639 bp, 24 predicted proteins | sample M_130207_XF_Meta_FD_87029 | JGI IMG/M metagenome (GOLD analysis project Ga0114966, IMG submission 87029) | Freshwater microbial communities from Lake Montjoie, Canada to study carbon cycling - M_130207_XF_MetaG | ecosystem: Environmental > Aquatic > Freshwater > Lake | place: Lake Montjoie... | reverse complement strand
GGTATATCCTATGTCTGCCATTACAGATGGGCGATTAAAGTTTTGGATTTCTGTTAATCCATTAACCCCGATTATGGAAGCCTTTCGATATGCTATATTAGGGAGTGGAAGCTTTACTCTAGGAGGAATACTATATAGTGGGGTATTTATGATCATTACCTTATTCGTTGGGTTGGTTATATTTAGTAAGGTGGAGAAGACGTTTATGGACACGGTATGATCATTATAGATATATAACAGCTATTTTTTCCAGTTTTTCTATTCCCTCCTATATGTCGTTTCGTCAAAAATTAATTAAAAGTATAATTAAGCCGTTTGGTTTGCAAGCACAGTACGGAAGATTGTACAAAGCTCATATTCCAGGAGAAAAAGAGCTATATAATGGTAAGCAAATTTTGCCCCGTATTGTTGGCAACGAAATGATTAGAAATGCTCTTTTCAACGAATCACCATTGTTAATTTCAAGGATAGGAGGCTGTGAAATGGCTCTTCTGTTTAACTATGTGTTTCAAGCAAACAGAAAGACAATAAGCTGGAATTCAAGAGTTGTAAAAGAAATTCACATCAATGCTGGAATGTTTTCAACAGATGATTCCTCACTTAGAAAATTTGTAAATCTCTACTTAGAACTATTACCTGACATTAATTTTTTAGGAATATTAAATAGTGAGGGAGAAGAGTTGGTTACAAAAAAATATTGTTCAAAAACTACATTTTTACAGTTGGACTCCCTTTCGCCATTTTTGTATGAAGAGCCATGGAGTCAAATGTTGAAAAATAAAAAGGTTTTAATAGTGCATCCTTTCAGAAAATCAATTCATGATCAATATAGTCAGCACCGTGAAAAACTATTTTCAAACCCCAAAGTACTCCCAGAATTTGAGATTCAAATAATACAATCAGTGCAAAGTATTGCTGGAAAAAAAACAAATTTTTTAAATTGGTTTGATGCCTTAGAGCATATGAAGAGTCAAATAAATGAAGTTGATTTTGATATTGCGATTATAGGGGCTGGTGCATATGGTTTGCCATTAGCGCATCATGTCAAAATGCTAGGTAAAAAAGCTGTTCATATTGGTGGGGCAACTCAATTATTATTTGGGATTAAAGGTGGACGCTGGGATGATATGCCGAATATTTCTTCCCTTTATAATAGGTATTGGATAAGGCCAAGTGGAGATGAGGTAGTTGCAAACTCCGAGCTAGTTGAAAATTCATGTTATTGGTAATGAACACGTTGAATACATCTGTCCTTTTTTTAATTTTTAATCGTCCTGAAAAAACGAAGTTGGTGTTTGATGCTATCCGAAAAGCACGCCCCTCTGAATTATTCATTGCTGCTGATGGTCCACGGGATTGGATTGAAAGGGATCTAGAGCTATGTTTAGAAACCAGAAACAGTGTGATTTCATCAATTGATTGGCCATGTAAAGTTCATAAACTATTTCGAGATAAGAACCTTGGATGTGGTAGATCGGTCTCCGAATCCATTTCTTGGTTTTTTTCTAATGTAGATGAAGGAATTATACTTGAAGATGATTGTTTACCCTCACAATCTTTTTTTTCTTTCTGTGAAGAAATGCTAACTAAGTATCGAAACAACGAGAGTGTAATGCATATTGGAGGAAATAATTTTCAAAAGGGCAAAAGGAGGGGCAGCGCTGATTATTATTTTTCTAGAGTAAATCATGTTTGGGGTTGGGCAACTTGGAAAAAATCATGGCAATTGTACGACTTTTCATTATCTGACTATTCCATTGAGTCTTGTAGGCTAGTTTTAAATAAGGTGTTTAAAGAGAAATATGTACAAAACTATTACCAAAATTTATTAAGTAGCTTTCATACGGGAAAATGCGATACATGGGATTATCAATGGACCTACTGCATTTGGAAGAACCAGGGTGTTTGCATTATCCCTCAAGTTAATTTAATATCTAATATAGGATTTGGAGAAGATGCAACACATACATATGATGAAACCGATTGGGTTGGTAAGATGCAGTCTGAGGAAATTGAAGTAAAGATCCATCCTACAAAAATTAGAGTGAATAGAGCAGCTGATTATTTCACTTTAAAACATGCATCAAAAGTTATTAAGCCCTCTGTCTGGAATACCATGAAGTATATACTTAGAACAAGGGGGAATATATATATAGCTCTAAGAGAAATAGTTTTTTTAATCTTTAAAAGAACAACTATTTTTTTAAAGGGAAAGTATAATTAGGTGAAACTAGGAGAACAAAAAATCAATATATTGATGGATCCGCAGATTTTTAATCAACAATTTGGGGGCATTCCAAGGTATTATAGTGAATTATATAAAGGACTTAAGTCACATCAAACATTGAAAGTAGATCTGCCTCTATTATTTTCAAACACACACCATTTAAAACTAAATAGCTTTATTGCAAAAAGTATCGTTTTTCTAAGTAGATACACAGGTTTAAGTGCACAGAAATTTTTGATTAAAAGTTTGGCGCTAATAAAGTTTAAGTTAAGATACACCCGACCTTCCTTATTTATACCTTCTTATTATTATTCATATTTTCTCAAGGATATTGGAAATGTTCCATTTGTTTTAACCGTTCATGATATGATTCATGAGTTGTTTTCTTCTAATTTTGATGATGCTGAATGGATGATTGATCAAAAATCTATTTTAATTCAAAAAGCCAATAAAATTATTACTATTTCAAATTCTACTAAGAATGATATTTTGAATATATATCCAAATATTCACCCTGATAAGATTAGTGTTGTTTATCTTGGCGGCTCAACAAATAAGTCGGACAAGTTCAGTTTTTTTAAAGAATCAAATAAAGTTTATGTTTTGTTCGTGGGCCAAAGGAAGGGCTACAAAAATTTTGAATGGTTTTTGAAAGCGGTTTCGAATTGGTTAGTTCAAGAGAATATTTCTCTTTTATGTGTTGGAGGAGGTGTATTTGGGGAAGAGGAACTTCAGGAAATAGATGCATTAGGATTGAATAATTTAGTTTTTCAATATTTAGCCAGCGATGATCAATTATACGGTATTTATGCTAATGCCTTAGCTTTCGTTTTCCCATCAAAATATGAGGGCTTTGGTATTCCAATCATAGAGGCAATGAATTCTGGGTGCCCTGTAGTGTTACCACCGTTAAGTTCATTTCCTGAAGTAGCAGGTGAGGCAGGAATTTATTATGAAAATGACGATGTACTTTCACTTGTTACTCAGTTAAAAAGGCTTAAATCGGATTCTGATTTCAGGCAAAATTATATTTCACTTGGCTACCAAAGAGCAGATAATTTTTCATGGTCTAAAATGGTAGAAGAAAGTCTAAAAGTGTATCAAAGTGTTTTAGCTTAAATTGATAATACTCATAGTTGTCTTTATTATGTTATATCACACTAAAAAATAAAAACCATCAAAAAGTATATCTTAAGGTTTTTTCTTTTCATAACTTAACAATCATTAATCTAGGGCGATTGCTGCGTACTATTTTATTAGTTAATAAACTTCTAGTATACATTTCACCGAATACTTTGTTATGAAGAAAATAATATCCTTTTCTTTATTTGGTACAAACCCAAAGTATACAACAGGCGCTTTAAAAAATGCTCATCTTGCAGCAGAGATATTTCCGGATTGGAAATGCAGATTTTATGTTGGGAGGTCGACTTACACCGCACTTCCAAGGTTAATCAAGCAGTTAGAGGAACTTTCAAATGTTGAAGTAGTGTATATGAACGAAGAAGGAGATTACACATCATTATTTTGGCGATTTTACCCATGCGCAGAAGATGATGTTAGTGTTATGATGTCTAGAGATACTGATTCAAGAATCTCATATAGAGAAAAATCAGCGATAGATGAGTTCATGAATTCTACCTTTGAGTTTCATGTTATTCGAGACCATCCTTTCCATCTGCACCATGAAATATTAGGCGGACTATTTGCATGCAAAAAAGGCCTATTAAAAAATGTTATGAAAGACATTGAGCATTATCCTAAAACAAATGAGTGGGGCACAGACCAGAATTTTTTGAGAGATCTTGTTTATCCTAAGGTTAAACATGTGACATTGATTCATGACGAATTTCAAGGTTATACCTTAATTAATAAGAAAAGAATTGGACTTGGTTTTTTAGGAGAAATATTTGATGATGAGGATAATTTTATTCTTGAGCACAGAATGAAATTAAAGCAAAATCTTGACGAAAGAAGCTTGCTTTTCAAAAGCAAGATTACTATGAAGCGAATTATAAAAATAGTTTATCCAAGCTATCAGAACTAGAGTAAAATATAAATTTTTTAATCATTTTATCAATGGAAAAATAAAATCTAATCATGATTGATTACTTGGTAATAGGTTCTGGCCTTTATGGCTCAGTATTTTCAAGACAGATGACTGACCTCGGTTATAAATGCCTAGTCATTGAAAAGCGAAGTCATATTGGTGGTAATGTATACACTCAAAATATGGAAGGAATTAATGTTCATAAATATGGTGCTCATATATTCCATACCAATGATCAAGATATTTGGGATTATGTAAATAAGTTCGCTTCGTTTAACAACTACCGGCATAAGGTTTTTGTGAAAAATGCCGGAAGAATATTTTCATTTCCTATAAACTTAATGACACTTAATCAACTTTGGGGTATAAACAGCCCTGAATCTGCCAAGAGCAAACTTAAAGAGTTATCCCATGATCTTGATAGTCCTAAGAATCTCGAAGAATGGATATTGTCTCAAGTAGGATCAGAGTTGTATGAATTATTTGTAAAAGGATATACCGAAAAGCAATGGGGGCGCAAACCCAAAGAACTTCCTGCATCAATCATAAAAAGAATTCCTATTCGAACACATTTTAATGACTTTTATTTCGATGACAAATACCAGGGTATTCCTATTGGAGGTTATACTCGATTAGTTGAAAATATGCTTAATGATATAGAGGTAAAGCTTGATGTAGATTATATCAAGCATAAAGATGAATTTAAAGGTCTTGCGCGAAATATTGTTTTTACTGGAGCAATTGATGAATATTTTAATTATTGCTTTGGGGCGTTAGATTATCGATCAATCAAATTTGTAGAAAAGGTAATTGATCAAGAAGATTTTCAAGGAACAAGTGTTGTGAATTATACGGAATCGTCTATTCCTTATACTCGGATTCTTGAGCATAAGCATTTCGAGTTTGGTCGACAACCAAAAACTGTGATTACTGAAGAATACCCTGTTGAATGGAGTAAGGGTATAGAACCATATTATCCAGTTAATGATGAAAAAAACATGAAATTATTTAAACAATATAAAGAACTAGCAATGGTTCAATGTCCTAATGTAATATTTGGTGGACGATTGGCTGAATATCGCTATTATGATATGCATCAGGTTGTGGGTGCTGCAATGGCTAAAGTAAATTCAATTATTAGGAATACTACTGCCTAATTCAAATAATGCCTTCAGTGAATATATGTGAATTCCTATTTAACCATATCAGGCTTTGAATAGGTTTAATGGATAATTATTAAAGATGAACGGGGAAAAAGTAGTCAAGTTTTTACAATTTAATTATAACTAATATATTTTGGCAACAACAGTTATTGAAGTAGAAAATCTTTCCAAGCAATACCGCCTAGGCCAGGTTGGTACCGGAACAATTTCTCATGATGTGAATAGGTGGTGGTATAAAATTAGGGGTAAGGAAGATCCATATTTAAAAATTGGTGAGACGAATGATCGAAGGGTGAAAGGGGACTCTGATTATGTGTGGGCGTTGAAGGATATAAATTTTGAAGTGCAGCAAGGAGAGGTATTGGGAATCATTGGCCGCAATGGTGCGGGCAAGAGTACCTTGTTGAAAATATTGAGTAGAACCACTTCACCTACTACAGGAAGTGTAAAACTTAAGGGAAGGGTAGCGAGTTTGTTGGAGGTAGGAACGGGGTTTCATCCGGAGTTGAGTGGTAGGGACAATATTTATTTAAATGGAGCAATATTGGGGATGACTCGCCATGAGATCAAAAGTAAATTTGATGAGATTGTTGACTTTGCTGGTGTGGAGCGATACATTGATACTCCTGTTAAACGATATTCATCCGGCATGTATGTGCGACTTGCCTTTGGTGTAGCCGCGCATTTGGAATCCGAGATCCTGATTGTGGATGAAGTGTTGGCGGTTGGCGATGCGGAGTTTCAAAAGAAATGTTTAGGTAAGATGAAAGAAGTGAGTGAGGGACAAGGAAGGACGGTGTTGTTTGTCAGTCATAATATGACAAGTATTCGGAATTTATGTCCCCGTGCTTTTTTACTAGCAAATGGAGGGATTGTTAAAATGGGTAGGATTGACGATGTATTATCACATTACTTGAATGTTGATAATTTATCAGAGGGGTATAGCAAAGACTTTTTTGGTATTCAGTCAACTGGATTACTTGATATAGAATTTGTTGACCCTAGTGGGCAAAGAATTGAAAGCTTCGATTATATAGATTATTGTTGGGTAAGATTTAAAATTGCTGTATTACCCAATAAATCAACTCCAAACTTAGGCTTTACATTGTTTAATAATAGATCAGAGGCAGTTATTTCAAGTGTGAATACAGATACGTCATTAGTATACGAATTTGGAGAATATTATATTAACGCAAAAATTCCTTGCGGCTTACTTGTGCTTGGACAATATTATCTAGAATTTGCCTATAATGGGTACAATTTAGAAGGTGCAGTAATCATCAGTAAAAACTCCTCCTCATCAAAATTTATTTCTTCAGGTAATATATCTAAGTCCAATTTAGTAACAACAGAGTGGACTATTAGTCTTTAACTATAGTGATTTTTTATGCAAAATCTTAAATATTTACATCGGGCTGTATTGGTATTAACATCTTATGACTTTGAGGCGTTACAGCTCACTTTAAATGGTCTTGACAATACATTAGAAAAAGAAGAAAATGTTATTATTGTTTTGAATGGTAAAAGTAACTACGCATCAGAGTGTGTTGAACGAATTGCCAGAACATGGACTTCAAGCAGAGTGAATTGCCATGTTGTAAAGCCTTTATGCTATGGGGAAGAGCCTTATTTTGCAATTCAAGAGGTTTTGTCATCTTTTAGTCTTTTACAAGGGGTAAAGTTTATATGTAAAATTGATGATGATATTATTCCGCTTAAGAAAGGTTGGGTGGATGAACTCGAACATACTTATTTGGGTCTAAAGGAAAAAGACCAAGATCCGCTGTTTGTTACTGGTTTAATTAATAATAATGCATGGGGATTTAAACAAATCATTGATTTATTTAATAAGCAGGATGAGTATAAGGAAATTTGTAATCACACTTCTACTTCTGGAACAGGGCTAGTTAATGCTGGAGAAATTGCTACAGGATTTCTTGGTACAATTTGGCAATATCCATACCTAGCATTTTGGGTGCATCAATTCACTTCGCTAAATATTTTTGAGTTTATTGAAAGAACTAAAAATCTAGATGTTTGCCAAATAGATAATGATATCCACTACTCTATAGGGTGTATCTATTTCTCCAAAGATGATTGGTTGCAGTTAGACTACAAAGAAGAGAATTGCACTTTTGATGAGTTGTTACTACATAGGTATTGTATTAAACATAGTAAAACAAAATGGGCTGTTTTGTCGCAGCCAATGGTACATATATTTTATTATAATCAACGATTAAGTAATAGAGATATTTTGCCTGCAATAGAAAGAAGCATAAAAAGTTATTTCACTGATTCGTGGTTTGAAGTAGCGAAGTATAATGTTGAGGAAAGGATAATTGGACTAGTAGAAATGATTGCTAGCCTAGAGGCCAAAATTGACAATATTTCAAATACGCAACATTATAAAACTCCAATTACCTTATCAAATAAAATTCGAGGTGAAAGTTTTTTTAATATTAAAAAAATAATCAGCTTGATTAATAAAGTAATATTTAGAAGAAAATAAACTTGTTCGTTTTTTCTGAAAATTAATTTAATCACTTTACATTATATGCACGATGGCTATTCATAAAGTTTAAATATGTTTTTATTTAAAAAAATTAAATATTCTATACGTCATAAAATTGAAAAATTAGTATTGAGAATAATTGATAAATATGATTTTTCGAAAATTATTCGAAAAGAGCTACCTGAATCCCGAAGCATTTCATTTAATCTGAAAAATATTCCACATTTACAAACGGCAATTTATGTTTCAGAAAAAATGATAAATGCCAGAGCTGTTAAATCTAAAGTAGAATTATATGATACTGTTTTAGAAATGCTTTTAATAGATGGTAATATTTTAGAATTTGGTGTTTATAAAGGTGAATCAATAAATTATTTTGCACAAAAACTTAGTCATAAAAATATTTATGGTTTCGATAGTTTCATGGGTCTGCCTGAATTTTGGAGAGATGGATTTAATAAAGAATTTTTTTCACTTGAGGGTGAGATGCCAGTTGTTGGCCAGAATGTAAAACTTATTAAGGGGTTATTTGAAGATACAATTGATGCTTTCCTTATCGATTATAATATCGATAAGATTTCACTGATTCATATAGATTGCGATCTATACTCTTCAACTAAAACAGTATTAGATCATATTAAGGATAAAATTGTCAGCGGGACTATAATAATATTTGACGAATATTTTAATTACTCAAATTGGCAGATGCATGAGTTTAAGGCCTTTCAAGAATTCATCAAGGACAACAACCTAAACTATAAATATTTATTTTATAACGAAACTGATGAACAAGTCGCAGTACAAATTTGTGAATGATTGATATTTAATAATTGTTTGTGTTTTTTGGGTCAAATGACATATCATAGATACAAATGTAAAGTATTAGAAAAAGGAAACATATTTTTAATGATTTATACGAATAATCCAAATAAGTAATCAATGCATACGATTATATCCCTTTTTTTTCTAACTAATGATACAAAAAATTCAAAGTTGTTCTGCTATTACAGAGAGCCTGTAAAGCCACATTACGTAATTCTTAAATTTGGTAGGTAATTATCTACGAGTCGCTATAATGAAATTCATCAACTTCTTGTTTTATCTAAACCAAATTCAATTTAAGATCCAAAATAATTAATAATTGGGAAAGGAAGTAATAACTCCAAGATGGTCAGTAATGATTCCAACATATAATTGTGCTAATTATTTGGAGCAAACATTATTAAGTGTATTAAGACAAGATCTTGGAACTGACCGAATGCAAATTGAAGTAGTGGACGATGTTTCAAATAGAGATTCTCCTTCCAACGTTGTTGATCGAATTGGAAATGGCAGGGTTCAATTTTATCAGCAACAAAAAAATGTAGGTGCTATCAATAATTTTAATACGTGCATTGAAAGAGCAAGAGGCGAATTTATTCATATTTTACATGGAGATGATTGGGTTCAAAATGGATTTTATGAGAAAGTAGAAAGGTGTTTTGCTAAATACCCACAAATAGGAATAGTCATTACGGGTACTTCTATCGTTAATGCAGATGGTGATCATATTGAGTATTCACCACCAATTAACTCATTAAAGTATCCAAACTCCGATATTACTGAGCTTATCTATTTTAACAGAATCCGAACTCCGTCTGTAGTTGTTAGGAAATCAGCCTATTTGAAAGTGGGAAGATTTAACCCTAAGTTCAACCATGTAGCTGACTGGGAAATGTGGGTTAGACTTATAAAATCCGAACAAGGTATTTATATCGATGAACCATTAGCTAAGTACAGGTCATTTGAAAATAATGATTCATCAAAAATGCATAGATCTGGGAAGAACATTTTATTTACAGAAATATTATATAAACATTTTGCCGAATCAAATATTCTAAAATTTGACGCTCATTTAAAGAGTGTCTTATTTAAACTTACCCTAGATCAAAGTAATTTTTATTACAAAAAAAATAAGCCACTTTATTTTTTTCAGAATTATAAAATACTCTTTCGGTATGTTACTAATCTTGGTAAGATTAAACATATTATAAGAATGTCATATAAAATTCTCGTTATTTGGGTTAAAATTTTTACAAATAGACATAGTTAATAGAATAAAGCAGTGTTAGTTTCAGTCATTATTCCTAACTACAATCATGCTAAATATTTAAATCAAAGGATAAATTCGATTCTTAATCAAACATATCAAAATTTCGAATTGATAATTCTAGATGATTTCAGTATTGATGGGAGCAAAGTGGAAATAGAAAAGTATAGATCGAACTCTAAAGTAAGCCACATTGTATATAACACCGTAAATAGTGGTTCTCCATTTATACAATGGGAGAAGGGAATTTCACTTGCCCGCGGAGAATATATTTGGATTGCAGAAAGTGATGATTTTTCATCAATTTATTTTCTAGAAGATGCTGTTTCTAAATTAGCTAACGATTCAAGTTTATTCATTTCATTTTGTAGATCAGCTCATATTGATGATCAAGGTAATTTTATTTCATTAAATACTTGGGGTGAAGAAATTCATTCTGATATTTGGGTGAATAGTTTTAAAATGAATGGAATTGAGGTTATTGAGAAAATGCTATTATTTAGAAATGTCATACCCAATGCAAGTGCAGTTGTTTTTCGGAATGATGTCGCAAAAGAAGTTAGTTTATTAAAAAAGGGAAATTGGATTTTTTCTGGTGATTGGTATTTCTGGTATCAATTGTTAAAAAAAGGTGACTTATACTATAATTCTACCGTTCTGAATTTTCAAAGATCAAATAATTCAACAACGAGAGGGATAAAAAGTTTTGACCATGAAAAAAAGCGATATCAAGAAGTATATAGGGTTATTTTAGATATATCGGAGTGCCTAGACATTTTTCCGAATTTCAAAGATGGTAGATATTTTTGGATTCATAATACATACATAGAAAGAGTATCAATCAGGGCTAAATTCACTTATCATTATTGGATCCTAGATGCTCCTTATCTTGCACTTTTGATTTTGTTAAGAAATAATTTTAATTTCTACATAAATCGTTTAAGCTTAAAACGCTTAAGAGCTATTTTGAGTATTTTCAAGCATCGCATTTTACATGCGAATATTAAATTCTTACGAAAAAAAACCATTTGAATTAACCTTACTTCTTGATTAGGGAAGGTGCTTTTCCGTCCCCTTGCACAAAAAATTTATATCTAATAGGTTTAAATAATTTTTTTAATGCCGGTTTTACTCAGGTAAGCCCTAAAGAGGCTAGTTAGTTTTTAGTGTAGGGCAAAGTAAAGACTAAAACTAAATATTTATAGATAGTTTCTGGTTAAGTGATATAATGAAATATTATGTTGATGATTCTCGATTCAATACAATGATTTTTTTCTTATACCAAAAACATCTAACCAAAATCCCTGATACTATTATTGAGCCTGCCGATCCATTATATCATTTATTAAATCTTTGAAGTTATAGCTATTAAGACATCAAATTATTTTTTTTGCGGGATATATTCTTGCTGATTTTAGAAAATTTAATATAATTACTTAATACATATATTTTTTTAATATCGACAATTTCATACAAACATTTCTTATGATAGAAGGACTTCCTACTGAACAGAAACTATTTTTCTGTTCTTATAAAAATGAATACTTTTAGGATAATACTAATCACCTCTCCAAGTCTGTTTTGGTTAAACTATTTACTGAGACAATTAGAAGAAAATGAAAGCTGGGCCTTTCATATTTAATAGTGATAAATATTGATATTCGCACATTAGAAAGCTCAAATCAGTCGTTAAACCTATTTCATTTATAAGTGTATGAATAAAATATATTACCTAGCTCCTTCTTCTGACAGACCAAGTTGGGGTCTGGGTATAATATATGGTCATGTTGAAATGTTAGTCAAAAATGGATTTAACGCCGTGATTATTAAAGAAGGTGATAAATCAATACCATCATGGTTAATGAGTAACGTCACTATCAAAGATTTTAATACTTTTATTACGGAAATGCAACGAGATGACATACTTGTTGTTCCAGAGGTGATGGTTAATACACCTGGCTTAAAGGATTTAGCATGTAGGAAATTCTTATTTTTACAAAACATAGGGTATTTATTCGAATCAATGCCCTCAGGAACAGATCATCAAATACTTGGTTTTGAGCATGTTCTTATTATCATGCCACATATGCAGAATATTGTAAGCCAGCACATAAAGCTTCCATATACTCTTATACCTCCTTTCGTTGCAGATTATTTTTTTACTGAATCTGTAGTAAAACGGATGAAGCAAATCATATTATATCCCAAAAATTATCAAATTGACTATACTATTGTTAAGTATATTATTGATCGTCACATAAAGGCTAGGAAGAAGTCATTTATAACAAATATACTGCATAATGATAGTTGGGATATCATAGAATTAAAAGGATTATCTCATCAAGAAGTATCAAAAATGATGAAAAAATCTACATTTTTTATTTCACTAAATACATTTGAGGCGCTTAATACATCTATAACTGAATCAATGGCTTCTGGTTGTATTGTATTTTGCTATGAGGGAGTTGGCCCCAAAGATTATTTATTAAATAACATCAATGCCAAGGTTTTTGCTAATAATGAAGCTTATGCGCTTGCTGAATCTGTCTGTAATCAAATCGATCAATTTGACCACCAAGAACTTGAGCTAAATGTGATTAGACAAAATGCGTATGAGACAGCTAAGAAATATACTCGTTTAAAAACTGAAGAGAGTTTACTAGATTTTTACCAGAATTTATAATTAAGCGCATACATTTTTTCTAATCTAACCAACTGAACTTTAATATTTTTTGAATAAAATAATATATACAATTGTAGTTACTTACAATGGTATGAGATGGATTGACAGGTGTCTAAATTCATTACTTGCTAGCACTATTCCTACTCGTATTTTAGTTATTGATAATTCTTCAGATGATGGAACATCGGAATATATAAAGACAAATTTTCCGTCAATAGAACTTATTTGTTCAAATGTAAACCTTGGTTTTGGAGCCGCTAATAATATTGGATTCCAAAAGGCTTTAGATCTAAAGGCTGATTATGTTTTTTTATTAAATCAAGATGCTAGTATTGAACCTAATACTGTCAAAATATTAACTGATTCTGCCGGTAAGTACCCTAAATATGGTGTATTAAGTCCAATGCATTGGAATGGCAATGCAGATTCGCTCGAGATCAAGTTTAATGAATATTTACATCTCGAAAATACTCCTAAACTAGTTTCAGATTATATAACACAACAGCCCATTAAGCAAATATATGAGAGCCAATTTATAAATGCTGCTGCTTGGCTATTGCCAATTCATACAATAAACGAAATTGGAGGTTTTGATCCTTTATTTTATCATTATGGTGAGGACGAGGATTATGTAAAAAGACTAAGATACAATGGGTTGAAACTCGGAGTTGTGCCTTCCAGTATAATCTATCATGATACTGATTTTAAAAGCTGGGATGATATTAAGTGGAATTTTAAACGTATGGTTATTATTCAATTTTTAGAAATAAAAAGAATAGATATTCCATTCAGGAGTTCCCTATTAAAATATTATAAAGATAAATTTAATAGGTTAACTGATCTCCTGCTTTATAGAAAATGGAAGGAATTTGTATTCCTATTCAAAGTTGTTATTACAACTACCTTTAAAATTCAAAAAGTGAAACTAGCACGAAGAAGGTCTATAATGAAAAAGGCATTTTTGTAGAATGAAACCGATTGTTTCTATAATTATACCTGTATATAATCGATTAAGTTATTTGCCAGCTACATTTGAATCAGTTTTTAATCAAACGTATGCCCAATGGGAGATTGTTGCTGTTGATGATGGTTCCACAGATGCAAGTTATGATTGGTTAATTAGTAAGGCCAATTTTGATAAAAGAATAAGTGTAGTAAAAAATGATTCTGGAATCAAAGGACCTTCTGCAGCAAGAAATCTTGGTTTAAAATATGCTATAGGCGAATATGTAGTTTTCTTAGATAGTGATGACTTACTCGAACCATTTTGCTTAATGCAAAGGGTAAATGCAATGCAAGACTATCAATATCTTTCTTACTCTATTTTTGGCCAAAAAACATTTAGTACCCAACCGAGTATTTATAATCTGGTAAAAACAGAAAAATATGCTGATCGATTTAGTTATTTAAATATGTTTTTGAGAAATGAAAATCCATGGAATACTATTTCAATTATTTGGAGAAAATCTACAATTGATAAAATTGGGGGGTTTGACGAGCAATTTTTGGTAATGGAAGATCCTGAATTGCATACAAGATCCTTATTAATCAATGATTTAAAGTTTATGTTTTTCACAGAATTTCCCGCGGATAGCTTATATAGAATCGGAAATATAGATGGGGAAAAGAAAATTTCCTTTTATAGTGATTCTATATTATACCGAATATTGTATTACCAGAAATTTTTCACAATTATAAAATTTAGCCAACTACCTAATTATCAAAAGCGTTTAGCATTAAATAATTGGCTTATAGGAATCTGGAACCTTTTTGCATATTTTTTGCTAGCTAGGGCATCGGATTACCTTAATGAAACGCGAACATTTTTGGATTGGGCAAAAAAAAATAATGCTTTAAATAGTATGCAATTATTCAAGGCGAAGCTGCTTATTAAAATTTGGTCTAGTAAATCTTTGATTATTAGGATTTCTAGAATTAGGGGTTTTATTTATGTCTTTTATTTAAAGAAAATATTACGTTAGCTAATTAGGTGAAATATTTATTTCTGTTTGTAGTCTAATATCATTTTAGTAATTCAAAATGGTATTTTCAAAATATGATAACAGTAATTATACCTGTAAAAAATGGGGAATCTACCTTAGGTAGTTGTTTAACTGCTATCAAAAAGCAACGCTTATCTGATAGTGTTGAAATGCTGGTAATAGACTCGGGTTCTACTGATAATTCTATTTCAATTGCATATTCATATGGAGCAAGAGTAATTCAAATTACTCCTCAATCATTTAACCATGGGATGACTCGAAATATTGGCGCCCAGCTTGCTAATGGTAGTTTATTGTATTACACAGTGCAAGATGCGGAATTATCAGACATATCTAATTTAGCACATATGTCAGCACATTTTCAAGATATAGAGGTTCAGGCAGTATTTGGAATTCAAGGATATCCAAAAGAGCTAAATAAAAATCCTGCATTGTGGTTCAAACGTTTTACAAAACCAATATTAGAAATTCGTCATTATAAAGAGAATTCCTTTTCTAAGTTAAGTGAAAATGAACAATTCGAAGTTAGTAATTGGGATAATGTCAATGCGATGTACAGGAAATCCGCTTTAGTAGCAATTCCTTTTAGAAACTTAGATTATTGCGAGGACTGGCTTTGGGCAAATGATGCTTTAAAAAAAGGTATGAAAATTTTGCGTGATCCAAGTTTATTAACTTATCATTATCACCATTTGACATTTGGGTATGTGTTTAAATCACAATTCATAATAAACTATCATTTCTTTAAACATTTCAATCATCAGCCAAAAATTCATTTTACTTTCTTCCCTTTTATCCGTAAAGTATATACATTGTTAAATAGGAGAGAAGTTAAATGGCTCGACAAGTCATACTGGATATTCCATAATATGTTTGCACATCTTTCTAATTTTTTCTCAATTCTTTTGTTTAGAGGTTCATTATTTTTTGGAGGTTCACGTCTTTTGGAAAATATTTATTCCATAATATGTAAAAAAGTTCCTCAGGGCGGTCTTAAAAATGACTAATTTAAATTCTGAGCCATTAGTAAGTGTATTGATGACTGCGTATAATCGTGAATTATATATTGCAGAAGCTATTTTGAGTATTCTGAATCAATCCTATAAAAATTTTGAATTAATTATTGTTGATGATGCATCATCTGATACCACAGTTGAAATAGCTAAGTCTTTTGGGCAAAGTGATTTTCGAATTAGTGTATATGTAAACTCCAACAATTTAGGGGACTATCCAAACAGGAATCGTGCCTTCAGTTATGCGTCTGGTGAGTATATAGTTTTTTGTGATTCAGATGACAGCCTGAATGAAGATGCCTTAGAATACATTGCAAAAGCTTTTCAAACAAATCCAACGGCTCAGCATAGTACCATTTATTATGGATATGCTGATTCCCCATTTTTAATGGATTCTCATGATGCTGTTGCGAAACACTTTTTTAAATCTAATATACTTTCTTGCGGACCTGGTGCTCGAGTTTATCGAAGGCAATTTTATAAGTTGATGAATGGCTATCCTGAAAAGTATGGTCCTGCAAATGACATGTACTTCAATATCAAAACTACTTCTAACTCTCCTATTTTATTTCTGCCTTATTCCTATTTGAATTATAGGAGGCATGATGGACAAGAAATAAATAATACGTATAGTTATATATATAATGGGTATCGATATTTTGATGATGTACTGTGCCTTCCTGAAATTCCTTTGTCAAATCTCGAAAGAGAGTTTCTTATAAAAAAAAATAAACGAAGATTCGTAGTTAAGGTCTGGAGATATTTAATAGAAACACATTCAATATCGAGAACTTTTAAATTGTTCAAATTAGCTCATTTCAAATTCAAGGACTTTATCATAGGAATTTTTCATGTATAGTACCTAATGAAAAATTTTCATCTTCAAAAAGAAGGTAGAAAATTAGCTTTTTACTTCAGTTAAGACAATTATGTATCATTTTTTTAATAAATCAATTGATTTAATAATTAATACCACACCCGGTAAGCTATTTGTAAGGGTTGTTAAAAAGATAAACTCGTATCTACAAGCTAAAATAAACGACCGAGCTGAACAAAATAAATTTCAGCTCATGGCAAGTTATTTTAGTGATTTAACTGTAAAGAGCGGTTTATTTTCTGGAATGAAATATGCCTCTTTTGAATCTGTTGGCAGTGAAATATTTCCAAAACTAGCCGGGACTTATGAAGATGAATTATTTCCAATGCTTAAATTATTAAGTTCAAATCAATATGACCTTATTGTCAACATTGGTCATGCTGAAGGTTTTTACGCCGTAGGACTGGCAAAATTATTTCCTACTAATTATGTATATGCTTACGATATTGATGCACGTGCAGAAGAATTATGTACTAGAATGGCTCTGCTAAATAATGTACAAGAGAGAGTTCTGTTAAAAGGATCTTGTAGTCCAGAAGTTTTAGCTAATATAACTTTAGGTAAGCGATGTTTGATACTATGTGATTGTGAAGGATATGAAAGAGAATTATTTGTCAAAAGTAATATTACTGCATTTGCCGATGCATATCTTATAATTGAACTTCATCCGATGGATGATGCCCTTATCAAGTCTTATGTAACTGATTTGTTTAATGTCAGTCATGATTTGCAATTTGTTTCAAGCCATGATACTGCCAGAAAAATATTCGAATTGCCTAATGAATTTTCCATTTTTAGTTTTGGCGAAAAATATAAAATTGTAGACGAACATAGGCCTTTTACAATGGATTGGTTAATAGCGTCACCAAGATATTTAAATTGATTATCTAGTTATTTTGAATCAAATATTCACATCGTTTAATGAATCTTATAGTAGATATGGCGCTGCTTGTATTGCATCACTATTTAAAAATACAAGCAGTGATTTTGAAATTATCATTTTAGATACTGGAATTACGAATAAGACAAGGAACCAATTTGAGAGATGGGCACATAAAAAAAGTAAGGTTTTAAGATTTATTCCCATCACTGATGATAGCTACTTGAATTTTAAAGAAGATGATCTTTCCTTACCGAATGATATCCAGTATTATTCAAGAATTTTAGCGCCCTTTTATGCATCAAAAGAGTCCAAAAAGATCTTATATATAGACGCCGACATCATTTGTTTACAGGACTTATCAGCAATTTTCAATATTGAACTTAATGATAAAACTATCGGAGCCGTTCAAGATCCTTATTGTCAAAATTTTTCAGGAGGGATCTCCAACTTTACTACCTTAAATTTTTCAAAGGATACACCATATTTCAATTCTGGTGTGTTGATTATTGACATACAAAAATGGGTAGAAAACAACATCACTCAAAAAGTTCTTTCAACGTCACGTTTAAACCAAGTATATGTTTCATTTTATGATCAATATGCACTTAATATTGTATTCATGAATAACTGGACTAAACTATCTAGTAAATGGAATGAATTGGATGATGCTGATGAGTTTAATACAATATTCAAACATTTTGCTGGGCCTCGAAAACCAATTTGCGTCTATTCTACCTCGAAGGATAAAAATCTTTTTTTTCATTACTTAAGAGAGACTCCTTTTTATAATTTTTGTCTTCCATACACTAGGAATAGATTGTTTATAAGAAAATTATCACTATTTCTAACTAGAATATTGAATATAAAACATATAACCTAACTTGAAAGTTTTATATATTCTTAATCACTTTCTACCCTCTCAAACCGCTGGTACAGAAGTCTATGTTTGGGCATTAGCAAAGCAATTAAAAAAAAACGGTGAAGAAGTTAGTGTAGTTATTCCAAATTATAATCAAGCTATTTCTACTGATTATATGTATGATGAATTGTATGTTCATAGATATGCCGAGCCATCTGTTGTTAATCGTTCTCTTGTAATGGGATTCAGCCCCCCTGAAGGATTAAAATTCTTTAATGAGTATTTAGCTCATGCAAAACCTGATATAATTCATTTTCATGGTATAGGGGGTAGTAATGGAATTAGCATTCATCACATACGAGCTGCTAAAAAATACGGAGCTAAAGTGTTACTTACTTTTCATTTATCCGGACTTTCCTGCATGACGGGTACTTTAATGCAAAATGGGAATTCACTCTGTGATGGAAAAATTGATTCAAGAAAATGCTCGATTTGTTATTTGCATTCTAAACAAATAAACAACTATTCAGTTCATATTCTAACTTCGATTTCACATTTTTTCAATTACATCGGTCTTAACCCAGCTAAATTGTTAACTAAACTTGGGACTGCATTAGGGACAGTTTCATTAATCAAAGAGAAGTATAAAACACTTCACGAACTAACTGAAAATTGTGATAGGGTTATTGTTTTGTCAGCATGGTATAAGGGCATCTTAAAATCCAATGGGGTTCCGCAGAATAAAATTATTTCAATCCCTCAAGGACTCCCAAGTTTTTCAGAAATTTCAAAGGATAAAAAAAATGCATCCGATATAGTAAAGTTTGTATTTGTTGGTAGGATTAGTCCATTTAAAGGCTTGCATCTTTTGATTGATGCTTTCATGAAATTAGATAAAGGGAAAGCTGAATTGCATATTTATGGGCAGTCTGATGGAACAGATTATGAAAAGATATTGATACAAATAACAAAATCTATCAATACAATATATTGGAAAGGATTGCTAGAACAGTCTGAAGTTGTAAAAACTATTTCTGAATATGATGCACTTTGTCTAACATCTACCTTTTCTGAAATGTCTCCATTGGTTATACAAGAGGCGTTTGCCGCTAAGATTCCTGTAATTGCATCCAATGTATATGGTAACGCTGAACAAATAAATCATGGTGAAAATGGTTTATTGTTCAAATTTAATGATTGTGATGACCTATTAAACCAATTAGAGCGCTGTATTCAGGAGAAAGATCTTTTGCCGAGACTGGCGAGTAATATAATGGCCCCAAGATCTTTTGAAGTATTAGCGGGTGAACACCTTGAATTATATAAATCACTTTTGAATTGAAAATACTCTTAGTAATGGATCCGGGAATACCAATTCCTCCAACTGGGTATGGTGGCATTGAACGGATTGTTGGAATGCTAGCTTTAGAATATAGAAGACTTGGCCATACAGTTGAGCTTTTCTCATCACAGGGGTCTTCTATAGAAGGTGTCCGATGCCATTCAATTGGTCCAGATGGTTTCCCTCCTTCTAAACTTATCTCTTGGGTTGCTATTTTAAAAGCCTGGAAATTTTTATTCTTAAAACGGAACGAATTTGATTTAATCCACAGCTTTGGTAGATTAATATATTTATTACCTATTTTGAATCATTCGGTAAAAAAAATAATGTCTTATCAACGGGAAATTAGTCAACGAAACATAAAATGGATAAACAAGCTGCCCATTACTAATTTTGTATTTACTGGATGTAGTAATGATTTAGTGTCTAGGGGAAGTGTGGCAGGGAAATGGGAGACGGTCTATAATGCAATTGACTTTTCAAAGTATACGTTAGTTGAAGATGTTCCCTCAGATGCTCCGTTGATGTTTTTAGGTAGAATCGAACGAGTTAAGGGTTGCCATACAGCTATAAAAGTGGCACTTGAAACCAGAAATAGGTTATTAATAGGTGGTAATATTTCCCCCTTGGTGGATGAAAAAAAATATTTTGAAGAAGAGATTAGACCTTACATTGACGATAAGCAAATCATCTTTCTTGGACCATTAGATGATGAACAGAAAAATAAATACTTAGGCCAGTCCAAAGTATTATTATTTCCAATTGAATGGAGCGAGCCATTCGGTATTGTGATGATTGAAGCAATGGCCTGTGGAACTCCAGTTCTCGCATTCGAACGAGGATCCGTTTCAGAGGTAGTGGATGACTCCATTACCGGTTATAAGATAGACACTACAGATCAAATGGTACAAAAAATTGCTCATATTGAAAATATAAAACGGAGAGAATGTAGGGCTCATTCTCAACAGAAATTCGATATTAAATCTATATCAAATCACTATCTATCAATAAGTAATGATGAATCAGAATACGTTTGATAAAATTTATGTGTTGTCCATGGAAAGAAGTCAGAATAGGCACCAACGAATTGAGGAAATTTTTAAAGGCGTCGATTTTGATTATTTTTTTGGAATGGATGCTAAGAAGACTTTTTCTAATATTGACTCCATAGCAGAAATAGATAAATCTTTTTTTAGCGATAATGGCGTAGATTTTGAATATGTGAAAAGGTGGAATCTGGGTCAGCTAGGAGGGTATTACTCTTGGAAATTATTAATTGAGAAGCTCTATAAAGAAAATCATGAAATAGTGGTTGTATTCGAGGATGATATTGTTCCATGTAGATCTAATTTCATCGATTTAATTAACTCAGCACTTTCTGTTTTACCTCCAAAATGGGAAGTTTTACAGCTTGGATATGAATATGACGGGAGATTATATAAAAAGTCCTATTCTAGGTTTTTTAGGCCAATAGTTAGTTGTTTAAATTTTATGTTACACGTTTTCAATAAAAAAAATAAATATAAAATACCCAAAAAATACAATACCCTATTAGATTATTCAGGCACATCACTTGGAGCACATGCTTTGTGTCTATCACGTAAAGGCATCGAAAAATTAAAAAAAGAAATGCATCCGCTAAGGGAAGGGAGTGATCAACTGATCAATAAATTAATCAATGAATCAAACATTGATGCATATTCCATCTACCCTCAACTCTTTATGCAATTAGATAAGGCTGATAGCGATACTCGATAGATTGATTATTAATGTCATTGAATCCTCTAAAATTTAGCATTTTAATCTGTACAAAGAATGGCAGTGAAAAATTGCATAGAACTATTACTGCAATTTCCAACTTAGAATCATCTGAGTACTTTGATTATGAATTAATCATCGTCGACAATAACTCAGAAGACAATACACTTCAGCATGCAGACGAATTATGCAGGCAATATCTTCATCCTAGGAATTGGCAAGTTTTTAGTGAGACAAAACCCGGAAAGCAGAATGCATTAATGGCCGCTGCTAAAAAAGCATCAGGTTCTTGGTTAATAATTTGTGATGATGATAATTCACTGAGTTCTTCTTATCTGCATGAGGCGCATGCTCTAATAAATACTATTTCAGGAGTCGGTATTTTTGGAGGAGTAAGTTATTTGCCTAAAGAATATTATACTCTTCCAAAATGGTTTGAAAAATTTAAACGATCCTTTGCAATAGGAAAATTTTGGTTCGCCCCAGAAGAAGAAGGTGACACACATGCATTATGGGGTGCGGGAATGATTGTTCGAAGAGAAATTTATGATTTTTTTATCCAGAACAATCTAACCATATTGAATGGCCGACAAAATTACACCCTTTATGTAGGGGGTGAAGATACAGAGCTATGTGTTATTGCTAAGCTACTCGGGTACAAGGTTTATTTTTCTTCTAGGTTGATGTTAGATCACTACTTTGATGTAAGTAGGTTGACTTGGCAGAATTTTAAGCATGATTTTGTTAGAAATAATCTTGCTGAGTTATACATATCACTATATGAATTATTGTCTTTCGAAGAATTGTCACACAATCAGTTTATTACCTATTTTAGAAAATTAAAAAATAAGTTATTATTGAATGTGTTGCCTAACCTCTTCAAGAAATCTATTTCATTTTTATTTAATAATGGCGTTGGGTATTCTTTCGATCTAGAATTATCAAATCAAATAGCTCAATTGCGCGAGATTAAATATATCAGGAAGGACTCTGTTAGGTATATTAAGTATTTGAACAAATTGAATAAACTACTCTACAAGCCGAGCTAGAATTATCAGCATTTTAAAATATATATGATTATCAATGTAAATATTTCCAAAAATTGAAACCTACTCCTTTCTTATCCATCATAACAGTAAATAAAAACAATATTACAGGTTTACACGAAACGTTAAATTCTGTCATAGCACAAGTAGAATCTGATTTTGAGTATATTATAGTAGATGGTAATTCCACTGACGGAAGCAAAGACATCTTAATGGGTAATCATTTAGAGAATTTTAAAATTATTTCAGAGGAAGATGATGGTATTTATGATGCAATGAATAAAGGGATTCTGATGGCAAATGGAGAATTTATCTTGTTCTTAAATAGCGGAGATATTTTTCTTGATTCTAGCGCACTCAAAAATGTAATCTCTATTATCAATTCAAATCCCCAATATGATTTATACTATGCAGATTATATTCAAAAGTACTCGGATCGTGAATCTATTTATGCCTTGCCCAAAAAATTGTCTCTTTTTTATTTTTTTAATTATAATTCAATAAATCATCAATCTACATTTATAAAGAAATCAATTTTTAACCAGATTGGTTTATATGAGACAAATTATAAAATAGTGTCCGATGCATCATTTTTTATAAAGGCACTCAAAGCTAAGTTTAGGTATTTTCATTTAGGTGATTCGTTCATAAAGTTTGACATGTATGGTTTTTCATCAACAAATCATAGTTTAAGGTTTGCAGAATATAATCAAGTCTACAAAAAAAACTTATCGAGGTTTGAATATATTCTATTGGTTATCTACCAAAAGTATATTATAGCACAGTGGGAAATTTCTACACATGGCCTCAGCATAAAAAGAATATTATCCTGGGTACAGACAAAAAAAATTAAAGCATGATTTTTTATTTCCGATAGATGAGCGTTACCAAGAATATAGTGTTTGTAACATCTGCTCAACCTTCTGCTAATCCTCGCATGATGAAAGAAGCTGTAACTCTTATAAAGTTGGGGTATAAGGTAACAGTTGTATGGTGTCCTATAGCTAAATGGGCCGATCCTTTCGATGAGAAAATAGTTAATCAACATCCTGATATTAAATGGGTACAGGCTGGTTATCATCATCAATTGCAACCCATCGGTTATTGGTATGCTCGTTTGCGACAAAAGTTTTGGAAAATAGTATATTGGCTTATAGGCAATCGATCTGATGCAGCTATTAATTCCCTGGTATTATATAGTCAAGAACTAACAAAATCCGCACTTAAACAACAAGCAGATCTCTTCATTGGACATAATTTAGGTTCACTGCTGGCTATAGTTAAGGCATCAAAAAAATATAATGCAAAAGCTATTTTTGATTTCGAAGATTTTCACCGGGGGGAATTTCAACAATTTTCTGTTCAGTCAATCATGACTTCAGAAGTAGAAAATAAGTATATCCTTAATGTGAATTCATTAACTACTGCCAGTCCAGCCATCACTGAAGTATATAAATCCATCTTTACTCACAAAGAAATCACTACCATCAACAATGTATTTCCGCTCCCATATGCTGTTGATAAGCTTGTTGAACTTCCCCAAAAACCGTTAAAGCTTTTTTGGTTTTCTCAATATGTAGGTAGAAAGCGTGGACTTGAGAATATCCTTCAAGCAATGTCTGCTTTTAACGAAGATGAAATTAGTATTACCCTATTGGGAACTTGTTCAACCGAAATGAAATCTTATTTTGGAGATCTTGCATCTTCACTGCATCTTAGTCAAGGTCAGTTGCTTTTCATGGATCCAGTCGAGGAAAAAGAAATAGTCGCTATTTCATCAAAGCATCATATTGGTGTTGCCTCAGAATTGGGACATATTCAAAACCGTGAATTGTGTTTAACAAATAAAATATTTATGTATTTGCTAGCTGGAAATGCACTAATTGTGACCGATACGAAATCACAAAAAGACTTTTTGAATGAAAATAAAAATATAGGTCTACTATATGATCAGACATCGATAGACTCTTTGGTAAACTCCTTAAAAATTTATATCGAAACTCCCGATCTCTTAGATCAACATAGAGGTAATGCATTAACCTTAGCTAACGGGAAGATGAATTGGGAAATTGAGCAGCAAATATTTCTAGATAATGTCAATAGGACGTTGAATTCATGAAACGGATATTAATCATCTCCCCCCATTACCCCCCATCCAACCTGGCAGCCGTTCACCGTACACGTTTATTTGCGCAACACCTGCCTAGCTTTGGGTGGGAGCCTATAATTCTTAGCGTTCACGAAGATTTTTACGAAGAGGAACTTGATTGGGAATTGAATTCTCTTTTGCCGAAAGACCAGCGAATTGAAAAAGTGTCTGCCTATTCGATTTCAAGACCTCGATTCATTGGCGACATCGGACTTCGTGCGTTTTTTCAATTGCGAAAACGAGCACTTGAATTAATCCAATCTGAAAAAATTGATTTCGTTTATATCCCTATCCCTTCTTTTTATACGGCTTTAATTGGACAATACCTTTTTAAAAAAACTGGCGTTAAATACGGCATTGATTACATTGATCCTTGGGTACACCAATTTCCCGGATCGAATAAATTATTTTCTCGTCATTGGTTCAGCACACAACTCGCTAAAGTCCTAGAACCTATCGCTGTAAAACACACGTCATTAATTACGGGTGTTTCAGAAGGTTATTATACGCCAGTCCTAGAGCGAAACCCGCACTTAAAAAAACAAGCCATCACAGCTGCCATGCCTTATGGTGGGGAAGAGCGAGATCATGAATATGTTACAAGAGACGTGAGTCGTGAGTCGAGAGACGTGGGACCTGAGGGCATGCAAGATGAACCCTTCAACCCTTCAACCTCTTCAACTCTTCAACCTCTTCAACTTCCTCAACCTTCTTCAACCTTCAGATTTGTATACGCCGGCGCTTTATTACCCAAAGCCATCAAACCACTTGAAAAAATAGTTGAGTCTCTAGCATCTCTTCATCCATCTTCACCAACATCCCACGTATCTACTCTCGGGCCTAACGTCTCACGTCTAACGTCTAACATCTCACGTCTATCTACTAACATCTCACGTCTAACGTCTAACGTCTCATTTCACTTCATCGGCACCGCCAACAAAGTAAAACCCCTCGCCGAAAAATACGGCCTATGGAACTCAATCGT